>Ga0137409_10001702_pt1 | contig 23836 bp, 28 predicted proteins | sample CZODoug1_16funga_FD_122059 | JGI IMG/M metagenome (GOLD analysis project Ga0137409, IMG submission 122059) | Vadose zone soil fungal communities from Angelo Coast Range Reserve, California, USA - CZODoug1_16fungal (Hybrid Assembly) | ecosystem: Environmental > Terrestrial > Soil > Vadose zone...
CAGAAAGAACTGATTTGCATCGGTTCGGCCGAGCATGCACCGCGACACAGTGAATCATTCCCCGGACAGCCCTGCGCCTGCGCGGGGACGACAGCGGGAGAACCATCGCTTCACATATTCTTGCGCGGGAACGAACGGCTTGGCCACCTACACCGCCGTCGCAAGCTTCATCATCTCGAACGCGGCGCGACCCATCACGCCATAAGGGTTGCCAAGCGACTCGCCGAGTTCGAAGTGATTGTGGCCCTTGGCGACAATAAGCGTGACGGGCTTGCCGGCCGCGCGCAGCGCGGCGTGGAAGTCGCGGGTCTGGCGCTGGAAGTCGGGTGTCTCAAGTGTGCCGTGCACCAGCACCAGCGGCGTGTGGATCCGGTCGAGGTGGCGCTGGGCGGAGAGCGCCTCCTCCATGGCGTCAGTGAATTTGACATAGCGCGAACGTGCCGACCGGCGCGGGGGCTTGAGATCGTACATGCCGCTGCCGAGCAGCGCGCCTTTGAGAATGTCGCGCGGCAGACCCTGCTTCTCCCACTCGGTGATGACGACACAGCCGGCGAGATGGCCGCCGGAAGAGTGGCCGCTGAGATAAAGTGCGTTGGGATCGCCGCCAAATGTTGCCGCGTTGCGATAGATCCACGCCACCGCGCGCCGGCACTGATCGACCATCGGGCCGATATCGCCGTCAACCTCGCCAACATTGTTGAACTCGACATTGATGAAATGCGCGCCAACCTTGACGAAAGGCTCCGCCAGATAAGCATTCCGCGCTGATCGGCCATTGCGCCAGGCGCCACCATGGAGATAAATCATCACCGGGGCGTTCGCGCGTCTGCTCTTGTAGATATCGACCTTCTCGATCTCGGCCGCGCCATAGGCCACGCGCTCGGGTTTGCCGAGCACCTTCAGCGCAACCTCGTTACGCTCGCTGCGCCGGTCGGCGATGTGCTGCTGGTTGAAGGCATAGACCGACTGGTCATAGGATTCATCCAGCTCCTGCTGGTCCATGTCGAGCCAAACGAGCGGACCCTTGGCGCGCGGTGGCGGCTCGGCCGGGCAGCGCTGCGCGGACGCGGGCTCGGCGGCGAGCGCGACAGTGCCAGCGGCGACGCCCGCGATCAGCGCGCGCCGGCTGAGCTTGTCGGACGAATGCTTGGTCATGATGATCCCCCCGGTTTTGCGATCGTAGCGCTTACGCCCGATCGAGCTTTATCATCTCGAAGGCGGCGCGTCCGAGCACAGCATAGGGATGCCCGATGGTCTCGCCCACTTCGTAATGATTGTAGCCGCGCGCCACCACGAGCTTGACCGGCTTGCCGGCCGCTTCCAACGCCTTCGCAAAGTCGCGCGCCTGGCGTTGGAACTCGGGTGTCTCCAGTGTGCCATGCGCGACCACCAGCGGCGCGTTGATCCGATCGATATGCCGCATCGCAGACAGCTCCTGCTCCATGGCATCGGTGAATTTCACGAAGCTCGAGCGCTTGGAGAGCCGCACCGGCTTCAAATCATACATGCCGCTGCCGAGCACCGCGCCCTTGACGACGTCGCGCGGCAGGCCCTGCTTCTCCCATTCGGTGATGAGGACGCAGCTCGAGAGGTGACTGCCGGACGAGCGGCTGATCAGATAGAGCTCATTTGGATTGCCGCCGAAGCTCGAAGCGTTGCGATAGACCCAGGCGACCGCGCGCCGGCACTGCTCGACCATCGGGGTGATATCACCATTGGTCTCGCCTACGTTGTTGAAGTCGAGCACCACGAAATGGGCGCCGGCCTTCACATAAGGCTCTGCATACACTGTGAACTGGTCAGCGCGCCCGCCGCGCCAGCTGCCCCCGTGAATGAACACGAGCACCGGTGCGTTGGCGCGCTTGGTCTTGTAGATGTCGAGCTTCTCGATCTCGCTCGGCCCGTAGGCCACGCGCTGCGGCTTGTCGAGAAGGTCGCGCGCGATCTGGTTGTTGTAGACGCGTCGGTCGTTGATCGACTTGGCGTTGAAGGCATAGACATCGTTGTCGTAGGCCTCGTCGATGTCCTGCTGGTCCATCTCCAGCCAGACCAGCGGCCCCTTGCTGCGCGCCAGCGGCACCGCCGGACAACGCTGAGCCGTGGCGGGCTCGGCACCGAGCGCCAGCGTGCCGACGGCAGCGCCAGCGACCAACGCACGGCGGGTCATGCTATGAGAATGCGGATTGTCGGCTGCCATGATGTCCTCCCTTGTAGCGCGAGCTTTTGCAGCACTGCGGTTTGGGACGGACTATAGCATCGAAATCAGGTGTCGTTAGCTGCAGTGCACTTGCGCGGCGCGGCGCCGACGCGCTCGCTCAATCGCCGATCAGCCAGACCTCGCCCTCTTGCGGCGCTTCTTGGGGCTCTGCCTCGGTTGCCGGATCGAGGCGCCACTCGTGATAGCCGCGCTCGCGCAGGCGAACCGGCACGCGCAGGCCGAGCTCGCGGCTGAGGCTGCGATTGGTCGGCAGCGGCGTCCAACGCTGCTGCGCGCCGTCACGGACCTCGAAGCTCTTGAAATAGTCGAGATCGAAGAACACGCAGACCTGCGACCACTCGCTGCAGGGCCAGCACACGACGGCGGCAATCTTGGCAAGTGCGTCGCGCGGACGCGCCGCCATGAAGTTTGCCGCCACGTTCACATGCGCCTGCACGATCGCCCTGCGCAGGGCGTTGAGTTGCACGTCGTCTCCTGCTGGATGCAGATCAAGCGGCGCCAGCTCTTTGTGGAACAGCCTGCCGTTGTCCTGCTGCGGGAACGTGCCCCGGGTTTGCCGGACCCAGCGATCGAGCCGGCGCAGCCGCGCGGAGAATGTCATCTTGAGAGGAATGCCCATGCCAGACGTTGGTCGGATGGACGTGCGTCGAGGTTCAAGAGTCCGCTAGGCGACATAAAGCCGTCGATGTCTAAGCGACTGAGCCGCCTGCAGGTTTCACATCATGCGGCGGGACATTGCGTCCTTGAACAGACTGTCGTCGTCGGGCCACTATCGCGGAAATTTCCAGAGCACGAGCAAATTCCATGCGGATAGACAATGTCACGGGCTTGACAACGCCGGCACTCTATTATCGCGAGCGCGCCTATTTCACTGAGCTGGTCGAGCCGACAGGCGCCAGGCATATCGCCTGGCAACTCGGCAAGCGGGACACCCCTCATCCCAAATTCAGCTCCTTGAAGAAGTCATTGCCCTTGTCATTGATCACGATGAAGGCCGGAAAGTTCTCGACCTCGATCCGCCAGATCGCTTCCATGCCGAGCTCGGGATATTCCAGCACCTCGACCTTCTTGATACAGTGCTCGGCAAGGTTCGCGGCCGCGCCGCCGATGGAGGCGAGATAGAAGCCGCCGTATTTCTGGCAAGCCTCCCGCACCGCCGGTGAGCGGTTGCCCTTGGCGAGCATGACCATGGAGCCGCCGGCGCTCTGGAAATCGGCGACGAAGGAATCCATCCGCCCCGCCGTGGTCGGCCCGAAGGCGCCCGAAGCGTACCCCGTCGGCGTCTTCGCCGGCCCGGCGTAGTAGACCGGATGGTTCTTGAAATAGTCAGGCAGCCCCTGCCCCTTTTCCAGCCGCTCGCGCAGCTTCGCATGCGCGAGATCGCGCGCGACGATCATCGGACCGGTCAGCGACAGCCGCGTCTTGATCGGGTGCCTTGAAAGCTGCGCCAGGATCTCTTTCATCGGCCGCCGCAAATCGATCTCGACCACGGCGCCGCCGAGCGCCGCCGTATCGACATCGGGCAGATACTTCGCCGGATTGTGCTCGAGCTCCTCCAGAAACACGCCGTCGGGCGTGATCTTGCCGAGCGCCTGCCGGTCGGCCGAGCACGACACGCCAAGCCCGATGGGCAGCGAGGCGCCATGCCGCGGCAGGCGGATCACCCGCACGTCGTGGCAGAAATACTTGCCGCCGAACTGCGCACCAACGCCGAGCGACTGCGTGAGCTTGTGCACCTCCTCCTCCATGGCAAGATCGCGGAAGGCGTGGCCCTTGTCGGAGCCTTTGGTCGGCAGGCTGTCGTAATAGCGCGCCGAGGCAAGCTTGACGGTCTTCATCGTCAGCTCGGCCGAGGTGCCGCCGATCACGATCGCGAGGTGATAGGGCGGGCAGGCGGCGGTGCCGAGTGTGAGGATCTTCTCCTTGAGGAACGCGATCATCCGGTCATGGGTGAGGATCGAGGGCGTCGCCTGATAGAGGAATGACTTGTTGGCCGAGCCGCCGCCCTTGGCCATGAACAAGAGCTTGTATTCAGCCGCGTGCTCGCCGTCGGCGTAGATCTCGACCTGCGCCGGCATGTTGTTTGCGGTGTTCTTCTCCTCGAACATCGAGACCGGCGACAGCTGCGAATAGCGCAGGTTGCGCTTGAGATAAGCGTTGCGCGCGCCCTCGGCGAGCGCGGCCTCGTCGCTGCCGTCGGTAAATACGAGGCTGCCCTTCTTGCCCATGATGATGGCGGTGCCCGTATCCTGGCACATCGGCAGCACGCCGCCCGCCGCGATATTGGCGTTCTTGAGGAAGTCGAAGGCCACGAACTTGTCGTTCGAGGACGCCTCCGTGTCGTCGAGGATCTTGCGCAGCTGCGCAAGATGGCCGGGCCGCAGCAGATGATTGATGTCGGCGAACGCCTCCTCGGCGAGCGCGGTCAGCGCCGCAGGCTCGACCGTGAGGATGTCGCGTCCCATCGCCTTCTGCACCTTCACCCCCTCGGCGGTGATCTGGCGGTAGGGCGTGTTGTCCTTGCCGAGTGGAAACAGCGGGGTGTGCTGATAGCTGGGGAGGCTCTGGGCGGGGGCGGCTTCGGGGGCTGCAGGCATGGGGCGATCCTTTCAAGACCGCCTGTGATTACTCTTGAAGCGTCGTTTGAGCAATCGCAAGCCGCATGCGCTCACGATTGACCGGCCGCGCGCCGGAACGAGCTCAGCGACGGGTGCTTGCCCGGATTACGCACGGCGTAGATCAAATCAAGGTACGATAGCGGTTGGTCAATCCGAGTTGCCTCAATTCACAACGATCCCGGCCTCCTTCACCAGCGCGCGGTTGATCTCGATCTCCTTGCGCACATGGGCGTCAAACTGTTCAGGCGTCATCGGCATCGGATCGGCGCCGAGGTTTTTGAGCTTCTCACTCATAGACGGATGCGTCAGCGCCTTGGCGATCTCCTCGTGCAGCTTCAGGCGAACATCGCGAGCAATCTTCGCCGGCGCAAACACGCCCGCCCAGAAATTGTACTCCGAGTTCGGATAGCCCGCCTCCACCGTAGTCGGCACGTCGGGCAAGGCGGAGGCGCGCTGCGAGCCGCTCACCGCCAGCGCCTGAAGCTGTCCATCTTTCAGGAACGGCAGCGCATTGACCAGCGGCGAGAAATAGAAATCGAGGCGGCCGGCCACCACTTCGGTCAGTGCCTCCGGCGCGCCGCGCTGCGGTACGTGCACGGCTTCGAAGCCGGCGGCGAGGCGGAACCGCTCGCCGTTGAGATGCGATGAATTGCCGGCACCCGCCGAAGCGTAGTTGATCGATCCTGGCTTCGCCTTCGCGACCGCCACAAAGTCGGAGAGTTTCCTGTAGCCCTTCGACGGATTGACCACCATCACGACCGGCATGTTGCCGAGCGGAGTGATGCCCGCCAGGTCTTCGGTCGGATGAAACGACAGGTTCGAGCGGGTCGCGGGCGAGACGGTGTGGGTCGACGAGTTGACCAGAATCGTGTAGCCGTCGGGATCGGCCTTCGCGACCGCGGCCATGCCGATGGTGTTGCCCGCCCCCGGCCGGTTTTCCACTACAATCGGCTGTCGGAACTGCGCCGAAACCTGATCGAGCACGGCGCGTGCCATGATGTCGGTCGCGGCACCTGGTGTGAGCGGCACGATGGCGCGGATCGGCTTGCTCGGCCAGACCTGCGACCAAGCGTTGCCGACGCCCAAGAGAACCATGGCGCAGGCAAACATCAAGTGACGCATATCAACCTCCCTGTTACTTCTTTGGACCACCACCTCGTGGCGAACACGACTTCGATACTCACCCCGTCACCACCGACATCTCCCCTGTCGCCTTCCGCGTCGGCTTCACCGTGATCTGCACGTCCTGGCCGAGCGCGGTCAGAAACTCGATCAGCCGCCCAACAGAGAAATTGCCGGCGCGGTTGCGCATCAGCGCGGACACGTGCGGCTGTTTGATGCTGAGAATTTTTCCGGCCTGCGCTTGGGTCAGGCCCCGCGCCTTTATGATCCTGTAGATTTGCAGCGTCAGGCCAGCTTTGAGCAGTTGTTGTTCGCAGTTTGGCAGACCGAGGTCAGCGAACACGTTGCCGCTCACCTCGGCGTGAATTTTAGCTGTTCCAGGCATGTCCTGATCATCTCTTGTGCCGAGCCACGCAATCATACCTTAATCCGTCACCCTGAGGTGCCCAAGCGAAGCGAGGGCCTCGAAGGGCGACGGCCGAAGCGTGGCCGCATCCTTCGAGGCTCGCCGCTCACGCGGCTCGCGCCTCAGGATGACGGCGAGAGGTTCGTGTGACTCGCAGCTATCATAACCCGTGATGGAACGGAGTTACAGCCGGAAAGTCCGGGCTAAAATAACTCAGTGCGCGCCTGCTCCGCCCCGCAGCGAGCTCAGCGACACGTGCGCGAGCTTGTCCGGATTGCGCACGGCGTAGATCGCGGCGACATGCCCCTCGCGGATATCGATGGTCGCGATCGTGTCGATGTTGCCGTCGCGATCAACCATCACAAAGCCCGGCAGCCCGTTGACCTGCACCTGGTGAACGGCCGTGGGCATGAGCCCGCCCCCGCGCGCTACGCCCTCGAAGAAGCGAACGATCTTGTCGCGGCCATAGATGGGATTGAGCGCAGCCGCGCGCTTGCCGCCGCCGTCGGAATAGAGAATGGCATCCGCCGCGAGCACCTCGGCGAACTTTGTCGCATCGCCGCTCACGATGGCGCGCTGAAACGCATCGGCGAGCCGCGCCACCTCCTCCTCCGGCACGCGAAAGCGCGGCCGCGCGTCGTGCACGTGAGCCCTGCCACGCGCCGCCAGTTGTCGGCAGGCACTCTCGGTGCGGTCGATCACTTTGGCGATGTCGCCGAACTCCATCTCGAAGACGTCATGCAGGAGGAAGGCTGCGCGCTCGAGCGGTGACAGCCGCTCGAGCGCCATCATCAGGGCGAGGGAGAGATCATCCGCCAGTTCGCTGGCGGTGTCAGGCGCGAGCGCCGTCTCGTCGACGATCGGCTCCGGCAGCCAGGGGCCGACGTAAGTCTCGCGCCGCGCCCGCGCCGACTTGAGATGGTCGAGACAGAGCCGCGCCACCGTGCGCGACAGATAGGCGCGCGGATTATCGACGCGGCCGCGCTCGGCCGCGTGCCAGCGCAGGTAAGCGTCCTGCACGATGTCCTCGGCCTCCGAGAGCGAGCCAAGCATGCGATAGGCAAGGCCGGTCAGCAGCCGCCGGTGTGGCTCGAACGTCACCGCAGCCTCATCCGGCCCGGCCATCACGCCGCCTCCTTCAGAACCGGCAGCGGCTTGCCGGCAATCGTCAGGCGCGTGCACGCCTTGCCGTGGCCGAGCGCGTATTTCACGGTCGGGTAGACGCGCGACGCCGCCAGCGCAAACGAAAGCGAGATCAAGCCACGCTCTCCCCAGCGCTTCACGACCTCGCTCCGCAGCTCATCCGCCGCCAGATCATGTGCGAGGCTCGCTTTGGCGAAACGGTAGGCCAGCACGACGTCGTCGGGCATGGCCCGCAGGTCACCGGCCACGATCGCACGCAGCGTATCGGGGGCGACGCCTTCCCGCTCCGCCATGGTGACGCCGAGCTGCGTGCACGGTCCGCAGTCCTCGGCGAGCGCGCCGGCAAGACCGGCGGCATACCAGGCATCGAGCGGAACGTCTTTGCGATAGCGGGACATGCCCTGCACTTTAAAGAGCGTCATCACGGCCTTGGCGTCGGCGGCGAGCATCTCGCGCACGTAGCTCACGTCATAGCCAGTGTCGCGTTCGAAGGCGTCGAGACGGCGTTTCATCAGCCAACTGAGCATGGGATTTCTCCTTGAGATAGGGGTGGACGACAAGACAAGCCAGAGCGCGATCGCGGCCGGCGCGAACACCGTGACGAGATCGCTCAGGATATGGTCCGTGTGGAGCCGCCCGGCGATCGCGTCGGCGACGTGAATCAGCGCGTGCAGCGTCAGGAACAGCGCCCCCGCGAGCGCTGCGGGAACCGCGCGCGCGTCACGCGCGAGCCAGGCGATGGCGACCCCGGTGACCACAAAAGCGGCCCCGATGTCGCGAACGAAATGCGGGTTGAACGGGCCGGTTTCCGGCACGCCGGGAACCATGGCGTACCATTGGGCCGGATCGAACAACATGAGGAACCCGTTGGCCGCGAGTAGCAGCCCGAGCCCGATTGCCAGAGTGACACGCATCGCTGTCTCCTGTCGTTGACAGCAGGACGAGACAGCGGGGCGGTGTGTGACATGGCGGTAGAATTTTCTTTTGGCTCCTTGGACCCTGGAAGGTCCCCGTGGCGCGCAATGTCAGCCGTCGAGTTCCGGGTAGTGACGGAAAATGCCCTGCTCGTTGAACGCAATGCGCCGCTCCGAGGCGAGATAGGCCGCGATACGCGGACGTTTAGGTACGCGTTCGGAGAGTGCGACCAGTCCGGGGATCCTTCGCTCGAACCGTTTCATGCGATTGGGGAACGCGTAGCGCAGGCCCGTGACCAACTGGAACAGGGAAAGGTCGACGTAGCTCAGCCGCCGGCCGAGCACATACTGTCCGGCGCTTCCCTCCAGCACCCGCTCGAAATAGCCGAGATATTTCTGCGGCCGCCGCTTCCAGAATTCCGTGGAGTAGCGGTTCGCTTCCTTGCGCTGGTCTTCATAGTAGAGCGCTGAGCCAATCGGGTGATGGGTGTTGTGAACCTCTTCGGCAAAGTCTGCGATCGTGAGCTGCAACTGGTGCGCCCAGAGTCGGCCCGCCTCGTCCTTGGGCGCGAGGCGATGACGCGCGCCGAGATAGAGGAGGATGTTCGCGGTCTGGCCGATCAGGAGCCGGCCAGCCTTCAGGAATGGCGGCGCGAACGGGGGATATTTCTCGCGGTTACGTTCGAGCAGCGCCATGATCGGATTGTCGCCGCGCTTCCTCCCGACGTCGACGTAATCGGCCCCTGCCTCCTCGAGGGCAAGCCGGATGTATTCGCCGCGTCCCTGGATCTCAGGCCAGTAGTAGAGCTCATAGCGCATGATGGGGTCTCCGTGTCAGCGCCGCGGAAGGTCGCCGAGGAATACCAACCGTTAATCGTACCCCACATGATGGTGAGATATTCGTATTGTCCATAACGCCGCCGTCCAGCTCTGGTTGGATGACATGCCTGATGCCGCAAGCGTCTACCCGGATGTCGCCATGGCGCGTTGAAGACGCGCGTAACCGCACTTAAGGCTCCATCCGGGCTACAATCCGTGCTAACACCGGAGACCTGTCATGCGTGCCGTTCTCGCCCCCCTTGTCGCCCTCGCCATCGCGGCAACCTTGGCCATGGCGTACTATGCGAGCGGCGACGAACCTCCAGGCGGCGGCGAAGCTCCAAGAGGCAGCGGTGCCGAGGGAGCGATCTGCGGCACCATCGTCGGCCTTGTGTGTGGCGAGGGGCTGTTTTGCGACCACCGCGTCGGGCTATGCAACGCGCCCGACATCGATGGCACCTGCGTGCGGGCGTCGCAGATGTGCACCCGCGAATACCGGCCGGTCTGCGGCTGCGACGGGCGCACCTACGGCAACGACTGCGACCGCCGCGCCGCCAAGGTCTCCAAGCTCCACGATGGCGCTTGTGACTGATGGCGCCTGCGATTGGCGCGGTGCTTTGACTTGTAGGACGGGTTGAGCCAGAAGCGCGTTTACGCGCGTCTTCCGACGCTGACGAAACCCATCACTCCCAAAGCATGAATCTCGCAAAGCATGAAGGAGCCTGTCAATGAGCCTCACCGTCCGCCGCGTCGTCACCGGCCATGATGCCAACGGCAACGCGCGCGTCGTCATCGACGAGATCGCCAAGAACGTGGCCGCTACCCGGCCGGGCGCCAATGCGGCAGTGATCTGGACGAGCGAGGGCTTCCCGGTGAACAACGACGGCAACACCGACACCTCGGGCCAGCAGGTCGGCACCACCCTCGACAACGGCGTGGTGTTCCGCGTGGTGAGCTTCGGCCCCGGCGTGGCGCCGCGCAACCACCGCACCGACTCGATCGACTACGCGACCGTCATCTCGGGCGAGATCGACATGGTGCTCGACGGCGAGACCGTGCGCTTGAAGGCTGGCGACGTGCTCGTGCAGCGCGGCACCATCCACAACTGGGTGAACAAGGGCGCCGAGCCCTGCGTGATTGCCTTTGTGCTGGTTACCGCGAAGCCGGTCACCGCCGGCGGCAAGGTGCTCAACGCGCAGGGGTGAGCATCTGTTGAATGCGAGCACGGACTCGATCCGTCACCCTTGTATGGCGCCCGCGCATCCGATCGCGTGCCTAAACGAACCAACTGGCGTGCGGGCCTCGAAGGGCGACGGCCCGCATGACCGTGATTCCGAGGCCGCTCATCCTTCGAGGCTCCCCCGGCTCAAGAGGCCGGGGTCGCACCTCAGGATGACGGGTCAGGCTCTTCCACTCGCGGCCTCCTCAGTGGCGAACCCCAGCTTCTTTCCGGTCGCCCTCTATTCCAAGCTCAAGTTAGTCTGCGCCTTTGCTGCCTCGACAGTTTCGTGCCATGTGTCGGCGACACATTGGCCCTCATCGTCAAAGCGCAGCAGAAAGATAGCTCCGTCCTCCTCCACCACCTCGACGATCTTTGGGTCCGGCAACGTCGCCACTTTGATTTCATCAGCAACTTGCACGCCCAGCAGATGCGTAGTCTTTCCAGTCACTCTCCGAACTGTTGCACGTAGACGCATGTTACGAACCTACCGGAAAATCCTCGATCACGTTGCCTAGAGATTGGATAACAAGACTGGACAACAAAACCGTATAAGGAGCGACGCGCCCATGGTCAAAGTCTGCGACTGCTTTCCCGAGCTGAAACAAACGACCGAGGCGCGCGAGACGCGCTATCGCGCGCATCCGGAGCGGCCGGCGCCGGAAGGGCCGCAGAGCTTCGTGGAGGTCAAGGTCACTTCGATCGGTCAGCTCAACGAGCTCGCTGAATGCAAGAAGAGCGGCCACAAATTCATCATCAGCGAGCCCGTGCATGTGGGCGGGCAGAACGTGGCGCCGACCCCGCTCGAGTTCATGCTGGCGGGCGCGGTCGGCTGCTACGCCGCGGTGTTCGCCTTCTATGCCGCCAAGATGGGCGTCGTCTACGACAGCTTCGAGGCGGTGGCGCGCACTGACTTTGACGTGCGCGGCCACATGATCGAGGATGCGCCCTCCTCCGCGTTCCAGAAGGTCACGATCGCCATGCGGATCGTCAGCGACGCGCCCCTGTCGGCGCTCACAGAGGTCGAGCGGCTCGCGACGGCGGGCTGCCCTGGCCTCAATACGCTGCGCGATCCGGTGCCGGTCGCGACCGAGCTTGCGGTGGTCCGCACGCGCGAGGCGGCGGCGTGACGCGCAGGCGCGTGACGCGTAGGAGTGATGCCTGCTATCGGATCGGCCGCTCAACGACCGGGCTCGGCCTGTTCGCGACCGCGCCGATCTGGCGCGGCGCGTTCATCGTCGAATATTCCGGTCCGCGCATTCCAACACGCGAAGCGCACGCGCGCGAAAAGACAGCGGGCGCCCGCTACATGTTCGAGATCAACAGCCGCTGGACCGTCGACGGCTCGGTACGCTCCAACGTCGGCCGCTATGCCAACCATTCCTGCCGGCCGAACGCCGAAAGCGCGCTCAGGAGGGGCAAGGTGATCCTGCGCGCGCTCCGGGCGATCGAGCCGGGCGAGGAGATCACCTACGACTATGGCGAGGAGTATTTCGAGCTGTTCATCAAGCCGAACGGCTGTCGCTGCGCAAAATGCGCGGAGGACGCCAAGGCGGGCAGAGCAAGAAAGCGCCGCGCCTAGGCTACCGCTTGTCGCGCTCGACCTGCTGCCCGTGATCCTCGTCGTAGCCGTGGCGCTCCGAGTAATACATCAGCGCCATCAGGCCGACGCCGACGAGGAGCGAGAAGCCGGTGCCACCGATGATCGCCAACCAGCCCCACGGCGGAATATCGACGGCGGTCATCGCCCACTGGTCGTAGGCGATCCAGAAGACAAACGCGAGCAAGGCCAGCAGAGATCCGATCGCGAGTGCTCGTGCCATGTCGACCCGTCCGGTTGCGCCGCCGGTTAACGGCGACCCTGCGTATCATATGGGGTTGCTTGGCCGTTCGCGAAATGGGTGAGGCGCGAGAGTTCGGGCCGAGAGAGTTGAGCGCTCCCAGGTGCGTCGATATGGTGGCTCGATGGCTGCCTTTGGAGCGGCAATATGGGGGTCAGACCGACGATGACGCAAGTTTCCGAAACCACGCTCCGGACGCAGATCACCGAATGCACACGCATGATGGTCATGGCCGAGCTGCTCGACTACAGCGGCCATGTCAGCGCGCGCATTCCGGGCACCGACCGGTTCCTGATCCCGCCCCGCGATGCCAGCCGTGCCGGCCTCACCCCCGACGAGATTCTGGTCGTGGACATCAACGGCAAGGTGCTGGAAGGCAAAGGCCCGGCCCCGACCGAGACCGCGATCCACTCCGGCGTCTACCGCCATCGCCCCGACGTGCTCGCGGTCGGGCATGGCCACCCGCCGATGTCGACGCTGTTCACCATGGTCGACCGCCCGATGGTCGCCGTGCGCAATTACGGCTTCCGCTTCATCGGCATCCCGGTCCATCCCGACCCGACCCACATCCGCACCGCAGCGCAGGGCGACGCCGTCGCCAAGACGCTCGGCCAGTGCAGCTGCTGCCTGTTGCGCGGCCATGGCAGCGTGGTCACCGCGAGCAGCATTCCCGAAGTGTTTCTCGACAGCCTGGAAATGGAGGAGAACGCGCGCAGCACCGTGCATGCGTCCACGCTGGGCAAGCTTATCCCGATCACGCCGGAGGAGGTGGAACTGTTGAAGGTGAGCTTCGCACGCAATACCTATCGCATCGCCAAGACCTGGGAGCACTATCAGGAGAAGGCGAGACTGACAGGCAATCTGTAATGACGAAGGGAACGCGTCATGACTGACCTGACCCGCCGACGGCTCATGACCGGCGCGGCTGCGCTCGCGCTGCCGGCTTTCGCTCAGCCAGGCTTCGTCCGACCGGCAATGGCCGAGACCGTCGACGTCGCGGCGGCCAAGCGCGAGGGCAAGGTCACGCTTTATACATCGGCGCCGATCGCGGCGGCGCAGAAGGTCGCCAACGCCTTTCAGGCGAAATACGGCATCACGGTCGAGCTGTTCCGCTCGGGCGGCACGCAGGTGCTGCGCCGCTTCATGATGGAGCAGCAGGCCGGCCATGCCGGCGCCGACGTGCTGGTGTCATCGGATCCCGCCGCTGTCCTTGACCTCGCCGCGAAGGGTCTGTTCATGCCGTTCAAGCCTGAGGGCTTCGACAAGGTGCCGGCCGGGCTCAACGATCCCGACGGCCGCTTCGTGGCGCAGCGCGTGAGCGTGATCTCGATCTACGGACGCACGGATCTCTTTCCGCTCAGTGACATGCCGAAGACCTGGGACGACCTGTTAGGCCCGCGCTTCAAGGGCAAGCTTGTCATGACCAATCCCTCGTTCACCTCGCTGCAGCTCGGCGTGGTGGCGATGATGGCGAAGCTGCGCGGCTGGGAGTTCTTCGAGAAGCTCAATCGCAACGACGTCGTGGTGGTGCAGGGCAACGAGCAGGCGCTCAATCTCGTGAAGACCGGCGAGCGGCCGATCGCGGCCGGCGCCGACAGCCAGTATGCCAACGAGGCGCGGCTCGCCGGGCACAAGATCGCCAATGTGTTCCCGAGCGACGGCACCTTCGCGATCCAGGCAACCACGTCGATCGTGAAGGGCTCAAAGAGCCCCAACGCCGCCAAGCTGCTGGCCGAGTACACGCTGAGCCTCGAAGCACAGAAGCTGTGGCCGGAGAGCGGCATCTACGCGGCGCGCGTCGACGTCGATCCGCCGCCCGAAAGCCCGAGGATCAGCGACATCAAGGTGATCCCGACGGACTACGCCTACATCACCAGCGCAACCTCGCAGGTGAAGCGAAAGTTCAGCGAGATTTTCTCGATTTGACAGTTTTGTCTAAGGCCTCGAAGGCGCCTGTAGCGTGTGGGTTGCGAAGACGCGCGCCCCACGGTTCCCTCCCCCCCTGTGGGGGAGGGACAGGGAGAGGGGTGCCGTGGGCACTGCATCTGTGGCTTGCTTCGCTAACGCCTCAACCGATCCGGCGAGACCTCGTTGTGTATCGCACAAGCTTCTTGCTCAGTGTTTGTCGCCACCCCCCTCCCTGTCCCTCCCCCACAAGGGGGGAGGGAACGCTGTGGCACTGCTCTGCCCCAACAGCGGACTAGCGTTCGCGTATACGCTCAGAGTCAGCAAGATTATCGCGGAGGCGGCACTTCGATCGCGTTGCAGTTGCGCATACTTTGAGAGATGCAATCGTCGATGCGGCGCGCATCCACCATGGCGTTGACCAGCCACAGACCGATGCCGACGATGAGCACGAAGAGCACGAGCAGCACCAGATTGCCGCTGCGGCGCTCGGCGTCCCTCTCTTTTTCCTGCCGCCTCTTATCCATGCGGTGACGAGAATAAATCTCCTCACGGCCAGGACAAGAGTATCGCGGCTCGGATCGCCGCATGCGAGACGTGCAAGCTGCGCAAGGCGCACACTATCAATGTAAAAACCGCGTCAATGCAAAAAAGCGCCTCAATGCGCCGTCGGGCGCCCCATCGTCTCCTTGACTTGCGCGACCAGCTGCTTGAGCGTGAACGGCTTGGGCAGGAAGTCGTATTTCTCCGGGTCCGGAAGGCTCTTCTGGAACGCGTCCTCGGCGTAGCCGGACACGAAGATGATCTTGATATCAGGATGGCGCTTGCGCAGCTCCTTGAACATCGTAGGCCCATCCATCTCCGGCATCATCACGTCGGAGACGACGAGATCGATGTTGCCGCCACGACGCTCGATCACGTCAATCGCCTCCACGCCGTTGCCGGCTTCGAGGACAGTGTAGCCACGTGAGGAGAGGCCACGCGCATTGAGAGCGCGCAGCCCCTCCTCGTCCTCGACTAGGAGGATCGTGCCGTGCCCGGTGAGATCGGTTGGAGTGCGGTTCTTGTCGTCGGCCGGCGGCATCGGGCCTGCGAGCCTGGGCGCGGCCACTTCAGGCGGCTGCGCGGCGTCGTCGTTGACCGGCACATAGCGCGGGATGAAGATGCTGAAGGTCGTGCCCTTGTCGAGCTCGGAATCGACGTAGATGAAGCCGCCGGTCTGCTTGATGAAGCCATAGACCGTGGCCAGGCCGAGACCGGTACCCTTGCCGATGTCCTTGGTGGTGTAGAAGGGGTCGAAGATCTTGTCGATGACACCGGGCGCAATGCCGGTGCCGGTGTCGACCACCTCGATCTCGACATATTCGCCGGCCGGCATGCCCTTGCGCTGCAGACGAACGCTTTCCTCGGCGCTGACATTGCTGGTGCGGATCGTGAGCTTGCCGCCACTGGGCATCGCGTCGCGGGCATTGACCGCAAGATTGATGATCGCCTGCTCGAACTGCCCGACGTCGGCTCTGATGTGCCAGAGATCGCGCACCAGGGGAATGTCGAGCGTCGCCTTCTCGCCGATCAACCGGCGCAGCAGCATGCCGAGATCGGGCAGCGTTTCGCTGAGCTCGATCACCTGCGGCCGCAGCGTCTGCTTGCGCGAGAAGGCAAGCAGCTGCCGAACCAGGCTCGCGGCCCGGTTGGCGTTCTGCTTGATCTGCATGATGTCCTGGAACGACGGATCGGTCGGCCGATGCGCGTTCAGCAGGAAGTCGGTCGCCATCATGATGGCGCCGAGCAGGTTGTTGAAGTCGTGCGCGACATTGCCGGCCAGCCGACCGATGGTCTCCATCTTCTGCTGCTGCACGACCTGATTTTCGAGCGCGCGCTTCTCGGTGGTGTCGAGCGCATAGACGATCGCCGTCTCCTGATCGCGCTCCTCCTTCTCGACCGCAGTCACATAGAAGCAGGCCGAGCGATCACCGGCGCCTTCGAGTACGGCATCGACCGGGGCGATGTCGCCCTGCCCGGCCGCGGCCCTGCGCAGCGCCGCCTCGAGCGGCGCGCGGTCGCGCCCGGCGACCACCGAGAGGATCGAGCGATTGTCGGCACCCTCGCCCTTGTGCACCGGATGGAACAGCCGCGCGAACAGTGCGTTCGAGCGCGCAATCTTGCCCTGCTTGTCGACGGTCGCGATCGCCATCGGGGTATTGTGGAAGAAGCGCACGAAGCGAACTTCCGCCGCACGCAACGGATCGGCGCCGCCGTCGCCGGCGCGGTTGAGGACGAGCGTGCGCGAGGGACCGGCCGCGCCGTCGGGGCCGAACACGACCTTGTGGAACAGCCGCACCGGAACGGTGCGTCCGCTGCGGGTCTTGAGGTCGATGTCGAGAAGCTCGGTTTTCACATCGCCGGGAGCGCCGGTGAGCGTCGTGAGGAGCGCCGCGCCCTCGCCCGCCACGATGTCGCCAAGCCGCAAACCGCCGGAGCCGACCTGCGCCAGATCATGGTCGAGCCATTCGGTGAGCGTGGCGTTGAGATAGGACAGGTTGCCGTCGGCGTCGACCGAGAAGAACCCCGCCGGCGCGTGGTCGAGATAATCGATGGCGTGCTGCAGCTCCTGAAAGACGTTCTCCTGCCGCTCGAGCTCGCGCGTCACGTCGGAGAGCGACCACACCGTCATCGGCGTTGCCCGCTTGCCGTCGCGCAACGGCCGCACCCGCATGCGCAGCCAGCGCCCCGGCTCGCCCTTATGGCCGCCGACGCGAACCTCCTCCTGCAGACGGCGGCCTTCACGCGCGGCCCGCAGCAGGCGGTAGACGGCTTCCGAGACGCCCGGATCGCTGATGAACACCCGCTCGACCGGCCGCACCTCGCCAGCCGCAGTGGCACCGATCAGGTCGAGATAGGCCGCGTTGGCATAGATCACCCGGCCGGCGTGATCGGTGACCAGCAGCGCTTCGCTGGCGCCATCGACCACGGACTTGAGCAGCGGGTTTGCCACGTCCTTGCCGGCCATGCGCAGGATGCCGGCGGCAAGCGCGAACAGCAGGAACACGCCAATCATGGCCATCAGCGCCAGAAAGCCCAGCACATAAGGCTCGGCATGGCCGCGGCCGATCAGCACCAGTCCGGCGGTGGCGCCAACCAGCACAGTCGCGATCGCGAGCACGAGGCTGATGCTGCCGCCGTGCTGACCTGAGCTGGTGCGGTCGAGCGCCGCGCGCACGATATCCCCGGTTACATCCTGTTGCGCCATGCCTGCTGCGCCATGATCGGCCAGTGCCCGCCCCCGAACCTCAAATCAGCCGACCCGAATCTCAGTGCCTCAGTCACTGAATCGGCGCAAGGGGTTCGCGCAAAACGAGTCTTTTGGCCGGTTCGCGCAGGACGAGTCTTGCCGCACCCTCGGGGGCACCCTGGGCGCGCCCGGCAAAACCCCTTATCGCCTTCCCGCGACTGCGCGATTGAGCCTCATCACGTATCCGATCACTTCCGCGACCGCCTGATAGTGCTCCGGCGTGATCTCCTGATCAATCTCTACGGTTGCATGGAGCGCGCGGGCGAGCGGCGGGTTTTCCACAATCGGAATATTGTGATCGGTGGCGACCTCGCGAATCTTGCGGGCGATGAGATCGGCGCCCTTGGCGACGCAGATCGGGGCGTTCATGCCGCGCTCGTATTTGAGCGCGACCGCGAAGTGGGTCGGGTTGGTGATGACCACGGAGGCGTCCGGGACGGCCGCCATCATGCGCTTGCGCGAGCGGGTCTGGCGGATCTGCCGGATCTTGGCCTTGACCTCGGGGTTACCGTTGGTCTGCTTGAACTCGTCCTTGAGCTCGCGCACCGACATCTTCTGGCGCTCGAACCATTGCCGGTACTGGAAGAAATAGTCGGCCGCCGCGATCAGCGCGAGCGCCGCCACCACCGCCCCCATCATCTGCAGCGACAGCGACTGCGTGATCGACAGCATGGCGGCGGGATCGATGTGCACGAGCGCGTCGAGCCGGAACCGCTCCGGATAGATCAGCGCCGTCATGATGGTCCCGATCAGCGCAAGCTTGATCAGACCCTTGACGAAATTGGCGAGCGCCTGCTTGGAGAACAGCCGCCCGAAGCCCGCCATCGGCGAGATCTTGGAGAACTTCGGTTTGAGCGCCTCAGTCGACCAGACCAGGCGGTGTTGAATCATGTTGCCGGCGATGGCCGCAAGCGCGAGCAACAGCAGCGGGATCGCCACCGCGGCCACGACCTCAAGGCCGAGCTTCTCGACGATACTGGTGAAGCCGCGGCCATCGACCCGGATCGATCCGGAATGCTCGACCAGACCGCGCAACGTGATCGCGAGGCCGTTCGCCATCGGGCCGGAGAACGCCATCAGGAGCAACGCGCCGGCCGCGATCACAAACCAGGTGTTGACCTCCTGGCTCTTGGCGACGTCGCCGCGCTCGAGCGCCTCATCGAGGCGCTTTTGGGTTGGGTCTTCCGATCGTTCGGTGTCTTCCTGACCTTCGGCCATAAGACCTCACGAATAAGGTGCGAGCTGGCGCAGCGTGCCCTCGAGCGCGCCGAGGAAGACAGCCATCATGGAACCGATCACCAAAATCAGAATCAGAAAGCCCACGATGATCGAGGCCGGCAGGCCGATAAAGAACACCTGCATCTGCGGCATCAGGCGCGACAGCACGCCGAGCCCGAGATTGAACAACAGCCCGAACACGATGAACGGCGCCGAGATCTGGACGCCGATCTTGAAGGCGAGCGCGATGGTCGCGGTGGTGTGCGCGGCAACGTCCCCCACGAGCGGCATTTCGCCGGGGCGAAACAGCACATAGCTGTCGTTGAGCGCCGCAATCACCAGGTGATGCAAGTCGGTCGTGAACACCAGCGCAAGGGCGAGCATGGTCAGGAAATTGGCTACGATCACGCTCTGCTGGCCTTGCGTCGGATCGACCGCAGTGACGAAGCCGAGTCCAAGCTGCTGGGCGACGACGGAGCCCGCGACCTGCAAGGCCGAGATCAGCAGGCGCACGGTGAAGCCAAGCAGCGCGCCGATGAACATCTCCTGCGCCAGCATGGTGGCGACCGGTCCGAAGGTGCGCAGGTCGATCTGGTATTCATTGCGATGCAACGGCAGCAGCACAGCCGCGAGCAGGAGCGCGATGCTCAGCCGCACCCGCGACGGCACCGTCATCTCGCCCAGCCCGGGCAGCAGCATCACCATGATGCCGATGCGGGCGAACACCAGCATGAAGGTCGCGGCCAATGCGGGCAGGAACGAAATGTCGATCCGCATGCGAACGCTCGCTCCGACCTCATCCTGAGGAGCATTCCAGTCGGCGCTTGCCGACTGGAATGCGTCTCGAAGGATGTGGGTCGGTCTGGGGGACGGCCTGCATGGTTCGAGACGCACGCCTGCGCGCCAAGTGGCGCTCAGGCGCGCTCCTCACCATGAGGCCGATTGAGTCCTTCATGCGCGGACTCACCCAGCCGCGATCCGCGCCGCGAGCCTGACCATGTGGCCCTGCAGATGGTCCGCCATGAACGGCAGCGCGATCAGCATGGCAACGAAAATCGCGAGGATCTTGGGCACGAAAGCGAGCGTCATTTCCTGGATCTGGGTCAGGGCCTGGAACAGCGAGATGATGACGCCGACGATGAGCCCGATCAGCAACAGCGGGCTTGAGACGATCACCAGCGTGAGGATCGCGTCGCGCGCGACGTCGAGCACTTCCGGTCCAGTCATTGCACAATCTCCCCCGTCGTCCCCGCTTCACCCACCATCAGATCGGCATCCGCATGATTTCCTCGTAAGCCTGAATCATGCGGTCGCGCACCGAGACCAGCGCCTCGACGGCCACTTCGGTTTCCGACACCGCGGTCACCACGTCGACGAGGTTGGCCTTGCCGGCCACCATGGCGCGCTGCTGGGCATCGGATGCCTTGCCGGCTTCGAGCACGCTGCCAACGGCGTCCTTGAGCAGCGCACCGAAGCTCGGGCCGTTCGTTTCGCCAACAGCCTTGCCGAGCCCCCCCGATGCATCGGCGATGCGGGCGAGGCTGGCATAGGCGTTGGCGGCAGCGGATGGCGTTGTCATGGGCAGTCCCCCGATCAGGCTTTCAGGATATCGAGCGTGCGCTGGATCATGCGGCGGGTCACGCCGATGACGTTGACGTTGGCCTCGTAGGAGCGCTGCGCCTCGCGCATGTCGGTCATCTCAACGAGCGGATTGACGTTGGGATATTTCACGTTGCCGCTGGCGTCGGCGTTGGGATGGCCGGGCTCATACTTCACGCGGAACTGCGACGAGTCGGTCTTGATCTTGCCAAGCGCGACCACGCGCGCATCGAGCGCGCGATCGAAGGCCGAGCGAAAGGTCGGAATGCGGCGCCGAAATGGATCGCCGTCGGGGCGCTGCGCGGTCGAATCGGCATTCGCGATGTTTTCGGAGATCACCCGCATGCGCCCGGCCTGGGCGCGCAGACCGGAGGCCGCGATCGCGATCGACTTCAGAAAATCCATGGGACCATCGCCTTTCATCGCCAGCGCTCCTATCGCTTGCCTAACGCGCTCTTGATCAGCCCAAGGCCGCGCGTGTAGAGCGCCGTCGCGGCCTGGTAGTCCATGGCATTGGATGCCACCTTGAGCATCTCGTCCTCTAAACCGACCGCATTGCCGGACGGCCGCGATTCGAAATCGAGCTTGTGGTTCTGACGGAACGACGACGATCCGGAACTCGACGAATCACCAAAGTGTCCCGGATTCGTCCGCGCGAGCGTCACCGAGCCAACCGGCGCCCTGGTCTGGTCGAAATTTAATGGGACGAGATCACGTGGCGCGAACTTGGGAGTATCAGCGTTGGCCACGTTTTCCGACAGCAGACGTTGGCGTTCCTGATGCCAATGCATCTTGGTGCGCAGCATCGAGAAGATCGGCATGTCGGAGATTGGCATCGCGATTCTCTTCAGGTTCCCGGTCGATCGAGACCGGCCGAAATCGGCGACACGCAACCGAACTGGCTAGGCAGACTTTGCCGACCCTATGGTTAATGACCGGTTAAGCGATGGGATTTGGCGGGAATTGCCGCAATTGTCGCGTAATGGACCATTTACCGAACAAGTGGCCTTGCCGTATGATTTACGGTATTGAGAGGCGGTATTTTTTAATCCTTTGTTAGGATTTCCGGCGGCAAATATTGCCGCTGGCGTTAACCATTCCGGCGGTTCCCCTTTGGGAACAGCCGGTTCGACACGCCCAGCCCCCCTCGGGCGCAGGGAGGAGCATGTGTTGGATTTCTTGTTCGGCGAAGGACAGTATGGCCTGCGATTCGTGTTCGCCTTCATCGTGGTGATGGGCTTGATCGGACTATTCACATGGTTGGCACGGCGTTTCGGCGCCACGAGTCTCGGAGCCACGACTGCACGTGGGCGCCAGCCCCGACTCGCTGTGATCGATGCCGCCGCCGTTGACGGCCGGCGCAGGCTGCTCCTGATCCGCCGCGACAATGTCGAGCATCTGCTCATGATTGGTGGACCGACTGACGTCGTGGTGGAGACGAATATCGTGCGCGCCGGCGCCATGCGCGAAGCCGCGCCAGGACGCCAGCCGGCCGCTGCCGATACCCTGCCACGCCCGGTTCCGCTCGAGGAGACCGGCACTTGGCCATTGCAGCCTGAGACCGCGCATGCCTCGCACGGGACGCCCCGGCGCGGGTCGCCACTGCCGCTCGACGAACCCAATGTCGCGTGGCCGGAGGAGGCCGAGCCCGCACCGATGCCGCGCCAAGCGCGCGCGCTCGATCCGTTGGCGGGCCTTGCCGCTGAACTCTCGCGCAACCCGCCCGAGCCAGCCCCGGCAATGGCACCGTTGCCGCGCGTGACGCGGCCGCGCGAGGTCACACGCGAGTCCGCGCGCGAGGCGCCACTGCGTGAACCACCGCTACGGGAACCACCACTGCGCGAACCGCCGCTACGCGAACCGCCCGTGCGCGAGATGCCGGCACGCGAATTCGCCCGCGAGGTTCCCCGCGACATGCCGAGGGAAGTACCAAGAGAAGTGGCGCGCGAAGTGCATCGCGAGGTCGCGCGTGAGGCTCCCCGCGAAGTCGCCCGCGAGGCGATGCGAGAACCAATACGCGAGGTCGTGCGCGAGCCGCTCCGTGAAGCCGTGCGCGAGCCGATCCGTGAGCCGATGCGCGAAGCGATGCGCGAGCCGATCCGAGAGTCCGCGCGCGCGCCTCAGCAGGCCGCCGCCGAGGCCCCTGCATCCGCCGATCAGAACCTTGCCGAGATGGCGCATCGGCTGGAGGCGGCGCTGCGCCGTCCAGGCGCCAAAGCCGAGGCCCGCGCCGAACCCAAGCCAAGGCCGGTTGCGGAGGCAATGGCCGAGCCGAGTCCCCTTGAAGCGACACCGAGCGAAGCGCGGCGCGAAGGCAAGGCGCCGCCACAGCAACGCTCCCTCTATGACAGCCTCGAACAGGAGATGGCGAGTTTGTTGGGCCGTCCGAACAGCAAAGCTTGACATCATCGGCGATCGGCCGCTGCGTCCGTCTGGCGACGGGTGCGGCCGTAGTAGCGATCATCCTGGGAGCGCTGCCGGCGGCGGCGCAGGAAATCAGCATCAATCTGGGCCAAGGCGCGGGCGCCGGTGCCGGCGGGCTGACCGAGCGCGTCATTCAGCTGATCGCGTTCATCACGGTCTTGTCGCTCGCGCCCTCGATCCTGGTGATGATGACCTCGTTCACCCGCATCGTGGTGGTGCTGTCGCTGTTGCGCACGGCGCTCGGCACCGCGACCGCGCCGCCCAACGCGGTGATCGTCGCGCTGGCGTTGTTCCTCACCGCCTTCGTGATGGGTCCGGCGCTGCAGAACGCCTATGACACGGGCATCAAGCCGCTCGTCAACAACGAGATCAGCGTCGAGCAGGCGTTCGAGCGCTCCTCGGTCCCGCTCAAGGCCTTCATGCAGAAGAACGTGCGCGAAAAGGACCTGGCGCTGTTTGCCGACCTCTCGCGCGAGCCGCGACCAGAGAGTCCCGAGAAGATTTCGCTGCGCATCCTGGTGCCCGCATTCATGATCTCCGAGCTCAAGCGCGCATTCGAGATCGGATTCCTGCTGTTCCTGCCATTCCTGATCATCGACCTGGTGGTCGCCTCGGTGCTGATGTCGATGGGCATGATGATGCTGCCCCCGGTCGTGGTGTCGCTGCCATTCAAGCTCATCTTCTTCGTGCTGGTGGATGGCTGGAGCCTGGTCGCCGGCAGCCTGGTCCAGAGCTACGGCACTTAGCAGAATGGCAAGATCCCGCTCATCCAATTGCGTTGTTTGATCCGGCCCTGCGGCAAATTGCCAGCCCTCGACTGCGCTATCCCTGTCCGCTGATCCGTGGGACAGATTGGCATGGCGCGTTGCGCTCATCTGAGCCTGTTGCTGGCGCTCGTTGTCTCGTTCGCAGCCCTGATTTCGCTGCGCGGAGCGGGAAACGTCGTGCTCGCTGTCACGAGCATTGTCATTTCCGCCGCGTTGATCCTGGTCGTGGCCTTGCCGCAGATCTCGAAGAAGCGCGAGGAGGCTTTCCAGGAATAGCGGGGACAGACCCCGGTTTTGAGCCCACGCCTGATAAGAAAACCGGCGTTTGTCC
>Ga0137409_10001703_pt1 | contig 23824 bp, 19 predicted proteins | sample CZODoug1_16funga_FD_122059 | JGI IMG/M metagenome (GOLD analysis project Ga0137409, IMG submission 122059) | Vadose zone soil fungal communities from Angelo Coast Range Reserve, California, USA - CZODoug1_16fungal (Hybrid Assembly) | ecosystem: Environmental > Terrestrial > Soil > Vadose zone...
AAGACGCTCAGCACCGGGAACGGCGCCATGCCGCCGAGCGCGCACAGCGAGCCCGCGACCATGGTGTCGCACAACTCGCGCAGCAACGCCGTGTTCGCCGTTTCGTTCTCGCCGCCGCGAATCTTGTCGATGACCTCGACACCCCGCACGGCGCCGATGCGGCACGGTGTGCACTTGCCGCACGACTCGATCGCGCAAAATTCCATCGCGAAGCGCGCTTGTTCGCCCATGTCGACGGTGTCGTCGAACACGACGAGCCCGCCGTGGCCGAGCATCGCGCCCACAGCCGAGAATCGCTCGTAGTCGACCGGCGTATCGAATTGCGACGGAGGCACGTACGCGCCCAGAGGTCCGCCCGCCTGCACGGCGCGGATCGGCCGGCCCGTCGAAGTGCCGCCGCCGAAGTCGTACAAAATTTCGCGGAGCGGCCTGCCGAACGCGAGCTCGATGAGGCCGCCGCGCTTGACGTTGCCGGCGAGCTGGATCGCGATCGTGCCGCGCGAACGCCCCGTGCCGAAGTTCTTGTAGAAGTCGGCGCCCTTGTCGAGGATCACGGGCACGCTCGCGAGCGACAGCACGTTGTTGATGATCGTGGGCTTGCCGAACAAGCCCTTGATCGCGGGCAACGGTGGCCGGTACCGGACCACGCCGCGCTTGCCCTCGAGGCTCTCGAGCAGCGACGTCTCTTCGCCGCAGATGTAAGCGCCGGCGGCCTCGCGCACCTCGAGGTGGAACGCGCGGCCGCTGCCCTGCACGTCGTCGCCGAGCAAGCCGGCCGCGCTCGCGCGCTCGATCGCCGCGCGCATCGTCCGGATGGCCTGCGGGTACTCCGCCCGGATGTAAACGAAGCCTTTGGTCGCGCCGACGGCGATGCCGCCGATCGTCATCCCCTCGACGAGCACGAACGGGTCGCTCTCGAGGATCATGCGGTCGGCAAAGGTGCCCGAGTCGCCTTCGTCGGCGTTGCAAACGACGTACTTCTGGTCCGCCGGCGCGCCGAGCACGGTTTTCCACTTGATGCCGGTCGGGAACGCCGCGCCGCCGCGGCCGCGCAAACCGGAGTCGGTCACGGCCGCGACGATCTGCTCGCCGGTGAGCTGCAGCGCGTTGGCGAGACCGCGGTAACCGCCGTGCGCGCGATAGTCGTCGAGCGAGAGCGGGTCGACGATGCCAACCCTCGCGAACGTCAGGCGGGTCTGCTGCTTCAGGTACTCGATGCTTTCCGTTGGGCCTAGCGCGAGCGCGTGCTTTCCCCCGGCGAGGAACCCCGCGTCGAACAAGGAGCCAACGTCGTCGGGCCCGACCGGACCGTACGCGTGGCGTACTCCGCCGACGAGCACTTCGACGAGCGGCTCGAGCCAATAGAGCCCGCGCGACCCGTTGCGGACGATCTCGACGTCCGCGCCGCGCCGCTTCGCCTCGGCGGCGACCGCGGCGGCGACGTCGTCGGCGCCGAGCGACCGCGCCGCGGTATCGGACGGGACGAAAACCTGGGTCGCGATTGGCATAGCAGCCGTACATGGTCCCGGAGGGATCGGAACCCCGTCCAATCGAAAGAGCGGATCGGCCGATAGAGGCGGTCTATCAGCGAGCGTCGGCGCCGAGATCGCGCTCGAAATCGACGTTCGCGACCGAGCTCAGCAGGGCTGCGCTCATGGGGGAAAGCGGGGCGCGGTCAGAGAGCACGAGGCCGATCGCCTGGGTATGCACGGGCTCGATTATGTCTACCGCAACGAGATCGGCCCCGCTGAAGAACAGTCCGGCAAACGTGTGCGGAACGATGCTCGCCCACTCGCCATGCCGCAGATGCGCAAGAATCGCGAGGAACGAGTTGCTCACGACATCGGGTCTGATATCGACGCCGATCGACGCCGCGACATTGTTGATGATCCGGCGGTTCTGCATGTCTTCGCTCAACAGGCAAAGTCGCTCCGCCGCCACTTGTTTCCAGGTGATCGTGGGGTTGGCCGCGGCCGGATGGCCACGGCGAGCGGCGAACACATAGCGCTCCCAATAGAGGGGCACCTTGCGCACGTTCTGCAGCGGCTCGTTCTCGAGATACGTGACACCGGCATCGAGCTCGAACGCCTCGAGTCCCCTCTCGATCGCGCGCGAGGTCATCGAGCGAACCTCGACGTGCGCCGCCGGGTGCGCCGCGACGAACCGCGACGTGAGGAACGAGACGGCCGACATCGCCGCCGGTATGACTCCGAGACGCAGCGTGCCGGTGAGCCCGCGGCTCAAGCCCGCGAGATCGTCTTTGAGGCTGCCGTAGTCGGCCAAGATCTGCCGGCCCCACAGAAGCAGCTTCTCGCCTTCGTCCGTCAAACGCACGAAGCGGTGATCTCTGATCACCAGCGTCACGCCGAGGTCCTCTTCGAGCTTCTTGATCGCCGCTGTGAGCGTCGGCTGCGTCACGTTGCACGCCTCCGCGGCGCGCGCGAAATGTTGCTCGCGTGCGAGGGCGATGAAGTACGTCAGGTGCCGTATCAGCATGGACGAGCGTTCTACCACATGCGGCGTCGCGAGAGCACTCCCGCACAGCCGCCGCAATCGCCTAAGAGTATCGCGGCCGACTGATCTCGATCCGGACCTGGTATCGTGCGCGCGATGCGGCACACGCTACGAAGGTCCGGGTGAGTGACATAGGCTCCGCGTTCGCCGAGGCCGCACACCTCATCGCGGCAGCGGATACGACACTGTACGGCATCGTTCTGCTCAGCCTCGAGGTCAGCCTGACCGCGGTTGTCGCGGCGACGGTGATCGGCCTGCCGCTGGGCGCCGCACTCGCGATCCGCCGTTTTCCGGGGCGGGCGGTGTTGCTCGTGACGCTGAACGCACTGATGGGCTTGCCTCCCGTCGTCGTCGGGTTGCTGGTGTATCTCCTACTCTCGCGAGCCGGCCCCTTAGGCGAGCTCGGCCTCCTGTTCACGCCCGCGGCGATGGTCATCGCGCAGGCGATACTGGTCACGCCGATCATCGCCGGACTGTCGCGTCAGGTGCTCGAAGATGCGTGGCACGAATACGAGGAGCAGCTGCGCTCGCTCGGCGCGACGGCGCCGATGGCGGCCGCAACGTTGATTTGGGACACGCGTTACTCGCTGGTCACGGTCGTCTTGGCGGGCTTTGGCCGCGCCGCGGCCGAAGTCGGCGCTGTCATGATCGTGGGCGGCAACATCGACGGCGTCACGCGCGTGATGACAACTGCCATTTCGCTCGAGACGAGCAAGGGCGATCTACCCCTCGCACTTGGCCTTGGCATCGTTCTCGTCGCCGTCGTGTTCCTCGTGAACGCGGCGGCACAACTCATCAAGTCGGCGGCAGTCCGCCGTTACGGATAGGCCGCCCGTGCTGCCGCTGACACTCGAGGACGTGTCTTTCGCCGCCGGCGGCAGAACGATCATCGATCGCGTATCGTGCGAGTTCACTCCGGGACCGCGAACGGTAATCCTCGGGCCCAACGGCGCAGGCAAGAGTGTGCTCATGCGTCTTTGTCACGGACTGCTGACGCCGACGGCGGGCCGCATCGCGTGGCGCGGCAGCCGAGACGAGCGCCGCCCGCGAGCGCAAGCGATGGTGTTTCAGCGCCCGGTCATGCTGAGGCGAGCGGCGCTCGGCAACGTGACCTACGGGCTCAAGCTCGCGGGCGTCCCGCGGACGGAGCGCGATCGGCGCGCGCGCGAAGTGCTCGATGCCGTTGGCTTAAGCGCAATTGCGAGTCGCCCAGCGCGCGTTCTATCGGGTGGCGAGCAACAAAAGCTCGCCCTCGCGCGCGCGTGGGCGCTGACGCCCGAGGTGCTGTTTCTCGACGAGCCGACGGCGAACCTCGATCCGGGCGCAACACGCGAGGTGGAGCGCATCGTCGACCAGATCCATGCGAGCGGGACCAAGATCGTCATGACCACGCATAATCTCGCCCAGGCGCGCCGCCTCGCCGACGAGATCTTGTTCATCAGCGCCGGTCGCGTAGCGGATCATGCGCCCGTCGAGCGCTTCTTTGCGCAGCCGTCGACAACGGAAGCGGCCGCCTTCATCAAAGGAGAGCTGCCATGGAGCTGAAGCGCATTGGCGTGCGCGTCGCGTGGCTGCTGCTCGCGTTCGGTTGCGCGTCGAGCGCCTCCGCACAGCGGTTCATCACGGTGGCTTCGACAACGTCGACGGAGCAGTCCGGGTTGTTCGGCCACATCCTGCCGCTGTTCGAGCGCAGCACCGGAATCGAAGTACGCGTCGTTGCGCTCGGCACGGGCCAGGCGCTGGACCTCGCGCGTCGCGGGGACGCAGACGTGGTCTTCGTGCACGCGAAGGCGGCCGAGGAGGAGTTCCTTCGCGAGGGACACGGTGTGCAGCGCTTTCCGATCATGTACAACGACTTCGTCGTCGTAGGGCCGAAGACGGATCCCGCCGGAATCGCAGGGGACACCGATACGCTCGACGCATTCCGCAAGATCAAGACGGTCGGCGCGCCGTTCGTCTCGCGTGGCGACCGCAGCGGCACGCATATCGCCGAGATCAACCTCTGGACGCTGGCCGGCATCGACATCGCGAAGGAAAAAGGCCCGTGGTATCGCGAGACGGGGCAAGGGATGGGGTCTGCGCTGAACACGGCGTCGTCGATGAACGCTTATTTGCTTTCGGATCGAGCGACCTGGCTCGCGTTCATGAATCCCGGCGACCTCGCGATTCTCGTGCAGGGAGACACGCGCCTCATGAATCAGTACGGCGTCATGCTCGTAAACCCCGCGAAGCATCCCAGCGTCAAGCGCGCTGACGGCCAAGCGTTCATCGACTGGCTCGTCTCCCCGGAGGGCCAGGCCTCAATCGCGGACTACCGCATCGGCGGCGAGCAGTTGTTCTTCCCGAATGCGGGCGAGCCAGGCGCTTGAGTGCGGCGAGCTCGCTGAATCGCTCGAAGGAGGTCGACGCGTTATCGGGGGCCGACGCGTGCGATGGCCGCGAGGTCGGCGCGGGTGTTGATGTTCGCAAACTGGTCGGGACGCGCGAACAGCACCTTGTGCGCGCCGAGCTGCTCGAGCAGTTGCCACGTCGGCGGGTGCGCCCCGCCGGCCAAAGCTTCGCGCACGGCGGGCAGCGCGGACACAGGCCACACTGCGCAGAGCGGCTGGCGCCCTTCGCTCGTCTCGGCCATCGCCGCACCGCCTTGCGCCCGCTCGAGCAGTCGGATGTAGAGATCGTCCGGCAACGAAGGTACGTCGCAAGGGCTGACGGCGAGCGTCCGCGCGCCCTGCTCCCCCGCCCAGATCAAACCGATCTTCACGCCTGCCAGCGGCCCCGTCGCATCGCCTATCTCGTCGTGCAGTACCGGAAGTCCAAGCGACCGCGCCATGCCTTCGGCTTCGGTCCCGGGCCGCACGTTGGCGCCCACGTTGGCGCACACCGAGCGCAACCGGTCCGCGGCCCACGCGAGCAACGGCTTGCCGTCGAGCAGAGCGACGGCCTTTTCACCGCCGAAGCGAACCGACCGGCCGCCCGCGAGCACGAGGCCGACGACGGCGGGTGACGCGCTCATGGATACGGCCGCGAGAGCTCGTCGACGAGATCGGCAATCGCCTCGATGTCGTTGATGTCGGCGAACGGCAGCGCTACGTCGACGGGCCGCACGTCGCTCGCGAGCGCGACAATGTAGGGATCGTTCGGGTGCAACAGCGGCTTGCCGACGGCGGCCCGATGCACCTCGAGCTTCGCGTGAGTCTCCGTTTTGAAACCTTCGACGACGACGAGGTCGACGGGCGAGAGGTGGGGCACGAGCTCGGCCAACGTCGGCTCGCGCTCGTCGCGCAGCTCGTGCATGAGCGCCCAGCGCCGCGCGCTCGAGACGAGCACTTCGCTCGCACCGGCCAAGCGGTGATTGTGGGAATCCTTGCCCGGCGTATCGACATCGAACGCGTGATGCGCGTGCTTCAGCGTCGAGACCGTACGGCCGCGCGCGATCAGCACCGCGAGGAGCTTCGCGAGCAACGTGGTCTTGCCGCTGCCGCTCCAGCCCGCAAGGCCGATCACTCGCACGATCAGCTCGTGGCGGCCGCCGCCGTCTCGCGAGCGCGTTCGACGCGCGCGGCGCAGTACTTGAACTCGGGAATCTTGCCGAACGGATCGAGCTTCGGGTTGGTCAGCCGGTTCGCCGGGCTTTCTGCGAAACAGAACGGCATGAACACCGAGCCTTCGGCGACCTCGCGGTCCGCGCGCAAGATTGCATCCAGCACGCCGCGGCGTGTCTCCACGGTAATCCTGTCGCCCTGCTGGAGCCCCCGCTTCTGCATGTCGCGGGGATTCATCGCCGCGATGCCGACCGGCTCTATCGCGTCGAGCACGCCGGCGCGGCGGGTCATCGCGCCCGTGTGCCAATGCTCGAGCAGGCGCCCGGTCGTGAGCACCAACGGGAATTCCGCGTCGGGCACCTCGTCGGGCGGCAAGAGGTCCGCGGGAACGATCATGCCGCGGCCGTCGGCGGTGGGGAATCCGTCGGTGAACGCGATCTCGTCGCCGGGCAGGTCGGGCGCCCTCGACGGATAGATCACGGACTCTTCGCGCTCGATGCGCTCCCACGAGATGTTCTTGAGCGACGGCATCGTCGCGGCCATCTCCGCGTAGACATCGGACACGTGCTCGTATTTCCAGTCGAGGCCGATGCGCCGAGCGAGCTCGACGATGAGCTCCCAGTCCTGCCGCGCCTCGCCGGGCAGACCGAGCGCGGGCCGACCGATCTGGATCTGGCGGTTCGTGTTCGTGTAGGTGCCGAGCTTCTCGGCGTGGGCAGAGGCCGGCAGAACGACATCCGCGTACCACGCCGTTTCCGTGAGGAAGATGTCCTGCACGACGAGGTGCTCGAGCTTCGCGAGCGCGTCCCGCGCGTGATCCTGATCGGGGTCCGACATGGCGGGGTTCTCGCCCATGATGTACATCCCCGTGATCTCTCCTTCGTGCACGGCGTCCATGATCTCGACGACGGTGAGCCCGCGCTTCGGGTCCAACGTTTGGCCCCAGAAGTTCTCGTACCAATCGCGGATATCGAGCTTTTCAACCGACTTGTAGTCGGGGAAGTACATCGGGATCAGGCCCGCGTCCGACGCGCCCTGGACGTTGTTCTGGCCGCGCAACGGATGGAGGCCGGTCCCGGGCCGGCCGATCTGACCCGTGATCAGCGCGAGCGCGATCAGGCAGCGCGCATTGTCGGTGCCGTGCGTGTGCTGCGAGATGCCCATGCCCCAAAAAATGATCGACGCTTTCGACGTAGCGTAGATGCGCGCGACGTCGCGCAGCACGCCTGCGTCGACGCCGACGACCTCGGCCATCGCTTCGGGCGAGAAGTCCTTCACCTTCGCCTTCAGCGCTTCGAAGCCGGACACGTGCTCGCGAATGTAGTCCTTGTCGTACAGCTCCTCGGCGATGATCGTGTGGAGCAGCGAGTTCAGTAACGCCACATCGCTACCGGGTTTGAACCTGAGCGCGTGCGCGGCATGCCGCATCAGGTCCTGGCCGCGCGGATCGATGACGATCAGCTTGGCGCCGCGCTTCGCGGCTTGCTTGAAGAACGTGGCCGCGACCGGATGGTTCACCGTGGGCCGCGCGCCGATGACGACGATGCAGTCCGCGTCCATCGCGGCGTTGAAGGGCGCCGACACCGCGCCCGAGCCGATGCCCTCCATGAGGGCGGCGACCGATGAGGCATGGCAGAGCCGCGTGCAGTGGTCGACGTTGTTGGTCTCGAAGCCCGTGCGCACGAGCTTCTGGAACAGATAGGCCTCCTCGTTCGAGCCCTTCGCCGAGCCGAATCCCGACAGCGCCTTGCCGCCGCGCCCGTCGAGGATCTTCTTGAGCCCCGCGGCCGCGCGTGTCAGCGCCTCTTCCCAGGTCGCCTCGCGAAATATTTCGAAGCGGTCGGCGTAGGGCTTCGTGCTGTCGACGTTGCGCGGCGCGCCGTCGCGGCGCACGAGCGGCTTGGTGAGACGCTCCGGAGACGCGACGTAGTCGAAGCCGAAGCGACCTTTGACGCAGAGTCGATTCTCGTTGGCGTAGCCGTTGCGGCCGTCGACCTGCACGATGCGGTTGTCTTTCACGGCCACGGCCGTCTGACAGCCGACGCCGCAGAACGGGCACAGCGTGTTCACCACGGCGTCGAACTCTTGGACTGCTCGTTTCGTCGCCGTCTTGTCCAGCAACGACTTCTCGTACAGCGCTCCGGTCGGACACGCCTGGACGCATTCGCCGCAAGTCACGCACGTCGAGAGCCCCATCGGGTCGTGGATGTCGAATACGGGCACCGCGTGGCTGCCGCGGAGCCCCATGCCGATGACGTCGTTGACCTGCACCTCGCGGCACGCGCGTACGCACGCGCCGCACGCGATGCACGCGTCGAGATTCACGGCGATGGCCGGGTTCGAGACGTCGAGCTCCGCGCCGCGATGACCCTGTTCGTGACCCGCGAACTTCGAGGCGTAACGGTCGCTGCCCGCGATGCCCATCGACGCCGCCCATTTCCAGAACGGCGCCTGGTTGTCGGGCCCCTCTTCGCGCGGACGCATGTTGCTCGCGAGCAGCTCGAACACCATGCTGCGCGACTTGGCGGCGCGCTCGGACTGCGTCGACACCTCCATGCCTTTCGTCGGCTTGCGGATGCAAGAAGCCGCGAGCACCCGCTCGCCCTTGACCTCGACCATGCAGGCCCGGCAGTTGCCGTCCACTCGATACCCCGGCAGGTCGACGTGGCACAAGTGCGGGATCTTCGTGCCCTCGCGCTTGGCCACGTCCCAAATCGTCTCGCCTGGGCTCGCGGCGACTTCCTTGCCGTCCAACTTGAAAACGATTTGGTCCGTCATCTCAGGAACCCTTTGGAAACAGCGTCAACAGGTGATTCACCGGATTGGGCGCCGCCTGGCCGAGGCCGCAGATGGAGGAGTCGCGCATGACCGTCTCGAGATCGCGCAAGGCCGGCTCGTTCAATGCACCCTTGGCCTGGAGCAGCGCCACCATTTTATCCGTGCCTTCACGGCACGGAGTGCATTGCCCGCAACTTTCGTGCTTGAAGAACTTGAGCAGATTGATCACCGCGCCCTTCACGTCGTCGCGGTCAGAGAACACCACCACCGCGTGCGAGCCAACGAACGCTCCGACCTTGGCGAGCTCGCCGCCGAAGTCGAGCGGAATATCGCCCATCGACGCGGGCAGGATGCCGCCCGAGGCCCCGCCCGGCAGATACGCGGTGAAAGTGTGGCCGTCGAGCATGCCCCCGCAGTAGTCGTGGATGAGCTCGCGAACCGTGACGCCGGCCGGCGCCCGTACGACCCCGGGCCTCTTGACGCGCCCCGACACCGACCACGACCGCGGGCCCGGATGTCCCTCGCGCCCCTGTTTAGCGAACCAGTCCGCGCCTTTCTGCAGGATGTCGCGAATCCACCAGAGCGTCTCGACGTTCTGATTAAGCGTGGGGCGGCCGAAGATGCCCACCTCGGCGATATACGGCGGGCGGTTGCGAGGCAAGCCGCGCTTGCCCTCGATGCTTTCGATCATCGCGCTCTCTTCGCCGCAGATGTACGCGCCGGCTCCGCGGCGCAGCTCGACGAATCCGCGCGGCGCGACCCCGGCGGCCTCGAGCGCAGCGATCTCGCGCCGGAGAATTTCGAGCACGCCCGGATACTCGTTGCGCATATAGAAATAGATGCGCTCCGCTTCCACGCAATGCGCCGCGATCAACGCGCCTTCGAGCGTGCGGTGCGGATCGCGCTCGAGGAACCAGCGATCCTTGAACGTGCCCGGCTCGCCTTCGTCGCCGTTGATCGACATCAGCCGCGGACCCTTGTAGGACCGCACGAATTGCCACTTCTTGCCGGGCGGGAAACCGGCGCCGCCAAGGCCGCGGAGGCCCGAGGCCTGCAGCGACTCGATGATCGACTCGGCGCTCAGCGCTCCCGAACGAACCTGCTCGTAGAGCTGATAGCCGCCGGCGAGACGATACTCGGCGAACGCGACGTACTCCGGGACCACAACCTCGGTGCGCCGTTCGCGCACGTCGCCGAGCAAACCCTCGACCGTGGCGTTGTCGACCTCACGATCGCCGACACGGGCCGCCGGCGCGCCTGCGCAACGGCCGACGCACGCGGCGCGCACGACGCGGACTTGGCGCGGGTCGACGCCGGCGCTCAATTGCTCGATGAGCTCGTCGGCGCCCGCGATCATGCAACTGATCGACTCGCACACGCGGACCGTGACGGGGGCCGGGCGCGGCTCTGCTTCCTTCACGACGTCGAAGTGGTCGTAGAACGACGCCACCTCGTAGACCTCGGCTTGGGACAAGCGCATCTCTTCCGCCAGCGCCCGCAAATGGCGAGCCTCGAGACAGCCGAACTCGTCCTGAATCAGGTGGAGATGCTCGATCAAGAGATCGCGGCGTCGCTCTCGCATGCCGAGCAAGGCGCGGACTTCCGCGAGCGCGGAGTCGTCGACGACGCGGCCTTTCGGCCCGCGTTCACGCCGAGAACGCGGCGTTTCAGGTCTCACTGGAAATTCCTCTGTGTGTGTCGGTGCGTCGATCAGAGCACCGTAGCATACGTAATGCAGTCGACCATCTGTCCGCGTTCGACCAGGGTAACGTGCTCGGCGAGCTCGACCAGGCCGTCGGTGTCTACCAACGAGGATAGCAGCCCCGCCCCCTCTCGCGGGAACTTGGCCGCCTCGAGCATTCCATCGGCGGCCCGGCGCAGGTGGACGCGCACGAATTCGCGGCGCGCGGGCTTCTTGCGGTACGCAAACTGCGCGCGAACGGCGCTCGTGGGGGGCGGCGACCACGCGGCTCCGGCGAGCGCGAGAATCGCAGGCCGCGCCACCTTTACGAAGGTCACGAAGCTTGCAACGGGGTTGCCGGGCAGGCCAACGAACGGCGTGCCGTCGATGACCCCCATCGCCACGGGCCGTCCCGGCTTCATAGCAATGCGCCAGAACACCAACGTCCCGACACTTTTCACGGCGCTCTTGACGTAGTCCCCGTCGCCCGTCGAAACGCCGCCTGAGCTCAGGATCAGGTCATGCGAACGGGCCGCCGACCTCAAGACCTCCGCGATCTGTTCCCGGTCGTCGCGACGAATGCCGAGATCGGTAACCACGCAGCCGATTCGCCGCAGCATCGAGTTCAGCATGATCCGATTGGAATCGAACAGCTGCGCCGCTCGCTTTACGCCGCCGGGCTCGACGAGCTCGTCGCCCGTCGAGAACAATGCAACCCTCACGCGCCTCCGAACGTTGACTTGGCTGAGGCCCATCGCCGCCGCGACTGCGATGTCTTGAGGGCGCATCCAGCGACTCCCGGGCAAGACCAAGCGCCCGATCGTGACGTCCTCGCCGACCGGCCGCACGTTCGCGCCGCGCTTGAGCCCCGCCGGCAACACTGCACGGCCCGCGTCGTCGAGCGTGACGTCCTCTTGCATGAATACGGTGTCCGCGCCGTCGGGCATCGGCGCGCCCGTGAAGATGCGAACGGCCTCACCGGGCGCTAGGGGCGGGATTGCGGCGATGCTGCCCGCCTGTAGCCGACCCACCACTGGGAACGCTCGCGCGGTTTCCGTCGGAAGGTCCTGCCCGCGAACGGCGTAGCCGTCGACCGCGGAGTTCGTGAAGGACGGCAACGCGACCGTCGCGATCAAGTCGTCCGCGAGCACGCGGCCATCGGCTTCGAGCAGAGCGACGCTCTCGACCCCGTCCACTGCGCTGAAACGCGTGGTGATCGCGGCGACCGCGTCGTCGATGGACAGGATCTCTGCGCCGGACGCAAAACAGTCTTGCGAGAGCTGCGCCATCGCTAGACGATGCGGTCGGGCCGGCTGTAGACGTTGAAGCGGTCGGACTTCAAGAAGCCGACCAAGGTGATGCCGAACTCGCGCGCGAGCTCGACCGCGAGCGAAGACGGCGCTCCGACGGCCGCGACCAGCGGCACTCCTGCCATCTTGGCCTTCTGCATCAGCTCGAAGCTCGCGCGGCCGCTGACGATGACGCCGTGACTGCTCAGCGGCACTTCGCCTTGCCGCAACGCACTACCGATGAGCTTGTCGAGCGCGTTGTGCCGGCCGACGTCCTCGCGCAACGCAACGATCGTTCCCGCGGCGTCGAACAAGCCCGAGGCGTGCAAACCGCCCGTCTGCTCGAACACGGCTTGTTGCGTCTTGAGCGCCGCGGGCAGCTGGCCGAGCGCCGCGCCGGTCATCCGAAAACTCACGCTGTGCAAGTCGTACTGACCCTGCACCGCCACCGAGTCGATCGAAGCCTTGCCGCAGACGCCGCAGCTCGACGTCATATAGAAATTCCGCTCGAGGCGCTTGAAGTCGACGGGAACGCCGGACGCCAACTCGACGCGCACCACGTTTATCGACCCGTCGGCGGCGCGCCCGCGTGCCACGACTTCTTGCACGTCGCCGCCCGCTCGGATGATCCCCTCCGTGAACAAGAAGCCGACGGCGAGATCCTCGTCGTACCCCGGAGTACGCATGGTCACCGAAACCGGCTCCTCCGCACGGCTACCATCGGCGCGCGAATAGCCCAAACGAATCTCGAACGGCTCCTCAGTGGCAACGAGATCGGGGTCGTCGACGCGGGCAAGCTCGCCCCCGCGAAAGCGGCGCACGTCGAGGCGCCGCGTCGACATGCGCCCCCCCCCGCCCGGCTCGTCCGTGGTCACGGCTTGCTCAGGATCCGGTCGAGACGCTCGAGCGTGACGCGCCCGTAAACGGTTTCGTCGACCATGACGGCCGGCGAGCAGGCGCAGTTGCCGAGGCAGTACACGGGCTCGAGGCTGAACTTGCCGTCCGCCGTCGTCTCATGGAAGTCGATCGCGAGCCTGTCGCGGATCCGCTCTTCGAGCGCGCGCGATCCCATCGACTGACAAGCCTCCGCTCGGCACACGTAGAGGGTGTGCTTGCCCGGCGGCCGCGTCCGGAAGAAGTGATAAAAGGTGAGGACGCCGTGGACCTCTGCACGCGACAAGTTGAGCACATCGGCAACAATCACGACGGCATCTTCGGGGATAAACCCCATCTCATCCTGAATCGCGTGCAAGATCGGGAGCAGCGCTCCCGGTTCGGTGGCACGCGCCTCTGCAAGGCGGCGAATCGTAGCGGCCTGGTTTTGGTCAACGTCCTTCAATGGAATTGCATCCTCGCGCATGGCGGCGGAATGGGAATGCGGTTTCCCGAGCGCCGCGAATTCTCAGTTTCATCAGAGTCTTTGTCGCATGGACGGGCACATTCTAGCTTACGGTCGCAGCGTCGTCTGGCAGCTGCCGGCGATGGTGTCGCGAGCACCCGCGCGCCGATGTGCACGGTCGTTGCGCTTTCGCATCGCACCGCATTCGTCAGCGCGGATTCTAAATGGGTGATTCATAAGCCTTTGTCATATAATCGCAACCGTTCGGGGACAGTGGGGGTAACCGTTGCGCACCGGCGACCCTAACGACGCGCAAATTCAAGAGCTTGTGGGAGTTCTATGACCAAGACCGTTGGCATCAGTGGATTTGCGGTGTACGTGCCGCCTTACCGGGTCGACCTCGAGTCGTGGTGCCGCTGGACCGACAATGCGTGGGACAAGACGCGCGCCGTCGTGGGCCACAGCTTCCGAATGCGCGGCCCGGCGCAGAGCGTTTACACGATGGCCGCGACCGCCGCCATGCGCCTCATCGAGAGCTACGGCGTCGACCCGAACCGCGTGGGCTTCTTGGGTCTAGGCACGGAATCGAGCACCGACAACTCCGCCGGCGCGGTGATCGTCAAAGGCATGCTCGACGAAGGGCTCGAGGAGCGCGGGCTGCCGCGAATCAGCCGTCATTGCGAAGTGCCCGAGGTGAAGCACGCCTGCTTGGGCGGCGTGTACGCGCTCAAGCACGCGCTGCGCTACCTCGCGCTAGAGACCGAAGACCGCTGCGCGATCGTCGTGAGCGCCGACATCGCGGAGTACGCCCGCGGCAGCTCCGGAGAGCCGACCCAGGGCGCGGGCGCGGTCGCGATACTCGTAGAGCGCGATCCGCAGCTCTTGCGCGTCGACCTCGACCACATCGGCAGCGCGTCGTCGTATCGCGCCGTCGATTTCCGTAAGCCGGTGCTGCGCAACATCCTGCGCGGCAAGCTCAACGGTCACTTCCAGGATTTGCCGGTGTTCAACGGCAAATACTCGACCACTTGCTATGTCGACGAGACGCTGCACGCGCTCGGCGACATGACGCGCCGCATGGGACGCGAGGCCGCGGACTACTACCGCGAGCTCGCAGCGATCTTCATGCACCGGCCGTATCACCGGATGCCGGAGACCTCGTTCGCGATGAGCTATTTGTTCGCGCTGTCGCAGGACGGCGCGGCCGGCCTCGCGGAGCTCGAGCGGCACTGCGCGCACGCCAAGCTTTCGGTCGCCGACACGCTCGCCGAGATGCGCTCGAAGCCCGACATTTTGCAATTCGTGCGCGACGGCGCGATCGACACCGATGCCTATCCGCTCACGATCCAGCTCGCGAAGGAGTTCCGCGGCAGCGCCGAGTTCAGCGCGTTGGTCGCGGCGAAGATGTCGCTCGGCTCGGAACCGATGAAGGACATCGGCAACGTCTACTGCGCCGCTCTGCCGGCGTGGATGGCGGCCGGTCTCGAGGACGCCTACGAGAGCAACGCCGACCTCGCGGGCGGCAAAATCCTCGCGATCGGCTACGGCAGCGGCGACGCGGCCGAGGCCATCCCGATGACCGTGGCTCCGCAGTGGCGCGCCGCGGCCGCGAAAATCCGCTTCCAGGCGGCGCTCGAGCCCTATCAGGATCTGACCCAAGCGCAATACGAGACGCTGCACGACACGGGCACCGCGCGCGGCTTGGCGGAGCCCGAGGAGGGCTTCGTGATCCAGTCCGTCGGCAGCAGCTCGAACCCGAAGTTCAGCGACGAAGGCATCGAGTACTATCGGTTCGTCCGCTGAGAGGCGCACGCGACACGTGCGCGCCCGCTCCGCGGCTCGGCGGGCTCACCGCAGCCGCGCGGTCTGCGCGTCGAGCTCCTTGATCAGGTCGTCGAGCGTGCCGCTCGCGAGGATTCGCTGATACTCGGCGCGCTTCAGCGCGAGGTCGCTGACGCCGTCGGCGACGATGTTGATGATCTTCCAGCCGTCCGGGCGCTGCTGCAGCAGATACTCCAGCGACACGTCGGCCGCGTTCGGCCGCGCGATCGCGGTCGCGACCTGCATGCGGCCGCCGTCGGCGGCCGTCGCGCTGCCGGTTGACTTGAACGTCGCGGGCGTCACGTTCTTGAACCGGCTCGCGTACGTCATCACGCTCAAGCGCTCGAACGCCGCAACGAACCGCTCGCGGTCAGCCGCGCTCAAGGTCGGCCATTGGCGGCGCAGCGCGAACTCGGCAATGTACGGCAGATCGTGCGTCGCCTCGACCAGCGGCACGAGCGCACCGTAGCGCTCGTCGAGGCTCGCGTTCGGCTGCTTCGCCGAAAGGTCCACGAGCCCGCGGTGCAGCGTCGCGATCGTCGCACCCGGCGTGTCCGTCGCGAGCTCCGCGCCGAAGGCCGTCGCGGTCGTCGCGACGAGGGCGAGCGCCGCGGCGCGGCAAGCGTCAATCCGTCGACCCATAGGTTCGATTCTTCCACGCCGCGCGCGTGCCGCGCCAGTAGCCGAACGCCGAGCCCCAGGTCATCGCGAGGAACAGCGCTGCCGCGAGCGGCAGCGTGAGCGCCCACACCGGGCGCAGGCGATAAAAGCCCACGGTCGGCCAATACGCCGCGCTCGCGGCGAGCCAAGCGAGCGCCGCCAACGCGACACCGAGGCTCGGCTCGAGGCGCAGCGCACCCGCCGCACTCGCCGCGAGCGGCAGCAACAGCGTGAGCGCAAGCAGCACCGTCGCGAGCAGCAGCAACGGGAGCGAGTAGCGGAGCTGAGTGAACGCCGTACGGCTCACCATCTGCCAGAAGTCGTCCAACCTGGGGTACGCGCGCAGGCTCCGAACCGAATGGCTCATGCCGAGCCAGATCTTGCCGCCGTTGCCCTTGATCCGGGCGGCAAGCGTGCAGTCGTCGATCAGCGCGCCGCGGATCGCGGCGAAGCCGCCGATCGCGCGGAGATCCTTCGTGCGCAGCAGAATGCAGCCGCCGGCCGCGGCCGCGGTGGCGCGCGTCGCGTCGTTCGCGAGCGCGAACGGGTACAGCAGCTTGAAGAAGAACACGAACGCGGGCGTGAGCAGCTTCTCCCAGAATCCGGCGCACCGCAGCTCCGCCATGATCGAGACGAGCGACGCCTGCCGCTCGCGGAGCGCGCGCAGCAGCGCGGGAAGCATCCCCGGCGCGAGATCGATGTCGGCGTCGAGCAGCAGCACGAATGGCCGTTCGACGGCCGCAAGCCCCTGATCGAGCGCCCAGAGCTTGCCGGCCCAGCCAACCGGCAGCGGCGCGCCCGTCAGGACGCGGAGCGCGAGCCGCGTCTCCGCGGCCGCCCGCGTCGCCACGTCCGCGGTCCCGTCGCTCGACTGGTCGTCGATGACGAGCACCTCGAGCGCACGCCCTTGCCACGCGACAGCCGCCACCACCGCGCCGAGGGTCTCCGCCTCGTCGCGGGCAGGAATCAGCACCGTCAGGTCGCTGAGATCGGCGTCCGCGCCAGAAGAGTCCGCCTCGAGCCGCTCGCGCACGCGATGCGGCTGCCACGGCAGCACCAGCACCCCCACCCACACGAGCAGAGCGAAGGCACTCCCGACAAGGAGAACGACCGCTAGCACTGGCACTAGGGTCCGACGGCCGCGCTCGCGAAGCGTCGGCCTGAGACCCTCGCGCGCAGGGATGCGCGCGCGGAGCCTCCAGGGATGGATTCACGGCGTGTCTCAGGCCGATGCTTCGCGAGCGCGGCCGTCGGACCCGCCGTGAAAACGTGCGCCGCGACGGTCAGTCCTTGCGTTTCAAACCGCCGATCTGCGAGATCGGGACCGCGACGCCGGGCGCCTGGCCGTTGTGCAATATCGGCAGCTCCGGCGCCATCTCGCCGTCGAGCCGCGGACCGAACAGGAACACGTTGAGCGCCGTCAGCGGGCTTGCGACAGTGTGCTCGACGGCGGTGCCCTCGTAGCCGCAGTGCGCCATGCAGTTGTCGCACTTCGGGTTGCGGCCCACGCCGTACTTGTCCCAGTCCGTGGTCTCCATCAGGTCCTTGAAGCTCGTCGCGTAGCCCTCGTCGACGAGCAGATAACAGGGCTTCTGCCACCCGAACACGTTGTAGGTCGGGTTCGCCCACGGCGTGCACTGGTAGCTCTGATTGCCGGCCAGGAAGTCGATGAACATGCTCGACTGGTTGAAGTGCCACTTGCTGCCGCGCTTCCTGCCGATCTTGAAGATCTCGCGGAACAACTCCTTCGACTTGCGGCGGCCCAGGAACACGTCCTGGCGCGGCGCGTGCTGGTAGCTGTACCCCGGCGACATCATCACGCCTTCGATGCCGAGCGAGTTAGCGAAGTCGAAGAAGTTCGCGACGTCCTCCGGATCCTCGCCGGCATACAGCGTGCAGTTCGCGGTCACGCGGAAACCGCGCGCGCGCGCGGCCTTGATCGCCGACACGGCCTTGTCGAACGTGCCCTCGCGGTCCACTGCCTTGTCGTGCCGTTCGCGGTTGCCGTCCAAGTGGATCGAGAACGTGAGATACGGCGACGGCGTGTACTGGTCGAGCTTCTGCTCGAGCAAGAGTGCGTTCGTGCAGAGATACACGAACTTCTTGCGCGCGATGATGCCCTCGACGATCTGGGGCATCTCCTTGTGGATCAGCGGCTCGCCGCCCGGGATGGAGACTACCGGCGCGCCGCACTCGTCGACCGCCTTGAGCGCGTCCTCTACGGACAGGCGCTTGCGCAGAATTTCGTCGGGATAGTCGATCTTCCCGCAGCCGGAGCACGCGAGGTTGCACTGAAACAGCGGCTCGAGCATCAGCACGAGCGGATAGCGCTTATTCCGCTTGAGCTTCTGCTCGAGAATGTAGCGCGCAATTCTGTAAGTCTGAACCAGTGGGATGCCCATTTGCGTTCCTTGTGTCTTGTCTTATCCGTCCGTGCCGGTGCTCGCGAGCATACCGTCGAGGTAGTTCGCCTTGATGTGCACCCATTCCATCTTGAACCATGGCGTGAACGACTCAGGCGCCCGCGCGAGCTCGGCTTCGAGCGCGTGGACCCCGGTGAATCGCCAATCCACGATCTCGCTCACGTTCACGTCGACCGGGCCGTCGTAGCGGCCGTAGTAGACCCAGCAATATTCGTGCTCGGCACCGATCGCGCCGTACTGCGCGTGATACCTGAACTTGTAGAGGAACTCGAGCGGGCACTCGAAGCCCAGCTCCTGCGCGAGCCTGCGCGACACCGCACGCTCCATTGTCTCGCCTCGGCGCGGATGCGAGCAGCACGTGTTCGACCAATAGTTCGGCCACAGAAGCTTGCTCGGGCTCCTCTTCTGGAGCAGAAGCTCGTTGTCGCCGTTGAACACGAAGATCGAGAACGCGCGATGCAAGGCGCCGTACCCCGAGTGACAGTCGCCCTTGGAGCGGAACCCGAGCTCGCGGTCGTGCTCGTCGACGAGGATCAGCTCCTCGCTCGCGTTCGAGACGATCTCCTCACGCGCCATTGAGCTCTGCTCCGAGCCGCACCGGCATCGCCTGGAAGCCCGCTGCGCGAATCGCGTTCGCGACGGCGTCCATCGTGTCGGCCTCGCAGACCGCCACGATCGAGCCGCCCCCGCCGCCGCCCGTGAGCTTCGCGCCGAGCGCCCCGTTCTCGCGCGCGATGTCGCAGAGCTTCTCGAGCTCGGGGGTCGAAACTTGCAGAGCGTTCAGCATGCCCTGACAAATATTCATGAGCTGGCCCAGGGTTGGCAAGTCGTTGTCGTGTATAGCCTGAATCCCACGTAGTGTAAGAGCGTCGATCTGATCAAAGATTCGCTCGTAGAGCTTCTTTTCCTGTTGCCAGGCCTCGCGGACGCGGCCCACGGTCTTGGCGGTGAGGCCTTCGTAGCCCGTCATGCCGATCACGGCCGGGATCGGCTCGCGGATGTTCAGGGGCTCCACGAGCGGCGGATCGCCGGGGCGGAACACCAGCGCTTTGCCATAACACGCGAGCGTGTTGTCGAGGCCGCTCGGGCTGCCGTGAGCCACCTTCTCAGACTCGAACGCGAGCGCGTTTACCTGCGCGTCGCTCAAGCCGAGCTTGAAGTGTTTGTCGAGCGCACGAACGATAGCGACGGCCATCGCCGCCGACCCTCCGAGGCCCATGCTGCGCGGCACCTCCGGGAACACCTCGATGCGCATCGCGCGGCCGGAGAGCCCGAGCTGGTCGAGCATGACGCCGGCGGGCCGCTCGAACGAGCGCCGCTCGCTCGGATTGCTCGCCAGCCGATATTCGACGCCCCAGCGCGGGATCAACAGATGAATGCCCTCGTCGCAGTCCTCGACGAGCGCCTTGATCGCAAGTGGAATCGGAGCGGCGATCGCGTGCCGGCCGTAGACCACGGCGTGCTCGCCGAGCAGGATGACCTTGCCGTAGCCGACGCCCATCGCGGCTTCTTGGCTACGGCGCGGGCGGCCGCCCGACTTCTCGCGCGTGCGCTCTTCCGTGATCTCGGCGACGAGCTCCTGCGCCTTCCAAACCTTGATGACGCCGCTCTGGATCAACCGATCGAGCACCTCGTCGAAGATCTCCTTGGTAGCGCCGGCCGCGGTGACGACGCTGCGCGCGTGCAGGGTCATGTGGCCCTTCTGGATGCCCTCGGTCGCGAGTGCCCGGATCGCCGCGAAGTTTTGTGCGAGACCCACCGCGCCCATGACCTGCGCGAGCTCGGTCGCGGACTCGACGCCGAGCAGCCGCAGGTTGAGCGCCACGGTCGGGTTCGACTCGAGCGGCGCGCCGACGATGCCGACCTTGATCGGCACCTCGATGCTGCCGCAGAGATTGCCCTCGTCGTCCGCCCACCACTTGGTCAGCGACGAATAGCGGCCGCCGCGCGCGGCGTACGCGTGAGCACCGGCCTCGATCGCGCGCCAGTCGTTGCCCGTGGCGATCGCGAGCGGGTCGATGCCGTTCATGATGCCCTTGTTGTGGGTCGCGGCGCGGTACGGGTCCACGGTTGCGAAGTCCCCCGCGACGATGATGCCGTCGCGGGCCTGCTTGCCCGTGTAGCCGCGGCCCGCGAGCCGATCTATGGGAATCTTGCAATTAGCTCGCACGAGCGAGCGGTCGGTGAGGTTCGACAGAATCCTCAAGAAGACCTCGCCGCCCGTGATCGACTCGACGAGCGGCGCGACGCCCTCGCACATGCCGTTGACGAGGTTCGCCCCCATCGCGTCGCGAGTGTCGACGAGCAGGTGCACGACGAGCATCGGCTTGCCGCTCGAAGGCAGCGGGTGCACGAACAGCTCGATGTCGCGCGCACCGCCGCCGCGGGCCACCATGTTCGGGTGAAAGCTGTTGGCGAGATTGACGATCTCGTGGCGGCGGTCGCGCAGCGCGTGCTTGGCGCGCTCCATGTCGGGCACGTTCACGACTTGGATCTGGCCGATCAGGATCGGGTCGGTGGCCTCGGCTCGGAAGCCGCCGCACGAGCGGATCAGCTTCGACGCCGAGCTGAGCGCCGCGACGACCGAGGGCTCCTCGACGACCATCGGCACGACGTACTGCTTGTCGTTGACCATCATGTTCATGCCGAGCCCGAGCGGCAGGCCCATCACGCCGACGACGTTCTCGATCATCTTGTCGGCGGCGTCGAGGTCGAGCGTGTGCTGCCCCGTCGCGAGGGCGCGGAAGTCGCTGGTGTTGAGCAAGCCGCGCTCGTAGACGATGCGGTGACGCTCTTCGACGCTGAGCTTGTAGAACGCTGGAATTCGCAGACGATCCGGACTCACTTAGGACTGCTCCCCCGCGTCAACCCCCGAATCAATGAATAACCCGCGCTCGGCCGGGCGGACGTCGATGACCCGAAAGCCCTCGGCGGCCATCGCATGCCCGAACGCCGCCAGCGCCTCGAGGTCGAGCGCACAGGCCAGGCCGAGGTCGCCCCCACCGGCTCCGCTCACCTTGTAGGCCACGCCGTAGCGCCGGGCATGCTCGCCGATCCGGCGATGCTCGGCCGTGACGATCTCTGCACCAATCGCTGACCCTAGATTCTGTAAAGCGCGGCCGTATTCCGCGATTGCCTCGACCAACGCCACTCCATCGTCCCCACAGGCCGCCGCACAGCCCACTTCTGCGACCCGCGTCAGGCTCGCGAGCATCGCGGCGGCTTGGTCGGGGCGCCCGCGCCCCCACCCCCGATAGTGCGCAACGAGCGCCGGTGTCGAAGCCGACCGACCGGCAAAAATACCCGCGAATCCTACACTGTTCGGCAGCCGGACTGAACCAATTTGGGGCTCGCCGGAACGCGACAGCCGGTAAACAATAGCGCCCCCGGAATGGCTCGCGGCCACGTCGACGCCGCTGCCCCGGCCACCCTGGAACGCCCGGTGCAGCTCGATCAGCTCGGCCACAGTCGGGGCGGGAGCGTCGACGCCCGCGCCGGCGGCGAAGCGCCGGAACGCCGCGGCCCAGGCACACAGGGCCGCGGCGCTCGAACCCAAGCCGAGCTTGAACCCTCCGGCGAAGAACGGCACGGAGTCGAGGGTCCCCCGCCACGCCGGCAGGGCCCCGAACGCAGGCGAGCTGCCGGTCACGAGGTCGACCCCGGTCACGAGATCTACCAAGCGCACGCCGCTCGGCCGGCCGCGTCCGAACGAGCGCTCCTCGGGGTCGGGCATCAGCGTGGTCAGGCGACAGCCCGGACCGGGGTCCCTCTCGATCGTCGCCGTGGCGTAGCGGTCGACGGAGAGCACCAGCGCCGGCGCCCCGTCGAGCACCGCGTACTCGCCGAGCGCGACCAGCTTGCCGGGGGCGCGCGCGACGATGGCCGCTCCGATGGGCACTCTAGAGCAGTTCCACGCCGGGTCCGAGCTTGCTCGAGACGACCTCGACCACGCCCGGCAGCTCGCGCAGGGCCGCCGCCACGCGCGCGCGCTCCGGCGCGGTGCAGATCGCCTTGACCTGAGGCCCCGCGTCGATCGTGAAGAACACCGGCACCCCTCCCGCCCGCAGCCGCCGAACCGCGTGCAGACACTCGACCGTCGCGCCGTTCCAATAGACGAGCCCGGGCCGCGCGGCCAACGCGGCCGCATGCATTTTGAGGCAGTTGTGCTCCGCGACGTCCGCGAGCGCGTCGAAGTCACGGGCGGCAATCGCGTTGCGCGCCGCGTCGAGGTCGGCGGGCTGCGTGGTCACCCAGGCCGAATAGTAAGGAGAGAGCTCGGCCGAGCGCAGCATGCCGCTGCGCGAGCCGACCTCTTTCTCGCCCGTGGCGGTCACGGCAATCACCACCTCGAGCGGCCACGCCCCGCCGTCGAGCAGCGGCTCGGCGTAGCTGTCGGTGCCGTCGGCCGCGCGGCCCGCGTGCATCTCGACGAATCCGCCGAACACCGACCGGGCCGCCGAGCCCGAGCCGAAGCGAGCGAACACGCTGAGCTCGCGCGGCGTGAGATCAAGGCCGAGCGCGGCCGACGCCGCCGTCACGAGCGCCGCGAACCCCGACGCCGACGACGCGAGCCCGGCGCCGGTCGGAAAGTTGTTGGAGCTCGCGACGCGCGCACGGGTCGTGTCACCGGCGCGTGCGCGCAGCAGATCGAGACACGCCGATACCTTCGCGCTCTGCTCCGCGCGGCGCGCGCCGTCGAGGACGAAATCGTCAGCCGCGAGCTCAGGGTCTAGCTCCACCGTGGTGTCGGACCAGAGCGCGTCGAGCGTGATCGAGATCGAGCCGACGGCCGGCACGTTGAGCCGGGTGTCCGCCTTGCCCCAATACTTGACCAACGCGAAGTTCGCGCGGGCTCGCGCCTGTGCCTTAGAGATACCCATGGCCCTTGAACCAGTCGATCGCGTCGCCGATCGCGAGCCGCGGCTCGCGCCACACGTAACCGAGCTCCCGCTGCGCCTTCGCACTCGAAAAATACATGTGCTTCTTCGACATCCGTAAGCCGTCGAGCGTGACGCGCGGCTCGCGCGCCGTGACGCGCGCCACGGCCTCGAAGCCGAGCGCGATCGGATACACGAGCCAGTGCGGCAGTCTCACCTTGCTCGCCGGCCGCCCGACGTGCTCGCCTACGAGCTGCAAGATCCGCGCGAGGCTCAAGTCCTCTCCGCCCAAGACGTAGCGCTCGCCGCGCCGGCCCGACCTTAACGCCAGCAGATGCCCGCGGGCAACGTCGTCGACGTGGACGACGTTCAAGCCGGTGTCGACGTACGCCGGCATGCGGCCCGCGGCCGCGTCGAGAATCACGCGGCCGGTCGGCGTCGGCTTGATGTCGCCGGGGCCGATCGGGGTCGATGGGTTGACGATGATCGCCGACAACGACCGTTCGGCCACAAGATCGCGGACAACGGCCTCTGCGTCGAATTTCGAGCGCTTGTAAGGGCCGATCATGTCGGCGGCTCGGCTCGGCGTCTCTTCATCCGCGATGCCTCCCGGGACGATGCCGAGGGTGGCGACGCTGCTGGTGTAGACGATGCGCTCGACCCCCGCCGCCAGCGCCGCCAGCATCAGCTCGCGGGTGCCGCCGACATTGGCGCGGAACATCGGCGCCGGGTCCGGGACCCACAGCCGGTAATCGGCCGCGACGTGGAACAGGTACCGGCAACCGGCCACCGCGGCGGCGAGCGAAGCGGGATCTTCGAGCGAACCCGGGGCAATCTCGACCGACAGGCCCTTCAGGTTGCGGCGGTCGCTGCGCGGCCGCGCCAGCACCCGCACCGGAT
>Ga0137409_10001704_pt1 | contig 23821 bp, 20 predicted proteins | sample CZODoug1_16funga_FD_122059 | JGI IMG/M metagenome (GOLD analysis project Ga0137409, IMG submission 122059) | Vadose zone soil fungal communities from Angelo Coast Range Reserve, California, USA - CZODoug1_16fungal (Hybrid Assembly) | ecosystem: Environmental > Terrestrial > Soil > Vadose zone...
CTCGTGGATCTGGATCGGCGCGCTCACATTGATTTTCGGCACGCTGGTAGCACTGGTGCCGAGCAAGGTGAAGCGCGAATACGCGCGGACGCAGGTAGTCGGAATCACGAGGAAGCATGCGACGGTGGAAAAGTAGCCTGCTGGCGTTCGTGGTCACCGGGCTTTGTCTCGCACAGACAGAGTCGCAGATCATGAGCGACGAGGTCCGGCGCGTGGCGCGGCACATTTCCTGCCAGTGCGGAAGCTGCACCGACGATGCCAACTGTATGATGTCGGCGGGCCAGTGCGGCTTCTGCAAACCGGCGCGCACCAAGATCTGGCGCATGCAGAAGGCCGGGCTCTCCGATAAGACCATTGCCGACGCGTTCGCGCAGGAGTACGGCGCGAAAATCTACCGTGGCGACCCGAACGCCTTCGGCTGGGCGGTGCCATATTCGGCCCTGGCATTCGGCACGCTCGTAGTTGTGTGGTTCGTGCGCCGCTACCGCCAGCCGCTGATCCGCGCCAAGATCAAAATCGAGGAGCTAGCCGCCGGCACCCCCGATCCCACTGACCCCGCCGCCCCCGCGACCCCCGCCGGTGATCATGAAGTTAGTAAGCCGACTCGCCGTCGAAGCCTTCAATACCGGAGCGTGAGGACACATAGACGATGCTGCCGCCACCTGCCCGGACCATGTGCGGCCAAACGGCGCGGCTCAGCAGAAAGCCCGCTTGCAACGCAATGTTGACGACCCGCGACCATTCGTCAAAGGTTGTATCCATAAGCGGCATCACGCGAAGAATCGCCGCGTTATGAACCAGGATGCGAGGCGTTCCATAGTGCGCGATGGTTTGTTCGGCTGTCGCCATCGTGACTTGCGCGTTGGCGAGGTCAACCTCACCGTTCAACAAGGATACCACCGTGCTGCCGTCATCCGCGACGGCCAGATTGAGTCCCTTGGCGCCAGTCGGAGGAACGATATGGGCGGAATCGCCCGCAAGCAATAAGCGGCCGTAACGCATGGGCTCGACCACAAAACTTCGCATCCCGGTAACACCTTTTTGCAGGATGGGGCCTTCGGTAAGTTTCCAGCCGTCGGAAGCTAAACGAATCTGGAGTTCCTGCCAGATGCGCTCATCGCTCCAGGCATCGATGTCTTCCTCGGGGTCGCACTGTACGTAGAGGCGGCCGATCTGCGGCGTCCGCATGCTGTGCAATGCGAAGCCGCGATCGTGGTAGGCGTAGATCAGTTCCTCGGAGGACGGAGGCGCATCAGCAAGTATGCCGAGCCATCCGAAGGGATACTCTCGTTCATACTCGGTGAGCACTCCAGCGGGAATGCTGGGCCGGCAAATGCCGTGGAAGCCGTCGCAGCCGGCGATGAAATCGCAGACGAGCTCGTAGTCGTTGCCATCTTTCCGGTAGCGAATCTTCGGCTTGGCATCGTGGAAGTCGTGGACGCTGACGTCTTCGACTTCAAAAAACACTTGGCCGCCCGTTGCGATCCGTGCATTGTTGAGATCTTTGAGGACCTCATGCTGGGCGTAGATCGTAATCCCCTTGCCACCGGTGAGTTCCTGAAAATCGATGCGGTGGCCGCGGCCTTCAAAACGCAACTCGATCCCGTAGTGGACCAGTCCTTCGGCCTTCATGCGCTCGCCGACGCCCATCTGTGTCAGCAGATCCACTGTTCCTTGTTCGAGCACTCCCGCGCGCACGCGCTCTTCGACATATTGCCGGCTGCGATTTTCGACTACGACGGAATCAATTCCCTGCAAATGCAGGAGGTGCGACAGGACCAGACCTGCCGGTCCTGCACCAACGATCCCGACCTGTGTGCGTGTTGAAATCGGCACTAGAATGGACACCTAGACCGTTCTTCTGGGTGCTGGGATTATAGATTTTCCGGAGCGTTGCCGCTGCACGCCACGGCTGGCCGATTACAGGCGCGGACGCAAACCGGCAAGCCTTCACTCCAAGCTAAAAAGTAAACCTCGCTGAAAACTGTAACTGCCGCGGGTTGAACATCGTTCTCGGTGTCCCAAAGAGCGGATTTGGAATCGGCGCTCCGCCGTTGTTGGCCCCATCACAAGGCACCTGAATATTCTGAATTGCGATCGAAGCCGCGTCCTTGTAGTGCTTCGGGACCGCTCCGCAGAAGTCGATGGTTCCGCCACCGTAGACCGAAGTGACTTCATCCACGTTGGGGCGGTTGAAAACATTGAACGCGTCAAAAGCCAGCTCGAGTTTCTTCCCCTCGCGAACAGGAATCTTATAAGCGACCCGCATGTCGTCTGAATAGAGATGATCTCCGCGGTAGGAGTTGCGCCGCGACAGACCGACGCGATCCGTAACCGGGTTGGTGTCGTTGTTGATGTCGTTGCCGACGAAGATCGTGAAGGGCCGTCCCGACTGAAGATTAAGAATGTTGCTGAACTCGAAATTGCGAAGGAACGTCTTTTGCGGTCCGGTTGCCACGAAGTTCGCTACGAAGCGATGGCGAACGTCCTGCACCGAATCTGCCCGTTCATCCGCGCGGTTGTACAAATCCTGAGGCGTGCTGACGAAGGTTGTAAACGTTCCATCGTCCATAGTGTGGGAGAAAGTGTAGTTTGCGTTGAAGCGGAAGTTCGAACCTACGCGGCCCGCCAGGGAAAGGCTGCCGCCGTGGTAGACCGAAACGCCGCTGTTGTCTAAGTAGTACATCAGGCCGGCATTCGAATAGAGCGGCCCGCTGAAGGCGTCCCGGCCATCGGGAAGTTGATTGTTGGGAAAACCGACGGCCGAAGCCGGGGGACAACTCGTTGCGTCGTTGGTAAGCCCCGCTGGGGGACAAACATTCAGGTTCTCGGGGCGCACCTGCTTGTGCGAGGCGACGAAGAGATAGTTGGCACTCAACACAATCCCCTTGCCGAGTTCCTGGTCGATTCCGAGACTGGCTTGCTCGGAGTAAGGGATCCGGCTGTTGTGATCAATGCCTCCGCCGCTGTTGGTGACCAGCGATCCTGCCGGGCCGGTATTGAAGCTGATCGGGTTTTGGCCGGTTAGGACCAACGTCTTCCCGGCGTCGGCCGGCAACGGTGGCGTCGATCCGTCCGGGTACTTAAGATTTCCAAAAACGATGGGCTGGAAAGGCAAGAGATTCAGCGCGTAGGTGGCCGTCTCGTTTCCTTTTCTGACCCAAGGCTGCGGCGCGTTCGGAATCACCACCTCGCGCTGTGGGTACGTTACAAACAGAAAAGTCATTGTGTAGTGGTCGTCGAAAATGCCGAACCCGCTGCGAATGACCGTGTGCTTGGTCGGAGAATACGCCAAGCCGACGCGCGGCTGGAAGCCGCGGAAGTCATGATTGATGATCTGTGTCAGACCCGTCTCAAAGTCCCAGCGCAACCCATAATTCAGAGTCAGCTTGGGCGTGAGTCGCCATTGATCTTGTGCGAACAGACCGAAGTAGCCATGATTGATGCGAACGAAATAATCCTCCGGATTCACAAAGGCGTTCGGCCAGGTTCCGCCACCGGTCGGAATCACCGGCGGGATTTCGCCCTCGGCCGGAACAGGACCCGTGCCCAACGGAGCACCCCAGAACACGATGGGCACGCCATTAAGAAACGGCGGTAAGGGACAAGGGGGATTCGCGGTCTGCTGAATACCTGCTTCCGGGTTCACAAAGTTGGCAAAATCCACCAGGCAGTTGAAACCCGGCGTGATGATGCGCATGGGCGTAAATCCGGGCCAGATCACGAAATCCCAAACGCGATTGAAGTCTCCGCCGAAGCGCAAGTAGTGGTTTCCCTTGACCCACGCGAGGCTGTCGGACACCTGTATTCGACTTTCGTTGGTGGCGTCGAAAGTTCCAAAGTTGTGGCCAAAGAGAAGCGTGTTGGGAATGTCAAGATTGGGCTGGCCGGTAACGCCGGGGAAGACATTGTGACGCCGCGCATACTGAATCAGGGCCGTGTTCACAAGCTGCGGTTTGAGCAGGGTATTGAGCGTGCCGACCAGAGATTGGTCGCGAATAAATCCATTGTGTCCGCTGCTGGGCGCGCCAATTCCACCACCGTCGAGCGTATCTCCGACCAGCGTGTTAAGGTTGCGCGCATCGAAGACATCGTAGTGGACCGAAAGGCGGGTGTTGGTGGTAAGTTGGTGGTCTAAGCGTGCAAAACCGTTGTCGTGGTCGATGGTCTTCAGAACGTTTAGGTCTTCCGGCGCCAGGCCCATCGCTACCTTCGATGCATTGATGGCGTCCAGGTTATTGAGCAGCGTCGCTGGATAGGTCGGAGATTCCCCCAGGCGTTGGCCATCGTAATTCATGAAAAAGAAAGTTTTGTCTTTCCTGAGCGCCCCGCCCAGCGTTCCGCCAAATTGTCCTCGACGGTAGGCGTCGAATTGGGACGACTGCAGCAGCGAACGTGCATTCGCCGCCTTGTTGCTGAGGTATCCGTAGAGGGAACCGTGCAAGTCGTTGGTCCCCGACTTAGTAACCACGTTGACGATCCCGCCTAGCGCTCGGCCGTATTCAGCTCCGAAACTGTTGTTCACGACGCGGAATTCGCTGACCGCCTCCTGCGAAGGTGTGGCTCGCTGTGAGCCCGTCGCCATGTTGATGTAATCAGCGCCATTGACAGTCACGGCATTGCTCAAGTCGCGCATGCCGCCAAATGAAATTCGAGTGACCTCGGTCTCCGTGAAAGTCGACTGAATGCTTGTCCGGCCCGTGGCGACGCCGGGAGTCAAGAGTGCAAAGTCCACGAACTGTCGACCATTGGTCGGCAAACCCTCGATATGAACCGCGTCGATCACCTGGCTGGTTTCCGATCGCGTCGGTTCGACCGGGGGAACCTCGGTGGTGACAGTGACTACTTCCGAACTGGCTGCGACTTTCAAACTGACATCAACGGTGGCAGTCTGGCCCACGCTCAGGGTGATCCCGGTCTGCACAGATTTGGCAAAGCCCGCGTTTTGGGCAGTCAATTCATAGGCCCCAGGTGGAAGGCTGGGCAGGCTGTAGAAGCCGGAGGTGTTGGAGACGGCGCTGTAAGTTCGATTTGTGGCCAAGTCGCGTAAACTCACAGCGGCCCCGACTACTGCCCGCCCGCTCCCGTCCATGACGGTGCCGTTGAGTTGCGCGAAGCTAACCGTGGCTTGACTAAAAGCATGCGGGGCCAGACCGAGAGCCATCACCGCAACAATCCACAAAGCCAGCATCAGACGCAGCCTCATATGCTTTTGCTCCTTCCGAAGTTGCAATGGCCACTCCAGCGATTTTTGCGATGCTCTAACGTGACAATATCGAGCCCTGCGAAAACCCCCAAGTGGTTCCCACGACACCCGAGGCTGCGAAGCACTTTCGCAACGCAAGAACCTTCTCGCGTGCGCAGCCTCGCCTCTCGACATTTGCGGCGAGGATCATTCGAAAGCCGCAAAGTGTCCAATACATATTTGGTAGAGACCTGATACCTTTTTGGTATTACACGAAAAAGGGTATAGAATACGGCGCCGTGGAACTGCGTCACGTCCGCTATTTCATCGCCGTTGCCGAGCACCTGAACTTCCGCAAGGCGGCGCTGCAGTTACACGTTGCGCAGCCGCCGCTGAGCCGCCAGATCCGTCAGTTGGAGGAATATTTGGGCGTTGCTCTCCTGATTCGCGACAAGCGCAAAGTCGAACTCACGCGAGCTGGGCAGTCTTTTCTGGAAGAAGCGCGAAAGCTGATTCTGCAAGCGGGTCGCGCTACCGCCGCCGCGCGGCAGGCGCAAAAAGGAGAATCCGGAATCGTCCGCATCGGCATCGCCTCGGGGCTGGGAGGAACGGTTAGCAAAGTCGTGTTTGAACATCGCCGGCGGTTTCCAGACATCGAAGTCGAATGTCATGACCTTTTCTCTACTCTCCAGAACGAAGCTTTGCGCAAACAAGAGATTGACATTGGCTTCCTGCGTCCGCCGGTGGACCAGGTGAATCTGGACTGCGAACTTCTCTGCGAAGAAGAATTTGTCGTCATCCTGCCCAAGACTCATCGACTGGCGAAACGCCGGTTGTTGCGGCTGAAGGATATCGCCGACGAACCCCTGATCATCTTCGACCGCAATTTTTCCAGCGGACTGTACGACAAGATTGTCGGCTTGTTCAGCCGCCAGGGCTTTACGCCGCACCTGATCGTGACCCACGTGGAGCCTCACGAAGAAGCGGGCGCGATCATGGTCGCCTCCGGCAAGGCGATCTTCGTAGGCGTCGGCGCGATCGTCAATCGTTCCGTCTCCGGTATTGAGTTAGCTTCGGTGCGTCTGAACGAGGCCGAGGCCAAAATCGAGGTCTATGCCGCGTGGCGTAAAGGCGAAGACTCGCACGTAGTCCTGGCCTTTTTGGATTCGGTGAACCGGGCGCTCACGCCTCCGGCGCACGAGAAAATTGCCTGAAAATGTGCTGGCCGAATTTTTGCAGGAAGAAAATCGTGAAGACAATTTTGATTCCAGTTGTTGTGTTGTTTCTGGCCGCGCTGATTTCGGGGCAGGAACTCGCTAGTGAGCGCGTCCTTGGTCAACTCGAGGTCGTCGCAACTTTTGACGGTCCCATGCCGACCGGCGTGACCGTCGCCAACAGTGGCCGCATCTTTGTGAATTTTCCAAAATGGGGAGACCACGTTGAATACACGGTCGCGGAAGTGGATGCGAAGACCGGTAAGACCGTGCCTTATCCGAACGCAGAAATCAATCGTTACGGGGATACCGACAACCCCTCCGACAGGCTTGTCTCTGTGCAGAGCGTGGCTGTCGATCCCACCGGGATCCGTCTGTGGCTTCTTGATACTGGCAGCCTCGCATTCGGTCCGGTTAAGCCCGGAGGCGCGAAGCTCATCGCAGTTGATCTCAATACCAATCAGGTCACGAAGAAAATAGTTTTCCCTTCGGACGTTGCCCTCGTTACGAGCTACATGAATGACGTCAGATTTGATTTGCATCGCGGCGCCGAGGGAATGGCGTTCATCACGGATTCCTCCTCGGCGGGTCCCAATGGCATCGTCGTCGTGGATCTTGCATCCGGAAAAAGCTGGCGTCGTCTGAACGACCATCCCTCAACCAGGCCGGATCCGACGTTCGTTGCCGTAGTCGAGGGAGAAATTCTTCAGATGCGTTTGCCGGGACAGCCCCCCGCGAAGTTTGCGGTCGGTTCCGATGGCATCGCCATCAGCTCAGACGGCAAGACGCTCTACTTCTGTCCGCTCACCAGCCGGCATTTGTACAGCGTCAGCGTGGATGCGCTGGCAGATCGCAGCAAGTCGGACGCAGAGATCGCGGCAACGGTAAAAGATCTCGGCGAAAAGGGTGGCGCAAGCGATGGCCTCGAATCGGACGCCGAGGGGCACGTCTATCTCAGTGACTACGAGCACAACGCGGTGCGTCGCCGTTCTGCATCCGGCGAGATCGAGACGCTGATTCACGACCCGCGCGCACTCTGGCCCGACACGCTGTCTCTCGCCGCCAACGGATATCTCTATTTCACCGCGAATCAGATCGAGCGCGGCGCGGCGTTTCACAACGGACAGGATCTGCGCGAAAAGCCTTACGCGTTGTATCGCGTCAAAGTGGATGGAAAACGAATTCAACAGTGAACGTGGTTCGACGTTAGTCGTTCGTCATCGTAATCGTCGCGGGCTACTGTTCGCCAACGACCATCGACCAAAGACCGTTCACGACGGATCGCTCCAAGAGTGCTCCAGGCCCTTCACCAGCCTCCACAAAGCACGATTGAGCGGCACCGGCACGCCTAACTTCTCTCCGTAATCCGCGATTGCGCCGTTGATGAAATCCACTTCCGTGTAACGCTGCGCCATGATGTCGAGCAACATGCTTACATTTCTTTTGCCCGGCGCCCTTGCGCCTTCGGCGATCATTGCGCGCGTGTCTCCATGCAGCGTGATGCCCATCGCCCGCGCCACTGCTTCGCCCTCTTGCAGCAACTCTTCGTAGAGAGCGGCCGTTGGCAGGAAGCGTTGAGCAGCTCCGTGATGAAGACGCGTAAGCGCGCCTACAGGGTTCACCGCGGCGTTGAAAATCAACTTCGTCCATTGCGCGCCCCGAGCGTCCGGCAGTGGGACAACCTGCAATCCGGCACGATTCAACAACGCCGCCAGTTGCTCAACCAGCGCATAGGGAGTGCCCGAAGGCTCGAATGGCCCGATCCACAGATTGCTGTAGAACTCGAACCCGGCATGCCCGGGACCACGCATGTGCGCGGCCATCGTCGTCGCCCCTCGAATTACATACTGCACATGCTCGGCGATGATTTCTTCGTTGCCCAGACCGTTCTGCACTGAGCACACCGCGGCAGAACTCGCGAAAATGTGGGCACTCTGTTCAATGGCTGCGCGGGTATGGAGGCTCTTGGTCGCAACAATTCCAAAATCGCAGAGAGGAATTTCTGCGGCCTGCGTGGTGGTGGCGCGAAGCTTGACAGTGAATTCTGCCGCACCGCTGATTCGCAATCCCCGTTCGCGAATTGTGTGGATATGCTCCTCGGAGGCGTCATAGGCGTAGACCTCTACGTCATTGAGCCGTGCTAGGTGCGCGCCGATCACGCTGCCCAGCGCTCCACAACCAACAATGCAGATTTTCAAAGCCATGCCCTGCCAGTAAAGTGAGCGACGATATCACTCGCCGGAGTGCGAGTTCAAGCCGACGCATTTTCCCAGTTGACGTTGCTTTGGAATGTAGTGATATAACTTCCCACAACTCATTTGAGTCCGGAGCCGACTTGAGCACGGTACGAGAAGTCACCTATCAGGTGTTGCGCGATCTGGGGATGACCCTGATCTTCGGCAATCCCGGGTCGACGGAACTGCCGTTTCTGCGCGACATGCCCTCCGACTTCCGCTACGTTCTCGGCCTGCACGAACGCACGGCGGCGGGCATGGCTTTGGGATACTCGCTCGGCACGGGAAAAGTCGTATTCGTGAACCTGCACTCGATCGCCAGTGCGGGAAACGGGCTGTCGGCGATTCAGGACGCCTGGTATCTGCACGCACCGCTTGTAATCACGACCGGGCAACAGGATCGCCGCCATCTTCTCGCCGAACCATTTCTTGCCAGCCACGCCGTTGAGACAGTGAAGCCCTACGTGAAGTGGGCTTACGAACCGGTCCGCGCTGAAGATATCCCTGCCGCCATCGCACGTGGATATCACATCGCGATGCAGCCACCCATGGGCCCGGTTTTTATTTCGATCCCGATGGACGATTGGATGCACGAATGTGATCCCGTAGCTCCCCGCAAAGTGACTCACACCGTCCTTCCTGATCCATCCGCGCTCGACGATGTTGTGCGTGCACTTGATTCCAGCCGAAACCCCGCGCTGATCATGGGTTCCCAGATTGAGGAAGACGGAGCTTGGCACGAAGTCGTTGCGCTTGCCGAGCATCTCAATGCCGATGTGTACGAGGAGCCGATTCCTCCGCGCTGGACATTCCCGCGCAATCATAGATTATTTCGCGGTGGTCTGTTGCCTGCGCAGAAGCCACTTGCGGACCAGCTTTCCGAATACGACACGGTCGTAGTGCTGGGAGCGCGCATTTTTCTTTACTATGCGCATGTGCCGGGCGATCCTATCAAACCCGGCACTAAACTCTTTCAACTTACTAACTCGCCGTTGGACGCAGCATCGGCGATCGCCGGAAGAAGCATTGTCGGCAACCTAGCAGCGGCGACGAAGTATCTTCGCACTCAGGTTAAGGCGCGGCCACGCGCCACCGAATCGCTGACTCAACCGCCCCTGCCCGCGCCTGAGCATCCCATCACGCCTGCGTATTTGTTTAGCGTGCTGAACCGCGTCATGCCGCGCAACGCGGTCATCGCCGAGGAGTGTCCGTCTTCGAAAGGCGACCTCGACCACTACTTAACGTCAGACGAGCCGGGTTCGTTCTACTCTGTGCCCAACGGCGTCCTCGGATTCGGCTTGCCGGCTGCGGTCGGCCTGCAAATGGCGCATCCCGACCGGCGCGTCGTGTGCCCGATCGGCGACGGCTCGATTCAATACTCGATCCAGGCGTTGTGGAGCACGGTCCAGAACAAAGCTCCGGTCATCGTCATCGTCCTGCAAAATTCCGACTACTCGGCACTGAAGGGATTCTGCGACTTCACCCAGGTGGGTCGCGATGTTCCCGGCATGGATATACCCGGCATCGACATGGTGAAGATCGCGCAGGGCTATGGGATGGCCGCGCAGGCGGTGGATCGCCCGGAGGAGCTGGAGCCCGCGCTGCGAGCCGTGTTTGCGTCGAGTGAGCCGCATTTGATCAATGTCACTGTTGCCAAGGGCGGGCAGAAATGTATGGGGATGGATCAGTCTGTCAATCCGCCGAGATATCGCTGACAGCAGCGCGTATGGATGGCACGATGAATCAACTCTTGGATCGCCGACAGTTCCTCAAGACTACTGGCCTGCTGACCGGCTTGGTGGCAGCCGGTAGTCCGCTGGCTCTGATCGCGCCGTCACGCGCATGGGCAGTTGATCTGACCGCTCTCACTAGTTCCGAAGCAGCGACGCTCATGGCCGTCGCGCGCACCATTGCCCCTCACGACAAGCTGGATGATGCCGCGTATGCGCTGGTCATCAGCGTGTTAGATTCCGATGCAACCAAGGATGAAAAGTTTCGCAAGCTGATCAAGGCAGGAGTTGCAGATCTCGGAAGCGATTTTGCGAAGAAAGAGGAGAGCGCCCGTGTAGCAGCGCTCAAGAAAATCGAATCCTCCGAATTCTTCCAGACCATGCGTCTGAAAACGCTCCAGGTCCTCTACGCAACACCGATGGCCTATGCCTATTTTGGCTACGAAGGCGAGGCTTTCTCCAAGGGAGGCTACATTCTGCGCGGCTTTAACGATCTGCGCTGGCTGCCGGACGTGCCGCTTGATGACAGCGGTCCAGTGCCGATGTGAGGAGAGCCGGACTGATTTTGGGAGGGCACGACTTCAGTCGTGCCGCTAGCGTCGGTTTTGATTTTGGGTGGAGCAGCGCTTCAGCGCTGCATTCAGGCTGTCTTTTGGAATTGGGCTTTAGCCCCTGAGGGCGCGATCGTTGGCAAAGATTGATCTCAGTGATGCGACCGCAGTTGTAATCATCGGCTCCGGCGCCGGAGGCGGAACGCTGGCGCACGAATTAACCAGCCGCGGCATCAAGGTAGTCTTGCTGGAAGCTGGCAAGCGTCAGTCCCTGGAGTCGTTTTCTCAAGCCGGGCGAAGCCTTCGGACAACTCACCTGGCTCGATCCCCGCACCCAGAGCGGCAATTGGGGCGTCGCGCGGGACTTTCCAACATTGCCAGTGTGGCATTGCAAGACAGCCGGCGGAACCACGGTTCACTGGACAGCATCAGCGCCTCGTCTTCAACCCTGGGAATTACGAGCTAAGAGCACCTACGGCAAAATCGCCGGCACGTCGCTGATTGACTGGCCCATGCCCTACGCGGAGCTTGAAAAATATTACAAGCTCGCCGAGCGTCGGATGGGCGTGACCCGACGCAACGACATGCCCGGACTACCGGCCTCCAATAATTTCAAAGTCATGTATGCCGGCGCAAAGAAACTCGGCTACAAGCAAGTGCACACCGGACACATGGCGATCAATTCCGTTTCCGCCGATGGACGCGGTTTCTGCATTCAACAAGGTTTCTGCGTGCAGGGCTGCAAGATGGGCGCGAAGTGGAGCACCCTCTACACCGAGATCCCCGACGCGGAAGAAACCGGAAACCTGGATCTGCGGATTGAATCCACCGCGACCCGTATCGAGCACGCCGCCGACGGACGTGTGAACGCAGTCGTCTATCGCGACAGCCAGGGAAAAGAGCAGCGCCAAAAGGCCCGCCTGGTATGCGTTGCGGGCAATGCCATCGAGACCACGCGTCTGCTGCTGCTCTCTGCCTCTTCCAAGTATCCGCACGGCCTTGCCAATTCTTCCGATCAAGTCGGACGCAACTACTGCCATCAGATTACCGGCTTTGTCTGGGGAGTCTTCGACAAGCCCGTCTATTCGTGGCGGGGAGCGACTTTAGCTGGAGTGGTGGAAGATGAAGTCGTCAACGACCCTCGCCGCGGTTTCGTCGGCGGATACCGCATCGAACTGGTGACGCTCGATTTGCCGACGCTGCCGCTCGTCCGACTGCCGTATGGTTGGGGCCGCGACTTCGCCTCCATCATGGAAAACTACCGCAACCTCGCCGGCTTGTTTATCAACGGCGAAGATCTGCCGCGCGCTGACAATCGCGTCACGCTGAACTCAAACGTTAAGGATGCTTTCGGTCTTCCTGTAGCAAACATCCATGTCGACGAGCATGCCAACGACCAGGCTATGCGCAAACACGCCCAAGGGCAGATGTCGAAGATGTACGAAGCGATTGGTGCGAAACGTGTCGTGTTCGGGCCGACTCCTTCCGCAACTCACAATCTGTGTACCGCCCGTATGAGCGCCGATCCGCACGACGGCGTCACCAATGCCTGGGGCCAGACTCACGACATCAAGAACCTGTTCATCTCTGACGGCAGCATTTTGAGTACACCGGGCGCTGCCATCCCACGTTGACGATTGTGGCTCTGGCGCTCTGGCAGGCAGAGTACATCGGCAGGCAGATGAAGGCAGGGAATGTCTAATGGCGCGCGTTGTTAATGGGCGCTGGCCCGTTCCGCGCCTAATCCCGTATTCGCCCGCACCGTCAACTCGTCAAACTTTGCTTCCGCGCTGAGCTCGGGGCTAAGCAGAGATACTACAATCGCCGCCAGAAATCCTAGCGGCACGCTGACGATCCCAACATTCTCGAGCGGGAACCAGGGCTTTGCCTGAATCAAGTGACGCACGGCGCCGGGCGGGTCGACGCCCATCAACGTTGGCCCCACAACGATCAGTCCGATGGTTGCCAGCAACCCCGCTGTCAAACCCGCAACTGCGCCGCCGGTACTGAATCGCCGCCAGTAAATCGAGAGCGCCAGCACTGGAAAATTTGCCGCTGCTGCCACCGCCAAGCCGAATGTTGCCAGAATAAGAACATTTGATGTCGGTCCCAGAGCGATTGCGATCAGGATGGACGCCGCACCGACTGCCAGCGCCGCAATCCGCGCGACGAAAACGCTTTCACCGTGCTTACGCTCCACTCCGCGATGAATCACGTTGGTCCAGAAATCATGAGCGAAAGAAGTGGACGCGCTGATCATCACTCCCGCCACTACTGCCAGGATGGTAGCGAAAGCGACGGCGGACACGACCGCCAGGAAAATGTCTCCGCCCAAAACCTGCGCCAGTCGCGGACCGGCCACGTTGGTTCCACCGTGCGCGACGATGTCATCCGGGCCGAGCAGCACGGCGGCGCCAAGTCCGATGATCGACGTCATCACATAGTAGCTGCCAATCAAAATCATCGCCCACACCACGCTGTTGCGCGCCGTTTTCGCGTCGGGGACGGTATAGAACTTCACCAGAATGTGCGGGAGTCCGGCGGTTCCAAAACAAAAAATCAGACTCAGCGAAAGCAGGTCGAGTGGGCCGTGCGGCGGATGGTAACGCAATCCCGGCTGAAGAAAATCCTTTACCACTAACTCGCCCTTCGAGTGATATGCGATCTGGCTGGCCGCAGCGAAGAAATCCAAAAGATGAAAATGAAAATGCCGCAACACCAGCACCGCCAGGACAACTGTGCAGGCCATGAGCAGCATGGCTTTGATGATTTGCACCCAGGTGGTGGCCAGCATGCCGCCAAACACGACGTACACCATCATCAGCACGCCCACGCCGACGACCGCCGTGTTGTAGCCGATGCCGGAGCCCGCGAGCAGCAGGGCAACCAGCGCTCCCGCGCCCACCATCTGCGCAATCATGTAAAGCGTAGCGATCGTCAGCGTGCTGAGCGCCGCCAGGGCGCGCACCGGCCTCGGCTGCAGGCGGTAGGCCAACACGTCTCCCATGGTGTATTTCCCGGTATTGCGCAGCGGCTCGGCCACCACCAGCAGGATGGTCACGAAGGCAACAAACCCGCCCACCGAATAAAAAATGCCGTCGAATCCCTGCAAGGCGATCAGGCCGATGAGCCCGAGAAACGACGCCGCGCTCATGAAATCTCCGGCCACGGCAAACCCGTTTTGCCAGGCCGTGATCCGACGTCCCGCAGCGAAATAAGCGCTCGCCCCTCGCGACCGTTTCGCCGCCCACCAGGTGATCCCCAGAGTGCTCACGACAAACGCCAGGAAAACCGCCAGGGACACGGACACTTAGTTGCCTCCACTAGGCGCGTTGATTTGCGTGGGATCGATTTGCCGGAGATCGACTTGCGCGATGATGTCCTTCGTGAGTCGATCGAACTTTGCCGATGCAATCAGATACAGGCCGGCAATCGTCCATCCCAGCACGAATTGCGCTATCGCAAACAGATAGGCGACGTTCACCGTCCCGATCACCCTGGCCGACGCCAGTTTCGGCGCGGACCCAACCAGAACCGCAAGACCGATGAAGTTCAATAGAAAGAAAATGAAGGCCGGGACGATGAACATCCTTTTGATTGCGAACAGGTCTTTGAACGGTTTACTGGCGGCGATGCGGGCGCACTCCAGGTGCGCGGATGATTGCGGCGGTGTGTTCGCCTGTGGACTGTTCATTCCGTTGATGACTCAGTGGGAAAGCATTGTATCCGAGTTGGGGACGGAGACACGCGGGCTGGTATGAGATAGGTCCTGATTTGGTGGCGTAGGCTTGCATACACGAATGAAAGCGTACACTGACACAATCGAACGATCGAGGGAAAGCGAGATGTTGAAAGTAGAAGTACACCGCTAATCGGAGTGTTAAGAGATGAATGACTTGTCAACTCAGGGGTGTTACGTCGTATTACATATTGGGACAGGCCCGTCACGCACCCAGGAACAGGCTGGCCCGCGTCTGCTGGTTGCAGATACAAACAAACGATTTGTTCTAAGCGATGATATGTGGATTGAACGACTTGATGAGGAACTTGCTCGAAATATTCAGAAGGCCTGCCAACCGCCGAACCACAAAATACAGGACGTGGCTTATGACAGGCACCTTTACGCGTTTGTTCGACGGGTTCCAGCCGACGAGAAGAGTCAATACAAAGGGATGTCGGAACTCAATGGCGTGATCGCTCTCTCTCGGCTGATTAATCCGACCAGCACCGGTGACAGATACTGCGCTCACGTGTTCCGGTACGAAGACAAGGATTCACCGATTGTCGCAATCCGTTTTCGCGGTACGAGTCCCGATGTTATTCTCGCAGCCAACAGCCGTGATTGGCTTTCTGTGAACGAGGGTGCAGTTCTGCGAAAGCTGATGCCTTGGGTGTCAAACAATATTCCCATGCATGAGCGTGTCCACCGCGCATACTGGAATCACGAGAATGCGATGCGTTCGTACTACCTGGATATACGATGGACTCTTATCGTGTCGGGCTTCGAAGCGTTGATAAATACCCGCGAAGACGAGGTCAGCTGGCAATTTCGTGATCGCGTTCGCCAGCTCGCTAGAGAATTCAATGTTGCTCTGAGCGACACCGATCTGCGGCTTGCCTACAAGTTGCGTTCGAAGCTTGTACACGGTCAGAGCTTTTTGGTTGGCCTCGAAAAGTTGTTACCGCAAAGCCAACACGCCGTTCTTTATGAGAAGTTAGAGTCACTCTTACGCGAGACCGTTAAGCGCTGCCTTTTGGATGAGAAATTCGGCAACTGTTTTCGTGACGATGCTGCAGTGGAAGCACGTTGGCCCCTCAACCCAAACCCAAGCCGGAAGCCGAAGAAACGTGCATCTGGGAAAAAACCGTAAGGCCAGATACTGAGATTGCCAAGACTAGCGGTAATGGGCCGTGCATTCCCCTAGAACGGGTAGTGCCTCGGCGTAGTCTGGATCGTAATCCATCGCAGCTCCGTGAATTCGTCAACCGCGGCTTTCCCTCCAAACCGCCCGTAGCCGCTGCCTTTCACGCCGCCGAAGGGCATCTGCGCTTCGTCGTGAACGGTTGGGCCGTTGACGTGGCACATGCCGGAGTCGATGTGCTTGGCGACTTCTACGGCACGTGCGATGTCACGGCCGAACACGGCAGCGGAGAGTCCATACTCGGTGTCATTCGCAAGGCGGATCGCTTCGTCGACCGTCTTGAAGCGCGTGATCGAAACCGACGGCCCAAAAGATTCTTCGCGGAAAATCTCCATCTCGGGAGTGACATAGTCCACGATCACGGGCGCCATGATCGTGCCCTGCGGTTCGCCTCTGAGAAGAACCTTGGCGCCACGGGAGATTGCGTCCATGGCCAGTGCATTCACACGATCCACGGTCGGCATCCCCATCACTGCTCCGAACACGACGTTGCCTTTTCGCGGATCGCCACAGGGGAGAGTCTTCACTTTCGTCACGAATTTCTGCGCGAAGACGTCGGCGATTTTTTCGTCCACGATGATGCGCTCGGTGGACATGCAGATCTGACCCTGATTCATGAATGCGCCGAAGGCGGCGGCATCCACGGCGGCGTCGAGGTCGGCGTCATCGAGAATAATGAGCGGCGCCTTGCCGCCAAGCTCGAGCAGAATCGGCTTGAGATGCTTGGCCGCGCTAAGGGCGAGAATCTTTCCCACGCGCGTGGACCCGGTAAAGTTGATGCGCCGCACCGCGCGGTGCGCGATGAGGGTCTCGACAATTGCGGAAGCGCTGGCAGCGTCGTGGGTCAGGACGTTGACTACGCCGTGATCGAGTCCTGCCTCGCGGAGCACGGTGCCAATCAGGCGATGAGTCGCGGGACAAATTTCCGAGGCCTTGAGCACCACCGTATTTCCACAGGCGAGCGGCACTGCGATGGCCCGCACTCCAAGAATGACCGGAGCGTTCCAAGGCGCGATGCCCAGCACAACCCCGACCGGTTGCCGGATAGAAAACGCGAGGCTCCCGGGAATCTCGGAAGGAATCGTTTCGCCCGAGACTTGCGTTGTCATGGACGCCGCCTCGCGAAGCATTTGCGCGGCGAGATAAACGTTGAAGCCGGCCCATGGAGCGGTCGCGCCGATTTCGTCCATCATCACCGAAATGAAATCGGGCGCACGCGCTTCCAGCAGATCGGCCGCCTTGAGCATTTTCTTGCGCCGCTCGTGGGGGCCGAGCGCAGACCAGACAGGAAAAGCTTCCGCGGCAGCTTCCGCGGCCGCGATCGCATCGTCGACGCTGGCGTTGGCGGCGCGGGTGGCCACTTCACCGGAAAGCGGATTCTGACGTGTAAATGTGGCTGCACCGGCGGCGTCGGTGTCACGATCGCCAATCAGAAGCTGGACGTCAGTCGCTGTCCTTGTCATACCCGTTTCCTCTTCTTCAATTTCGCTTTCGTCTTCTTGTCCATCTCGTCGAAGACCTCCGCCGCAATGTGGAAAGCAGAGTTCGCCGCCGGGACTCCGCAGTAGATGGCGCTCTGCAGCAAGACTTCTTTGATCTGATCGCGGGTTACACCGTTGTTGAAGGCGGCGCGGACGTGTATCCGAAATTCTTCGCCGCGATTCAGGGCGACCGTCATTGCCAATGTCAGCAAACTGCGCGTGTGGCGCGGCAGTCCGGGACGAGTCCAGATGTCTCCCCAGGCATTGCGAGTGATGAAGTCCTGAAAGTCGCGGTTGAAATCGGTAGTTGTGGCGATGGCGCGATCCACATGCTCATCTCCAAGGACGGCACGCCGGATTTTCATGCCCTGCTTGTATCGCTTCGCGTGATCCATTGTGCGTCCTCACTTGGAGGTTTCCTCACTGGGAGAGGAAGTTGCCTGCTGCTTCCGTGAAAGCGTCAGCCTGTTCGACATTGGAAAGATGGGCAGCGTTGAGTTCAACCTTCGCCGATCCCTGAATACGATCCGCCAGAAATTCTGCGTCCGCGGCGGGCGTGACCGGATCCTTTGCGCCATAGATGATCAGAGTCGGTATCTTGATGTGGGCGACTGCATCGCGCAGATTGACATCGCGAAGCGCAGCGCAGCACGCTGAATAGCCTGCCGGTGACGTGGTTTCGAGCATTCGTTGCGCCTGGGCAACTCGATCGGGAGACGCTGCGCGAAACTCCGGCGTGAACCAGCGCTCGATGACCGAGACAGCGATGGGCTTCATTCCATCCTTGCGCGCGATTGCGATGCGGGTATTCCACATCTCGTTCGTGCCGATGCGCGCTGCTGTGTTGCACAGCACTAGCCGATGCAACCGGTGTGGCGCATGCACTCCGAGCCACATGCCGATCACTCCACCCATCGACAAACCGCAGAAGTGCATGCGTTCCAGTTTGAGCGTATCGAGCAGCCCGAGAACATCACGGCCCAGTTGTTCGATCGTATAGTCACCCGCTGTCACCGAGGACTGACCGTGCCCCCGAGTGTCATATCGCAGGATGCGGAAGCGTTTCGCTAGCTCTGCCATCTGCGGATCCCACATCGAGAAGTCAGCGCCGAGAGAGTTGGAGAACACGAGGACTTGCCCTTGGTCGCCGGTAAGTTCGTATCGTGTCCGGAGCTCTCCGGATTGGGCAAACGGCATGGCTGTCCCTCTTCCGCGACTCTTATTTCTTCGAACGGCTCGCGGCGATCACTCGATCAGTAAACTCTTCGGCAGCGCCCAGATAGTCTTCGGGAGCAAAGAGCTTATCCAAATCTGCTGCCTTTAAGTGCTCTGTTACCGCTTTTGTTTGAGCCAGCACTTCACGGAGATGCTTTCCCGACTCGCGCGCCTGCTTGCTCGCCGACTCGACCAACGTGTGCGCAGCGGACTTGCCAATGTGTGCGCCGAGAGCCATGCCAACGCCTTCCGTAAAAATCAATCCATGAGTTGCGTCCAGGTTGCGCCGCATGCGCGCTGTGTCGATTTCGAGATGCGGAACGATCGCGGCCATCTGGTGGAGAGCTCCGCCGGTGAGGCGAAAAATCTGAGGGAGCGTTTCCCACTCCGCGTGCCAGTTGCCAAGCCCGCGCTCGTCTTCTTGTGTCATCGCGCTCAGCATCGTGCTCACCAGGCCGGGCACACGCGTAGCGGCTGACAAAACTACTCCCGCGGTGACTGGATTACGTTTGTGCGGCATGGTCGAAGAACCGCCGCGTCCCTCAGCGGCAGGCTCGAAAATCTCAGCAATCTCGGTTTGCATGTGAAGCGAGATGTCGCGGGCGATCTTTCCCAGAGTGCCGACGCACAGGCCCAACGTGACCGCGACCTCCGCAACCCTGTCCCGATGTGCATGCCAGGGCGTGACAGGAAGTTCAAGCTGAAGCTCTTTCGCCAGCGCCTGCGCTACTTGCATACCTTTTTCTTTCAGCGCCGCCAGAGTTCCGACAGCGCCGCCAAACTGCAAGACCAGCGCGCGCTTCCGGGTTTGTTGAAGGCGTTCGCGGTGGCGATTCATAGCATCCAGCCAGCCAGCCACTTTCACGCCGAAGGTTGTCGGCAGCGCGTGCTGCATCAATGTACGGCCGGCGATCGGCGTAGACCGGTATTTCTGGGCCAGTTGAATCAGGCTGTCGCAGAGCGATGCGAGATCGGCTTCGAGCAGATCGAAAACCTGCCGAATCTGTAGCACGAGTCCAGAGTCATTGACATCCTGACTGGTTGCACCCCAGTGTACGAAACGCGCCGCCTCGGCATCGTCTTTCGCAACCAACGCGGTTAGTTGCTTAACCAATGGAATTGCGGGATTGAGAGACAGCGCGGTGGCAGTGGCCAGTGCACCCACATCCAGGAGATTGGCTTTGCACTTCGACGCGATGGCCTGGGCGGCCGCGACAGGAATCACGCCACACGCTGCTTCAGTTCGGGCGAGTGCGGCTTCGAAATCGAGCATGCGCTGAAGACGAGTGGCGTCGGTGAAGACTTCGTCCATCGCCGCTGAGCCGAACAGTGGATCGAGCAAGGCCATCCCGGTGGGTCACAATCCCAGGTCGAAGAATACAGTTTCGTGCGATCCTTGCAAAATTACATTCCATTCCAATTGGCCGGCGCCGCCCGCCGCGCTCGCGATCAGAGTCGAGCGCCACGCTGGATCCACAATCTCGAGGATCGGGTCGCTTGCGTTCCGCGGGTCGTTGGGGAAGTACATACGGGTCGTTAACCGCTTCAGCAGCCCGCGCATGAAGATTGAGATCACCAGATGCGGCGCTTGATCCTTGCCAGTCGGACCCGGCACAGGGCCGGGTTTGACAGTGGCAAAGCGAAAGGCGCCATCTTTATCTGTCGGTACCCGCCCAAAGCCTGTGAAACCCAGGTCCAGCGGCTTGTCCTGCGTGTCCTCGGGATGCGCGTACTTGCCATGGCTGTTGGCTTGCCAGATTTCCAGCACCGCGTCGGGAACAGGGCTGCCGTCTCCTTCGAGCACTCGTCCTTGAATCGTGACGCGCTCACCGGCTACTCCCTCAGCCGCCAAGCTGTCCCGGTCCAGCCACCTGAGACCGATCTTGAAAAATGGCCCTACGGTTTGCGATGTCGTTGCCTGCAATCTCATTTACTCCTCCATCGGGGTTTCTTCGCGGCCGCGTAAAACGATGTCGAAGCGGTAGCCGAGCGCGTGCAGCGGCATGGTCGTTTCCCAGTCAAAGACAGAGATGAGCCGGTTGCGAGCCTTCTCATCAGCAATGCAATTGAAAATAGGATCAAACGGCAGCAGCGGATCGCCCGGAAAAAACATCTGCGTCACCAGCCGCGTCGCAAATGCCGGACCGAACAGCGAAAAGTGAATATGCGCCGGCCGCCAGGCATTGTAATGATTGCGCCAGGGATATTCTCCCGGACGAATGGTCACGAAGCGGTAGCGTCCCTCGGCGTCGGTGATGACTCGTCCGCACCCGGTAAAGTTGGGATCGAGCGGAGCATCGTGCTGATCGACTTCGTGCTGATACCGCCCAGCGGCATTGGCCTGCCAGATCTCGATCAGAGTGTTGGGCAGCGGACGGCTGTTCTCATCCAACACACGGCCGCTGACCACGATGCGCTCACCCAGCGGCTCTCCGTGATGCTGGCGCGTGAGGTCGTGGGCCGAAGTTGAAACCAGTTCAGAGCCGAACGACGGTCCGGTGATCTCCGACAATGTGTAGGGAATCTGCACCAACGGCTGGGTGGGAGCGCGTTTCAACGAAGGGCCATATGGTGGGTGGAGATGGTTGGGCTGTGTTCCGGGGTAAGGCGCACGATAACCGGCAAGGGGCTTCATCACGATGGTCCGACTAGAACCAAGGAATGTATGCAAGCGCCGTCACAGTGTCAAGCTGCTTATCCTTTTTCGTGGCTTCACGCTCAGCCGGACAGAGTCGGTATCAAGCTGGCCCCTCGACGAGAAAACCGCCGCGATGAATTTCGCGGGGGTTCTCAAATGGTCCCGCGTAGCCACTACTTCGCGGACTGCAATTGTTGCAGATCCGCCAGTACTGCCGCGCTGTGTCCCTGCGGATCGACCTTGGTGTACACCTTTCGGATTACGCCCGTGGGATCGATCAGGAAAGTGTTCCGCGCGGCCAGAGTCATGCCGTTGTATTCCATGATCGAGCCATACTTCTGCACCACCGCGTGACTGGAATCCGCCAGCAGCTTGAAGTTCAAGCCTTCTTTCGCGCAGAAACTCTTGTGGGAATTCACGTCGTCAACGCTCACACCCAGAATCACCGCGTTCTGCTGCGTGTATTTGTCGATGTCGCGCTGGAAGTTGTGCGCCTCAACGGTACACCCGGAAGTGAAGTCCTTGGGATAGAAGTAAAGCACCACCCACTTCCCCTTGAACTGATCGAGCGAAACCTGCGCGCCCTCTTGATTGGGCAGGCTGAATGTCGGAGCCGGGTTGCCCGCGGCCGGCATGGGCTGGTCCGCAGCCACGGCGAAAAGCGTAGTCAGAGCAAGAGTCAAGAAAAGCATTGAGACAGTTTTCATAATTCTCCCTTTCAAATCACCAACTAAAGGATAAATGATGACCGCGTGGCTTTGGCAAGTCGCGCGGGCCGGAAATCAGCGGCTGCGACAATGCTACATTGGAAGGTTCATGTCGGCCCCCAATTCTCTCTTTATGCGAGCTGTGAAAGCTCAGCCCACCGAGCGCACGCCGGTCTGGTTCATGCGCCAGGCAGGACGCTACATGCCTGAGTATCGCGCCATTCGCAAGAGCTATTCTTTGATCGAGATCTGCAAGAAACCGGAAATCGCGGCTCATGTGACCATCGAGGCTGCGGAAATTTTGAATGTGGACGCAGCCATTATCTTTGCCGACCTGCTTTTGCCGCTCGAAGTCATGGGACTTCCCTTCCACTTCGCCGCCGGCGAAGGGCCGAAGATCGAACGGCCGGTTCGTAGTGCGCAGGACGTGGCCGCTCTTCGCACCGATCGAGCCGCAGACCTCGGCTATGTTTCGGAAGCAGTCAAGCTGGTCTGCAAACACTTTGGAAACAGGCTGCCGGTAATTGGTTTTTGTGGCGCGCCCTTCACGCTGGCCAGCTACATGATCGAAGGCGGCAGCTCGCGGAATTATGTCTTTACCAAGACCATGATGTACTCCGCACCGGACGCCTGGTCTGACCTGATGGGCAAACTGGTTTCTGTTGCCGCCGAGTACTCCGCCGCGCAGGTACGCGCGGGCGCCGACACGATTCAGATCTTCGACAGTTGGGTCGGATGCCTGAGCGTCGAAGACTATCGCCGGTATGCTCTGCCACACGTTACGGATTTAGTGAAGCGCCTGCAAAAAACCGGTGCGCCGGTCATTTACTTTGGGACTGACAGTGCAACGCTGCTTTCCTCAATGAAAGAAACAGGCGCGGAGGTGATTGGCATAGACTGGCGCATCCCGCTCGATGCCGGCTGGCAGAGCCTGGGCTATCGCGGGGCCGTGCAAGGCAATCTGGATCCAGTGCTGCTGTTCGCAGACTGGAAGGAACTAAAAGCGCGCGCGGAAGACATCCTGCGCCGTGCCGCGGGACGCCCCGGCCACATCTTCAATCTCGGACACGGCATTCTACCGGAAACTCCGGTGGAAAACGTGAAAGCGCTTTGCGACTTCGTGCGCGAATATTCCGCGGAGTTCAAGCAATGACATCTGGTTGATGAAGTTTGCAGGAAAGGAAGGAATGCTTGGGCCCGCCGAGTCGCTAAGGATCGGGTCGCGGTGACCTTTTTGAGTGCGAGCCAAGCAACGGCCTCATCCGACCAACTGTGATCCGAGGTTGACCAGCCCTCATTCGTGGCGTTTTGGAAATTGGGGAAGTTTGGTCCGGCAATAGCCACGTTTCGCCGCAAAGTCGAAGACAGCATACGGGTAGCGTTAATCAGCAGAGCACATTTGGAATTGTCATCAGACCATACATCAGACCATACAATAGAGAGGTCGGAGGGCTGATCCCGATCTACTACGTTGGCGACATTGTAGATGTGCACTGCATCGAGGATCATTTTAGGCGATTGCTTTGGGTCAAGAGCGTAGAAGTAACCAGTCTCGCCGTCGTCCTCAAAGAAGGCGCTGTAGAGTCCGCGTGGCCCGTCTGCTTGAATAAGGAATTTGGTTCCGACTTTGAATACCACGTTGTCGATCGAATGCACATTGTCGCCTAGGTCACTATAAGAGAGCCATTAGTTTCTCTCGGTCTTGAGCTGGCAGCTGACGGCTGAGAGCTGGTTTATGAAACGTATCGCCATCATCGGCGGCGGAATCTCCGGTCTGTCGGCCGCCTACGCGCTTGAAGAAAGGCGCATGCGAGGCGTGCCGGTGGAGTATGTCCTGTTCGAGGCGACCTCCCGCCTAGGAGGCGTGTTAGTCACCGACCGCGTGCAAGAGTGCCTGGTCGAAGGCGGCGCGGACTCATTCCTCACCGCAAAACCATGGGCGAT
>Ga0137409_10001705_pt1 | contig 23816 bp, 16 predicted proteins | sample CZODoug1_16funga_FD_122059 | JGI IMG/M metagenome (GOLD analysis project Ga0137409, IMG submission 122059) | Vadose zone soil fungal communities from Angelo Coast Range Reserve, California, USA - CZODoug1_16fungal (Hybrid Assembly) | ecosystem: Environmental > Terrestrial > Soil > Vadose zone...
GGCGCTGCGTGAGATCGAAGAGAGCGTCTGTGAAATGAAGCGGCTTTACGTCAGGCCGAAGTTTCGCGGCCTGAACATCGGGCGGGAGCTTGCCCTGGCGATCGTCGCGGAGGCCCGTCGAATCGGGTACGCGAGGATGCGCCTGGATACGCTGCCCACGATGAAAAGCGCCCGCGCGCTATACGAAGCGCTCGGCTTCAGGGAAATTCAACCTTATCGCTACAACCCGATAGCCGGAACCGCCTACCTCGAACTCGCTTTGTAATAGCTCATCCCACATCCATAACGATGAACGGCGCCCGGATTGCGTCACGACATAGCGCGCCAATGTTTACTGGCGCGCTATACTGCAATGAGAAACGATTACAGTCGCACGGCCGAAGTGATGGCCGCGCTGCGCGCGCTCGAACAATTCCAGCCCGCGCCGCGACGCATCATCTCCGATCCGCATGCGAGTGAATTCCTAATCAGGCCGTCTTTCAAACTGCTCGCCCGATCTCGTTGGCTGGCCAATCCGACTACGCGCGCGGTTGACGTTTGGGCGCCCGGCGCGCTGGAGTTTCTTACCATCCGCGCAAGACTCAGCGACGAGATCGCCACGGAGATGGCCACTAACGGGCTTGAGCAAATCGCGCTGCTGGGCGCGGGGTTCGACACGATATCGCTGCGGATCAAAAGCGACTTGGGCAAAGTGACGATCTTCGAGGTCGACCATCCGGCGACGCAGGCGGTCAAGCGCGAAGTGCTGGGCCGCATCGGCGCGCCCGAGAACCTGCGCTTTGTCGCGGTCGATTTCGAGCGGGATGATTTCGTCGAGAAGTTGCGGCAGGCCGGTTTTGCGTTCGGCCGTCATTCGCTGGTCGTGTGGATGGGAGTCACGTATTACCTGACGGCGCAGGCGATGACACGCGCCCTGTCCCAGATTCACACGCTCGGCGGCGCGGGGATGAGGTTCGTCTTCGACTATATGCTCAAAGAGGTAGTCGACGGCGCGTCGCGAAATCGCGACGCGCTCAGCAAAGCCCGCATCGCCGCCAAGCTCGGCGAGCCGTGGTTGTTCGGCCTCGACCCGGCGACGGTCGGCGATTATCTTGCGGCGTTCAATTTCAAATTGTTGAAAGATTATGACGCCGAGGAGTTGCATTCGAGATATTGCCCCGAGCGGGCGACGCCGATGAATTATGTGCGGATCGTCGTCTGCGATCGAATATAGAAGGCTTTTTTTTGCCGCAGTCTATAAAATGACAAATCTCAACTGGCAAATGGCAAATACTCTTCTTTACTAATCTAGCGATTTTGCTGACTGTACCAATATTGCGTGGTCTGATTTAAAATCAAGCTTTGGCTCGCATCGCCAAGCAAGGAGAACGTCAGTGAAAGAAGGTTGGGAGGCTGTCATCGGCCTCGAAGTCCACGCGCAACTCAAAACCAATTCAAAAATCTTCTGCGCCTGTTCGACCGAATTCGGGCGGGAGCCGAACAGCAACACCTGTCCGGTCTGCCTGGGTCTGCCCGGCGCGCTGCCCACGCTCAACCGCGAGGCCGTGAAGATGGCGGGCAAGGCGGCTCTCGCGCTCAATCTCAAGATCAACGCCGAATCGATCTTCGCGCGGAAAAATTATTTTTATCCCGATCTGCCGAAGGGCTATCAAATCTCGCAATACGACCGCCCCTTTTCGGAGCATGGCGCAGTCGAGATTTTGACCAGCGAGCGCGATGACGGCGGACGAGCCGCCGAGTGGCGTCTCAAGCGCTTCGGAATCACACGCGCGCACATCGAAGAAGACGCCGGCAAATCGGTCCACGACATCGGCGATCCCGGCAAGTCCTATGTCAACCTCAACCGCGCGGGCACGCCGCTGCTTGAAATCGTCAGCGAGCCGGATTTCCGTTCGAGCTGGGAGGCTTATGATTACGTCAACTTCCTGCGTCGCACGCTGCAATACGTCGACGCGTGCGACGGCAACATGGAAGAGGGCAATCTGCGCTGCGACGCGAACGTCTCGGTGCGACGCGCGGGCGAGACGAAGCTCGGCGTCAGGGCCGAGATCAAAAACGTCAACTCTCTGAGATTCCTTCAAAAGGCCATCGAATACGAGATAGACCGCCAGATCGCCGTTCTGGAGACCGGCGGAAAGATCACGCAGGAGACCCGGTTATGGAACGAGAAGGAAGGCAAGACCTACACGATGCGCTCGAAGGAAGACGCGCCCGATTACCGCTACTTCCCGGAGCCCGATCTGCCGCCGCTCGAAGTCAGCAAAGAATGGATAGAACGGCGGCGCGATGAACTGCCCGAACTGCCCGAGGCGCGTCGCCAACGCTTCATGCGCGATTACGATCTGAACCCCGACGAATCGTTCAGGCTGACCGGCCAGCGTGAATTGGCGGATTACTTCGAGGCTGCGGCCAAAGCCGCGAACAACCGCCGTTCGGCCGCGAATTGGATATTGTCAGAATTGCTGCGCGAACTGACGAACGCAAAGGTCGACATCACCGAATGCAAGATCAAGGCCGAAGACCTCGGCGCGATGATCCGCCTGATCGATGACAAGACGATCTCAGGCAAGATCGCGAAAGACGTCTTCGTCGAGATGTTCGCGACCGGCAAGGCGCCGGCGGAGATCGTCAAAGAGAAAGGTCTCATGCAGATCACCGACATCGCGGCGATTGAAAAGGTCGTTGACGAAGTGATCGCGGCCAATCCGAAGCAGGTCGAAAATTACCGCGGCGGCAAGACCGCGTTGATGGGATTTTTCGTCGGCCAGGTTATCAAAGCTTCCGGCGGCAAAGCCAATCCGCAAGCGGTCAATGAGATATTGAAGAAGAAGTTAGACGCTTGATATTTCCCATGGCGGTACGGCGCCAAGAATCAACAACACGCTATGATAATTATGAAGAACCTTTTTGTCGTCTTTTTGCTGGGCGTTTTCGCAATCGCCTGCTCCAACAACACGGCTGTAAACAACAGTTCATCATCAACAATGCCCACGCCGAAGGTGGCTGGACCGCCCGTGTTCGATGACGAGGTCGCGGTGTTCGAGACCGATTACGGCAATTTCAAGATCGCGCTCTATCCCGACGTCGCGCCGCTCCACGTCGAGAATTTCAAGAAGCTGATTCGCGAGAAATTCTACGACGGCGTCGGATTTCACCGTGTCCTGGCCAACCGCATCATCCAGGGCGGCGACCCGCAGACTCGCAGCGACAAAAACCGCGCGAGGTGGGGAGCCGGAGATCCGAATCAACCCAAAGTGCCCGCTGAATTCAGCACGCGCCCGTTCGAGCGCGGCACGGTCGGCATGGCGCGCACGAACGATCCGAACAGCGCGACGAGCCAGTTCTTCATCTGCCTGGGGCCAGAGCATCAATGGGATGGCAAGTACACTGTCTTCGGCGAGGTGATCCAGGGATTGAACAACGTCCAGATCATCTCCAACGTCCCGCTAGAACCGGGAACTGAAGACAAGGTGAAAGACCTGCCCGTAATCAAACGGGCCTATCTGGAAAAACGACAGCAATGAGTGGGACGGACTTTAGTCTGTCCGTAGCGTGAATTGAGGATGGACAGACTAATGATCTTTGAAAATTAAATACAACCATCGGTGTAGGGGCGGGTTTTTCCCGCCCACCTCCGTTACCAGAGCGACTGGGCGCGGAATACGCGCCCCTACTCTGTTGTTGCATTTAAATACAACCATCGGTGTAGGGGCGGTTTTTCCCCGCCCTCTTCCGTTATCAGAGCGACTGGGCGCGGAATACGCGCCCCTACGCTGTTGTTGCATTCAATTCTCAAAGACCATCAGTCTGTTCTACTCTTGTTCAGTCATCCAACCCGAACTTGGCCACAAAGCCGTCCGAGCCGCCGGCGTTAGCTCCCTGGAACGCGCCGGCCGTGGTCGGGAAGTTGGTTGATGATGAGGTTCCCGTCACGTAAATCTTGCCAAGCCTGACCGCTATGCCCTCGCCTGAGTCAGATCCGCCGCCGCCGAGGAAAGTCGAGTAGACGAGCGCCGAGCCGTCCTGGTTCAACTTCGTTACAAAAGCGTCCTGGCTGCCGCCTATGGTCGCCTGAGTAGCGTCGGCTGTGACCGGGAAATTGGATGACGAGACGTTTCCCGTCACGTGAGCCCTGCCTGATCTGACCACTATGCCTTGGCCTGAGTCAGATCCGCTGCCGCCGAGGTAAGTCGAGTAGACGAGCGCCGAGCCGTCCTCGTTCAACTTTGACACAAAGGTGTCGATGATGCCGCCGAATGTGGATTGCGGCGCGCCGGCCGTTACGGGGAAGTTGAGTGATTCGGTGCTTCCCGTCACGTAGGCGTTTCCGAAAGCATCCAGCGCGATTTCGAGCCCCGTTTCAACGTCGTCGCCACCGAGGTAAGTGGAGTAGATGAGCGCCGAGCCGGTCCGGTTCAATTTCGACACAAAAACATCGATGCTGGCGAGTGTGGTTCGGAACGCGCCGGCCGTGGTCGGGAAGTTTGGTGAGGCAGTGGTTCCCGTCACGTAAGCCATGCCGCCCCTGACCGCTATGCCCTCGCCTGAGTCATCATCGCCGCCACCGAGGTAAGTGGAGTAGACGAGCGCTGAGCCTGTTTGGTTCAGCTTTGCCACAAAGGCGTCGTTAAAGCCGCCGCCGCCCGGGGCGGTCTGGAATGCGCCGGCCGTAGTCGGGAAGTTGAGTGACGCGGTCTGCCCTGTGACATAAGCGAAGCCATCCGCATCTACGGCGACGCTCCGGGCCAGGTCGAGGCCGCCGCCGCCGAGGAGAGTGGAGTAGACAAGCACGGGATCAATCACCAGAGGCTTGCTCTTATCGTACTCAGCTACGCTGAATCCGACCTGGCGCTTCCCGCCGAGCGTGTACCGCGCCGCCACTTCTTTCTTAACTCCGTTCACCTTTCCCCTCGATGGATGCGCCATCCACAGCCGATAGGCTTGGATGGCGCAGGATTTCGAGACCGTATGTGAGTTGAAGGGCTTGCCACTTCGACGAACATACGGTTGGCGCCGACTTCAGGTTAAAAACTTAAGTAATAGAACCTGCTACTTATGCTAGAATCACGCACCGTGAAGTTGACCTTGCAAACACAACTTTTGCCCGATCGGGATCAAGCCCAAAAGCTTTCCGCCACGATGCGGGCTTTCAACTCCGCCGCCGATTGGCTCGCTGGCGAGGCTTTCCGCCTCAAGACCGCTAACAAGGTCGAACTTCAACAACTCTACTACCACCAACTGCGCGAGGATTTCGAAATCTCCGCTCAGATGGCCATCCGCTGCATCGCCCAGGTCTGCGAAGCCTACGGCCGGGACAAATCCAAACGCCCCCGATTCAAGAAATACGCGAGCGTCCCTTACGACCAGCGGTTGATGTCTTTCAAAAGCATTGATCGCATCTCCTTGCTGACCCTCGAAGGCCGGATCACCGTTCCGGTCATCATGGGCAAGTATCAGTCCGAGCGATTCAATGGAAAACATGGCCAATGCGATCTCCTCAGACGCAAAGACAGCAGATGGTTTTTGCTTGTGAGCGTTGAGGCGCCTGATGGCGCGCCGATACCTTCGACCGATTTCATTGGAGTCGATTTCGGCGTCGTAAATCTCGCTGTCGACAGTGACGGCGAGATGCATCTGGGCGATGATGTCGAGCGAACACGAAAGCACTATGAAAAAGTGAAAAGATCGCTTCAGAGAAAAGCGACAAAACAGAAACGAGGGGGCAAACGGCCATTGAACGCCAAACGTAAACTGAAAGCGATCTCCGGACGAGAGAGACGATTTAAAGCGAATACCAACCATACGATTGCAAAGAGAATCGTTGCGAAGGCTACAGACACCGGTCGAGGGGTGGCCATCGAAGACCTTGAAGGCATCCGAAACCGGACACGGTTCAGGAAGAAGCAGCGAGATCGCATGAGTAAGTGGGCATTTGCGGAGTTGCGAGGCTATATTGAATACAAGGCGGCGCTTGCGGGAGTAAAAGTGCAACCGGTAGACCCTCGTGACACAAGTAAGAGATGTCCCGAATGCAATCATGTGAGTAGAAAGAATCGAATCAGACGAGATGTGTTCCTGTGCGATGAATGCGGGTACTTTGACCATGCGGACATCGTAGGAGCGAAAAACATTCGATCGGGCGCGCTGGTCATCGCGCGCGAAGTCTCCGTAGCGGCGGAATGCCGCGTAAGCCGAGAGACAAGCTCCATCTACAATCGCGGAGCTTCAGCGCAGCGATTTAGATGGAGAAGGTGACCTCGATCTCTCTCAGGAATGGCAGATTCGAGTAGACCGTGTTTATATACGCCGCCGACGGACGGTCGTAGAAGATTCCATATCCGCCCCGGATGACCGTCTTCCCGCTCGCGAACGGCGTCCAGGCGAAGCCGAAGCGCGGCGCAAAGTTGTTGAGGTCTTGCCCGTTGAGCGTGTGGTCGTTGTCCGCACGCGCCATTCGATCGATCGAGCTGTCAATCGCGTTGAAGCCAGTGTGCTGGACGTTTTTGGGCAGGATGAATCCTGGTCTGATGTCTTCGGTTGAAGTCAATCGCGAAAAGTCGAAGTTGGCGATTCGCCCGTTCTTCTCCGTCGGCCAGGCGAACCAATCCCAGCGCAGTCCCAGATTGAGAGTCAACTTCCTGCCTGCCTTCCATTCATGTGACAGATACCAGCTCAGGTCGTTAAAGCGAAACTGTTTGTCGGTAATCCCGAACTGGGTGTCGGCCTCTGTCGCCTTGCCGGTGACCAATTGGTTGAACGCGTTGGCCCGCTCGAACTGTACGCCCTGCTCTTCGGGCAGGTTGGTGTCGAAGCGGTTGCGCTTCGCCTCCACTCCGAAGCGCAATGTGTGCGCCCCGTGAATGTAGGTCAGGTTGTCGGCCAACGTGAAGGTGACCTGTTTTCGCCGGTTATAGATGTCGTTCGGCGGACAGATCGATAAGTCCTGCAGGTTGGCCCGGAAGTCGAAGTTGGCGCAGCGCTGGGTCTCCGGCCCCGCTTCGAAGAGCGACGCCGGGTTGATGATGCCCAGTCCGGCGTTGGTCAACTCCGGAGCGAGAAACCGCTCGTCGAGTTGGCGGCTGTTATTCAGCCGGAAATAGCCGAAGCGCGCTTCGTTGATGAGGTTCCGCGAGAAGACGTGAGTGTCGGAGAGAGAGACCGTGCGGTTGCGGTCGCTCTTGATCAGCGGGGTCGGCGAAGCCAGGGTGTCGTCCGGGAAAGGGTTGGTATTGGGGAAGTCGGCATAGAAGAGAGTGGCCGCCAAAGTGTTCGAACTGGCGCCGCCCTGAAACAGATTGTAATCGAGGCGCGTGGTGAATTGGTCCTGCCTGAAATCGGCGGGCGACGCGTTGCGCTGCCGTACGAGCGTCAATGCGCCGAACGCGCCAGTCCCCGAGGTGCTCTGATCTTCCAACCGGCATGGCTCAAAACGCGTGCCTCCCTTCCAATCGGTGAGGGTGCGGGAAAAAGGAGGCGACGGGAAAAATGCGCAGTTCCCGAAAAGTCGTTCAGCGCTCGCTCGAGGGGTCGGCGCCATGTAATCGCCCGTCACCGGGTTGCGCATCAGCAGCAGTCGCGTTCCCGGCGAGTTCGGAATAACTAGTTGGCTATCATTACAAATACCCGGGATGCCGCCAGTAGGGCAGGCGCCAACTCTATAAATTGGCCTGAATCTCTTTGGGCCGAGGTTAAGATCATATGAGTGATTGATCGCATCCGCCAGCGATTGGGGAGTCCGCTCGCCTTGAACAAAAGACAGATATTCCGGCAGTACCACCAGGCTCTGCGCTGACGGCACATAGGCCGTGCTGGCGTCCGTCTTCTGGTAGCCTCCGAAGAAGAACAGCTTGTTCTTGATGATCGCTCCGCCTAACGTACCCCCGCCTTCGAGTCTCCTCGCCTTCTGCCGGTCTATCCCGTCGCGGTTGAAGAAGAAGTCGTTGGCGTTGAACTTCTCATTCTGCCCGTAAAAGTACCCCGTACCGTGGAACTGGTTGCCGCCGCTCCTGGTGACGATCTGGATGTTGCCGCCTCCGCTTCTGCCGATCGACACGTCGTAGAGGCTGCTTAGTATTTTGAGTTCCTGAACGGTTTCCGGCGCCGGCGAGATGTTCTCGGTCAGAGTCCCTTCGCCGGAAAAATTGGTGGCGTCGATGCCGTTGAAGAAGATGCTGCTGCTGGTCGTCCGCGTCCCATTTATAGCCGCCGAGATGTTTCCAGTGTCGTTCGTGTTCGCCTGCGGCAGATCGGCGGCGGCCGATGTATCGGTCAATATCCCGGTGGTGATACTCCTGGTCGGCGACGGCATGGCCAGGATTTGCCTGGCGTCGAGCGTGGTCGAGGTTGTCGGTGTGGTAGTGGGCGGCAATGGCGCATTCTCAGCCGAGATGGTTACGTCTTGCTTGATATCGCCGACTTTGAGCTGCGCGTCGACGACCGCAGTGCCGGTCTGCAACTGTGTTACTCGCTTGAGAGTGGCGAAACCTGTCGCCTCAAACGTGATTTCATAACGCCCGACCGGAAGCACCGCAATAGTCCATCTCCCGTTTCCATCGGTCACCGCCTCATGGGTAAGATTCCGGTCGAGGTTTACAACCTTTACTTTTACCCCGGCGACAGCCGCATTTTCGGCATCCCGGACGGTTCCTGTTAGATTCCCGTTGTCTGTGTTTTGAGCCGAAACATCCGCCGTGAGCCAGAAGTTAAGGCAAATTGTAGCTGCTAAAATAATTATCCAATGCTTTTTCATGTGCTCTCTCTCTGGAGTTAGAAGTTATCCCCAACCCCAGGCTTTGTAGCTTCCGTACCACGTTTCAATCACTATTCTCCATTACGTATGAGGCCTCAGCGCGAAACCCCAGGTTTGCGTTTGTAAGTGTTTGAGCCGCGAAGGAGCCTTCACGGCTCAAACGCCATATTCTTCAAGCTGCTTTCAACTTGAATGTTGCGATTTGACGGTTGCTATGCGCTTCGTAGCTTCCGTTTCATTCACAGTTCATTGACAAGTGGGAAGTACGGAATGTCGAAACCCTCCAGGTCTTCAGGCACTTCGGCGCCACCCGGGAAAGTGATGTTCCCGACAAGAGCGGCTTGTCCGGTGGCGCTGTTGATCTGCCAGAGTCTTCCCAGTCTGGCGCCAATACAAAAACATGTTAAATTACTGCATGTGCCATCTAAAGGCTTTGACCGTCGTTTCGGCCATAACGAACGGTTTGAGGAATCATCAATGCCTCACAACCAATCAGATCATAAGGTCATCCAGGAAAGCCCAATTTGCGATCGTGCGGGCTTCCGGGGCGGCTACTTCACGAAGCGGAGATTAAATGCTATACAAGATGGTCAGGCTCACGTAACAATTGCGATGAGCTGAACGAAGGAGGGCAGATGAAAGATTTTTTCCAATTTGTATCGGGCCGGGAATTCAACGCCGAGGGAAGCGGATCGACCGACACGGCGACCTTATCCGACGATGAATTGCTCGACGCCTATTCGCAAGCGGTCATCGGCGCGGCTGAGAAGGTCAGCCCTTCGGTGGTCAACATCGAGGTTTCAACCGGCGACGGGAGGCGTGGAGGCGGCGGATCAGGATTCGTCTTCACGCCTGACGGCTTTCTGTTGACGAACAGCCACGTCGTTCATGGCGCGTCGAAGATCGAAGTGACGCTGCTCGACGGCCGACGCGGCGAGGCGCAATTGATCGGCGACGATCCCGAAACCGATCTGGCCGTGATCCGGATCAACGCGCCGAACCTGTTGTCCGTCGCGTTCGGCGATTCGAATAAGATTCACGTCGGCGAACTCGCGATAGCCATCGGAAACCCGTACGGCTTCCAGTATTCGGTGACCGCGGGCGTGGTCAGCGCGCTGGGACGCAGCTTGCGTTCGCGGACGGGCCGTTTGATCGACAACGTCATTCAGACCGATGCGGCGTTGAATCCGGGCAATTCCGGCGGGCCCCTGATCAATTCGCGCGGCGAGGTGATTGGCGTCAACACGGCCGTCATCCTGCCCGCACAGGGGATCTGCCTCGCCACCGCAATCAACACTGCGAAATTCGTCGCTGGCCAACTGATCAAGGAAGGACGCGTGAGCCGCAGCTACATCGGCGTGGCGGGACAGGTCGTCCCGCTTCACCGCAGGCTCGTGCGGTACCACAACCTCGCGGTCGAAACAGGGGTGTTCGTGGTTTCAACCGACCCCGGCAGCCCGGCGTCGAAAGCCGGCGTGGAGGAAGGCGACGTGATCGTCGCTTATGACGATCGGCCCATTTCGGGCATTGACGATCTGCATCGCCTGCTGACCGATCAAAAAGTAGGCGTGGAGTCGAACCTGACCGTCATCCGGCGAAACGAAAAATTGACGTTGAGCGTGACGCCGGAAGATTCGCAAATGCGTGAACAGCGCGAGCGCAGATAAGACGAGAAAAATATTCCTTTACATTGGAATGGCGACAGCCTTTGGAGTGCGGTAGTTCGGTACCGCTTTGGTAGTCCTCTTTGACTCTACAGATTTCCAGGACGAAGGACCCAGTGGGCCTCCTTTCCGATCATTGCCGTGGAATTGAAGTTGACTACCAAAGCGGTTCCAAGGCGCCCGCACTCCAAAGGCTCCGCCGATTTATACTCAGGCCTCAGTTAAAGATCTTACAAGCCGACAGACTCAAGTCATTTCAGCCAGCTCAGCCCATCGATTCAAATCACGATCGAGTTGTTCGTTGAGCGATTGCAGTTCTTCGTAAAATTTTTGTACAAGGACGTGGTCGCTCGAATTCGCGTCGAGTTCCCTTTCGACCTCCGCCTTGCGGGCTTCGGCGGAGGGGATGCGCGCTTCCAATTCTCCCAGCTCGCGCCTCTCCTTGAACGACAATTTGCGCCTGGCCGTCGAATCCTGCGCGGGCTTGCGCTCTTCCCGTTGTTTGGCCGTGGTTTTCGTGGCCGTTTCGGCCAGCGTTCTTTCGGCGTTTTCGTGGTCGCGAATTTCGATGAAGGCCGAGTAATCGCCGGGATATTCTCGAATCCGTGGTCTCCCCTCAGAGACACCTTCAAACCTGAAGATGTAATCAATCGTGCGGTCGAGGAAGTAGCGGTCGTGACTGACGACGACCAGGCAGCCCGGGAAAGTCTCCAGGTAATCTTCGAGCGCTGAGAGCGTCGCGATGTCCAGATCGTTCGTGATTTCGTCGAGCAGCAGCAGGTTCGGCGCGCCCATCAGGGTTCTGAGCAGATAGAGTCGGCGACGTTCGCCGCCCGACAGCGTGGCGATCGGTTGATACTGCGTCGCGGGCGGAAAGAGGAACCGGTCGAGCATCTGGCTGGCGGTGATCCAATCGCCGGACGCCGTCTGGATGCGTTCGGCCACGTCTTTGATGTAATCAATCAGTCGCTGCGATTCGTCGAATTCCCGGTTCTCCTGATCGTAATATCCGATGACCAGGGTTTTGCCGGCCTCGATCTCGCCCGCGTCAGGCTCGATCCGCCGCGCGATGATTTCGAGCAGCGTGGTCTTGCCCGCGCCGTTCGGCCCGATGACGCCTATGCGGTCGCCGCGCTTGAATTGATAGTTGAAGTCGCTGATGATCGCGTGTCCGCCGTAAGATTTGCTGACGCCCCGCAAACTCAGAATCTTCCCTCCCAATCGCGACGATTCGAACGCGATGTCGAGCGACCTTTTGCTCGACATATCGCTTGCGGCCTGGCGCGACTGCTGGATCAATTCGTTCGCTCGATCAATGCGGGCTTTGGCTTTCGTCGTGCGCGCTTTCGGTCCGCGGCGCAGCCATTCAAGCTCGCGCCGCGCCATCTGTTTCAACTTCTGCGCTTCGACGGCCTGGCGCTCCTCCTGCTCCTCTTTCTTTTCGAGGTAGTGGCCGTAATTACCGGCGAACGTTTGTACCCGACCGCGATCAATTTCGAGCATGCGGTTTGTGACGCGGTCCAGGAAATATCGGTCGTGAGTGACCAGCAGCAGCGCGCCTTTGAATTCGGCCAGGTACCTCTCCAGCCACTCGACCGTTTCAGCGTCAAGATGATTGGTCGGCTCGTCCATAATCAGCAGGTCGGGTTCGATGATCAGGCTGTGCGCAAGCGCGATGCGTTTGCGCTGGCCGCCAGACAGCGCGCTCATGCTCGCGCGCAGATCGGAGACGCCGAGCCGGGCCAGGATGTTTTTCGCTTCGGTCTCGAGCCGCCACGCGCCCGAAGTCTCAAGCAGTCGGGTGAGATCGGCGACTCGGGTCATTAACTTTTCGTCCGCGCCTCCCTGCTCGGCGAGCTTCGCGCAAACTTCTTCGTATTCGCGCACGAGCTCCAACTTCCGCCGCAGCGCTTCGTTTCCGCCCGTGAAGACGGCTTCGATGACTGTTTGATCGGGATCGTAAGAAGGGTTTTGCGACAGGCAGGCGACGATCTTCTCGCCGGCGATGACCACGCGGCCTGTGTCCGGCGGCTCTTCTCCGGTGATGATGCGCAAAAGCGTCGATTTGCCGCTGCCATTTGCGCCAATCACGCCGACCTTGTCCGATTCGTCCAGGCCGAACGAGACCGATTCAAACAGCGGCTTGATGCCGTAAGATTTGCTGACATTTTCGAGCGATAGGATATTCATATACAAAGAACTGAAACAACACAAAGTGTCAAAGGTTCAAAGGGACAAGAGGAAGAAAGCTCAAACCTGTCTTACCCCTTCGCCCCTTTGACCCTTTGTGTTGAAAAGCTCCATCAATGTCCGCTCCAGCAGGGCTCTCTCTTCTCCAAAAACGCCCCGATGCCTTCCTGCGCGTCATCCGCCATCATGTTCAGGCTCATGACCTCTTTTGTGTAATCGTAAGCCTTGGACTGATCGAGATCGATCTGCGCGTAGAAGGCCTGTTTGCCGATGCCGACGACGAACGGGCTTGCTTCGATGATCCGTTGGGCCAGGGCCAGAGTCTCGTCGCGCAGCCGGTCGGCGGCGACGACGCGGTTGACCAGGCCCCATTCGGCGGCCGTTCGCGCGTCAATCGGAGTTCCGGTCATCAACATCTCGAGCGCGCGTTTTCGGCCAATCGCCCGCGTCAGCGGGACCATCGGCGTGCTGCAGAACAGTCCGATGCGGACGCCCGGTGTGGCGAATTTGGACTCTTCGGCGGCGACGGCCAGATCGCAGGCCGCGACCAGTTGGCATCCGGCGGCGGTCGCCATTCCCTGAACTTCGGCGATGACGGGCTGCGGGACGCTCTGGACCGCATTCATCATCTCGACACAGGCGTCGAATATCCGGCGGTAGTCGTTGATCGAGCGCCCGCGCATCTCGGTCAGATCGTGGCCTGAAGAGAAGACGCTCCCGGCGGCGGAGAGAATGACCGCGCGTATCTCGGCCGATCCGCCGATCTCCCGCAAACAGGCCGTCAATTCGCGCATCAAGGCCAGCGACAGCGCGTTGCGCCGTTCGGGGCGATTGAGCGTAACACGCGCAATGGGCGCGCTCATTTCGACCATCAGGTTCTCATAATTAGTGACCATCTCTCGCCTCCTCTTAAAATCCCTGGGAGCGCAGACATTCTTGCCTGCTTACTTCGGTCAATCGGCTATTGCCGGAAGCCCGCAGGCAGGGATGCCTGCGTTCCCAGGAATTTTCATTACTTTTGACTGAAACGCTATTGAAATCATTGCCAAACAACCTCAGCATATCACCCCACGCTGCATTGCGTAACATAAACCATCGAATCGATCCTGAGAACATTTCTTCGGAGGATAAATGAAGAGGACTTCCCTGCTCACGTTCCGCCGCGTCGCGTTGGCGCTCCTGTCGGCTTTCGTCATTGCTCTCACACTTAACATTGAAAAGACCGCCGCTGGGCCGCAAACGGGCGACGGCAAACTGCGCATCATCTCATTCGGCGCGCATCCCGACGATTGCGAACTGTCGGCCGGCGGGACTGCGGCGATGTGGGCCGCGAAGGGCCATCACGTCAAATTCGTCTCGGTCACCAACGGCGACATCGGCCATTGGCGCGAAGCCGGCGGACCGCTCGCCATGCGCCGAAAAAAAGAGGTCGAAGAGGCTTCAAAAATCCTGGGATCGACGGTCGAGGTCATGGACAATCACGACGGCGAGTTGACGCCGACAATCGAGAACCGGCGCGCGATCATTCGGTTGATCCGCGATTGGAAAGCCGACATCGTCCTCAGCCCGCGCCCTAACGATTATCATCCCGACCATCGCTATACGGGCATCCTGGTGCAGGACGCGGCCTATATGGTCACCGTTCCGTTCATTTGTCCCGAAACGCCACCGATGAAAAGCAACCCGATCTTTATGTACTACACCGACCGGTTTATGAAGCCCAACCCGTCGCAGCCCGACATCGCCGTCTCGATTGACGCGGTGATGGACAAGAAGTTGGACGCGCTGGCCGTGATGGAGTCGCAGTTCCTGGAAGGCGGCGCGAACGGCCACGAGGGATTGATTCCCAGAAACGCCGAAGAGCGCGCCAAACGCGTCAAGGAGGTCCGCGACGGCCACGCCGCGCGCAACGCCGGCATAGCGGATCGCTTCAGAAGCGTGTTGAAAGAATGGTACGGCGACGAAGCCGGCGCGAAGGTGAAACACGCCGAGGCGTTTGAGATTTGCGAATACGGTCGGCGGCCCGACAAAGCTGAATTGAAACGGCTCTTCCCCTTTTTCCAATGAGCGATCACATTAAGCCTTCATGTCACGTTGCGACGCCATGAAAGAATGAAAGCGAGCAACGTAGCAACGAATTTATTCGTTACTACGTTGGCATAATAAATCCATAGGAGGACGAAATGTTTCAAGGCTTGCGTTATGGCTTGCGAATAATGAGCAGGCAAAATATCACAGCCATTCTCTTAAGCGCTTCGGCGTTTTCTTTTGCCTGCAATACGGCTGCGCCGCCCCGGCAGATTGGAAGCCGCGCAACCGCCACGCAGGCGGCGCGGGCGCCACGTTCGATTCCAATGCCGGACGAGCAGGACGTCGCCTCAGCTCTGAATGTCGAAATCGAAAAGTTGGACGGCGCCACATTTAAACTGGCCGATTTTCGCGGCAAGATTCTTGTCGTTGATTTCTGGCAAAGCAACTGTGCGCCTTGCGTCAGACTCGTTCCGAAACTCGCCAAACTGAGCAAGCAATATCACGACAAGGGAGTAGAAGTTGTCGGCCTGACTTCCGACGAGAAAAGCGAGCAAAGCAATGTCGTCAAATTTCTCAAGAAGGCCGGCGCCGACTACACCGTCGGGTACGAAATGTGAATTATTTCCTTCCACGAAGCCACACGAAGAAGCACGAAGAAGAGGAAAAGAATCTTCGTGTTTCTTTGTGTGACTTCGTGGATGAATTTCTGCGGAGGGATTATGCGAACACTCTGGCAAGACCTGCGCTTCGGCGCGCGCGCATTGTTGAAGAAGCCGGGCTTTAGTTTGATCGCCATGATCACGCTCGCTCTGGGAATCGGCGCGAACACGGCGATTTTCAGCGTTGTGTATGCGGTGTTGCTGCGTCCATTGCCCTTCCCTCAACAGGAGCGGCTGGTGGTCGCGTGGAAAAAAGACACGACAACGAACAACTCCTTCGTCGAGCTTGCCGTCGCCGAAGTCCGCGACTGGCAGGAGCAAAATCACAGCTTCACCAGCCTCGCCCTGATGCGGACGACGGTTTACGGCTACGGCTATCCACTGACCGACCGCGGCGATCCGCTCCAACTTGAAAGCGCCAAAGTGACGGGACGCTTTTTTTCCACCCTGGGAGCGCAGGCCGCCTTGGGACGAGTCTTTGATGAAAACGACGATCAGGTTAATGGCGCAAAAGTCGCCGTCCTCAGCGATCAGTTGTGGCGCGAACGTTTCAATGCCGATCCGAAAATCATCGGACAGACGATTATGCTGAGTCAGGAAAGCTTCACCGTCATCGGCGTGATGTCCGCCAGATTCGCCTTTCCCAGAGGCGTAGACTTGTGGCTACCGCTGAAGGTTGGAATGCCACAGCGCTTCGTTGAAGCCCGAGGCGCGACCTATTTGCAAGCCGTCGGGCGGCTCAAACCGGGCGTCACGCTCGATCAGGCCGAGGTCGATCTGAACACGATCATCGCGCGCCTCGCCGAGCAATATCCCGAGACGGAAGCGAAAGGCCATCGCGTGGTTCTCACTACGCTACCCGATTATTTGTTCGGCGACGCTAAGCCTGCGCTGTGGGCGCTCTTTGCGGCAACGGGGCTGTTGTTGCTGGTCGCCGCGGCAAACATTGCGAACCTGTTGCTGGCGCGCGCCACGTCTCGGCGCAAGGAACTGGCGGTGCGCGCCGCGCTGGGCGCGGGCCGATGGCGGCTCGCCGGTCAGTTGCTGTGCGAAAGCTTTGCGCTGGCAATTTGCGGCGGCGCGGCGGGCGTGTTGCTCGCCTATTGGCTCCTCGATCTGCTCGTGGCGATTGCGCCCGCCGACATTCCGCGTTTGGAAGACGTGCGGCTGAGCGGCGCGGCTTTGCTTGTGAGTTTGCTGTGTGTGCTCGCAACCACCGTCGTCATCGGCCTGCTGCCTGCGTTGTCGGCTTCGCGGTTCAACCTCAACGAGACTCTCAACGAAGCCGGCGGCAAACTCAGCGGATCGCGCGCGGGCAACCGTCTGCGCGGCGCGCTGGTCGTGGGCGAGGTCGCGCTGACGCTCGTGCTGCTTGTGGGCGCGACACTTATCCTGCGCAGTTTCGTGAATCTGAGCCGCGCGCCGCTCGGCTTCGATCCGAGCGGCGTATTGACAATGCAGTTGCGGTTGACAGGCGCGAAATACGGCGCAATCGATGCGCGGCGCGAATTTTTTCGTCAACTGATTGAACGCCTCGAAGCGCGGCCCGGCGTGGTCGCGGCCAGCGGCGTGCTCATCCGCCCACTGGAAGGCGTGGTGGGATGGGACACCGCTTTCGCTTTCGACGGGCAATCGCCCGACGAAGCGCGCAGGAATCCGAAAGCAAATTACGAAACCATCCACCCGCATTACTTCCGCGTCTTCGGCGCCCCGCTCAAAGCCGGACGCGAGTTCGATTCGCATGACAAATCCGACGGCCAGAAGGTCGCCATCGTGAATGAAACGACGGCGAGGCGGTTCTTCGGCTCGGCCACGAACGCCGTCGGCAAGCGCATCAACGTCGGGCTCGGCGGATGGATGACGATCGTCGGAGTCGCGGGCGACACGCGGTATCGCGAATTGCAAAACACGAGAGTGGACATTTACGTCCCACACACGCAGAGCATGCCGTCTCTCAATCACTTCACCGTACGAACCACGTTGGGCGCGGCAAATACGCTCGCGCTCGTGCGCCGTGAGGTCGCGGCGCTCGATCCGCAACAGGCCGTGAGCCGGGTGGCGACGATGGACGAACTCGTCGCCACGCAATTGGCGCGTCCGCGTTTCAGCGCCGTATTGCTGAACTGGCTGTCGGGGCTGGCAGTGTTACTCGCGGCGGTCGGCATCTTCGGCGTGATGGGCTATTCCGTCGCCCAGCGATACGGAGAGATCGGCGTCCGCATGGCGCTGGGCGCTCAAGGCTCCGACATATTGAAATTGGTCATCGGACAGGGAATGCGCCTGGTGGCGATCGGCGTCGGGATCGGTCTGGCGGCGTCATTCGCGCTGACGCGGCTGATCGCCAAATTATTGTTCGGCGTGAGCGCGACCGACCCGTTGACGTTCAGCGTGATTGCGGCGCTGCTGACGTTCGTCGCATTGCTGGCCTGCTACATTCCGGCGCGGCGAGCCACGAAGGTGGATCCGATGATCGCGCTGCGAAGTGAATAGGTTTCAGGTGTGAGGTTTCAGGTTTCAGGCATCAGATGTCAGTAAAAGAATGACGACTCAGATTCCAACCTGACACCTCACACCTGAAACCTGAAACCTATTCGTGGCGAAGCGCCACCATCGGATCGACTTTTGTCGCCCGGCGGGCGGGCAGGTAACAGGCCGCGAGCGCCACGGCGACCAACGCGAGCGCGATGGCTGCCATCGCCGCCGGATCGCGCGTCGGCAGAGTCGGGATCGCCGAGGCCAGGAAGCGCGCCACGGCGTAAGCGCCGCCGAAGCCGAGCAACGCGCCGAGCAGAATCAGGCGCGCCCCTTTGCCCAACACCAATCGGAGCACGTCGAGCGTTCGCGCGCCGAGCGCCATGCGAATCCCGATTTCGCCCGTGCGTTGAAGGACCGAGTACGAGATCACGCCGTAAATGCCGACCGCCGCCAACACGAGTCCAATCGCGGCGAACGCGCCGAGTAGGGAGCCGAGTAGCGAGACGCTTCCCATACCTCGATCCACCAGAGAGCGCGCGGCTACGATCTGATGCGCGGGCAGAGTGGGATCGAGTTCGGCGACTGCGCCGCGGATGGCGTTCGTCAGGGCTTCCGGCGCCGCGGATGTGCGTAATGCGATGTTCACATTTTCCCAGACGTTTTGCGCCAGCGGGTGAAAAGATTGAAGGCGCGTGTACGGTTCACCCAGGCTACCAGGGAAACCTACGTCGTTCACTACGCCAACGATTTCTCGCCAGTCCCGGTCATTGGGATCCGAGCCGCCGATGCGTTTGCCAATCGGGCTTTCGTTGGGCCAGAAGCGTCGCGCCATCGTTTCATTGATGATGACAACTTTGGCGCCTCCGGCTATGTCGGTGGAGTTGAATGTGCGGCCCGATATCAGGCGGATTCCGAGAGTATCGAAGTATCGCAGGCTTACCGGTTCGCGATAGACTTCCGGGTACTGACCGGGCTGCGGCTCTGGCAGGCCTCCGGCGACTAAGGGGCCGCTGCTGTAAAAACCCCAGACCGGTTGTGAGCCGGAAATTGCGACTCGCTCGACGCCCGGCAGCGCGGCCAGGCGTTCCTCAAGCCTTTGGTAGAAGGCTCTTCGCTGTTCCTCATTTGTATACTTTGCCCTCGGCAGGCCGATTTCCGCCGTCACCAGTCCATCCACGCGCCAGCCGGGATCGAGGTTGGCGAAGCGCTGCAGCCCGCGCAGGAAGAGGCCGGCGCCGGTGAGCAAAACCAGCGCGAACGCGACCTCGCCGACGATCAGCGCGCTCCGCAAGCGTTGGTGCGACCGGCCGGCGCTCGATCCGCGCACGTTCTCCCTCAACGCCTGATTGACGTCCGCCCGCGAGGCGAGCCAGGCCGGAACCGTCCCGAAGATCAGGCCGGTCAGCACGGAACTGAACAACGCGAAACCGAAGACGCCGAAATCGAGCGACACTTTCGCGCCTGGCACCTCGGTGAAGAGACGGCGGCTGATGAACCCTACGCCCAACATCGCTAGCAGCAAGCTCAACGCGCCGCCGATGAGCGCAATGATGAGGCTCTCGATGAGCGATTGCCGGAGCAACCGGACGCGACCGGCGCCGAGCGCTGCGCGCACGGCGAACTCTCGCGCGCGCGCAGCAGTGCGGACGAGCTGTAGATTCGCCAGGTTGGCGCAGCCGATAAGCAGCACGAATCCAGCCAGCCCGAACGTGAACCACATGATCTTCCGCCCGATGTCGTCCGACATTGACAGATAAAACGGTTCCAGACGCAAGCTCTCGTTCTGGTTCTGCGATGTCTCTTTGGTGATGGCCGCGGCGAGCGACTTCATCGCCTGATCGGCCTGCGCGATCGACACGCCAGGCTTCAGACGCGCGAAGGCTCGCAGCCAGTTGCTGCCGCGGTCCACTCGCCCTTTTGCGTTGAACGCCAGCGGACGCCACACATCTACCGCGCCCCACAGCAGCGGATGATCGAAACCCGGAGGCATCACGCCGATAACCTTCACATCCCGCCCGTCCAATCGAAGCGTGCGACCAAGAACGTTCGGATCGCCGCCAAAGCGCCTCATCCAGAAGCGGTCGCTGAGGACGACGACAGGGCCGGCGCCGACCTGTTCGGAGGTCTCATGATCTTCGGGAACGAAGACGCGCCCCAGAGCCGGCTGAACACCCAGCGCCGGGAAAAAATCGGACGTGGCGGCGACCGCCTGTATACGCTCGGCAGGCTGCCCTGGCTCGGCGAGATTGGGGCTATTAAAGTTGTAGGCGACCATCTTATCGAAGACGTTGTTCTTCTCGCGTTGATCGAAGAAGTTCCCCTGCGAGTGCGGCCAACTCTGCGAATGTATCGAAGTGCGAAACACTCGCACCAACCGGTCCGAATTCGGATAAGGAAGCGCGCGAAACAGATAGGTGTTGAGCACACTGAACATCGCCGTGTTGGCCCCGATGCCAAGCGCCAACGTGAGCGCGGCTACTATGGTGAACCCTTTATCCTTGAGCAGCATTCGCAAGCCGATGCGCAGGTCTTGAAACATTTCGCTCTCCAATCTTCGTGGTTTTACTGGCGCCGGCATGCCAAACAGGCCGCGAGCGCAATTTCGAGCAGCATCGTTGGTTAGTGATCGAACGTCAAGTTTGGTTTCATCGCAAGAGGTGGTTGAACAAAGTTTTTTTGCCGCGCCAGCGCGCCATGAATTTAGCCGTTCAGGGACGAATGCCAATTACTCATTGCCCATTGATTGGCAGGGGAAGGAAAAAAGACCTCCCTGCGAGTCAATGGGCAATGTGGTATTGGCAATGGGCAATGATCTCTTCCTTTATCAGTTCGTGGCTTCGACCCCCAGCCTCAATCTGATTAACAGATCATTGAGCGCCTCGCGTCCGGCAGGCGTTTCGGGCAATGAAGACGCCTGATAGGCGTCTTCAAGCATGCCTCGCAATCGCTCGAACTCGCGCCAATGAAACTCCACATCGACATCGCTCAACGCTGACTTCTCAGGCCCGGCGAGTTTGCGCTCGATCAGTTCGGGTAAGTATGGCAGTTTGAACTCATCGTTCAGCCTGACCAGGTTCGCTTCGACTTCGCCGCTGCGCATCAGATCAAGGCAACCAGAGAAAATTCGGGAATGGTAATCTTCATACACTTGATCAAATGCTGTAATATCCGCCCTCTCAACCCGATAAAGGAAACCGGGATAAAATATGGCCGCGCAAAAATATCATATCGCATCATATCGCATAAATGATGTGAGAGGAGGCAGCCAATGGGGTCATCAATTATTACCGCGCTGATTGCCGCCGCCGTTTCAATCATCGGCTGGTCGGTAATCCACCTTTTCACCAAACGGCGTGAGGATCATGCCCGCAAAGCGCAAGCCGCGATTCGTCACCTTGAACGTCAGATCGAAGAGTTTTACGGCCCACTCGAAGGATTGCTGACATACGCCGACACAGTTTATCGACTGGAACAGACGCGCAAACAATTGCGCCCGTCGGAACAAGCTGCGGGTGACGAAGTCGTGATTCAATTTTTCATTGAAAGTTACTACATCCCGCTCAACCGGCAAATTACGGAATTGATGCATTCGAAGGTCCACCTGATGGTCGGAGAAAAGGTTCCGGAAAGCTACAAGGAATTTATGGCGCAGGCCGCGACGCTCGAATGCTTTCACAATCTCTGGCGCAAAACAAATCTCCATTCATTCTTTATGCCCGCGCCTGAACGAAACTGGTCCAAAGAAGCGCATGCCGAAGTCGCGCAATCCCTTTTTGAGTTGCGGATGAAACATGCCGAATTGATCAGAGGCGAAACGGGAAAACGTCTCACACGTGGCTGAAATCCTTATTTCTTGAAAAGACGGCCATCTGCGTTGGCGCGCCTACAACCTCATCTTCCAGGCCGATGGGCGCGAAGACGAGCCGGATTCTTATGCAGCAAATAGCCGAGATCGGTCGCAGGCAGCTGAGTGTTGGTTATCGTCAAAAGCATAGTCAATTAGATGAAACCGGGTCATGGCTCACGCTCACGAGGTGTTGGAGTCGGCTTGGGCCCCCTTCGAAAAATTCTCGTCTGCGGGGCCTGATCGGGCGGCTCCTGTCGTTCCTGTTGTCCCGGTCGTCCCTGTCGCGCGCCGCCGCGCGGAAATTCGCCCTGACCGGATGGGAATTCGCGTCTAATTCTCGGCGGAAGCACGCTTTTGATTTTCATTTCAGATTCGTCCAACCCGGCTTTCGCGCGCTGCGAATCAGGGCGCAAAGTCAACGCCCTCTGATAATGCTTTCTCGCCAGGGGAAACATTCGAGCGCTCATCGCCGAATCGGCGGCGGTCAACGCCTCCTGCATTCTCCTCAGTCCGTCCTGGTACGACGTGACGATGTTGGCGTCGGGGGCGTTCGGGTTGCGAGCGAGATAATCTTCGTAAACTTTGGCCGCCTCGTCGTAACGTTCCTGCTGCTCCAGACTTTGAGCCAGTTTGTAATTCATCTTTCCAACGGGCGTCGGCGCAGGCTTCGCGCTTGTGGTCGTCGCCTTCGGTTTTAAAGCGGCTGGCGGCGACGTGGGCGCCATCGTGGGCGTTGGCGTTTGGACTTTCGTCGTCCCGGTTCGCGGCGCGCTTTCAGGAGATGATCCTCGCGAGAAGAGAATTGCGCCCGCAGCCGTCCCGGCCAGCAGCAACCCGGCGGCGCCGGCGGCTAACGGCCATCTGCGCCTGGATTGAGCGGGCTGAGCCGGTCGCGTGGGCGCCGCGAGCCGCGTGATTTCGTCCCCGGTTGGATCGGGCGAAGCGGTCGCCGCCCCATATGCGAGAGTAGGCGCGGGAGAAGTTTCCTGCAGTTTAGTCGGAGCGTCTTCGTCCACAAGTTGCGATTTGCGGGGCGACGCCGATTCAGCTCGCGGGCGCGCGAGCAAAGTGGCCGCTTCATCCATCATTGTGGACTTGTTCGCCTTCAACGTGAGAGACGCCGTCTGCGGCCGCGTAACTCTGTCCTCCAGACCGCGCGGCGGCCGCTCCTCGTCAGCGTAGTTCTGTTCGTAATCCAACACGGCTTCGAGAAAGTCGGCCGCGGATTGATAACGATCGTTCGGGTTTTTCCGCATCGAACTCATGACGATCGCCGCGAGTTGCGGATGGATTTCGGGGCGAATCTCCAGGATCGGAGGCGGATCGAGTTCGATGTGGCCCTTGCGAATTTCCCAATCGGAGCCGGTCGCCGAGCGCCGGAACGGCAACCGGCCCGTGAGCATCTCGTAGAACGTCACGCCGAGGCTGTAGAGATCACTCCGCGTGTCAATCTCATTTCCAAGCAACTGTTCCGGCGACATATATTCGACCGTGCCAGGTTGAAAACCCGACTGGGTCATCGCAAACTCCGTTTGCTCGCCCAACACCTTGACGATGCCGAAATCGGTGATCTTCAGCCTGCCTTTGGCGTCGAGCAGCATGTTGGCCGGTTTGATGTCGCGGTGAATTACCCCGGTGTGGCGATAATCGGTATCCTCCTGCGACCTGAAGTCGTGCGCGTAATCGAGCGCCGCCAGAGCCTGTTTGATCAGGTAGACGGCTTGAGCCGGAGTAGGCGGGCCTTGGCGTGAGAGCAGATCGCGCAGGCTCATCCCGGAGACGTATTCCATCACCAGATAGTAGTTCTCTTCGGCGGCGAAGAATTCGTAGACGCGGACGATGTTCGGATGATCGAGCTGCGATTGAACGAAGGCTTCGCGGCGGAATCTGGCCCTGAGATGATCCTGGGCCGAGGGCGAAAAAGCGCCGAGCAGAATCGATTTGACTACCACTTCGCGCGGCAGGTGCAGATGGCGCCCACGATAGACCGCGCCCATCCCGCCTTGCGCCAGTTCGCTGGTGATTTCGTAATTGCCGATGGTTTTACCGATCATTGCGATGAATGAATGAAACTTATAGGTCTTGGTCTTATCTCGACTTTGTCCATTCTGAGATCGGCGCATAGCGCCGATCTCAGAATGGACAAAGTCCCGTTAAACTGTTAACCGAGTGGCGAACGGCCTATCTGCATAGGCGTCAAT
>Ga0137409_10001706_pt1 | contig 23814 bp, 20 predicted proteins | sample CZODoug1_16funga_FD_122059 | JGI IMG/M metagenome (GOLD analysis project Ga0137409, IMG submission 122059) | Vadose zone soil fungal communities from Angelo Coast Range Reserve, California, USA - CZODoug1_16fungal (Hybrid Assembly) | ecosystem: Environmental > Terrestrial > Soil > Vadose zone...
ATTGCCAGGACAGGGTGTTCCCCTCCTGGAACAGGAGGGGTGGCTGCGCCAGTAAGAAAAAGGCGCGAAGCCTCCGAGGCGGGCGCAGACGGGGTGGTCATTATGGTAAATGCTGACGTTGAAACGTTATCCGGGACTGACCACCCCGTCTGCGCCTTCATAAGGAGGCTTCGCAGCATTTTCTTGATGGCGCAGCCACCCCTCCTCTCCGAGGAGGGGAACACCCTGTCCTGCAATTCATTCACAGCTTCATAGACCGCCTCTACAGTTCAAACTGACTCAATACCTTCCACTATTCCGGCTTAATACGAATGTTCCGGTATTGTATTGGCCCACTCTCCGCCTGGAAACCGATGTAGCCAGACGATGGAAAATCGTGCTGCGAAACATGGGACAGAAGCGTTCCGTTCAGGTAATTCCAGACTTCGTTCCCTTTGGAAACAATTTCGACGGCGTTCCACTGTCCTGCCGGATTGCGCACTTTCTTTCGCAATTCATCGTCAAACGTGAACATGGCGTGCCCGTCCATGGCATTGATGTTCATCTCCATGTTGCTTCTGCCTTGGATTTCCAACGTCCTGGGCCATACATCATGCTTCTCAATAAAGAGCAGGTATCCGCTATTACCGTAGAAGTCCTTATCGTCCTCCATACCCGGATAGGGCATGTACCGATATTCCGCACGCAAAGTAAAGTTCGGCCCGAATTTTTTCTTTGGGTACATATAGCCGTGCGGTGTTCCCGTGTCGTAAAGAATTCCATTGCTTACAGTAAAGGTCGATCCGGGGCTGGTTTGCGCACATCCCTGCTCGGTTTTCGGCGGGCAATTCGCGCCCAGGACAAATGCCCAGCCGGTGAGATCCTTGCCATTGAAGAGCCGTTGGTAGCCCTTCTCCATAGTCATGTTTCTCATCAGGTTGAGATTGTCTGTCAATTCATCTTTCCCGGCGGGGAAGCCGTTCTGCTTTAGGAGATAGGCCACAATACCCAGGTACTGTTCCGTACTGAGAGCCCCGACTGCATAGGCGGGCTGGCTCGTTCGGATCTTGTTATACAAATCCGCGACAGTGTCCCACATCTGCGGCTTTCCGGAAATACGAGAATTGGTTTCCAGCCACTGTTTGCCTGCCTGGACGGTATACCGCCATTGATTACCCCAATGCCATCCCAAACCCGTCTCGTGCGGCATATTGAGGCCATTCGGGCCATTGGGTTCAGCGGTGTGACACATACCGCACGCACCGTAGTAGTAGTTCTTTCCTCGCGCAGCTTGTTCTTCGGTGTAATACGCTTCGGAAATACCGAGGTCGTTAACGGAATCCTTCACTGCGGTATTCGTGTTCTTCGTTTTTTCCTGCAGCACCATCGTTTTCAGCGCGGTGGCGTCGTTTCGGAGTTCCCTTCCTGCCGAAAAACCATTTGACTGGAGGACGTAGGCCAGAATGGCCAGATTGTCATCCGCGCTCAGACCGCCCACATTGTCCGCGGGCATACTCCAGCGAATGCGGGCGTATAAATCACCAGCGCTGTACCATCGCTGAAGAAATGCGTCGCCCACCAGCGGTGGTGCGGTGCGCGGTGCCGCACACACGTACGCCGCGGATGGGCGGACATTCTCTGCCGGACAGTTTCCCTGCAGGTTCTCCATGTGGCATTTACTGCAATTCTGCGTGTAAAGAGTCTTGCCGCGTGTGGCCTGTTCGGCGCCGTAGACGGCGCGGTTGGCCGGATTCGCAGTTCGTGGAGATTGTGTGTACGCTGTGATCGAAATGGCTAGCGCACCAGTAGCAAGCACGACTGCAGCAGGTACAAATCGTCGCATAACAGCACCCCCCAAGTGGATCCAGACATCAACGTCGAACGGTCGCGCGCAGGAACGCAAGAACCATCGCCACGGAAACATGTGCTGATTAGAACGCAAAGCGTGCGCCCAACTGTATCTGGAACGAAGCCGGTACCGTAGCGGAAGATCCCGGCAGTCCGCCGATATAGCCGAGCGGTTTCCGGAACGTCGCCGGTGCGAACGCATTCGTACCGTAATTGGCTCCAAAGTTGGCCCGGTCGATGAGGTTGTACAACTCGACAAAGCCCGTTACCGATGTGGTCTCGCTGGTCTTGAACATTTTCGATACGCGTGTGTTGAGGTTCACAAGCGGAGCACCGCGCCCGGCATTCACGGTGACTGCTTCGCCGTTGGCCGAAGGGGTGAGGCAGTCGCCAACGTAGCATCGTAGAGCACCGTAACCGGTCGGCGAATTTGCGCGGTAGATCTGGTAAGGCAATGCCGACGCAACCACGACGGCTGGCGACACCTGGAATCCCATTCCAAGATCGACAACTCCGTAAACCGCTGCTCGATGCCGCTCGTCCGCGGCTCCCGGTCCCCATTCTCCAGGACAGAAGAAGCATCCGCCGTAAGCGCTGGGAATCTCCGGCAGGTAACCGCCGGCGTTACTGACGAACAATCCTCCGACGTTGCCCCCGTATCCATAGGCATAGGAAAGGCTGTAATTCGCCAGAAGGCTGGTTCGCTTTCCCCGGTACTGAAACGCTACAGCCAGTTCATCATATTTCGAGCGCGCGATGGAAGAAGTGAGACCGACGGCACCAAGCAGGTTAGGATCCCCGTAAACTGCCTGCGTTGCGGTCGATAGAATGCGCTGTCCGATGGCCGCCGCCGGACCGTTGAAACCGGGGCTCTTGCATGGACCCTGGAAGTTAGCGGTGCAGAGCGGATTGACTTCAACCGGCCGCCACTCGTGCACACCCTGGATATGCGTGTAATCGGTCGAAAGCACCATATTCCCCACGAGCTGGTGAGCCCAACCGATATGAGAAATCATTTCATACTGGTCTCTCAACCCCGGCGCATACCAGGCTGTACTGCTGTTAGCCACGCTGCTGGCGGATGCGCCCGGCACCAGGTCGGTAGCGTCGGCAGGCGGAAACGTCGACGGCAAAGGGCCTCCGTAAACATAATTCGCCAGCGCTCCGACACCGATGGCGCTGTTTTGAATCGTCTTGTTAATGGCGAGGGTATCCCTCTCATAATAGTTGGCTGTGAAGAACGACGTGACGACCTGCACCGGATAATAAATTCCGAAATTGGCGCGGATCACGTCTTTGCCATTTCCTCGGGCATCCCACGCCAATCCGACGCGCGGCGCAAAATCCAGTTTAGAGGCATGGGGCACTTCCGCGAATGGACTTCCAATGTCTTTAAAGACCTTGTAAAAGCGGTTCTTGGTTAACCGGGGCTGATTCAAGTTGTGGAAGAAGTCGTAACGGAGCCCCAGGTTCAGGGTCAGCCGCGGCGTAACCTTGAAATCATCCTGAGCGAACGCCGACCAGTAATACATGTTCCATGTCCGGAAGTTCGGCGCAGTCTGACCCTGGAGCGTCATCGAACGCACGATGCCGGGGGTGGCAAACCCCTGCGGATATCTTCCGTTTTTGTTGAACACAATCACGTCGGGATCATCGAAGAAAGTGACCGAGCCTGCGGTGAGTAGCTGGCTGCCGTTGGCGTAGGGTACCCATCGAATATCTCCGCCGAATTTCACAGCATGCTTGCCGACCTGGATGGCTACGGTATCTTTGAACTGAACGTGCTTTTCGTTGTAGTCATTCCAACCGCCTGTTCCGAAATTCTTCGTGACCAGCGAAGGGAAGTTGACGTTTCGGATCAAGCACTGATCAAGAGTCAGGTTGAGGGCAGGGCCCTGTCCGCCTATTGTCGGTCCCAGACAATTCATATTCTGGGTGTTCTTTCTATAGTGCAGGTAAGAAAAGTCGAACTCGTTCACCATGGTAGGAGAGACCACCCATGTTTCTCGGGCCGCATAATTCGTCGACGGAAAGTTGTTTTGATCGGACCACTTCAACGGAGGCCCTGGCAGCGGACTGACCGTACTGGAAGCGCCGAGTGTACTGTTCCACAGCGTGGTTTTCTCTCCGGCAAAGCGGAAGAATGCAGTGTGCTGCGGGTTCAATTGGAAGTCGAACTTTGCGCTTCCCAAAAGATCATGATACGGCTGAGGAATGAAATTCGCTGGCAGCACGTGGATGTTCAACGGCACCAGAAGTTGGGAAAGAGCGACGATGTTGCCGGCCATAGGCAGGTTGTAGTCCTGGTTGATGCGCTCGAGCGCCCCGAAAAACCACGCGCGGTCTTGCTTAATCGGGCCGCCGACTGAACCACCCCACTGGTAACGCTTATAAGGAGGCTTGCCGGCGCCGCCGTGAGCTGGATCTGAGAAGTAGTCGATCGTGGTCAGAGCGTCATTGCGGTGATAGAAAAACCCGGAACCGTGGAACTGGTTCGTACCTGATTTGGTCACGAGACTGGCGACCCCGCCTCCGGTCCTGCCGTATTCGGCCGGAGCGCCGTGCGCCATTACGTTGAACTCCTGGATGGTTTCGAGGCTGATTTCCATGGTGGCGCCGGCGTCGTTGTCATCGTGGTTATCCATTCCGTCGACCAGTTCTATGGCATTTCGGCCATTCCCGCCCACATTGAAATAAGTGTGCGTCGTTGAAGTTCCGGGGACGTTCATATTCGTGGTTTCTTCGCGCACTCCCGGATTCAGAGCAATGAGCGCGCTCAACGTGCGGTTCAGCATCGGCAGTTCCTGCACCTCGGCTCGTTGAAGATTGGAAGCCATATGTGACTTCGTGATTTCTACCAGAGGAGCCTCGCCTGTGACCTCCACTGTCTCTGAAGTGGTAGCGACTCCCAGAGCAAAATCAAGCGACAGCGTAGTATCGGTGACCAGCGTGACCCCTTGCCTTTGGGAGGATGTGAAACCAGGGTTTTCCGCCTTCACATCGTACACACCAGGATTCAGTGCCGTGACACTATAAAGACCGTTTTCGTTGGTTGTCGTGCTGCGAGCCACACCCGTAGCTACTGCAGTGACCGTAACCTTAGCACCCGGAATCACCCCGCTCCCCTGGTCAACCACGCGGCCATTGAAGGTTCCGGTTCCCTGGCCGAAAGCGAGACTTGCAGCCAGGACCACCCATCCAAAGATCCATACAATTCTCATGTTGACTCCTTGATTATCAGTAACGGCTCCTGAAGTTGTCACGGAGCCAGTCGCTTGAGCAACGACGGAACGGAGTCCGCGCGGCCCTGCAAGTCGGACCGGTGACGATCAGATGAACGAAAAGGATGACGACATCGCGCATCCGGCAAGGTCTGAAACCTCAATATCAGCCTCGATGGTACTTGTCGACGATGAAGTTCAGATCCTGCTCGATGCATGGCTGTGGTTCGTCGACACGCGCCTTCGGATCAGGGTTCAGCCTCCGGCCGCACCGGATTAATGCGTTCCCGCTGATTTCGAGCACGCGGGGCACGGGACGCCTGGCGTGTTGACTCGGACCTTGTAGACGCTCGACCGCGCAGTGAGATACAGAGTCTTCAAGTCGGCATCGCCGAATCCAAGGTTCGCGGGCCGCTCAGTCATCAGAATCGATCCCAGGTGCTTGCCTTCCGGCGAGATGATCCACACGCCGCCAGGCCCGGTCGTCCAGATGTTTCCCTTGGAGTCTACCCTCGTTCCATCGGTGGCGCCGGGTGTTTTGTCGATCGAGAGATCGATGATCAACTTGGGGTTCGCCAACGTGCCATCAGGCTGGATCTCGTACCGACGAATGTAATTGTCGCCGCCGCCGTTCACGTACAAGTACTTTTCGTCAGGCGACAAGGCGAGGCCATTCACGGTCTTCATGTCCGAAACCACCATCGACAGCTTTCCGTTTCGCAGCATGAAAAAACCATTCCGCTCGAGCCCTTTATTCGGGTCATCGGCCCGGTTCCGCAGACCGCCGAACGTGTCCGAGAAATAGATCGTGCCGTCCTTCTTGACCACGACATCATTCGGGCCGTTGAGACGCTTGCCTTCGTACTTGTCGGCCAGGATGGTGCGCTTGCCATCCTTCTCCACGCGCTCGAGCGCCCGGTCCCCGAACGCGCAGAGCAGAAGCCTGCCCTCCGTGTCCACCGCGAGGCCATCCGCGCCTACCATGATGAACGGGCCATTGGGCGTCGCGCTGCCCACGGTCAGCATCGTCCAGCCGTTCCACGGACCGCGATAGCCGCTCTGGTCTTCGTAGATGGACACCTTTCCATCCGAAGTCATCTTGTGGACTTTGTTACCGGGGATGTCGGTGAACAGCAGGTAGCCTTCCCTTCCGCGCTGCACCCACACGGGTCCCTCAGTGAATCCGAATCCGGACGCAACCTTTTCGATTTTGGCGTCCACCGAAATGAGCGCGTCGAGTGCCGCATCGAGTCTGACGACTTTGTCGGCCGGGGCCTGCGCGTTGCTGCTGCCGATTCCCGCAAGGACAACGATGGCGAGTACTGGGAGAGCGATGCACGTCTTCTTCATGGAAGCCTCCATCAATCACGTCGATGAGAATTTGTCAGAATTGTACTCCTGATGTCCGCATCGCCAATTTCGGAGCGAAGGAAAATGGTTGCTATATACGAAGCGGCGTGTCAAAAACGGAAAGTAAGAAACCCAAAAAGCGACAAGTGGAGAGTCATGGGGGAAACGAAACGATTCATCGGACCAGGCCCTTACTTTTATGATGCCTCTATATTAACGCGGTAGCATTTGATTCTGGGGCGCAATGCTCTCCCCTTCGCAACTCTTGGGGAATTGGCATATCTGCGGGATGCCGGTCCGTCAGATGTCCAGATTGTTGCTTCAAACTGTTACGCCTGACCATAGTTTTCAGCTGGTGTCGCGAGGGCTGTGGTGTCGCGCGGACACTATCTTGTGCCCGCCCATTGAAGTCAGCGACGTCTCATTCCCAACTGTAGGTCCCGCTGCCTTGGCCGTGAGTTTACCTGCTACATCCGCGACACCCGATTAAATCTAGTGTTCCTTCGGAGGACTCCAAGGCTTAATTGCGCCGGACAGCAGCCCCTCGATGTTGCCTTCCATGCATGCGTATTCCATCAGAGTGGTGCCCCATTTTTCCGTCGGCCAGGTGTCGTGGATCGTCCAGGGTTTCGTGTAGGTCTTTGGATCGTCGACAGTAAACGTGTGTTCGATGGTGCCGAAGTTCACACGCTTATAGGTCTGCGTGATCTTGGCCTGATTGCTGATCGGGTGGCCGATCGTGTCAATTCTGGTGTAGCCGTTCGTGTTGCGGGTCTCGATGATCAGCGTGTCGCCGTCCCAGCGTCCGATGGACTCACCGAACCACGACGACGGCAGACCGGGCGTGAAACCGCGGCCGTCGGTCGCCACGATGTGGAACATCGTGTTCTGCTCGAACAGAAAGATGATGTAATCGTTGTCCTGGATGATTTGCGTAGGATGCGGTCCGTAAAGCGAGCGAGAGAAGCCGAAGGGCAGGCACGTGCCGGCGTAATCCCCATTGCGGACGGGGTCATAGTTGTCCCATTCCTTTTTGCCCCATTCCGTGTACGGCAGCTCCGCAATGTATCCCGGAATGCTTTTGTTAGTCACATCCGCGCGGCGTGTGGTGGACCAGATGCCCGCCATGCCAGGTTTTCCGTTCGGAAGACGAGGCGCGGGCCCCTTCATATCCGGCTCGGGCTTGCCGCTACCGCTCGCCTGCGCCAAAGCCGGGAGCGGGTCCCAAAGAATCAATATCGCCAGGACGATTGCTATACTCGACAGGTACGTTCTCACCATGGTTCTCCTTGGAGGGCCGTATTGCACGGCCAAACTCGGTCTGACTTCGGGGCGTTGATCGCCACGGTGGCAATTCTAGCATGTGATCGCACGCGCTCCTCCGAGCCTACAACGATTATCGAATTCGAGATTTGATCGGCTCGGGCTCCGATTCCGGCCATTCCACCAGTATGGGACTCGCGAGTGAAGCGCTTTAATGATGATGGCCCTCGAGTTCGAGCGTTGCCGAATCCGGAAGTGAATCGAATTTGCGCACGAGAGTTACAACTTGCCAGATGTCATCATCGGAGAGGAGAGTTTCCCAGGCAGGCATCGCAGTGTTTCGGATTCCGTGCTTCACGATCCAGAACATTTCGCTGTCCGTGTATGACGTTCGACCGGTGGGCAAATGCGGCGCCGGTGGATAAAACGAATCACCGTATGGACTGCCTGATTCCTTCGAGACTCCATGACAGCGCGAGCACATTTGGCGGTAGATCCTGGCGCCGGCGATCAAGTTTTCCTCTGATGTGGGCATTGGATTGTCGTGCCTGGGTGCGTGCCGTGCCACCGAGGCACGGAGCGCGAACCCGAGTAAACCCGCTTCCAGGCGGCTTGGAGCAACATCGGCCTGGACCGGCAGTAGACCGAGGCTGGCGGAGGAGAACAAAACGACAGCTCCAAGACCGTAAGCGGCTATAGCACCGAGTACAAAATATTTCATGGCCTGATTGATTCCTCTAAAACAATGAGCGTCCCTGACATGTCCTCGTGGCCGTCGCCGCAGAAGACGTCACAAATGAAACTGAACCTGCCCGCTTTGTCCGGAACGAATCGTATTCTCTCGACAACACCAGGCTTTAGGTCGGCCCGGAGGTTGAAATCCGCAAGCTTGAATCCGTGGTGCCGGTCCTCGCTGATCAGTTCCAGCGTGACGGGCACGCCTTTCTTCACCGTGATCGTACTGGGCTGAAATTGGAAGGTTGAAGCGGTGATCCGGACGACCTGTTCGTCGGTTCGCATCTCCCTGGCTGTTGACCGGCCAACCATCGAGATCCCGGTCAACGCGCCAACCATCATGGCGTACGTGATGAGTCTCTTCATATTCATTGTCCCCTCACGATTGGAAATTCTTCGATCTCGTATTGCGCCTCGGCGACCTTTGCTTCCACATTTCGAAATCCCAGATCTCTGTACGGTTCGGCGGGGTCCCAGGATATTGGAGCTTTCCTGGGAAGCGAACCCGGCTGCGGAAGCGCCCACATCACAGACTTGGCCGCATGATGCGAGATGTGTCCCGTCATATGGTGGTGCTCCTGGTGAATGTGGCCGTACAGGACCGTGACATTCGGATGCTGGAGCAAAACGTCGATGACCGCTGATCCGTCGCGAGTTGCCCAGTCCCATTCTGGATACAGGTCGAACAAAGGCCGGTGCGTCAACACGACAATTCGCGCATCCTTCTTCATCTGTTTCAGGTCGGATTGCAACCACAGCAGTTGCTTGTCGCCGACGCTCCCCGAAGGGTCTGAAACATTGTCGAGACTGATGAAATGAACTCCACGGTGATCGAAGGTGTAATGCAGATCACCGAAAAACTCCTGGTACGCTTCCCCGCGATCCAACGATGCGTCATGTTCTCCGGGCATGAATCGAACGGTCTTCACGTTCAGTTGACTCACGATGTCGCGGAACTCGGCCATGCGGTCGCGCCGGATCCTCGGATCGTCGGTGGTTTGAGTGAGGTCACCGGTGAAGACGACGAAATCGGGCCGTTCGTCGAGAGCATTGACTGCAGCGACGGCCTTCTTCAGCGTCCCTTGAGAATCAGGATTAATGTTGGGTCCGCTGAAACCCCAGTGGGTGTCGGACAGTTGAACGAAGTAAAAAGATTCATTCTCTTTCTGACTGGACCCACCAGCCCGGACCGTCGTTCCCGACACGAACACGGCGACGCCCATTCCGGCCAGCTTCAGCAGATCCCGGCGATTTAGAAGGTTATTCATTGTTGACTCCTTGATGTGTGATGCTGAAATTGAGCAGTGGTCAATTTGCGCCGTCCGCCGAAGCCCGGGCGGCGATTTGTTGCCCCACTTGTGTTCCCAGATTCAAACCCCCGCTCACATCGAGCTGCGTGTGGATCCCGGCGTCAAAGGTAGAAGCGCCAGCATCGTTTGCCATGGATGTGAACAACTGCGCATCGTTGGGGAACAGAGCGGACATGATGGCTGCCGAGGCGCCAGAGGCGCATGCATGCCCGGATGGATAGCCGGGATGCTGCGGATTTGCAAAGAGCGTTGGTATGGTGGGATCCGCCTGGCTGGGCCGCAACTCAAGATATGCGTATTTCGTGTCCCAGCAGGCGAGCGTGGCGTCATGCTGGGCGATGGTCTCGTAGGCATAGGCCCGTGCGGCCCGCGGCGCGTTCAGGTCCAGGTGATTCTGGAAGATCTCCAGATCGACCTGTTGGAGCCAGGGCTGGAAAAACCCGGGCTGCCAGAACCAGGCCAGGTGGTTGGTGGCGTTGGTACGGCTGAGATTCTTTACTCCTGCATATTGCATATTGGCAACATCGGATCCGAATACAGGAGGCGGGCCGGGACGGAAACTCGTGGGAGAGGTTATCACCCACGGCTTCCAGGAGCCGGCGAGAGGAGTCACTGGAGTACTGCTGCTCCACACACCGGGAGCGGGCGGATAGGAGCCGTTGAAGGCCTGGCCCGAGCCGTCGCTTTGAGCGAATGCGATCACTGCCCTTCCGATGCTCTGGCCCAGGTCCAGTCCACTGAAGGCATCGCTCGGGAACGCCACGCCCGCCATCACCCGTGAAGTCGCCGCTTCGTCCGCCATGTCGGCGAACTTCGTGGCCTGGTTCGGGAAAAGATACTCGAGCACGGCAGCGGCGGCTCCCGCGGTAACAGCATGTTCCGACGGATAGGATGGACTCCGCGGCACCGCGACGACCGGCGCGACAGCCGGATCGAGGTCGCTTGGATGAGATCGATTGTAAGCGTACTTGGAATCCCAGGCAGCGATGGTGGCGTCAGAAATCGCGGCTGCCACGAGTGCAAGAGCCCGCGTCTGAAGTGGAGCAGGAAGACCCGCATTCACCACCGACTGCTGGGCCAGCTGCATCCACCTGTAGCCGGGCGAACCTGCGTCCCAGAAATGGATTGCGGCAAGGGTCGCCTGGTCCCGCTGCGAAATGCATTCCTTCACCCATCGTAACTCGGTTGCAGTAATCTCGCTGTCTGGAGGCGCCGGCAAGCGCAAGGCACTGCCGGATGGGATTACCCACGTCTTCCACTGACCGGCGCCGGGCTCTACTTGAGCCATGAGGGTGCCAGTCATCATCGACGCGGCAAGGATGTATAAGATAAGTTTGTTCATGTTAGTCTCCTTAAATTTGTGGACTTCACTGAGCAAGACCAGCGGAGCGTTCACTAAATTCCTTCGGGAATAAAATCGCTGCAGCCGCGGTTTACGTAGATATCGGCGCAATGCGTAAGAGGGAAAGATTGCTGGACCAGAACGAATTGACCGGTTTCAATGAGGCTGTCCTGCCGCATTTGGATGCAGCCTACAATTTGGCGCGATGGCTGACGCGCAACGAGCACGACGCCGACGATGTGGTCCAGGAAGCGTCTCTGCGCGCGTTCAAGTATTGGACAGGTTTTTCGGGTCGGGATTGCCGGTCGTGGCTGCTTGCGATCGTGCGAAACACGTTTTACACCTGGCTCCGGCAACGATCGATTCAACCGGAACTGACGGCAGACGGAGAGGTCGATGACATTGATGACGGCACTCCCAATCCGGAGAGTATGGTGCTCCAAAATGCGGATCGAGAAATGTTGAGGGCGGCGCTCGAGGATTTACCCGTGGAGTTTCGCGAAGCCATCGTTCTTCGAGAGATGGAAGGCTTGTCGTACAAGGAAATCGCAGATATCGCGGGAGTCCCTATTGGGACCGTGATGTCTCGTCTCGCTCGCGGGCGCAAGCGGCTTCAGATTTATCTGACAAGCGCTGCACAGAATTGCTTATGACCTGCAAGGAAACCAGGAACCTTCTCAATGCCTATGTGGATGGGGAACTCGATTCCGCGGGCAGCCTCGCCGTCGAGAGTCATGTGCAAGGGTGTGCGTCGTGTTTGATTGAAGTCGAAAACCTCCATGCTTTGGCATCAGCTATCGAAAATGGGGCATTGCGGTTCAAAGCCTCTCCACGCCTGAAGAGGAATGTGCAAGCGGCCATTCGTGCTGCAAATCCCAGGGCGAGCAGATCAATCTTCCACTGGCGCTGGGCAAGCGCTTTCGCATCGGCCGTTTTGATAGTCGCGCTCACATGGGTTGCGACCACGCGTTGGAACAGGTCTTCCGAGGAGACGCAGTTGGTCAACGACATCGTCTCCAGTCACGTGCGTTCGATGATGGCGAACCACATAACGGACGTATCCTCTTCCGATAGTCACACCGTGAAGCCATGGTTTGGCGGCAAGCTCGATTATTCACCGCCAGTGAAAGATCTAACCGAGCAAGGATTTCGATTGATTGGCGGCCGGCTGGAATACCTCGAGAACCGGCCTGTCGCAGCACTCGTTTACCAGCGCAGCCAGCATTTCATTAATTTGTTTGTTTGGCCGTCGAATGGCGGCACCGTCAAGCAAGAGAACCAACTGACGCTCCAGGGTTACAACCTGATCCACTGGACCAAATCCGGCATGACCTATTGGCTCATATCCGAACTGAACCAGCCAGAGTTGAACGAATGCGCCCGGTTGTTGAAGGAATGACATCCAGGGCGTCGACGCGCTCAACCGGATTTCTACCCGAGGTGTGAGGTTCCCAGCCGCGGAGCGGCGTTAGAATGTAGCCCCACGCGTCATGCGTGGGGGCTAGATTCTGCTGCCGCTACGCGGCGCAGATGTTTGTAAGTGTTTCTCGAGGAAGCCAAGCTTCTTCGTCAGAAACGAATGTTGCTTTGTGACGACAAAACATTTGTTCGTCGCAAACCAAACTTCGAATGACGGGAACTCAAGTAGGATCGCGACGGCAACAGTTTTGTCGAAAGGAAAGATGGCCGGAGCAGCGACGGGTTTATGAGACAAACGCGCTCATCAATGTATGAACCCTTGTCGATTTCATCTTCCCTTTCATGCCAGGCGTATAAGGGAAGTTATATCACTGCGTGGGATATATCAACTAAAAAGAACTGTAGCGGCGGTCACAGACCGCCGCTACAGTCTGTTATCATCGCAATTTGATGATCTCGCTAAAGAAAGTCTCCAAAGTCTTCGAAGGAAAGCGCAAAGCCGTGGCGCTCGAGAAAGTGGATCTTCAGATCGAGAAGGGCCAGGTGGTCTCGATTGTCGGGCCATCCGGCTCGGGCAAATCGACGCTTTTGAACCTGATAGGGGGCTTGGATCGTCCGACTTCCGGCGAGATCGAGATCGAGGGCGAGAAGCTCGGCGAGCTGTCCGACGACGATCTCACGCGCGTCCGGCGCGACAAGATCGGCTTCGTTTTCCAGTTTTTCAATCTGTTGCCAACGTTGAATGCCCTGGAGAACGTCGCGTTGCCGCTGCATCTACGGAAGTGGCCGCGGAAGAAGATTGAGGAACGGGCGAAGGAACTTCTGGAGATGGTTCAGCTTGGCCATCGAATCGAACACCTCCCCGACGAACTCTCCGGCGGCGAACGCCAGCGTGTGGCGATTGCGCGGGCTTTGTCCGTCTTTCCGCCAATCCTGCTTGCCGACGAACCCACAGGAAACCTGGATACACGCACAGGCCTGGAAATTCTCAAGCTTATGGAAGACCTGCACACAAGGCTCGGCTCGACCGTCCTGATTGTGACTCATGATCTCGACGTGGCCAAACGCTCCTCGCGGACGGTCGCCCTGCGCGACGGCCGCATTGTGGAGGATCGACAGCGATGATGCTCTTCCGTCTTCTAAGCTGGCCTTACCTTCGAAAACATTCGCTGCGATGGCTTCTCACGCTATCCGGCATTGTCCTGGGCGTCGCCGTGTTCGTCGCCATCCACACCGCCAACCGGTCCATCTTCCGCGCCTTCGACAAGACCGTGGATCAAATTGCGGGCGCAACTCAGTTGCAGGTCTCCGCGGGGGAATTCGGGTTCGACGAATCCATCCTCGAGCGCGTGCAATCGGTGCCTGAAGTCGGCGTGGCGGTGCCGGTCATTGAAGCAACCGTGGCCACGAACATTCCCGGCGAGGGCAGCCTTTTGATCCTCGGAATCGATATGACCGGCGATCGCAGCCTCCGCGATTACGACTTGAAGGATGCGGACGAAGCCATCATCGACGACCCGCTCGTTTTCCTCGCGCAGCCGGATTCACTGATGCTCACGAAAGAATTCGCGGAACGAAACCGGCTCGAAGTCAACAGCAGGATTCCCCTCCTGACTGTCGAGGGTGAAAAGCAGTTTACGGTTCGCGGCATCATGAGCTCCAGCGGAATGGCACAGGCGTTCGGAGGGAATCTCGCCGTGATGGATATCTACGCGGCCCAGCATGTTCTCGGACGCGGCCGGCGCTTCGATCGTGTCGACCTGCGGGCTAAAGACGGCGTTAGTGTCGAAGAGTGCCAGGAGGCCGTGCGGAAGAGTCTGGGCCCTGGTCTGGAAGTGGAGCCGCCCTCGGCAAGAGGCCGGCATTTCGAAGCGCTTCTGCAGAGTTACTCGAAGTCGATGACGATTTCGAGCCTTTTTGCTCTGATCGTCGGAATGTTCATCATCTACAACTCGTTTGCAATCGCTGTCACACAGCGCCGTTCGGAAATCGGAATCCTTCGCGCTCTGGGCGCCACGCGTACTCAGATTCAAAAGTTATTCCTTCTGGAGAGTGCCATCGCAGGCTTCGTGGGCTCGACACTCGGCGCCGCGCTCGGGCTTATCGGAGCGTCGGCGATTGCGGCATACATGAGCTCGATTATGGAGCAGACCGTCGGCGTCGCTCAACGCGTGAGCGAACTGGCCGTAGATCCAACACTGATCGCTGCCGGGATAACGATCGGTCTGGGAACCAGCGTATTCGCAGCATGGATACCCGCGCGCAACGCCGCCGGCGTGGACCCGGTTCAGGCATTGCAAAAAGGTAAATATCAAAGCCTCTCGGCCGGAGAAAATCGCCGGCGGCGGCGAATGGCGTTCGTATTCTGTGTCATTTCTCTTACGTGTCTGTTTCTTTCCTCCTCAAGGTTTTTCTTTTACAGCGGCTACATCCTGATGATTCTGGCAGGCCTGCTGCTCGCGCCCACGCTGACCCTCGTACTCTCGAAAGCACTGCGGCCGATTTTGAAAAGGACTCTTCCTGCTGAAGGGACGCTGGCCGCCGACAGCCTCGTTCAGGCTCCACGCCGGACTTCGGCCACCGTTTCCGCTTTGATGCTGTCGCTGGCGATGGTGGTGGGTTTCGGCGGGTTCGCTCATTCTTTCTACAGCTCGGTGGGAGAGTGGATGAACGACGTGCTCAACCCCGACTTCTTTGTTACGCCGAGCGCGAACCTCTCCGAACGCACTCAGACATTCCCGAGTGAAATGGGTTCTGTCATCGAAAGTGTTGAAGGTGTCGATCAGGTACAGCTCGTACGCGACGCCCGGGTGGTGTATCGGCAGATACCGGTCATGGTGATTTCGATTGAATCCGAAAAGGTGGCCGAAACCGTACGCCGCGTGCCGGTCGCCGGGACTGCGAATGAGATGAACCGTCTGACCGCCGAAGGCAAGGGCATGATCGCGTCAGATTCTTTTGCCACGATTCAGAAACTCAAACTGGGCGATATTGTCGAATTGCCCACTCCTTCCGGCTTGTTGAGCCTTCCCATCGCCGGCATCATCCGGGACTATTCGGACATGCAGGGTTCCGTCTTCATCGATCGGGCCGTCTATCGGAAGTGGTGGAACGATGACACGGCGAATATCGCTCGCGTTTACGTCAAGAAGGGCCTGGATCCCGGACTTGTCCGGCGACGCGTGGTAGATGCCCTGGAGGGCAAACGCCGGTTATTTGTTCTGACGAATCGCGAGGTCCGGGAGTGGATCATGAAGATTCTCGACCAGTGGTTCGCAATGACATACAACCAGATTGTGGTGGCGATTCTTGTAGCCATCCTGGGCATCGTTAACACACTCACCGTCTCCATCACGGATCGGCGGCGGGAACTGGGCGTGATGCAGGCTGTTGGAGGCCTTCGGAATCAGATCCGAAGAACGGTGTGGATCGAGGCCTTGAGCATTGGCGTGATCGGTCTCGTCCTGGGCATGGGTTTGGGTGCGATCAATTTGTACTACGCCCTGGGAATGGTCCGGCGGGACCTGGGCGGAATCCAATTGGATTACATCTTCCCCGTGGCGTTCGTGCTCTTCATGATTCCCGCAATTCTTGCCGCCGCCCTGATCGCCGCCATCGGTCCTGCCGAATCCGCCGTTCGCGGCACGCTCGTGGAGGCACTCGAATATGAATGAAACCATCAGCCGCGGATTACACGGATTGCGCAGATTGAATCCGCGTCATCTGCGTAATCCGCGGCTGATCTTTCTCTTCCTATTCCTGCAACAAGACCCACGCCAGATAATCGAGGAAGCTCAGCGTCGCACCACGTCACAATCTCAACGATACGAAGGCACGCTGGAGGTCATGGACGCGAAGAGCAAGATCACGGAAAAGCGCTGGCAATACGACCGCATCGGCTCGCATGGTTCCAGTAAGTCGGTATTGAGATTCACCGCACCGGCGGAAGTGAAGGGAGTCGCGCTGCTGGTCGTGAACCATCCGGAGCGATCCTCCGATCAATGGATGTGGACTCCCGCGATAAATCGCGAACGCCGCATCGCGCTTCAAGATCGCTCCACTCGCTTCTTCGGTACCGACTTCAGCTTCGAAGATCTCGAAGAGCGAGACACGAATCAATTCGATTACACGCTTCTCGGCGAAGAGCCAGTCGACGGCGCCGGCTGCTGGAAGATCGAATCGAAACCAAAGCAGACCAAGGTGTCGCAGTACACCCATTCGATCCTGTGGGTTCGCAAGGACAACTACGCTCTCGCCCAGATCGAGAACTACAGCAAGGAGCAACTTGTTCGCCGCGCGAAATACAGCGACATTCGCAACGACCAGGGCATCTGGACCGCGCATCAGATCGAAATGCGGGATCTCAAGAGGAACAGCCGCACGCTCCTCAAGATCGAGAAGCTTCAATACAACCTGCCAATGAAGGACGACGCATTCACATTGCAATCCCTGCGCCGCGAATCCTGATGTTGGGGAAAGGGTCCAGCCTCGGAGCGGCGTTAGATCTGCTGCTGGCCCTTCTCCTCGGCGCGGCGACGTGCGCTGCGCAGGGCTACACGCAGCGCGGATTCCTTGAGAATCGCGCGACTGTTTATCCACAAAAGGCTCTCAACGATAGGGCGCAAGCAGTCGGCGAATCCCTCTTCCGGTACGAAGCCTTCTATCAGCCATCGCCGGCACTTCAATTCAACGGTGCAATCGATCTTCGCCTGGATACGCATCACCAGGTGGAGCGGCATCTGAAATTCTCCTGGCAGGATCGCGAACAGCAGCGGCCCACAGGCGAAATTCGCCGCCTGAGCGCGATGTATCACAAGGGCCCGGTGACCTTTGAAGTGGGCAAGCAATTCGTCCGCTGGGGCAAGACGGATATTCTTGCGCCCACCGATCGCTTCGCTCCGCGTGACTTTTTGACCGTCGTCGACAACGATTTTCTTCCGATAACAGCCGCCCGGCTTACTCTCGAGAAGGGCACGAACACGCTCGATCTCGTCTGGTCTCCTCGCCTGACCCCCAGCCGAATCCCACTCCCCAACCAGAGATGGGCGGTGCCTCCGGACTTACCTCCAGGCGTAAGCCTTCATGATGCCGGCGTCGCGTTTCCGGGCGGGCCGCAGAGCGGCGTGCGATGGAATCACACCGGGGCTATCGAGTACGCGCTGTCGCTCTATCAGGGTTTCAATCACTTGCCTTCGTTCGACGCCGCCCCCCGCTTCACTCCTGCCGGCATTCAAGTTGACGTCAGCCGGTTCTATCCGAAGATGCTGATGGCCGGAGGCGACGTTGCGATCCCTGCGCGCTGGGTGACAGTCAAAGGCGAAGCAGCGCACTTCAGCTCGCGCGATGCGCGAGCCGACGAATTTGCTTTGTACGTGATTCAACTCGAACGGCAGTCGGGTGAATGGTTTTTTGTCGGTGGCTACGCCGGCGAAGTGGTTACGAGAGAAGGCACCCAGGCCGGCGACTTTGCTCCTGACCGCGGCCTGACGAAGACGCTGCTTGGCCGGGCGGCTTACACCATCGATGCCAATCGGAGTATCGCGTTCGAATCCGCCGTCCGCCAGAATGGCGATGGCACGTGGACAAAACTCGAATACTCGCAGGCCTTTGGCCAGCATTGGCGCGCCACAACAAACTTCACCGTTATTCGCGGCGACGTTGGCGACTTCCTCGGCCAGTATCGCCGAAATTCTCATGCCATTCTCGTGGTAAGGTATAGTTTTTGATTATGCCGATCGATCCGGCCCTGCGTCATTGGATAGCCGTCTTCAAAAAGTCCTCCAATTGGGATGACCAACTCGACTTGCAACTGCTGCAGAAGCTGTGGCCGGTGCTGGTCGGCCCGAACCTGGCAGGCGCGACGACCGTGGTGGCCATTCAAGGCTCGCGTGTTGTTGTGAATGTGCCGGATCTGATCTGGCGTAAGCAGTTGGTCAAGATGAGACCTCAGCTCCTTGCCAGAATGAACGAACCCTGGCCCACACCGTGGATCACAGATATCGCGTTTACCTATGAAAATTAGCGAAAAGGATGTCGAGTACGTCGCAAAGCTGGCGATGCTCGAGGTTGCCGACAACGAGAAGAAAGAGCTTGCCGATCAGCTGAGCGCAATCGTGGAGTATGTGGAGCAGCTCAACAAGTTGGACGTCGGCGGAATCGAACCGACGGCGCAGGTGGTAACCAGTGTGAAGCATGCCGTTCGCGACGATCGAGTTGCACCGAGGACCGGGAGCGCGGATGCCGGGAAGACGGTGAAGCTTTTCAAGGTGCCGAAAGTTATTACAGAACGATGAATCTCAAGAACCTTACGGCGGAAAAGCTCGTCGGCCTCTATAAGAACGGGGATCTCACCGCGACCGAAGTAATTACCAACGTCTACGAGGAGATCGAGCGTTCGGACAAGGATATTCACGCATTCCTCGCGCTCTGCCAGCAGCGCGCGATCGAGGAGGCACGCCGCATGGATGCGAAGATCGCGGCCGGAGATGCAGTCGGACCGCTCGCCGGCGTGCCCGTCGCAATCAAGGACAACATGGTCATTCGCGATGTGCCGACGACGTGCGGCTCGCGCATCCTCGAGAACTTCGTTCCTCCCTACACTGCGACCGTTGTGGAACGGCTGCGAAGCGCCGGAGCCATTGTAATCGGCAAAACCAACTGTGATGAATTTGCGATGGGCTCGTCGACCGAGAACTCGGCGTTCTTTCCAACGCGGAATCCGCATAACCTCCAGCGCGTGCCTGGCGGCTCCAGTGGTGGCTCTGCGGCTAGCGTGGCGTCGGGAACCTCGGTATTGGCGCTGGGCTCGGACACGGGTGGCTCCATCCGCACGCCCGCGTCATTCTGCGGGGTCGTCGGGATGAAGCCGACATATGGACGCGTATCGCGCTATGGTCTCGTGGCGTTTGCGTCTTCGCTGGATCAAATCGGACCGTTCTCCAAAAGTGTGCGCGAATCAGCGCAGGTGCTCGAAACAATTTGCGGATTCGATCACTTTGACTCCACATCGGCGGACGCGAGTGTGGATGAGTTCGTCAAGAATCTCGACCAGCCCATCAAAGAAACGCGAATTGGTGTGCCGAAGGAATACTTCATCGGAGGTCTCGACCGCGAGGTGAAAGCCAGGATCGAGGCAGGCATTCGCCTGTACGAAAGCCTCGGCTGCGATATCCAGGAAATCAGCCTGCCGCACACTGAATACGCTATTGCGACCTATTACCTGATTGCGACCGCGGAGGCGAGCTCCAACCTCGCCCGCTACGACGGTGTCCGCTTCGGTATTCGCGAGTCAGGAAATTCCAGTCTTCAGGAGATGTATCGCGCCACAAGACATGCCGGTTTCGGCAAAGAGGTCAAACGCAGGATTTTGCTGGGGACCTACGCGCTAAGCGCCGGCTACTACGACGCGTATTACCTCAAAGCGCTGAAGGTCCGAACGCTCATTCTCCGGGACTTTCAGAAGGCGTTCGAGCAAGTGGATGTGATTCTCACACCCACCTCGCCTACCGTCGCTTTCAAGATCGGGGAAAAGACCGACGACCCGCTTTCCATGTACCTTTCCGACATTTTCACGATCACGTGCAACCTTGCCGGCCTGCCTGGCATCTCTGTCCCTTGCGGCAAAAACTCCGAAGGATTGCCGATCGGGTTGCAGCTCATGGCCAACCATTTTCAAGAAGCCCTGCTGCTCCGCGTTGCCCACCATTTCGAGAAAGCCGGCGGATTTAATCTGTAGCGGCGGTCTATCGGGGCAATTCGGGGACAGACGCATAAATCACCTAAATTCGATCAAGGACCTTTGACTTGAATTTAGGTGATTTATGCGTCTGTCCCCGAATTGCCCCGATAGACCGCCGCTACACCTCCAACCCTACAGCTCGCATGAGTTCCAGAGCATTGCTCTTCTGAACCACGCCCGGCCGGAGGCTGTAATCAAAAACCATTTTGCCGTTTTCGAGATGGTCCTGGAAGTGAACGTTGGCGGCCTTGTCTCCGAGGGCTTTGGCCACCTGAGCTAATGCCAGGTCGTGAGTTGTGACCAATCCGATTGCGCCGCGGCTGACCAGGCCGCGGACCACGGCCTCAGCGCCCACTGCTCGATCGTGCGAGTTCGTGCCGTGCAGGATTTCATCCAGAAGAAAGAGGACCGGGGTCGGGCCCTTCGTCAATTCCATGATGTCCCGCAGGCGCTGAATCTCGGCGTAGAACCGGGACGTCCCGGCCTGAAGCGAATCCATCACACGTATCGTCGCACCGATGCGAAGCACCGAAAGCCGGAGATGTCTCGCGCGAACAGGCGCACCCGCAAATGCCAGCACCGCATTGATTCCCACAGTCCGGAGAAGAGTGCTTTTTCCGGACATGTTCGAGCCGCTGACCACCAGGAGCTGGAGGTTGCCGTTCAGATGAACACTGTTGGCGACGGACCGCGCGCTCGGCAAAAGCGGATGCCGCAACTCCGCGCCTTCGAAACACGTCCCGTTCTCGGCGATTTCCGGAAACGGATCGCCCGGATGCTCGTACGCATATCCAGCCAGGGCGCACAATGCTTCCAGTTCGCCAACGGCATCCAGCCAGCGGCCGACTGCCGGGCCGCAACGCCGCCGCCAGGCTTCCATTGCGAAAGCGAGTTGGGTTGTCCATAGAAGCACAGCGCCAATGGGCGCGAAACCCATGTTCAGGCGGGAGTCCAGCAATTCAATGAGCCGGGCAAGCCAGGCGATTTGTACGGATGGCGGCTTGTGCTCCGTCTCTAATGCCGCCCGCAGCCCGCGAAGCTTTTCCGACTTGAATTGCTCCAGCTCGAGCCGGGCCAGAACCAGCGCAAGGATCTTCAGGTCTTTCGTGGGTTGGTCGACCAGGGAAGTAACTTCGCGTACAGGCTTCCGATAATGAAAAGCAAATGCGGCTTCTGCGACGAACGCGGTAAGAACGAGCCAGCCGCTCGCGTTGACGACGTAATAGGCAATGATACTGATTACGGCAAAGGCCGCCAGGACGGGTGCGACAATCCGCGCCTTTCGCGACGCGAGACGCGGCGGAGCGATACCCCATCGCTTCATTAGTTCCGGATGAATGACCCCTTCCACTTCCTCGCCGAGGATCGCCAGATCCTCGCGCAAGTCGATGTTGTTCCTAAGCTCACCAACGGCCGCTTGCCTCAACAGGATTTCCGGACGGGGTGCCGGCGCGGAAAGCCATTCCGCCAGTTTTGCTTCGCCCGAGCGGGTGCGGGCATTGGAAAGCAATTCGAAGAGAGAGCCGTTTCCGAAGATATCGAGATCCTGGGCGTAAGGGTGGGTATGGTCTGAAAAATGAGTCCGTGAGTCTCCGGTTCCCGCCCATCGATCTTCGATTCGCGCCAGTCCTCGTCCGTAGAAAGCAACGGACCTGTTCGCCCGCCGTCCCATCCGGTACACGCGCTCGTGATAGATAACGAGCGCAACGTACGCCGCCAGAGGTACCAGCATCCACCATCCCGACACGGTACCCATACCCCATGCCAGCCAGGCCACCGCAAAAAAGACAATGGCAGCTGTCAGGCGGAGGTTTGCCACAAGGCGATCCAGCCTTCGACAGCGCTCCAACGCCTCGTTCCTGGTCTTGAGTCGCGCCTGGTACTCTTCCGTGGAGCCTGGGTCCATATCCCTCCAAAATAACCTTCAACCCAAATGGTGCAAATAAAACAAAAATTCTCCTACAATAGGGCTATGAGTCGCTTAAAGCTGCTGCCAATTTTACTCGTGACTGCCCTGCTGGCTCCCAGTTATCTGTTCAGCCAGGCCAAGGTTGCCGTTGTCGATTTCGAACGCGCGATCGTTGAATCCGTCGAAGGCAAGAAGTCTGCCGCGAAATTCAACGCCAGGGTTGAGGCCGTACAGAAGGATCTTGAAAAGCGCCAGAAAGACCTCGAGGAGCTGACGAACAAGCTGCGAACGCAGGATCGGGTTCTGAGCGACGCCGCGAAGGCCGATGTCCAGAAGGATATCGACCGCCGCCAGACCGAGCTGACCCGTTTAAACGAAGATGCCCAGAAGGAATTAAACGGCATGCGTGATCAGCTGCTTCGTCCGGTTGCGGAAATCGCATCTCGGATCCTGCAGGTCCTGGCGGCCGAACGAGGCTACACCCTCGTTGTGGATGTTTCGAATCCTCAGACTAACGTGATCTACGTCAACAAAGACGTGGACATCACCGCCGACCTGAGCAAACGCATCGACACCGAGCTTGCAAAGCAGCCGCTTCAGGCGACGCCGCCGGCTTCAACAGCGCCAAGGCCTCCTGCAGCGGCGCCCACGGGACCAGCGCCGAGGCCTCCCTTGACAACGCCCGGGCCCCCGCCCCCGAAGAAACAATAGCCCCGAGAAAGCCGCGATATACTGAATTTGATGGCTAGGGAACGAATGCCCTCGGGCGACCTGGACTACAAGGGTTACCTGAAACTTGATGAACTGCTGAAACTGCAACAACCGCTGGCGGATCCAGCGTCCCACGATGAGACATTGTTCATCATCGTTCACCAGGTTTTTGAGTTGTGGTTCCGGCTGATCCTGCACGAAATCGACAAGATCTTCGATCTTCTCGACCATGATGATGTTCTCGAGAGCGAGCGCCTGGTCCGCCGTCTCACGTCAATCGCCCGTTTGTTCATTCCCAAACTCAGCGTTCTGGAAACCATGATTCCTTCCGATTTCATCCAGTTTCGCGATCTGCTGAGGCCGGCCAGCGGCTTCCAGTCGGTCCAGTTTCGCGAGATTGAATTCGCGTCCGGCCTGAAGGATCGAAAGTATCTCGATATGTTTCGCAGCGATCCAGACGCGACGAAAAGGCTCGAAGAGCGGTTGGCCGCTCCAACGATGTGGGATCGTTTTGTGGCTTTGCTGAAACGGCGCGGATTCCAGGTCGAGGATGAACCAGCCCAGCGGCGGGTTATCGTGGGGATCTATCGGAAGGACGGCGACCACAGCCTTCGCATGCTTTGTGAAGCCATGATCGAATACGACGAGATGTTCTCGCTCTGGCGAAGCTATCACGTCCGAATGGCACAGCGAATGATCGGATCCAAGCCCGGCACCGGTCAGGAGCTTGTCGAGTCCGCATATGGCAAGGCCGGTCCCATGGGCACGATCGGTGTGGAATATCTGGCGCGGACACTCACGAAGAAATTCTTCCCGGTATTGTGGGCAGCGCGCACGGAGATGTAAAAACCGAAAACTGGCCGCAGATTACGCGAATTACGCGGATGGGCGCGATACATCTCCACACGATTGTGGATACGAGGTAATGGCGCGCCCATCCGCGTAATTCGCGTAATCTGCGGCCAGTCTTCGGTTTTCTAATGAATCCT
>Ga0137409_10001707_pt1 | contig 23809 bp, 16 predicted proteins | sample CZODoug1_16funga_FD_122059 | JGI IMG/M metagenome (GOLD analysis project Ga0137409, IMG submission 122059) | Vadose zone soil fungal communities from Angelo Coast Range Reserve, California, USA - CZODoug1_16fungal (Hybrid Assembly) | ecosystem: Environmental > Terrestrial > Soil > Vadose zone...
CAGCGCGGTGATCGCGTCATCGTGTTCGCCGACAACACGGTCGAGACGGTCGTGTCGTTCTGGGCGGTGCTCAAGGCCAATGCCGTGGTCTCGGTCGTCAATCCGCTGACCAAGGCCGACAAACTGCTCTACCTGATCAACGACTGCCGGCCGGCGGCCTTGATCACGGACGCGCACCTGTTCCACGTGTTTCGCGAGCCCGCCCGGTCGCCGCACCTGCGCTGCGTGATCGTGTCCGGCGCGCTGGCCGCCGACCAGCTCGCGACCCTGCCGCACGCGTTGCGCTGGGACGATGCTCTCGCCGGGAGCCTGGGCCGCGCGGCGCCGCAGCGCCGCAACATCGACATCGACCTCGCGGCCATCATCTATACCTCAGGCTCGACGGGCGACCCGAAGGGCGTGATGCTCACCCATCGCAACATGCTCGCCGCGGCGAGCTCCATTGCGGCCTACCTCGAGATCGCAGAGGACGAGGTGATCCTCGGCGTGCTGCCGCTCGCGTTCGACTACGGCCTGTACCAGATCCTGATGGCATTCATGGTCGGCGCGACCGTCGTGCTCGAGCGCTCGTTCTCCTTCCCCGTCAAGGTTCTGGAGACGATGGCGAACGAAGGGGTGACCGTGTTCCCCGGGGTCCCGACGATGTTCTCCCTGATCATGGGACTGAACAACCTGTCGCAATTCCACCTGCGCAAGCTCCGCATGATCACGAATACGGCTGCGGCGCTGTCGGAACGCCACATCAGGGACCTTCGCGCTCTGTTCCCGCAGGCGACGCTGTTCTCCATGTACGGCCTCACCGAATGCAAGCGCGTGACCTACCTGCCGCCAGATCAGCTCGACAAACGTCCGACGAGCGTCGGTCGAGGCATGCCCAACGAGGAGGTCTGGCTGGTCGACGAGCAAGGCAGGCGGCTGCCCAACGGCAGTACCGGCGAACTCGTCATCCGCGGAAGCAACGTGATGCGGGGCTATTGGGAAAAACCCGAGCACACCGCAAGGCGCCTGAAGCCCGGACCCACTCCCGGCGAGATGCTGCTCTACTCAGGCGACGTGTTCCGCACCGATTCAGAAGGGTACCTGTACTTCGTCGCGCGCAAGGACGACATCATCAAAAGCCGCGGGGAGAAGGTGAGCCCGAAGGAAGTCGAGAACGTTCTGTATGGGCTCGACGGCGTGCAGGACGCTGCGGTGGTCGGCGTCCCGGACGATGTTCTCGGCGAGGCGATCAAGGCCTTCGTCGTATTCAGGTCCGGCTACGCGCACAGTGAGAAGGACGTGCTCCGGCACTGCCACAAGCATCTGGAGAGCTTCATGGTGCCGAAGTACATCGCGATCGTGGCGGAGCTGCCGAAGACGGATACCGGCAAGATCAAGAAGCTAGGGCTGCAATGAGGCAGCCCGGCGAAATCCCGGTCCGCACGATTTCAGAATTCAGGTAAAACAGAGGGCAATAGATGACATCCAACATCAAACAACAGGTGAGGCAGTTCATTTTGGACAACTTCATGATGGCGGCAGCGGCGGAGATTCCGGACGAAGCTTCCTTCATGGATCGGCACATTATCGACTCGACCGGTTTCCTGGAGCTCATCTCGTTTGTCGAGCAGACCTTTGATATTCAAATTACCGACGAAGAAATGGTCCCGGAAAACCTCGACAGCCTGAATAATATCGAGCGCTATGTTCAAGAGAAGCGCGCCACGCCTGCCGCGGCGCGGTAGTCAATATGGCCACGCGACAATTTGATCCCCGGGCGCTCGATATCGATTGCGCAGCCGAAACGCTCCGCATAGGGCAGTGGATGGTCGAGAGTGTGGCGCGCCTGGGCCGCCGCGGCGTGGTGGTCGCGATTTCGGGCGGAGTGGACAGCTCGGTGTGTGCCGCGCTGGCCGCCCGGGCGTTCGGACGCCCGCGGATGCTCGGGCTCCTGCTGCCGGAGAAGGACTCATCGAGTGCCAGCGCGAGACTCGGCCGCCAAGTGGCCGAGCGGGTCGGCATCGACTATCTCGTCGAGGACATCGCGCCCGCGCTGGAGGCCATCGGCTGCTACCGGCGCCGAGACGATGCCATGCGCGCGCTTTTCCCCGACTATGGCCCCGACTGGAAGAGCAAGATCGTCATAGCCAGCAGCATGGGCGGAAAGCTGCACTACTTCAAGCTCGTCGTTCAGGCGCCCGGGGGACCTGTGCAGGAAAAGCGGCTCCCGCCCAAGGAGTACCTGGAAATCGTCGCCGCGACGAGCTTCAAGCAGCGGATCCGCAAGACTCTCGAATACTTTCACGCCGATAGGCTCAACTACGCGGTGATAGGTACTCCGAATCGGCTCGAGTACGATCAGGGATTCTTCGTTAAGAATGGAGACGGTTCGGCAGACGTGAAGCCTATCGCGCATCTATACAAGACCCAAGTCTATGCCCTAGCGCGCTACCTGCAGATTCCGGAAGAAATCTGCAGCGCCCGCCCCACCACGGATACGTACAGCATGCCTCAGGGCCAAGACGAGTTCTACTTCGCTCTTCCATATGAAAAGATGGATATCGCGTTACTGGCTCACAACCAGCATGTTGCGGCGGCCGAACTCGCGCCGCACATCGGATTGACTGAGCAGCAGGCTCAGACTGTTTATGCGGATATAGAGGCAAAGCGCCGGACGACGGCATACTTGCACCTGCCCCCTGTTCTCGTCGAAAAAATTCTGGGACCTTCCTAGCGGCCCGCACGAGAAGACTACGACACCGGAGGCACTCGCCTGCCGAGTGGCGCGTGGTTCCTCAGGGCGATGTCCCTGGGTTTGAACTCGATTCGTATGCGCCGATATCGGTGGCGCGCCCCTGTGGCCGGGGGATCCCGTCCCTGTCGCGGGTCCCAGCGGGGGTCTTGATGCCGCGATCAATGGCAGGACTCCCGGGTTTTAGCCGGAAGTCGCCGGCCTCCGCATCCACAAAGAGGGGATCTGCATTGACTCCCGACTTGTCCTGGGCTGGCGCGGGACCGCCGTTGAAGTTGAAGTACAGATTGTTTGTGAGCGTGATCTGCGACATAGTCGCACCATTTTCTGCCCCAACATAGTCGGACATCCCGTCGGAATAGAAGATGTTGTTGAATACCTCAGCGGTCGGGCGGCCGTTGTTGAATTGCCCGCTCAGCCAAACCATCGCTGGAGCCGGAGCGTTGATATTGTAGAGCGTGTTGTTGTATATCTTCCAGTTGCCGTTATAGACCGCGATCCCGCTGAAACGCTGACCAAGGTTGTGGAGAACGTTGTTGTATATCGCGCCGTGGCTGTCTGGCAGCACGTTGGAGATGGTGATACCACGGGAGTCTGAGGAGTTGGTCGCAGTCAATGCATTGTCGTGGATACGGACGTCCTCGTAGAGGTACGGGATATCCGTATGGACCTGAATCACGTGCCCCATGATCAGATGATGAAAGGAGTTCCAACCGATCTCAAGGTCGCTTGCCCCGACCTGGGCGTAGATTGCATGGTTGAGATTCTGGGCGGGAGCGTCACCGGTATCCTTGAATTCGTTCCCTAGTATCCGCCAATGATCGTTCTGCGGGACGATGAGGCCGCTCCCTCCTGTACTCCCCTTGTACGAGGCAGACAGTACGTTCCCCACAACGCGCACGTTGCTGGCTCCCGAGTGGGCGTTTCTCCAGAACCCTCCGCCTGCGATGCACAGGGAGGCGCCCTTCAAGACCAAGTTGGCGATGGTTACGAAGTTCGCGACTCCGCTCCCGTCGCCCAGGGTGATATTGCCGTAGCTGCTGGAGGGCGCCTGGAAGACGACGATCTCTCCGGGATAACCTACGAGCGCCAGAGGTTTTCCTCGCGCTCCGCTCGTCGAGGGATTGAAAGTGTAGTTGTAGGAGCCCCAGGTCTTGCTGCCGTACTGACCTGCGTAGGTTCCGGCGCGGAAATAGAAGGTGTCGCCCGGCTCCGCTTTCGAATACACAGCCGCGGGCGACATCGGACTCGTAAAACTGCCTCCTCCTGAGCCGTTCGAGGTAACGAAGTAGATTCGTCCCGGGCGAACTGTAAAGGGTATTCCATTCGACACCGCTCCGCCTGCGATACGGACCACGATTTCCCCGGTGGTCGCTTCCGCGCCGAGCTGAAACGAAACCTGCGTATCCGTCCACACTACAAGGCGTGCGGCCTGGCCATTGCCCACGGTCACCGTTCCAGGCGAGGTACCGAAGCCCTTTCCCCAGACGGTGACAAACGCACCCTTGTCGTCCTGACCGCCCGAATTGGGTCCGCTGTCGAGATCCGAAAAGAATGCCGCCGGCGCCCCTTCCACTGATGCGGATATCAGGAGCGCTGCGAGGAACATCAAGCGCGCTTTCAAGTCGAGTCTCATCCAGTATCTCTGCGGGCGGCCACGAAAACCCGGTATGCGTGAGCCAAGTCCATTGCAAGCATCAAATCACCATGGCGATCCCGCTCATCGCTGAAATGCTCTTTCAGCATCCCCTCGACGGCGGCCCTATCGAGAATGCCGTCACCGAGAAGATCGCGGGCCTGCAGGGTATCGTGGACGTAGTCTCGAATCAACCACCTTCGCGGTCGCCGGAAATCATGGAGGCCGGTGATTCTCAGGGCGGTCAGCGCCCGACCGACTAGGGTGTTGCCGTTGAGTCCTCGCGATTCCGCCAGGGCGTCCACCAGGGTGAGCATCCCGAGTGCCGCTCCTTTGGGGGAAATGCCACCTGAGGCGCGCCAGCCCCAATTTATCGGATAGCGAGCGACACGGCCGCCCGCAGCCCTTATCAATTGACGCTGGAAGGAGCGGTGGTCGGGTTCGCCAAAGAAGCGATGGCGCAGATCGCGCAGCCGCATGCTGCGGATCGTCGGCGCTGTGTCGACGGTCGAGTCCTTCGGAGTCCGCGCCACCGACTCGATCAGCGCTCGGCTGGCGTAGGGACTCGCTTGAACCATGAAGTGGTTGCCGATTCCGTAATTGCCGACTTGCGAAAACATCGCTTCCTGCTGAAACCGAAATGCAAGGTCGAGCGGTTCGCCGCGGCGGTCCTCGCGGTAGAACCAGTGGTTGCTGTTCTCCAGAGTGCCCGCACCCTGAACGGCAGGGCCGAGGAGCGCCAGCTTGCCGTTGCGAAGCGATACTTGTTCGACGCCTCCGCGGCCAACCTGGTTCCCGAGGTAGCCGGACAGTCGCGAGCGATACCGGCGCCCCGCCATACGTTCATAAAAGGCCACCTCGGTAGCCTGTCCGACGCTCGCGAGTCCGCCTGACAGGCGGGAGGAGGTCAATGCATGGCCGGGAAGTTGCCGGGCGAAATCGCCGTCAAAGCGTACGATTTCGTGCTCGATGCCGTAGGCTCGGCACAGTGCTGCCGCAGTGCGCGCGTCCAGGGATGCGTCCCTCCAGCTCATCGTGCAAGCTGGGATGGTTGCGTGCTCTTTGACTAGGGCCGCGAGAATCGTCCGCGTATCCAATCCGGCTGTCAGGGAGAGAACCGCGCCGTTGAGGTCGATCCGCTTGAAAGCTTCGCCGAAGAGATCGATTTGAAGATCGGTGTACTCCTTCCAGCTCGCCAGCGGCGCCTCCGCCGGCGCCGTCCAGGTTCGTTTCAGATCGAAGCTGCCGTGAGTGTCCGCGACCATGCGATGGCCGCCGGGAACAATGCCGATTCCCTGGAAGAGCGTGCGGAAACCGATGGGATAGCCGATACGGAAGAAATCCCTCACGCCGTCGCGATCAAACGCAAAATCGACCCCCGGCACGGATCGCATCAACCACAGATCCGACGCAATCACCAGCCGGGAGGGACTGCGGCAGAAAAAGACCGCCGGCAGTCCGACGATGCTGGTCCGGACCTCGATCCGTCCGTTCTCGAGATCGTAGTCCAGGGATACCGCCTCTGCCATGTGGCCGCGATCGGGCGTGACAGGCCATTCGTTGTCCGTTCCGAGTATGAGGGTTGCAGCTCCGGAGACCGCGGGACCACCTGCGGAGTAGCGCTCGTCGCGATACTCCACAAATATCCGCATCTTTCCGTCATGTCCCTGAAGCCACCCTGAGGAGCCGCCCGGATCCAAGGCTCCGGCCTGGCTACCCCAATCCGGAAGGGGTTCGACGAGCGAGATCACCGCCGCAAACGACCTCAGCTTCAGCGGACGTGCGTTGCCGTTAATCGGAAACTCCCCAGAATTTGTTCACGGAGAAGAATGTATCCGGAATTGCTGAAAGGCGCCGCAGGACTCTTGGTCAGGCCGCGACGCAGCCTGACACTCGAGCCGCGACTAGAGGTCGCCGCCGTCGCGCAAGCGCAGCGAATCCTAACCCGTTAGAGACGGCACGCGCCGCCGGCGGTGCCCTGCCGTCCTAGGGCGTCTCAAACGCACCGATATCGTAGAGCCCCTGCTGCGGCCTGCCGTTACCGTCCACGTCGATGGTCACCACCGAACTGACCGCAGAGGTTCCCGCATTGATGGCGGGACTGCCTGCGTTCAAGCGGAAGGTGCCGCTCGCCGCGTTGACGAACATCGGGTCGGCGTTGACCGCCGCCGCGTCCCCTAAAGGCGCGACACCAAGGTTGAAGTAGAGATTGTTGGAGAGCGTGATATCCGACAACAGCGCGCCCTGATCCACATTGATGTAAGGGGATGCCCCGTCAGAGTAAAAGATGTTGTTGAAAACCTCGGTCGTCGGGTGGGCGCTCTGGTTCCCGAGACTCTGCCGACTCAGCCAGAACATCCCAAAAGTGGAGTGGATGTTGTAGAACGTATTGTTGTAGACCTTCCAGCTGCCGTTGTAAATAGCAAGGGCGCTGAAATCTCCGCCGAGGTCGTAGAGCACGTTGTTGTAGATGGAGCCGGAACTGCTGGTCGTCATGTTGGATATGCCGATACCGCGGGAGTTGCCGCCGGGCCCTTGGGTGATCACGTTGTCGTGGATTCGAATGTTAGTGAACTGCAGCGGTCCGACACCGACGTTGTCGTTGTGGATCATGACGACGTGGCCCATGACCAGATTGTGAAAATAGTTCCAGCCGATGTCGGTACCGCTCGCCCCGAGCTGGTTATAAATCGAGTGATTCAGGTTGGAGAAAGCTACGCCGGTGTCCTTGAATTCGTTGCCCAGGATGCTCCAATTGTTGCCCTGGGGCATGACCAGGCCGCTTCCCCCCGTGGTTCCGGTATAGGTGGCCGACAGGACATTTCCGACGACACGCACGCCGGCCGCGCCCTGAGTGTACGCCCCACCAGGCGTATAGGAGCCACCGCCGTTGACGCATTCTACGCTGGCGACGAGGGTCAAATTGGCGACGGTGATGTAATCAGAGTGTCCGCTGTTGTCCTGCAGGTCGAAGTTATGGTGACTGGGAGAAGTCAGCGTCGCAGTCTCACCCGGGTAGCCGACGAAGGCGATGGGGTTGCCCGCCGTGCCGCCCTTGGAGGGTCCCAACGCGAAGTTGTTGTTGCCCCAACCGGTGCTGTCATATTTGTTGGGGTATGAGCCGCTGCGGAAGTAGAAGGTATCGCCCGCCAGCATGGTGTTGTAAGCGGTGGCCGGCGACATCGGTGCTGCGAACGTGCCGGCTCCGCCGCCGGCCGGCGTGACAAAGAGTATGCGGCCGGGGCGCACTGTGAAGGGAACACTGCTGTTGGTGCTGCCATTGGCGTTCGTCAGCACGATGTTTCCGGTCGCCGCGGAGGATCCGAGCTGAAAGACCACCCGGTCCAGCGACCATGACGGCTGCACATTGGCGCCCTGCGTCCAACTGACGATGCTGGCGACCGCGCCACCGCCTACCGTGATGCTCCCTTGCGTGGCGCCGAAACCCTTGCCCCAGACGGTTACGAAGACACCGTTGTTGTTCACACCGCCAGTCTTCGGTCCGCTGTCGAGATCCGAGAAATACAGGATCGGGGAGCCGAGAGCCGGTGGCGGCGGCGGAGGCGGCGGCGGAGGAGGTGGAGGCGGCGGAGGTGGCGGCGGAGGGCCACCACCGCCGCCGCCTCCACCTCCTCCGCCGCCACCACCGCCGCCCGTACCCCCACCGGTCGCAGCCTGGTCTTGCCAGTCGGTTTGGGATGCTGAACATGCGCCCAGCAAAGCTGCGACGACACAAATGCCGACAATCCGAACCAAGCGAAAAGAAGGATATCGTCTTTCACTCATGGGAGACTCCTCGACGAGCGCCTGACATGCCCGAACTCTAGTCGGCAATTGCGCTGCTTTGTTCTAGTATACTCAAGTAGGACTCGCCGCATTGTGCGTTTATTCACGAAAATGCTTCCCTCCGTGTCGCCTGTAGGCAACAAGATTGCCGCCCGTGGCGCGCGCTCTTTCCTGGCCGTTTTGGGTGGGTTTGGCCGGGGCTCCACCCCGAGGACGTGACACGAAACCCTCGACGGAAGAGTCCGTGGACTGGTTCAACGGTATTCCCATATTGATGTATCACGAGGTTGCCGAACGCGCTGAAGTCGACGATCTAGCGCGCAGGACTCAACGCGGCTACATCCTTTTGCGAGAGGATTTCGAGCGGCAGATGAAGTTCATCGCTGGCGCGGGGTTTCACCCTGTGTCGCTGCGCCAGTTGTGCGACTGGTCTCAATCGGGCGCACCCTTGCCGTCAAAGCCGATCGTGATCACGTTCGATGACGGCTTCGCCGGCAATCATCGCCACGCGTTCCCGGTGCTGGGAGGGCTCGGATTCACCGCCACATTCTTCGTGGTCACCAATCGCATCGAGGACCAGTACATGATGACCTGGTCGAATCTTCGCGAAATGGCTCGCCATGGCATGGCAATCGAGTCTCACACGATGAATCATCCCCTCCTCTCCACGCTGACCGAAGCCCGAACCCGCGACGAGCTCGTCGGTTCGAAGCACGCCATCGAGGACAAGCTGGCTACTGCGGTGTCCTTCCTGTCTCTTCCCAATGGCGACAGCAATCCCTTCTACGTGGCGGTGGCGCGCGAAGCCGGTTATGCGGGAGGATGCGGGTCGCGGTTTGGATTCAATACCCGATCGACGGATCGATTCTTCTGGCGTCGGGTTGCGGTCAAGCAAGGGCTGGGATTCGAGAATCTTGTCTTGCGTCGTCGAGGAGCGATCCTCTATCACGGGGCAAAGGCGGCCGCCAAGGCTTCCATCGCGAGCGCGCTCGGCAAGAAGACATACGACCGACTGTACAACCTTGCTTTCGGTGTGCAGGAGCAAGACAAGAGCAAGCAAGCGTGAGAATCCTGGTACTCACAACCAAGAGTCCCTACCCTCTGTATGAAGGTCGAGCCCTGCGCACATACAATCTGCTTCGACAGGTGGCGAAGAGGCATGAGGTCCTGTTGTTCACGTTCGTCCAGACCCAGGAAGAACGTGAAGGTCTCGATCACCTACGCACCTTTTGCGCGCACGTGGAGGGTATTCCACTGCATCTCGGGGCCGGAAAGTGGCGCATCGTGGTGGACATGCTGCGCGAATTCTTTGGTGCGGCACCCCTGCACGCGGTAAAGTACCGCTCGAGCGCGATGCGAGGACGCGTTCGAGCAATGCTGGACAGCGGAACGATAGATCTCGTCCATCTTGACATGTTGCACCTGGGGGACTACCTCGATCTGTGCGCAGGCAAACCGGTAGTTCTGGTCGAGCACAATATCGAGTCCACCTTGCTACGCAGGCGGGTGGAAAACACGTCGAATCCCCTCGCAAAGCTGTACCTCTACTACCAGTATCTCAAGCTGAAGAGCTACGAGTCGCGGGTCTGCCGCCGTGTAAGCCAGGTAGTAACCGTTTCGGAGCTGGACGCAAGGGCCCTTCAGCATCTTGCCGGAATCTCCGGGGTGAATCCGATATCCAATGGGGTGGATACCAGCTATTTTCGCGCCATGGGTGTACCGCGTCGTCCGAACAGCCTGGTGTTCGTCGGCGGTCTCACGTGGTTCCCGAACTACGACGCAATTCGCTATTTTTGTGCGGAGATCTTGCCGCTCGTCGCCGCCGAGGTAGCCGATGTATCGCTTACGGTCGTAGGTAAGAACCCCGAGCAGCGCGGCGTCCGGGAGATAGCGGAAAATCCGCGAGTCCGACTGGCCGGGCTTGTGGATGACGTTCGCCCGTATATTTCCGAGGCTTCGGCTTACGTGGTTCCCCTGCGCATCGGCGGCGGAACCCGTCTGAAAATTCTCGACGCGCTATCCATGGGCATGCCGCTAGTTTCCACTTCGATCGGCTGCGAAGGACTCGACGTAGTTTCCGGCGAGCACCTGTTGATCGCGGACACGCCGCAGGAACTTGCCCGGGAGATCGTGCGTGTACTTCGAAACCCGGATCTCGGGTGGCGTCTCGGTGCTGCGGGGCGGGAACTGGTAGAGCAGAAGTACGAGTGGAGTGTTATCGCACAGGGACTCGATGACGTATACCAACGCTGCCTCACCGCGGCTGCCGCTTGAATCCTGACAAGGAACAGACGTCGTGTGCGGCATAGCTGGTATTTCCTATCAACATGGCGGGCGCGTGGACGCTGCCGAGCTCAAGCGCATGTGCGACGTCATGCAGCATCGCGGGCCGGACGATGAAGGAACTCATTTCGCGGCCCAAACGGGACTCGGGATGCGGCGCCTGAGTATTATTGACCTGGCCTCGGGCCATCAACCGATCCATAACGAGGACAGGACCGTGTGGGTCGTCCTGAACGGCGAGATCTACAACTACCGTCGGCTGAGGCAGCGCCTGGAGGCGAAGGGGCATCGTTTTTATACCCAATCGGACACCGAGACGATCGTGCATCTCTACGAGGAGTATGGCGAGGACTGCGTCTTGCACCTCAACGGCATGTTCTGTTTCGCCCTCTGGGACGAACCGCGACGAAAACTGTTTATCGCGCGCGACCGCGCCGGAGAGAAGCAGGTCTACTACGCGATGAAGGGGGGCAAGTTCGTCTTCGGCTCCGAGATCAAGTGCCTGCTTCAAACCGATACCGTGTCGAGAGACATGGATCCTACGGCACTCGACGCCTACTTCACCTACCTGTATGTCCCGGCCCCAGCCACACTTTTCCGCGATGTCCGCGAGTTGCCGCCAGCCCACGTGCTCGTGTTTGACCGCGACGGAATCCGAACCCGACGCTACTGGGAGCTTGAATTCAATCTCAACCGCAGCGGGGATGTGGAGTATTTTTCAGACGCTTTCCGGGAGCGATTCCATGAGGCCGTGCGAGAGCGGTTAGTGAGCGATGTTCCCCTCGGCGCTCTGCTGAGCGGAGGGATTGACTCCAGCGCCGTCGTGGCCGCAATGAGCGAGTACGCGACTGGCCCGGTGAAGACCTTCTCCATCGGGTATGGAGCGGATAGCTCCTACTATGACGAACGCCGTTACGCTAGGTTGGTGGCCGAACAGTTCTCCACGGAACACCACGAATTCGTGGTTCAGCCGAAGATCCTCGAAATCATCCCCCAGATCGTCAGGGCGTTCGATCAGCCGTTCGCGGACTCATCGGCGATTGCAAACTACTACGTTTTCGCCGAGACGCGAAAGCACGTGACCGTCGTGCTTTCCGGCCTTGGAGGTGACGAGGTTGCGGCGGGCTACGAAAGGCATCTCGGCATTCGCCTGCAGAAGCACTACCGAGACCTGCCCCGCTGGTTGCGCGAAAAGGTAATAGAAAGAGTGGTAAACCGGATACCGGACTCCAGAAAGGGCAATCGTCTGGTGGAACGTGTCAAGCGCTTCGTGCGCACGGGTGCCTTGCCGTCCGATGACGCCTACCATCGCTATGTGACTGCGTTTGAGGAAGATCGGCGCCGCGCACTTTACTCGAGCACGCTTGGCTCCGCGGTGCATTTCGAAAAGGCGAGGCAGACCTTCGATCTGCATTTCAACCGCGAGGGAATCACGGATGTTCTCAACAGGGCTCTGCACACGGACATCATGATGTATCTCCCCGGCGATCTGCTAACGCTGACAGATCGCATGAGTATGGTGCATTCGGTTGAGGCGCGTGCACCGTTCATCGACCATACCTTGATGGAATTCATGGCGACGGTTCCCCCGGAGTTCAAGCTGAGAGGGGTCGACAAGAAGCATATCTTGAAGCGCGCCTTCAAGCATGTCCTTCCCAGAGAGATTCTCTACCGCCGCAAGCAGGGCTTTACGGTGCCGCTCACGCTCTGGCTCCGCAACGAGCTTGACCCATTCATCCGAGCTACCCTGTCAAAGGAAAGGGTGGAGCGTACCGGACTATTCAAATGGCCCGTCATCGAGCAACTACTTGATGAACATGCGCGCCGCAAGGAGAACCACCACAGCCGCATCTGGTCGCTGTTGATGTTCATGGTGTGGCACGATTTATACACGCCGAATCCAGTCGGCTAATCGCGGGGGCGCATCGTCACGCGCCGGTCGGGGACAGCAATACGCGATTGTAGATATCCAGGTAGGAGTCGGCCATTTGTGCCGACGAAAAGCAGGTCACGACTCTTTGGCGCGCGGCGGCGCCAATGCGCTGCGCGTGTTCCCGATCGTTGACGAATTCGCTGAGGGCGCGCGCAAGCGCGCTCGCATCGCGAGCAGGAACAACGCGACCGGACAGGCCGTCTTCGACGATCTGCGCCGTGTCGCCGACATCGGTAGCTACCACCGGCAGACCGCTTGCCATCGCTTCGAGAACAACCATTGGAAATGCCTCGCTTTCGGAAGGCAGTACGAAGATATCGAGGGCGGCATAGATCGGCCGAACGTCGTTTCGAACCCCGAGCAGATGTACTCGCCCGACGAGATTGAGCAACTGGGCCTCCCGAATGACGGCATCGCGGTAGTCTCCGTCGCCGACGATCACGGCATGAACGGCTGGAGGAAGCGTGACGAGGGCGCGCAGCAGGTACGACAATCCTTTCTTCGACGAAAGCCGTCCAACGAACCCGACCAAAATCCGGTCGCCAAGACCTAGCGCTCGCTTGGCGTCTGCAACCGGAATCGACCGCCGGTACATTTCTGTATCGATCCCGTTGCCGACGCGATGCAATCGCTCTGACGGAAGGTGCGGACGAAGCGCAAGAGCCACTTGCCCGGACACCGCGACGGCGGCATCGCAGTGGCGGGCCAGGCGCTTGTCCAGCGCCATGTAAAAACGGAGTGTCGCGGTGTGGGTAAGCCAGTTATGGTAGGTGGCGACGAGACGGCAGCTCGTACGCCAGCGGGCAAGGAGACCGTAAAAAGTGGTCTTGTACGCGTGGCTGTGTATCAGGTCCGGCTCGCGCCGTTTCACATACCTTCTTAGAGTCGCGACTGCTGAGGCATCCAACTGGCCTTGGCAGGGAATGACGATGCCTTCCTGAATGTGCGAAGCGGCGATGTCGAGGATCCTGCGGTCTCCGCGGCCTGCATTGTCAAATACGCCCACATCAACGGTCACACCCATCCGGTGAAGCTGGTGCACCAGCTCTGCCGCCATCGCCTCGGCGCCGTAGAAGCCCGCGCTGCTTAGCAGGTGGAGAACGCGCACTGCGGCAGGGCTATGAACCTGCGACCGATCGCAGAGGTGTCGCCGAATCGGGAACCGTGCTTGGTTGTCGGCTCTGGGCCAGTTGCCTGGCGCGGTCGACAAGCCCCCAGAAAACCCAAAAATATCCACCAAGCATGAAGTAAGACCAGCGATCTCCGAAGACGTTGGAGACGATGACCGCAACGGTGCAACCGAAGAACCCCAGTCCCAACGCCCGGTGGAAATCGGATTGCCCGGAACGAAGCAGGCGCCAACCACTCGACAAGGCGCCGAGGAGGACGGCGGCCAAGGCGACAAGGCCGATTACGCCCTGCTCGGCGGCGGTCTTCAGGTAGAAATTGTGGGTGTCGGTTAGCGACCCCTGCGGCACCGTGTACCCAAAACCGTTGAACCCTATGCCAAAGATGCCGTTGTCCTGGAACAAAGCCAGCGCGTGTTCCCACAGGACCAAACGCATGGCTGCCGAGTCTTCGATCTGGCCCGTGTCGCTTTCCGTCATGGTCACGCGCTCTACCACGGTCGCGGGCAAGATCATTTGCCAGGTGAAGACCAGAGCTGCGATGAATACAAGCAGGGAACGCTTCTTGACCAGTCCGTACACCGTCACCAGCGCCAGGGCCGCTGCGTAAGCGCCACGCGAGTAGGTAAAAAAGAGCGTCCAGGTCGAGAACACCGCCGCTCCCAAGTAGAGCCATTTCCTGTATTTGTGCTTGTCCCCCAGGAACATCCCGAACAGCAAACCGCCGTAGTAGACGACAAAGGCGCCAAGGTGATTCGCGCCCAGCCCAATCTCCCAAAAGGGCCCGATCGCGCGCCTGTCGTAAGAGAACGCGGAACCTTCCGAGAAATTCCGAAACTCGCGTACAACGATCAGGAATACCACCATAGCCATGATTACAACGATGGTCTTCTGCTGATCTTCGTCCCGGATCGCGTTATACGCGAGAAAATACAGGAAGATCATTTCCGCGTAGTTCTTCCAGTCGGCGAGGACGGGATTTGCCAAAGAGAACGGCGCGGGCAGACCGAAACGCATCGTTACGTTCCACACCGCGCAATAGCTCACCACAGTGAACCCGGTGAGTAGCCAGGTGTGCGGCGCAGACTGGAACCCTTTCTTGTTGAACAGTATTCCCAGGAAGGCACCCAGAATAAGGATATCGAGCGTGCTATTCCCCAAGGGAAAGGTCAGGAGCTTGTGCCACACAGTCGGGAGTGGCGTCAGGATTACGAGCAGATAGAGGGCCCATTCGGCTCGTCTGAACACGGCGGCAATGAACGTAAGAAACACGCCCGCATAGAGTGCGGGCGCGAACAACCCGGCGAATACGAGGGCTAGCTGGGCTTTCAGCCAAGTGATCATGGGAGCCTACGCTGCCCGGCCGGCGAAGGTGGTTCTTGGCCATGCGGGGCCCGTTCGGGCTTGGGCGAAGTGGCCAGCGCTACCGGGAAACAAAAGAAACGCAAGTTCTTGTTGTCCAGCGATGCTAATTTCTTAGCATATGTTCTTGATTTGTGCGTCGTCAAGAACATTGCGGCCTATCCTGGCGTGTTTTTTGCTCAATTGAAGCTTATACTTTGAATTTGGGCTGGATCCGGTAGGACCTTACCGTGACTGTCCAATCACAATCGGGGGGGGGGCGACATCTTGTTGGGGCGGATACGGGGTTTCATCGAGGAGGCCAAGACAGCCTATGAGAGAAGAAAGTACTCGCCAACCACGGTAGCGGAATACCTGCGCAGACAGGGCGCCCAGGTCGGTGAGAACTGCTTTATCGTTCCCAAGAGGCTGGGAACCGAGCCGTACTTGGTCAAGATCGGCAACCACGTAGGCATCGCGGCGGGGGTTATCTTTATTACCCACGACGGCGGATCCTGGATATTTCGCGATGAGGTTCCCGACATGCAGGTGTTCGGCCCGATTGTGATCGAAGACAACTGCATTATCGGTGCCAACGCGGTCTTGTTTCCCAATGTCCGGATTGGCGAAAATTCCATCGTCGGAGCCGGCTCGGTTGTCATAAGCGACGTGCCTGCGAACACGATTGTCATGGGAATCCCGGCCCGTTCCTTCGGCTCCACGGAGAAGTACAAGCAGAAGTGTATCGAGCGGTGGTTGGCCCAGCGCCCGCCCGACGCTTTGATCGAACCCGGCGAGACATGGTGGAACAGCAGGCATTTTCACGAGAATCGCAGGAAGCTGCGCCGGCATCTGACTGAACTTTTCCGGGACCAGCTGAGATAGTTCGCGAGTGGCTGAGCTTCGGAAATCGAATCGATATCAATGAGACGTGGAGAGAAATCATGAGAAGGACACTCAGTACGCCAGCGGCGTGGGCCGCCGGATTGGCGGTTGCGCTGGCTGTGCAAGCCGCGCCGAACCCTGATTCCAATACGGCGACCGTGATGCCGTTGCGCGTGGTACTCGTCGGAGCATCGATAGGAAAGGCCTGGAATCTTCCGGATCTTCCGAATCGCATGCACAGGGCCGGTTACGAATTCGAGGCGATGCAAGCTTGGCAATACGACAAGTCGGACATGCTTGCCGAGGTCTTGATGCGGCCGGAAAGGAAGTTTCATCTCACGCGCACCTACTTCACCGGCTTCCTAAAGCCAGCGCCGCAACCTGCTGATGTGATTGTGCTCAAGGAGTGCTCCGCATACTTCCCTGGCGATATCCCGGTTCAAAACCAAAGGAAGATGGTGGAATCCTGGGTCCAGGAGGTTCGTGACAAGAACATCAAGGTAGTACTCGCCACGGCGGTCCCAGTAACGAAGGAGCGTGCCGCCCAGGAACCCGGGAAGCAGGAGAGCGTGCTGGCATACAACGACTGGGTGCGGGACTATGCGAGGAAGCAAGGCTTGGTACTCCTGGACCTCGAAGCAAGTATGCGGACCGACGACAAGAACAGATACCTCAGGGACGAGTTCGCCAACGAGGACGGGTCCCACGTGAATCGCAGGGCCTACGATGTGCTTGACCCGCTGATGTGGGAGGCAGTCTGTGCGGCCAAACCGGCGGCGGGGTGTGCATCGACGAGTGCCATGCTGCATCGCCCCGATTTGCGGCCTGGCAAATGATTGCCAACAACCCGGAACGCGACCGAAGCACCGCGCGTAGCCACAGGTGAGCCCGAGCCGGATGATCCGGCCGAGGACCCGCACCCCTTGGCCGCCGAGCTGGTGATAAAAGAGCTTTGCTATACGGCGCTCGCATCCGAGCCGATGGCTTGGTGTCTGCGTCGCGTCCTCCTCGCCGGCAAGAGCGTGGTACTCATGTACCACGAGATCGCCGAAGACGATCGGGACATCGAGGCCTGGGCCGTCGTCCGCAAGAGCGACTTTGTGGAACAGATGGAGTACCTCCGGAAGCACTTCGACGTCGTCAGCCTGCAGGAGGCCCTCGCGCGGCGCGAGTCTCGGCATTCCCCATCGCGACCCATCGCCGTCGTTACCTTCGACGACGGCGACCGTGGGAACGCCGAAGTGCTCCTTCCGATCGTTTCAGACCTTGAACTGCCAGTCTCCATATTTGTCGCCACGCGCCAGGTTGTCGAGCAACGAAACTACTGGTTCGATCGGGTCGTGAACACCCTGCAGACGGCCGAGGCGGTAACCGTCGATCTTACACAGCATGGACTGGGGCATTTCGAGGTTAATCGAGTGCGCGGCGCCGCGAACTGGGGGGTTATTCAGGGGCTGCTCGAGCGTCTGAAGGGGTTGCCGTCCAGCGTGCGCGAGCGCGTCGTCGAGGAACTGGTGGAAACCCTGAATGGGAAGGCGATGAGACCCGGTCGGATTGCTCCCCTGGACCGCGACGGAGTAAGGGCGCTGGCTGCGAGCCCATTCGTCTCGATCGGAGCGCATTCTCATTGTCACAACATCTTGACGCAGCTTGATCCGGACGCCGTGGAGAAGAGCGTTGCAACATCCAAGCAATTGCTGGAAAGTTGGACCGGCAAGGAAGTTTGGAGCTTTGCCTACCCGAACGGCGACTACGACGAGCGGGTCGCCGGGATCGTGAGAAACCTCGGTTTCCGATGCGCGATCACCACCGGCAACCGCCTATGGGCGGCGAGCGACTCGCAATACGCCATTCCGCGAATGGGCATAGGCCGCTACGATTCCCCTGAGCAATTCAAGCTCAGCCTCGTCGGTGGATTGCGGAACACGCTGACGGCACTGCCCTGGACGGCACGTGCTGCATCGCACACCAAGGCACGGCCAGGTGAAACCCAGGAGAGCCGTGTATAAGACGAGCATCGCCACCCTGGAGGATTTCCGCAAGCTGAGACCCGTTTGGAATGAACTGTTGCTCAAGATGGAATATCCCATCGTCTTTCTGACATGGGAGTGGATGTATACCTGGTGGGAGCACTTCGGCGGCAATCGCGAGCCGGTCATACTGGTCGTTTCGGAAGACGACACAATCCGCGGGATTCTGCCCCTCTACTCTGAGCGCATGATTCTGGAGAGTTACTGGCTCAGCGGCAGAGTTCTGACACACTGCAGCGCGACGGATCTATTCCCTGATCACACGGACCTGATCGCGCCTCCTGACGAGGCGCGCGAGTGTTTCGCTTCCATACTGCAGTTTCTGCGCTCGCAATACCGTGCGTGGGATGTCTTGCGGATTCCCATGGTCGCCTCGTCGAGCCAGCTCCTGAATTGGTTGGGCAGCAAGACGACCGGCCTGTCGCATCTGGACTTTGACGTGGAGGAAGTATCCGTTGCCCACTTCATACCGATGAGCGGCACGTTCGACGACTATTTCGGCGGACTGGACGCCAAGCAGCGTTACAACGTCCGTAGCAGAGCGAAAAAGCTGTACGAGCAGCACGGGGCCCGGTATGTGGCCTGCGACGGGAGTGCAATGGAGTGCCTGCGGCGCGTGTTCGCCCTTCACCGCCAGCGTGCCGCTCGCAAGGGAATAGCGAGCACGTTCTCTGATTCCCGGGTCCACGCCTTCCACGAGAGCTTGGCGGACCGCATCGGGGACAAAGGCTGGTTGTCGCTCAGATTTCTGATGCGGGACAAGGAGATCCTCGCAGCGTCGTACAACTTCGAATTTGCCGGGCGTTTATTTTCCTATCAGAAAGGATTCGACCCGACCTGGGAACGCTACGGGCCCGGTAGTGTGCTCATGTATGAGTTGATCCGCGAGGCATTCGCCAACAAGCGGGTGGAGTACAACTTTCTGCAGGGAGACGAAGCGTACAAAGGCACCTGGACGAAGGACTATCGCACGTTGTCAAACGTCAATGTCTACAACAACTCCCTGCTTGGGCACCTGGCACGTGGTGGTTATCGGCTCAAGCAGAGGATAAAGGAACGTCTCGGGAAACGGAACGAGGAAGGCCCTCCATCTCGCCATCTGCCGACACCCGTCGTAACCGCGCCCGGGGTTCGGGCGCTCGACAAGAATCGCAGAGCGAAATATGTCGTCCAAGCGGTCGGGATCGAGGCGCTGCGTACTTGCAGGGAGGAATGGAACGCCTTGGTTACCTCCATGCACTACCCGACCGTGTTCTCCAGTTGGGAGTGGATATACACGTGGTGGGAGCACTTTGGTGCGAATCGCCACCTACGTTTGTTGCTGCTCCGCCAGAATGGTCAGTTGCGGGGCGTACTCCCCCTGTTCTCCGAAATGAAGAGCATGGGAGCGGATGGAAGAGCGGGTCGCATTCTCGCGTATTGCAGCGCCTCCGATCTTTTTCCCGACCCTCTGGATCTGATTTGCGCCGCGGCGGATTCGAGAGAATGCGCCGCGGCGGCACTGGAATATCTTGCAACAGCCGACCGGGATTGGGACGTCCTGCATCTGCGGTTCCTGACCGAGGAGAGCGGTTTGCTTCAATACGCCTCCAGCGCAAGCAGTGGCAGATTCGTGGTGGACAGAATTTCCGGTGCGCCCTACGTAGCGCTGACCGGGTCCTCTTATGATGAATATTTTCGAGGCCTTTCTGGGAACGAGCGATCCAAGATAAGCCGGTGCCGCCGCAGGCTGCTTGAGAAGCAGGGCGCAGAATACATTGATATGAGCTCCGAGAACACGGAAGGTGTCCTCAAGTCTCTGGTTAGTTTGCATGAAAAGCGTGCGCAGGAAAAAGGGATTCACAGCTCCTTCGCCCGGCCCCACGTTCTGGCCTTTCACCGGCACCTTCTGAGCCGCCTGGACAAGAGTCAGGTTTGGTTTCGGGGACTCAGACTTGGGCAAGAAGCGATCGCGGTGTTCTACGGCTATGCGTTCGCCGGGCGCATTTCCTATTTCCAGTTGGGTCATGATCCGGCCTGGGGTAAGTTTTCGCCGGGAGTGGTGTTGCTTCAGGAAACCATTCGCGAGGCCTTCGAGCGTGGGTTTACGGAGTACAACTTTCTTCAGGGAGAAGAAAAGTTCAAGGGGCGCTGGACACACAATGTCCGGCAACTCTACACCGTTGACGCCTTTAGCAATTCCAAGTTTGGCCGCTTGTCTTCGTGGGCGGTCCGCGCGCGACAGGTGATCAAGTCTGGGATTTCAAGCCTTGTCGGGCGATGACATCACGCGGAACTCCGCGCGCGCACCGCGGGACGTGAAAAGTTCGCAGTGTGTAATGCGGCCACGGGCGAATCCAGAGGTAGAAACGCTAGAATACCCATTCGGGCTGGCGGCTTGAGAGTGACGGGAGGGTGAGTGGAAATTCTGTTTTGGACCATGGCGGGCATTGTCTTGTACACCTACGTCGGCTATTCGTTGACGATCCTGGTCCTGGCAAGGTTTGTCGACCGTCCGGTACGCCGAGGCGAGATCGAACCACGGGTGACGTACCTGATCACGGCGTACAACGAGGAAAGAAACATTGCGGCAAAGCTCGAACAGGTTCTTTCACTCGGCTATCCGCGTGACAAGCTCGAAATCATTGTCGCCTCGGACGGCTCGACAGACCGAACCGATGAAATTGTTCGTCAGTTCGCCGCCAATCGAGTACGACTGGTGCGCGTTGAAGGACGGGTCGGCAAGACCGAGACCCAGAATCAGGCGGTTCGAGAAGCGACCGGCGACATCATCGTCTTTTCGGATGCGACCACGTACTACGAAGCATCGGCGCTGCGCAATCTCGTCCGAAACTATGCTGATTCCGCAGTCGGCGCGGTAAGCGGGCGTTACGAATACCGCAATCCGACCGGGGCGTCCATAGGCTTCGGCAGCATCCTGTTCTGGCGGTACGAAAACCTCATTAAAGTCCTTCAGACCCGCATTGGCACGATTACGGGGTGTTGTGGCTGTATCTACTCGGTGCGACGCGAGCTCTACGAACCCCTGCCGGCGGACATCATCAGTGACCTGGTTGAGCCCCTGAAAATTCTCCAGAAGGGATATCGCATCGTGTTTGAACCGGATGCGATCGCATTCGAGGAAACCACGGAGAAGACTTCGGAAGAGTTCAGCATGCGGGTACGAGTGGTCACGCGCGGAATGCGAGGATTGTGGTTCATGCGACCATTGTTCAATCCCTTCCGTTTCGGGTTTGTTTCGTATCAGCTGCTATCGCACAAGGTTCTACGCTGGCTGATCCCGGTGTTTCTCCTGCTTCTGCTTGTCTCGAATGCGTGGCTGTTGGGATCGTCATGGTTTTATGATGTGACCTTCGGGCTGCAGGTTGTCTTTTATGCGGTAGCGCTCTTGGGCTTGTTGGCGGAGCGCTGGAACATTGTGTTCAAGCCTCTCATGGTGCCGCTTTACTTCGTGACCGTGAACGCCGCCGCAGTGGTCGCCATGTATAGAATCTGGAAAGGGTACAAAGCGGTGACATGGGAGACGATACGGCGATGACGGTGCCGGTGTTGAGTATCGGGTTCGTTTCCCAGGACGATCCTTTTTACGTTCGCATTTTCTTCGAGGAGTTTCTCAGGGATTGCGAAAGACGCGAGATAAAGGTCGTTGTCATCGCGCCCCCGATGGGCAAGAAGAGCTTTGCCGGATTGCTCCTGCAAATGTATGATTTCTACGGTGGTTGGGATTTCCTGCGAATGGGATTTCGATACGTCCTGTACAAGGCAGCGGCGAAACTACCGGGACGGATTCGAGGCGGACGGTGTTTCTCGGTGGCGCAGGTCTGTCGGCATTTTGATATCCCCGTGCTGACTGCTCGCGACATAAATGATTCGGCCTTCCTCGACCAGCTGTCGCGGTTGGGGCTCGACTTGATCATATCGGTTGCGGCGCCGCAGGTTTTTCGGGAGCGGCTGATCGGCCTTCCGCGATTGGGGTGCATCAATATTCACAATTCCAAGCTGCCCAAGTATCGCGGTATGCTTCCGAACTTCTGGCAGATGTTTCATGGTGAGAAGTCGGTCGGCACCACTATCCATTGCATCAACGCCGGGATTGACGATGGAGAAATCCTCCTTCAAAAGGAAACGCCGATTGAAGCCGGGGAGAGCCTGGACGCGCTCATCCGACGCACCAAAGCGCTTGGGGCGAGCCTGATGAACGAGATGTTGCGCCACTTCAGGGCGGGCAGCGTCACCCGCATCCCAAACCGGAAGGAAGACGCATCGTATTTTACGTTTCCGACGGGGCGGGATGTCGGGGAATTCCGTCGGCGGGGTTACCGGTTGCTATGATCAACGCCCTGTCCTTTGACGTGGAGGACTGGTTTCAGGTGGAGAACCTGAAGTCGGCCGTGCGGCGGGATGAGTGGGATTCGCTGGAACTCAGGGTAGAAGCCAACACGCGCAGAATTCTGGCGCTGCTGCGCGAACGCGACGTCAAGGCGACGTTCTTTGTCCTCGGCTGGGTCGCCGAGCGCTGCCCGGCGCTGATTCGCGACATCGACCGTGAAGGGCACGAGGTCGCGTGCCACGGTTACGGCCACCATCTCATCGGACAGATGACACCGGAAGCGTTTCGTGCCGACGTCACATTGTCCAAACGGATTCTTGAGGAACTCATCCAGAAACCTGTGGTGGGCTATCGTGCCCCAAGCTTTTCGGTGACGCCGGACACCGTATGGGCTCTGGACATCCTCAAAGAGGCGGGATTTCAGTACGACTCGAGCATATTCCCGGTTTCGCTGCACGACCGCTACGGGTTTCCCGGGGCCAGCCCACGCCCTTTTACCTGGCCGAACGGCCTTATGGAAATTCCCCTCGCCGTCTACCCTATCGGCAAGTATCTTCTTCCCGCGGGCGGCGGCGGGTACTTCCGTCTTTTCCCGTACGCCTATTTCCGGCACGCGCTGACCCGGCTGAACCGCAATCGTCAGGCGTTCACGTTTTATCTTCACCCTTGGGAATTCGACCCCGGTCAACCGCGCGTCCAGGTTCCCTGGTTCTATCGCTTCAGGCATTACGTGAATTTGCACAAGACAGAAGGGCGACTGCGCAGGCTGCTGAAGGATTTTCGTTTCTCGACTGTCAGGAACGCCTACGTTGCGGAGGTCTCGGGCGAATCGGCCAAGCCGATTCCGCTCATGCTGATGATAGACCGGATAGGGTCGGATCTCGCGGGAACGGAAAACCAGTTCCTGAAACTCATCGCCGGCCTGGATCGCCGGCGGTTCGACATCCATGTCGTCTGCCTGGACGATCGGCCTTGGTTCCAGGAACACCGCGCGGAATTCAATTGCACGACGCACCTCATCGAGATCAATCGCTTCAAACATCCCCGAACGTACGTGAATTACTTTCGGCTCATCCGCCTCCTCCGGCGGGTAAGGCCGGCAATCGTCCACACGTTTTTTCCTGTCGCCAATATTGTCGGCGTTTTGGCCGCTCGCCTCGCCGGCGTTCCTCACATCATTTCCAGCCGCAGGGACTATGGGGAGTGGATGCTGCCGCACTATCTCGCGGCGACCCGTTTCGCAAACCGGTTCACTCGGTGCATCGTCACCAACTCCCTGCAAGTGAAGGAACTCACCACGCGCGTGGAGGGTGTCCGCGAGGATCGTATCGAGGTCATTCCCAACGGGATCGAACTTGCCCGCTTTTCCGGCCTACGGCGTGACCATGGACTCAAGCAGTCCTTGGGTATCCCGGCTGACGCCAGGGTGGTGGGCATCGTCGCCAATTTTCGGCCGATGAAACGACACGAAACCTTCTTGCGCGCCGCTCGGGAGATATTGAAAATCCGTAAGAACGTGCATTTCGTTCTGCTCGGCGAAGCGTTCCTGGAAGGAAGGCAAGAGCAGCTCGAGACTCTGGCGCAATCCGAAGGCGTGCGCAGTCAGACACACTTTGTCGGCAGACTTCCGAACGTACTACGGTACCTCTCGATCATGGACATAGGTGTCAACTGCTCCCAGGGTGAAGGGCTTTCGAATGCCGTGATGGAGTACATGGCGGCCGGAG
>Ga0137409_10001708_pt1 | contig 23808 bp, 24 predicted proteins | sample CZODoug1_16funga_FD_122059 | JGI IMG/M metagenome (GOLD analysis project Ga0137409, IMG submission 122059) | Vadose zone soil fungal communities from Angelo Coast Range Reserve, California, USA - CZODoug1_16fungal (Hybrid Assembly) | ecosystem: Environmental > Terrestrial > Soil > Vadose zone...
GCCACCTGGGCGACGCGCTCGAGATCAATGACGAGATCTATCAGTTTCGGGACTGGTCGCGGTCGTCGGTCCACGTCCTGCTGCGGCTCGATCCCCGCTCGGTCGACGTCGGTCGTGGCAAGCGCCCCGACGGCGATTACGCGCTGGCGTGGACGAAGGCCTATGGCCGCGGCCGGGTCATCTATACGGCGCTCGGCCACGAGCCGGGCGTCTGGGCCGATGAGCGGTTCCAGGCACATCTCCTGGGTGCGATCCAGTGGGCCCTTGGCCGCTCGTGAGCGACACTCGCCGGCACGCGCCTTGATGCCAGACCCGCCGGAGGTATCCATGAAAAGATTGCTGACCGTTGCAGTTGTCGCGGGAAGTGTGTTCGCGTTTGCAGCGTTGGCGTCGGCGGCGGAGCCCACGCAGGCCGATTTCGACGCCTGCAATCGAGCCGCCCAGGCCGGCGCCTCGGACGCTCAGCTGCGCGGCATGTCGGAGCAGGGAGCGAAGGACCCCGCCTTCAAGACCGCATATCAGGAGTGCATGAAGCGACGCGGTTTCTGACACGTCGGGCGATGCGCGCCGCACGGCTCGCGGCGTCGAGCCGTGCGGCTACGGCGCGGCCGGCGGGCGGTAGCTGATGCCGTAGCGCGCGAAGATCTTCGGGATCGTCTGATCCGCGATCAGCGCATCGAGCGCGTGATTGACGGCGTCGACGAGCGGTGTGTCGGCATTGCGAAGCCCAACGGCCACGTTCCAGCGAAAATCGCGCTCGGGCATGTACGTCTCGGAGATTTTCACGGCGCCGGGGTGGAGCTTGAGGTACCAGCCGGTGTAGGCGTCGGACACCAGCCCCGCCGCCGACTGCCCCTGCGCCACCGCGTCCAGAACGTCGAACGGGCTGCCGTGCGAGGACAGCGGAAGGTTTCGGCGCTCGAGCACGTAGTGCGGCCACGAGGTGTGCTCGAGGGCGATCTTTCCCTTGACGTCTTCCAGCCGCTCGATCGGCGGCGAGGCGGGTGGAACGACGAGGACGTAGCCACTGGTGACGTACGGCTTCGTGAGACGGGGGCCGCGGCGAGGACCGCCCCCGTCCGTGTCGGCCCTGACGATCGAGCCGATGCTGGCGTCGCAGTCGATGCGGCGCGCGTGGCGGGTGAACACGATCCAGTCGACGTGCAACCCCACGCCAAGCTGCTTGGCGATGGCCTCCGCGATCTCGACCTGGAAGCCCGGCGTGCTCCGGTCCTGGCTCGAATACGGCAGCGCGTCGGGATGCGCGCAGACGTTGAACGTTCCGCGCTCGCGCACGCCCGCCAGCGATGCCGCATGCGCCACGCCCAGGTCTGCGGCCACCAGCAGGGCGACGGCGACGACGAGCGCGCGCTCACTCCGCATCGTCACTCGTCTTTCACGCTGGACAGCGACATGAGGTAGGCGACGAGCTTCCAGATTTCCTCGGGCGGCAGCATCGTCTGAAACGACGGCATCACCAGGCCGCTCGCGCCGCCGGGCGAGCCCTGGGCGATCCGCGCATAGAGGAAATCGGGCTCGTACGTCTTGCTGCGCAGCTTCGGCGCCCGGGACACCCGCCCCTCGCGACCGTGGCAGTACCCGGTACAGGAGGCCGAGAATCGTTTCGCTCCTTCTGCGATCGCGTCCGGGTCGTCGAGCGGGAACGGCGGCTTGCTGACCGCGGCGGACGGCTGCCGCATGCCCTGGGCCCGCACCACGCCCTTGACGGGCAGACCGACGATGGCCACGGCCATCACGACGAGGACGACGACGACTCGCATGCTTCTCCAGGCGGCGATATGAGTGAGAGGGAGGGGAGGACGCCGCGTCCTCCCCTCCTCACCAGAGACTACTTCAGGGTGAAGACGAACATCGCCGCGCCCGCCGGGAAGTCTTCCACCTCCGGCCACAGGGCCGGGTAGAGGCCCAGCACGAGCGATCCGAGACCGCTCGGGACGGCGATGTATTGCTTGCCGTTGACGGAGTAGCTGATCGGACCGCCGCGATGACCGGAGCCGGTGCGGAAGTGCCAGAGCTGCTCGCCGGTGTCGGCGTCGTACGCGTGCACGATGCCCTCGAGGTCACCGTGGAAGACGAGGTTGCCGCCGGTGGAGAGCACGCTGCCGATCGGCGGGTACTTGAAGTTGATGCTCCACTTCCGCTCGCCCGTGACCGGGTCACGCGCGTCGAGATGCCCGTAGGCCTCGCCGCCGGGCGGGTGCTTGGCGACCTGGTCGCCGCCAAAGAACAGTCCGGCCGCCGGTTCCGTCTGCGGCGTCTGCTTCTCGACGGTGACTTCCTCGCACGCCTCCATCGCGGTGTTGTACCAGAGCTTGGTCTTCGGGCTGTACGAGCCGGAGTTCCAGCTGCGGCCGCCCGCGATCCACGGACAAATGAACTTGGGCTTCCCCACCTCACGCGGCGGGTTGCGGCCAATGAGCTCGCCGGTCTTCGGGTTGATGCTCTTCACCCAGTTGTAGACGTGGTTCATCGGCCACACATTTTCGATCTTGCCGTTCGTGCGGTCGTACACGAACACGAAGCCGCTCTTGTTCTGGTGGACGAGCAGCTTCTTGCCGTCGCGGTCCAGCACGAGGCTCTCGCCGAGGCCGGAATCGTAGTCCCAGTCGTCGTGCGGGATCTCCTGGTAGTACCACTTGAGCTGGCCGTTGTCCGGGTCGAGCGCAAGCACTGAGGAGGTGTAGAGGTTGTCGCCCGGACGTGCACCGCCCCAGTCATAGTCTGGCGCGGGGTTGGCCGTGCCCCAGTACAGGAGGTTCAGCACGGGATCGTAGGAACCGGTCATCCAGCCGCCGCCGCCACCGAACTTGCCGGAGTTGCCGCCCCAGCTCTTCGGATCGTCCTTGATGGTATTGAACTCCCACGCCTTCTCCCCGGTGGCCGCCATGAGGGCCCAGATCTTGCCCTGGATCGGCAGCTCGCCCGCCGTCTGCCCGAGGATGACCTTGTCCTTCACCACGAGCGGCGCGCCGGTGAAGTTGCAGCTGCACTTCTTCGTTTCAAGGATTTGCTTCTCCCAGACCACCTTCCCGGTCTTCTGGTCGAGGGCGAACACGCGCCCATCGAGGCCGCCGAAGTAGACGCGCCCGTGCCCGACCGCGACGCCTCGGTTGTAGGGCTGGAAGAAGAGCGTGTTCACCACCGGATCGAGCTTCGGATAGAAATGCCAGAGCTCCTTGCCGGTCGCCCCGTCGAGGGCGAAGACGCGATTGTAGGAGGCGATGTAGTACATCACGCCGTCGACCACGAGCGGCGTCGCCTCGAGGCCCTGCACGATGGCGCCCGGCTGGTGGACCCAGGCCACGGTCAGATTCTTGACGTTGTCCTTGTTGATCTGGGCGAGCGGACTGAAGCGGAACGCGTCATAGCTGCGGTGATACATGGCCCAATTGTTGGGATCGTCGTTCTGGAGCCGGCTCAACCCCGCCGTCTGCCCCGAAGCGAGCAGGGGCGCTACGAAGAGCAACACCAGAGCGAACAGAAGCGTGGCGCGACCGACGGACAGCCACTTCCTCATAGGTGCTCTCCTCTCGACTCTGACCCTGGGTATGGCGCTCATCCTCACTCGCACAGCGGCATATCTAAACGCCCCATCGCTCGCCGCTGTCAAGGTGCGGTTGCCGCGGTGCGACAGGGTGAAGCCTCACGGGACGTCGACGACGACGATGCCCCACGGCAGCGTGCCCGTGGCGACGCGACCGACGACCTTGCCGGTGGCCGTGTCGATCACCGCCACGTCGCCGGCCCGGCCCACCGTCACGTACAGGCGGCTGCCGTCCGGCGTCAGCGCGGTCCACCAGGCCCGCGGTCCCACGGCGATCGTCGCGAGCACGTCGAGGGTCGAGGCGTCGAGGACGCGGATGTCCCCCGACCCCCCGTGAGACACCCACGCCCGCTTTCCGTCGCGGCTCAAGGCGACGTCCACGGGGCGGCTGCCGCCGGTCGGCGCCGACTTCTCGACGCTCAGCGTGTCCATGTTCACGATGGAGACGACGTGCGCCTGCTCACTGGCGACGAACAGGCGACGCGAGTCGGCGGTGAACCGCATGCCCCGCGGGTTTTTCGGCACCGGGATCTTCTTGGCCACCGCCTGGGCCGCGGTGTCGATCAGGTGGATGTCGTTCGACGTCTCGTTGCTGACGGCGATCCAGCGACCATCGGGCGAGAGGACCGCCGTTTCCGGCTCGGTGCCCACCTCGATCTTCTTCACGGTGCGCGAGGAGGCGACGTCGATGACGGTCACCGCGGAGTCGTTCTCGTTCACGACGTACAAGAGCGTCCCGTCCCGGTTGAAGGTCAGTCCCTCCGGATCGCGGCCGGCCGGGAGCGTGCTCATCACGGTGAGGCCGGCCGCGTCGATGACGCTGAGGGAGTCGCTGTTGGAGTTCGCGACGTAGACGCGCTTGCCGTCCGCGCTCGCCGTCACACCGCGCGGTCGCTTGCCCACGGCCAGGGTCTTCAGCACCGTCCCGGTGTCGGCCTGGATGACCGTGACGTCGTCCGATTTCTCGTTGGTCACGAAGACGCGGAGCTCGGCGTGCGCCTCCGGGACCATCGCGACGAGAAGGAGAGCCGCGAGCCATCTCAGGATTCGAAGGCGCTTCGTTCTCGCAAGGAGCCAGCGATCGAGCCCCCACACGCGGCCGGCCCCGGTGACGAGGAAGATCGCCATCGAGACGACGAGCAGCAGATGGAAGCCCTGCTGTCCGAAGCTCATCCACTGGTTGGCGAGACCGAAGTTCAGCGCGAGGAACAGGCCGACGGCCGCGGCCAGGCGCGTCATGACCCCGAGCAGCAGCCCGACGCCCACGACGACCTCGCCGATCGTCTGGAGGGTGGCGAACAGTTCGGCATGGGGAAGCACCGTCGTCTGCAGAAAGTCCCGATACCATCCGATCGGGTTACCGGCGGCGAACTCCGCCACGCGCTTTGGATGGAACGCGATGAAGCGCGGCGACACCATCGCGTAGGGGATCATCCCGGCCGCGACACCGTAGCTGACCTTGGTCCAGACCGCCTTGATGAACCACGCGCCGACGACGACACGAAGCAGCGCCACCGCTCGATCGGAGTGATTCATGCGCGGTGGCGATGCTAGGTGAGTCCGCGAGGATGGTCAAGACGCCTCGCGTCGATCGCCCGTGGGCGCCGGTCAGACTTCGGCGGCTCCCGCCCGCGGCAGCCGAACGGATCGGCGGGCCAGTATGCTCAGCAGCGCGCGCGCGAGCTCGGGCACCCCACGCGCGGCGGGCTCGTCGATGCGGACGGTGAGAACCGCGGCCCCGGCCCGGCCGATCGCCGAGAGCAGGAAGAGCACGTGCATCTCGCTCCACGAAGAGCCGAGCGCGTGAAGCGGGGCCGACAGCGCCCAGGCCAGCAGGCCGGCGAGCGTCGAGGAGACGGCGAAGCCCAACCCACCCGCGGCGGCAAAGGCGGCCAGATAGAACGGACGTCCGCGCCGTGGGGACACGGCGATGGAGAGATCGAACGTGGCGATGCCGTGGCCGCCCCACAGGGTGCCGGACACGACCGCTTCGATGGCGATCGGCCACAGCCGGTCGGGTGTCACGAAGAGCCAGATCAGCGGGACGATCGAGATGCCGAAGGAACAGACGACGAGCACGGGACGCGCGCCGAGGGTGTCGACGAGACGGCCCCACGCCGGCGCCGACACGATACGGAGGGCCGCCACGATGACCGCGTGGGCGGCCACGAGCATGAACGCCATCTCGAGATTGGCGAGCATGTGGAACGAGAAGAAGCCCGCCGAGATCCCCACCGCCGCCCCCCAGGCGAGGAGATAGCCGAGCAGCGGACGCGCTCGAGGATCGTGCACCGCGCGAGCCACGTCGCCCCAGTCGGGCGCGCTGTCTTCCTGACCGCGCGGGCTCTGCTGCGCGAGCAGGAGGCGGATGCTCACGATCCCCGCCGCGCAGGCGACGGCCGCAAGGACGCCCAGCGTTTCGCCCTTGAAGCCGCGCGGCGCGAGCGCGTCGAGCGCACATCCGGCGGCGAGCGACGAGATGGTGCCCGCGAGGGTCAGATAGACCATGCGGCGGGCGAGGAAGCGTCCGCGTACGGGGCCGGGAACCAGCTCGCCCATCCACACCGTCCAGGCGTTGTTGCCGACGACGCCCAGGATGCTCGCCAGCGCAACGACGGCGACGAAGACCATGAGCGCGGTGGCCGGGGCCAGGTGAAGGAAGGGCACGGCCACCAGCGGCAGCCACACGAGACGGGCCGCGCCGATCGCGGCGACGGTGACCGGCTTGGCGCCGATTCGCTGCGTGAGCCACGCCGCGGGCACCTGGACGATCTGCGCGGCGAGCGGAAGCGCGCTGAGAAGTCCAATGACGATCGGGCTCGCTCCGAGGAAGAGCGCCCAGCCGGTGAGAACCGCGCCGCCGGCGCACGCAGCGAACACCTCGGCGGCGGCGCCCTCGGCGACGGAGGCGTCGAGGGATGCACGGAGCCCACCCCCACGGTGAGACGGCATAGACGGCATCGCCCCGGTGCGTGCGAAGCGCGCCGCCTGCCGGACGTCCGGACCCCGAGGCGGATCAGGGTACTTCGAATATACTCCCTCGCGTGGTTCGCATGGGAGTCGCTTTCAGCGGCGGCCTGTCGCCCGCTGACATCGTCGAGTGCGTGAAGCTCGCCGAGGCGCTCGGCTACGAATCGGCGTGGGTGGCGGAGGGTCATGGGGGTGACCAGGCACGAGTATCTCGAGCGTGTTCGTGCGGAGCGCCACGACCATCGGGATGGCGGCGGCCACCGTCGACCAGCTCTCCAGTGGCCGGTTCATCCTCGGCCTGGGCGGAAGCCACCGGGTCCAGGTCGAGCCCGAGCACGGTAGCTCGTCTGTCCAGCCGACGGCGCGGCTGCGCGACACGATCGCCATCGTGCGCGCCCTGGTGCGCGACGGCGTCGTCTCGCATCGTGGCGAGGTGGTGACGATCGAGCGGTTCGACCTCTGGTTCCCGCCGCATCGGCCGGACATCCCGATCTACGTGGCCGCGCTGTTCCCACGCATGCTCGAGATCGCCGCCGAGCTCGCCCAGGGCGTGCTCCTCACGTGGCCGACGCCGAGCACGATCGCGCGCGCCGTCGAGCACGTCGCGCTCGGCGCGCGCCGCACGGGACGCGACGCGACGGCGGTCGACGTGGCGTCGCTGATCCCGTGCGCGGTGGCCGGCACCGTCGCCGCCGCGCGTGATGCCCTGCGGCCCGCCGTGGGGCTCTACGCCGGCTTCTTTCCCCGCTACAACCGGCTGCTCGCGGAGGCGGGCTTCGGCGACGCCGTGCGGGCGATCAAGGAGGCGTTCGACGGCGGCGGCCGCGACGCCGCGGCGAAGGTCGTACCCGACGAGTTGATCGACGCGGTGGCACTCGCCGGCACCCCGGACACGTGCCGCGACCGCCTCGCCGCCTATCGCCGCGCCGGGCTCGCGCTGCCGATTGTGAGCCCGCGCGCGTCGGGCCCCGACGCGCGGAAGACGGCGATGGCCGCGATCCGGGCCTGCGCGCCGTGAGCGCGGCGGGCCACTGCACCCGACGCGTCCGAAAGGGGGAACACGAATGACCGCGACGAGAACGGTTCTGTCAGTGTCACTGCTCGCGTTGCTCGCGACGGGCTGTGTCTCGCAACCCCTCAAGATCGAGACGCGCACCCGGAGCAATTACGAGGAGCTGGGCCAGGGGCAGGGGTCGGCCACCGGCGTCATGCTCTTCAACTTCATACCCATCGGACAGAATGAGCGGTTTGTCCGAGCCTACGAGGCAGCGGTCAAGAGCAAAGGCGGTGACGCGCTCCTGAATCCCGAGATCTCGGAGCGCTGGTTCTGGGCCTACGTCCTCAACCTCTACCACACCACCGTCAGGGGGACGGTGATCAAGTACAAGTGACTATTGCCAGCCGGGCGGAACGACGGCGACGCCCCGGAGACCCTTCGCGACCAGGTCGGCCACCAGGTGATCGCGGATGGGGCCGATCAGGATGTTGGACCGACGGAAGACGTTGACGTCGGGTTGCGTGGGCGGGCCGTAGAGGCGCGTCATCGCCGCCTTCAGCTTCGCGGTCGTCGTCGTCACGATCTCGACGTGCAGTCCCAGGCCGGCCTGGAGATTCTCGATGGTCTCCACCTGCGAGGGATCGTCCATCGCCACCACGAGAACGTCGTCGACGCGGAACAACGGGATGAGGAGGTGCCGCGTCGCGAACCGCTCCGAGATCAAGCGGGTGAGCTCCTGATCGATCGAGATCGGATCCAGGTCGAAGAAGTTGATGTGGAGCTGCGTGCACAGCGCGTCGCGCATCGTCGCTTCGTTCACGTAGCGCAGCTTGATGAGCGCCTGTCCGATCGGCATCGGCGTCCGGCGCTGGAGCGCCAGCGCCTCGTTCAGCTGCTCGGCGGTGATCCGCCGGGCCTTCAGCAAGATCTCGCCCAGCCGTGACCGTCGCTTGTGGCGGTGGAGCAGGGCGTTGAGCTTCTTGCGCGTGATCAGCTTGTTGGCGAGCAGGACCTGCCCGATCGGCACGTAGGTCTGCGACACCGCCTGCAGTCGCAGCGCGGCCTCGAGCTGCGCCTCGGTGATGATCTTCTCCTCGACCAGGATCTCGCCGAATCGGCGAGCGCTCGGGGACACCTCGCCGCTCGGCGGCGCCACCACCGTGGGTGTGGTGCTGGCGCGCGCTCTCACGACTTCCGGCCCCCGGCTGAAGTGGTTGACGACCTTCGGCTCCCGGCTGAAGTGGCTCACGGTGCCCTCCCCACCCAGGAGACAAGGCAACCTCGATGCCGGACCCCGGACATCACCTAAACGCCTGTCAGGCTTGACGTTCACTGCCGGGCCACGCTGGATCGGAGGTGGACACGTCCCGACCAGCGATCACTTCTTGACCGGCTGGTACGTCCCGACGTTTCGTCGTGCGCGATAATCCGCTCGAGGACATCCTCAACGTGACGACGATGATGCGACTGAAGGGAAAAGTGGCCCTGGTGACCGGCGCGCAGCAGGGGATCGGGCGGGCCATCGCGCTGGCGTTCGCCCGCGAGGGCGCAGACGTCGTCATCAACTATCTGGATGACGCCGGCGCCGCCGGGCAGGTCGCGAAGGAGGCGCGCGACTCCGGCGTGCGCGCCCTGGTGGCTCAGGCCGACGTCGCGCACGTGGACCAGGATCAGGCGCTCGTCGCGCGCGCCGTGAGGGACCTCGGCGGCCTCGACGTGCTCGTCAACAACGCCGGCGTCTACCCGCGGTCGCCGTTCCTCGAGCTCTCCGAGCGCGAGTGGGACTACGTCCTGGACGTCAACCTCAAGGGCTCGTGCTTCTGCGCGCAGGCGGCGGCCCGGGCCATGATCGCGGGCGGCCGCCGCGGATCGATCATCAATCTCTCCTCGTCGTCGGTGCGCGGCCAGCCGCGCGGCGTGCACTACACGGCCAGCAAGGGCGGCGTCATCACGATGACGCGCACGATGGCCCTCGAGCTCGCCCCGCACGGCATCCGTGTGAACGCGATCGCGCCGGGCACCACCGACACCGCCCAGCCGCGCGGCGGCAACACCGAGGAGGAGATCGCGGCCATGGCCAGGGTGATTCCGCTCGGCCGCATCGCCCAGCCGGACGACATCGCGAGCGTCGCGGTGTTTCTCGCCGGCGAGGAGTCGCGGCACATGACGGGCCAGACCCTGCACGTCAACGGCGGCCTGCTGATGCGCTGAGGATGGGATCCGATGCCGAGCCCTCATCCGGTCGCCTTCCTGGTCGACGTCGACAACACGCTGCTCGACAACGATCACATCGCGGCGGATCTCAAGCGACACCTCGAGCACGCGGTCGGGCCCGAGCAGCAGGCGCGGTACTGGACCATCTTCGAGGAGCTGCGCGTCGAGCTGGGCTACGCGGACTATCTGGGCGCCCTGCAGCGCTACCGGGTGGAGCAGCCACGCGATCCGCGTGTGCTCACCGTCTCAGCGTTCATGGTCAACTATCCCTTCGCGAATCGCCTGTACCCGAACTCACTCGACGTGGTCGAGCGCTTCCGCGCCTGGGGACCGACGGTGATCTTCTCGGACGGCGATGCGGTCTTTCAGCCCCGCAAGGTCGAGCGCTCGGGCTTGCAGGAAGCCGTCGACGGCCACGTCCTCATCTATATCCACAAGGAGCACGAGCTCGACGACGTGGCGCGGCGATATCCCGCCGACCACTATGTGCTGGTCGATGACAAGCTGCGGATTCTGACGGCGGTGAAGCGGGCGTGGGGAGGCCGGGTCACCTCGGTCTTCCCGCGGCAAGGTCACTACGCGCACGACCCGAAGGCGCTCGCCACCTACCCGCCGGCCGACGTCAGCGTCGAGCGCATCGGAGATCTGCTCACCTACGACCTGCCCGCGCTGCTCGCGGCGGCGTCGCCGGCGATGAGTCCCGGCCGAACGAGGCGATGAGCGAGCCCCCGGTATCATCGTGATGCTGGCGGCACCTCGAACTCCGCGGCCCAGCGCTCGAGGAAGACGGCGATCATCTTGGTCCGCTCCAGCAACGTGGCCAGCTCGATGAACTCTTCCTCGCTGTGCGCGCGGCTGCCCCGCGGCCCGAGGCCGTCGATCGTCGGCGCCAGCTGCGAGGTGTGGTTGCCGTCGGAGCCGCCGCCGGTGGCGATGGCCTTGACCTCCACGCCGAGGTCGCGTCCGGCGGCCTGCATGATCTCGAGCAACCGCGCGGTGCCGGGATCACCGGGGGGCCACGGGGGAAACTGGATGGCGCCGGTGAAGCGGGCGGCCGTGCCCGGCACGCGGACCCGCTCGCAGATCTCGCGCATGCGCGCGGTCGCGCGCGCCGCCTCCTCGGTATTCCACACGCGCAAGTCGATGTCGGCGGCCGCCCGATCCGCGATCACGTTCGGCCGCGTGCCGCCGCGGATCACGCCCACGTTGACGGTGGTCCCCGTGTCGAAGCTCGTCAGCGTGTGCAGCTCCGCCACCTTCTGGGCGAGATCCCAGATCGCGCTGGCGCCGAGCTCGGGCTGGAGCCCGGCGTGGGACGACTTGCCCGTCACCTCCAGGCGAAACACGCCGGCGCCCTTGCGGGCCATGACGTACTCGCCCCCGGGGCGCGCGGGCTCGAGGATGCCGACGCTGTGCGCGCGTCGCGCCTGCTCCGCGATGACGGCGCGCGAGGTCGGCGACAGGCGCTCCTCGTCGGCATTGAAGACGATCGCGATCGAGACGTCGTCCCAGGCGCGGGATCGGGTCTCGCGATGCGCGCGTAGTGCATAGAGCAGGGCGGTGAGGCCGCCCTTCATGTCGTAGACGCCGGGCCCGTACGCGCGGCCCCCGGCGACGTGAAAGGGCCGCTCCTTGACCGTGCCCGACGGGAACACGGTGTCGAAGTGGCCGACGAAGAGAAAGCGCCGGGGGCCGCGGCCGGGCTTCTCGGCCACCAGATGGTCGCCGAAGTGCTCCTGCGCGACCCGCGACACCGTGAAGCCGAGCGACTCCAGCCGCTCGGCGAGAATCGCGCCCACCCGATTGACGTCGAGCACGTCGTCGGTGCCGCTGTCGTGATTGACCAGACGTCCGAGGAACTCGATCTGCTCGCCCTGCCAGCCCTCGAGTCGCGCGATGAGCTCCCGCATGCGTCACACGCTTCCCGCGCGAGCACAGATGCGGCCGCCCTTGAGCACCAGCTCGATGCGCGCGGGATCGAGGAGCACCCTGACGTCGTCGAGCGGATTGCCGTTCACCACCACCACGTCCGCCAGCCGGCCGCGCTCGATCGTGCCGAGCTCGCGCTCGAGCCCCAGGCACGCGGCCGCCCACTGCGTGGCCGCGCGCAGCGCCTGCATCGGCGTGAGTCCCGCCTCGACCAGGTACGAGAGCTCCAGCGCGTTCTTCGGGTGTCCGTGGCCGCCGGCATCGGTGCCGGCGGCGATCGGCACGCCGAGCTCGAGCGCGCGCTTCACGCTCGCGAGGTGGTGCGGATGGAGCTCGATCGCGCGCGTGCGCACGTGCGGCGCGACGCTTTGGCGGTGGTAGACGTACACCGTGAGCGTCGGCACGAAGAAGGTGCCCTGCGCGGCCATCCGCGTCATCAGCTCGGGCTCCTCATCGAGATAACACCCGTGCTCGATCGAGTCGACGCCGGCCGCGAGCGCGGTCCGAAGCCCCGGCCCGCCGAGGGCGTGGCACATCACGCGCCGTCCCAGCGCGTGCGATTCCGTGACGAGCGCCTGCATCTCGGCCAGCGAGAAGGCCGCGTCCAGCGGTCCGTGGCCCGCCCGCGAGCTCGCGCCGCCGGTGGTGGCGGTCTTGATCACGTCCGCGCCGGCGCGCACGAGCGTCCGCACGACATCGCGCACCTCGTCGGGCCCGTTGCCCACGCTCTTGGGCAGCAGCGGGTCGTCGGTGGCGCAGCACTCGTGGCCCGACGGGCTGACGCGGTCGCCGATGCCGCCGGTCGGCGAGATGATCTGGATCCCGAGCACGAGGCGTGGCCCCGAGATGAGCCCGTGCTCGATGGCGACCTTGAACCCGGCGTCGAGCCCGCCGGCGTCGCGGACGGTCGTGTAGCCCATGGCCAGCGTGTCGGCGAGCACGCGCGCGGTGCGCAGGTGCGCGGTGCTGGCCGGCTCGTCGAGTCCCCAGCGCGTGGCCAGCGCGTAGCCGTGCGACGCCATGTGATCGTGGGCGTCGATCAGCCCGGGGATCACGGTGCGCCCGCGCACGTCGAGGACCTCGGCATCGGCGGGCCACGTCGTCGCCGCCCGCGGGCCGGCCGCGATGATGCGATCGCCCTCGATGACGACGGCGGCGTCCGCCACCGGCGTGCCACCGGTGCCGTCGATCAGCGTGCCGCCGGTCAGGACACGCATCATGCTACGTCTGCAACACGCGCCGGATCTCCGTCTCCGCCCAGAGGATCGCGTCCTTCGGACTCGCCGCGTTCGTGACGGCCTTCGCGAACATGTTGGGAAGGATGTAGCTGTTGGTGATCATCTGGATGCGCTCGTCGGGCGGCGCCGGCCAGCCGTAGAGGTGCGAGTACTGCGCGAGCGCCTTGAGCGGCTTGTACTTCGGGTCCAGGCTCCACACCGCATGGCTCTCCATGTCGCGCCAGACCGGATGGTTGTAGTTGTCGCCCGACATGATCCACTCGTGATACTGCGCCGGCTCGAAGAACCAGCGGAGGAACTCACGGGCGGCGTCGAGGTTCTTGCTGGCCTTCCAGATGCCGAGGCTGCGCGGCACGCCGACGGTGTGACGGCCGGCCGGCCCGGCCGGCGACGGGTGAAAGCCGGTCTGCTCGGCGACCGGCATCTTCTTCTCCTTCGCCACGACGTAGTGACTGATCGGATTGTGGATCCACGACCCCGCGCCCGAGTTCAGGAACTGGTTGTTCGACGCGTTGTCCCAGGAGAGCACCACCGGGTCCATGGCCTCCGTGTACAGCGCGCGGACGTAATCGAGGGCCGCCTCCGTCTCCTTCGACCTGATCGCGACCGTGCGGCCGTCGGCGGCGACCTCCTTGGCGCCGAAGCACCAGAGGATCGACGACAGCGTGGTGACCGAGTCGGTGGCCTGACTGATGGCGAAGCCGACCGGGTGGCCGAGCTTCTTGAGCTTCCGGCCCGCTCGCAAGAGATCGTCCCAGGTGTCGGGCGCCTTCTCGCCGACCTGCTCGAAGAAGTCGATGCGATGGCTTCCCGGAAACGAGAGGTAGAGATAGGGGATGCCCAGCCACTGGCCCTTGACGTACGCGTGCTCCTTGGCGAACGGATACCAGTCGCCGTGCTTGCTCGCGAGGTCGTTCGCGATGTCCGAGACGTCGACGAGCCCCGGGGCAAAGAGCCACGGGTAGTGCATCTCGAGGCTCACGATGTCGTGACCACCCTTCGACATGAGCTCCGCCGACAGCTTGGCGGGCATCTGCAGGCTCTGGATGTGGTCGGTGCGCACACCCACGCCGGTGGCCTTCGTGAAGCGGCGGCCGAGCTCGGCGAGCTTCACGTCGGACGTCGGCGCATAGTTCACGGCGGTCAGGAGGCTGATCTCCCGGGCCGCCCAGGTGGCAGGCGGCCGCCCGGTCGCCAGGATCCCGGCGAGTCCGGCGGCGGTGCGGACGAACGTGCGTCGGCTGATGCTCACGTGTCACCTCCGGAGCGAACAGCCATGTCGTAGCCCTTGATCCGCTCGTCGCCGCGCGCCTTCCACTCGATGCGCAGCGTATCGAGGATCGGCCACGGGGCCTTGGTATGGAGGCGGACGGTGTAGGGATCGACGATCTCGACGTGGCTCAGCGGCGCGAATTGGGAGGCCGCCCGCAGCTTCGGGCGCGGCGTGGGCGAGCAGGGGCAGCGCGACGACGAGCGCGGACAGGACGACGCCGAAGCGGTGTGGGGCCATGGGCACGCCCTCCAGTGTGCTCGGTCGGAACCGTCGCGAGTGTAATCGCGTGCGGGTTCGTCCGCGAGCGTAAGATGACGCTCGCCTCACCGGAACGCGCGCGCCATGAGTGATCTGACCGGCAAGCAGCGGCGGCACCTCCGTGCGCTCGGGCAGCGCCTGGCGGCGACGCTGCACGTCGGACACGACGGCGTGACCGACGCGGTCGTGGCGCAGGCCGACGCGCAGCTCACGGCGCACGAGCTGATCAAGGTGCGGGTGAGCGAACACGCGCCTCGGAGCCGTCACGACATCGCCGCCGAGCTGGCCGACCGGACGCGGGCGGAGCTCGCCCAGGTCCTCGGTCGGACGGCGCTCCTCTATCGCGCGCGGGCGGACGAGCCGACGATCGTCCTGCCGTCCTGACATGGACTTCCTGCAGTCGCACCTGGACTTCCTGCTCGCGCACCTCCTGAGCATCGCGTTCTGGGCGGTTCTGATCGAGGCGGCCGGCATCCCGTTTCCGAGCCGTATCCTCCTCCTCGTGGTCGCCACGCTGATCAGCGAGCCGCGCGAGCTCGCGCTGTTGGCGGCGGCCGCGAGCGCCGGCGCGTTGATCGGTGATCACGTGCCCTACCTCGCCGGAAGCCTGACCGGAGTCCGCATTCTCGGCTTCTATTGTCGGATCACCCTGGGCTCCGAGCGCTGCGTCGAGCAGACGGTGGGCTACTTCAGGCGGTTCGGAGCGGCCGCGATTTTATTGTCCCGCTTCTCGACCGGGGTGCGCCTGTTCGCCGCCGCGATGTCGGGTTGTGGCCACATCGCCTACTGGCGCTTCCTCGTCTTCGACGTCCTCGGCACGCTGCTCTACACGGCGCTCTGGGTGACCGTCGGTCGCCTCGTCGGCCAGCGCGCGATCGACTTCTTCAGGCGCCATGGCAACACCCGCTGGCTCCTGCTCCCGGGGCCGCTGGCGCTCGTGGCGCTGATCGCGTACCGGCTCTGGAGGCGCTCGCGGTACGGGCCGGTGAATGCGGAGCTCCTTTCCGCCCAATCGGCGTCGTGTATCCGCGAGCAGGGCGACTCCTGCTAACATGCTGTCTCGTGGACGCCGCCGCCGAGACCTTACCCAACCTGCGCGGGATTTCGACGCTCCTGATCGAGGACAACGGCGATTTCCGCGACGCGATGGAGACCATCCTGCAGCTCTGTGGCGCCCACACGATTCCCGTTGCGTCGATCTCCGAGGCGCGTGCGTCGCTCGAGACGAACCCGCCGGACATCATCGTGTCCGATCTCGTGTTGCCCGACGGAACGGGCGCCGACTTCATGGACTGGCTCCGCGACTTGCCGTCCCAGAAGGGCGGCGCGGTAGCCGTGGTCGCGGTCACCGCCTTCCCGCACTATTTTCCGGCTGTGAAGACGCGGGGCTTCGCCGCCTACCTCGTCAAGCCGGTCAATCTCTCGGATCTCTGCTGGACGGTCGCGTCGATCCTCGGCCGTGGCCGTCGTGCTACGTCTGCACCAGCGCCTTGATGGTGCCGCAGAGCTGATCGAGGTCGACGGGCTTGACCAGTACCGCGTCGAAGCCCGCGCTGCGCGTGTCCATGTACTGCCCGGAGAACCCGGTGAGGGCGATCGCGACCAGCGGTTTCCTGCCCGGATGATCTCTCAGCTTGCGCACCAGCTCGACGCCGTCCATCTGCGGCATGGCGAGGTCGGTGACGATCGCGTCGACCTCCGGCGTCGTCTCGAGATAGGCGAGGGCCTCGAGGCCGTTCCGCGCCGCCAGCACGCGGGCCCCGCAGGCCTGAAGGAAGGTCGTGAGCACGTCGAGCGAGTCGTCGGTGTCCTCGGCAACGATCAGCGTGAGGCCGGACAGATCCGGCAGACGCACTTGGTTCATCGTCGCTCACCGTACACCTCCTCGTGGGAGGTCTACGGAGGAAAAATCCTCGCCCCTCGGAACGGTCACCGGCCCCGGGGTCGGACCCGGGACGTGATACAACGGCTCCGGCGAGGAGAGCGTCCATGACCAACCAGCTGCCGCGCGTCCACGAGATCGAGCATCACGCCGCCGAGCGGGCGACCACCCGGCCGGTCGTCTCCGGCATGCACGGCGTGGTCGCGGCCGGCCATCCCCTGGTGTCGATGGCGGGGATGCGCATGCTGCTCGCCGGCGGCAACGCGTTCGACGCGGCGGCGGCGGCCGGCTTCGCCGCCGCCGTCGTGGAGCCGACGGCCTCCTACACGCTCTGCGGCGAGTGCGTGGCCATGGTCTACGACGCGCGGCGGCGCGAGAGCGTCGCGCTGAGCGGGCAGGGCACCGCGCCGGCGCGCGCGACCATCGACGCCTTTCGCCGGCGCGGCCTCGATCGCATCCCGACGGGGCCGGGGGCCGACGCGCACCTGTCGTTCACGGTGCCGGGCGCCGTCGACGCCTACCTCACGCTGCTCGAGACCTACGGCACGAAGTCGGTGAGCGAGGCCCTGGTTCCCGCCCTGCAGTACGCGGAGCGCGGCTTTCCGATGTACGAGTACATGCACCGCATGCTCGCGATCCCGGAGACGCGTGCACAGTTCGCCCTCTATCCGCCCGGCGGCGACGCCGTCTTCTATCCGGGCGGCCGCGCCCCCGGCGTGGGCGAGCTGTTCGTGCAACCCGCGCTCTCCGGCATGCTGCGGCGCCTCGTCGAGGCCGACGCGAAGGGCGGCGGCGACCGGGTCGCCGGCATCGCCGCCGCGCGCGAGTGCTTCTATCGTGGCGACGTCGCGGCGCTGATCGGCGCCTTCTCGGAGACGTGCGGCGGCCTCCTGCGCGCCGGCGATCTCGCCGGCTACCGCGCGCGCGTCGAGCCGCCGCTCTCCACGACGTTCATGGGACGCGAGATCCTCGGCCAGGCGGCGTGGACGCAGGGGCCCGTGCTGATGCAGGCGCTCGGCATGCTGGCCGCGCTCGACGTGCGTGCCATGGGCCACAACTCCGCGCGCTACATCCACACGGTGGCCGAGAGCCTGAAGCTCGCCTTCGCCGATCGCGAGCGGTACTACGGCGACGTGCCGACGGTGCCCCTCGCGGAGCTGCTGAGCCCGGCCTACCTCGCCGGCCGCGCGAAGCTGATCGCCCCCGATCGCGCGCTGGCCGCGGCGCCGCCCGCCGGCCGGCTCGTCGGTGCGGCGACGAGCGTCCCGGAGGCGGCCGACGGCACCACGCACATCGCGGTCATCGACGCGCAGGGCAACATGATCGCCCTGACGCCGAGCGGCGGCGTCTTCCGCAAGTCGGCGTTCGCGCCCGAGCTGGGCTGCACACTCAGCACGCGGAGCGAGATGTTCGTGCTCGAGGACGGACATCCGAACGCGCTGGCTCCGGGCAAGCGGCCACGCACGACGCTGGTCAGCTATCTGATCCGCGAGAACGGCGCGCCGGTGATGACGGTGGGCTGTCCGGGCGGCGACGACCAGGCGCAGGCCAATCTGCAGCTCGTCCTGAATCTGCTGGTCTTCGGCATGAACCCGCAGCAGGCCGTCGAGGCGCCGCGCTTCGCCACCCAGACCCTGGTGAACTCCTTCTATCCGCGCGTCTACAAGCCCGGCCAGCTCAACGTCGAGTCGGGCATTCCCGAGACCACGCGCGCCGAGCTGCGCGCCCTCGGGCACACCGTGACCGAGATCGGCGCCTGCGGCATCGGGGCCGTGGTCACGCGCCGCGACCCCGACAGCGGTGTGCTGTCCGCGGGCGCCGATCCGCGCCGTCCGACCTACGCCCTGGCGTTCTGATAATAATGGGGGCCCCGATATGGCCGCCCGATGATTCAAGCGAAGGGGGCTACGCCCCCCTCGGACTCCCCCGGCCGACGCTCGGGGCACCCCGGCGAAGCCGTGGCGCCCCTCGGAATGCTGACAGACTCCGAGTCTAGGAGACAAACCATGCCCACCAGTCAGAGCGACAAGGCCACGAGCTTCCGCGCCCTCCATCAGGGCCCGCGCGCGTTCGTCATCGCCAATGCCTGGGACGCCGGCTCGGCGCGCGTGCTGGCCGCGCTGGGATTTTCGGCGCTCGCGACCTCCAGCGGCGCGCAGGCCGGCGTGCTCGGCCAGCGCGACGGTACCGTGACGCGCGACGAGGCGCTGGCCCACTGCCGGGCCATCGCGGCCGCAACCGAGCTGCCCGTCTCCGCCGATCTCGAGAAGGGCTTCGGTGACACACCGGCGGCCGCCGCGGAGACGATCCGTCTCGCCGTCGGCGTCGGGCTCGTCGGCGGCTCGATCGAGGATGCGACGGGCGACAAGGCCAAGCCCCTCTACGACATCGGCCACGCCACCGAGCGCGTGGCGGCCGCGGTGCAGGCGGTGCGGGCGCTGCCGTTTCCGTTCACGCTGACGGCGCGCGCGGAGGGCTTCCTGCGCGGCAACACGAGCCTCGACGACGCGATCAAGCGGCTGCAGGCGTTCGAGCAGGCGGGCGCCGACGTGCTCATGGCGCCGGGGCTGCCCGACCTGGCCTCCGTGCGCGCCGTCTGCGGCGCGCTCGGCAAGCCCTTCAACTTCATGGCCGGCATCAAGGGCAAGTCGTTCACGGTGGCCGAGCTCGAGGCGGCCGGCGTGCGCCGGATCAGCCTCGCCACCTCGCTCTATCGCGCCGCGATGACCGGGCTGCTCGACGCCGCACGCGAGGTGCGGGACAAGGGCAGCTTCGGCTATCTCGACCGCACGATCGCCACGCCGGACTGGAATGCCTTCATGCAGGCGTGAGCCGGTGAGCACCGAGCGCCCGTTCGCCGGCGTCACCGTCGTCGAGTTCGGCCACTTCATCGCGGTGCCGTGGGCGGGGCAGGTCCTCGCCGACGGCGGCGCCCACGTGATCAAGATCGAGCCGCTCGAGGGCGAGCCGAGCCGTCACATCGCGCCGCTGGGCGGCGGCGAGAGCCGGCACTTCCTCATCCGCAACCGCGGCAAGCACGCGCTGCCGCTCCATCTGAAGCATCCGGACGCGCGCGAGATCCTCGCGGCGCTCCTCGCCCGCGCCGACGTCGTCCTGACCAACATGCGCCCCGGCCTCGCGGCCGAGCTCGGTCTCGAGTACGAGCAGCTGCGGCCGCGCCACCCGCGGCTCGTCGTCGGCAACGTGACCGCGTTCGGGGCGCGCGGCCCCGACGCCGCGCTGGCCGGGATGGACCTCGTCGTCCAGGGCCGCAGCGGGCTCATGGTGACCGGCGGGCGCGTCAAGGACGGCCTGCCGACGGCCGGCGAGTCGCCGATCGCCGACTACATGGCGGCCGCCCTGCTCGCCTTCGGCGTGGCCTCCGCCCTCTATCGGCGCGAGCGCACCGGGCGCGGCGGCCGCGTCGACACCTCGCTGCTGCTCGCCGCGCTCGCGCTGCAGAACAACCTCATGGTTCGCGTGGAGACGCTCGACGGCCCGCGCCACGCCGCCTTCCGCGAGTGGCTCGCCAAGGCCCGGACGGCCGGCGTGCCCTTCGCCGAGCAGGTCGAGCGGATGCCCCGCAACCGGGTGGTGGCCTCGCAGGCGATCTACATCCGGACCTACGCGACGAAGGACGGAGCACTCGCCGTCGCCTGCGGCAGCCCGTCGCTGCGCCGCAAGTTCATCGCCGCCATCGGTCACGAGGATCCGGCGCTCAAGGCGGCGGTGAGCGACGTCGACGGCCATTACGCGGCGCTCCGGGCGGCGGTGGAGGCGACGCTGGCCTCGCGCACGACGGGGGAGTGGAAGGCGGTTCTCGACGCCGCCGGCGTGCCCGTCAGCGGTGTCGCGCTGCCCATCGAGATCCTCGACGATCCGCAGCCGGCGGCGAACGCGATGTTCCAGCGCTTCGAGCACGGGACCCTCGGGCCCGTCACGGTGCTCGGGCCGCCCGTGCAGGTCGACGCCGGCGGCTTCGTGGCGGGGCCGCCGACGCCGCCGTTCGGCAGCGAGGTCCGCGCGATCCTCGCGTGGGCCGGTTTCGCGGAGCGCGACGTCGAGCGCCTGCTCGCCGGCGGCGCGGTGACGCCGACGCCGGGATGAGCCGCGCGCCGGGACTTGTCGCCGTGATTCTGCTAGCATCCTGCGCCATGACTCAGGTGACGCCGGCCGTCCGTGCCGATCTCGCGCCCACCGGCACGCTTCGCGCCGGGATCAACTACGGGAACTTCATCCTCGCCCAGAAGGACCCGGCGAGCGGCGAGTCCCGCGGCGTGGCGATCGATCTGACGTGGGAGCTCGCGCAGCGGCTCGGCGTGCCGGTCGCGCTCATCGCGTACACGAGCGTCGCGGCCATGGTGGACGCGGCGAAGACCGGCGCCTGGGACATCGCGTTCCTCGGGATCGATCCCGCCCGCGAGGGCGAGATCGGCTTCACCGCGGCCTACCTCGAGATCGAGGCGACGTATCTGGTGCCCGCGGGCTCGCCGCTGGCCGCGGTGGCGGACGTCGACCGCGAGGGCGTGCGCGTCGCGGCGCCGGCGCGCGCCAACTACGAGCTGTTCCTGAGCCGGAGCCTGAAGCGCGCGCAGCTGGTGCGCGCGCCGAATGCCGACGCGGCCTTCGACCTGCTCGTGACGGGCAAGGCCGACGCGCTGGCGGGGCTACGACAGGCGCTGATCGGGCTCGCCGCCAGGCTGCCCGGCTCGCGCATGCTCGACGGTCAGTTCATGAAGGTGCCGCAGGCCGTGGGCGTTCCGCGGGGCCGCGACGCCGGGCTCGCCTACCTGCGCGGCTTCGTCGAGGACGCCAAGGCCTCCGGCCTGGTGGCGCGGGCGATCGAGAAGACGGGCGCGCGCGGCGTGTCGGTGGCGCCGAAAGCGCCCACTCGATAGTGGCGCCCTCGAGCGTTCCCGATTTCCTCTACGGCACCGCCTGGAAGGAAGACCGGACGCCGGCCCTGACCGAGCTCGCTCTGCGGACCGGGTTTCGTGGCATCGACACCGCCAACCAGCGGCGCCACTACTTCGAAGCCGGCGTCGGCCAGGGGCTGGCCGCCGCGTATCGCGCGGGCGTCGTGACCCGCGACGATCTGTTCTTGCAGACGAAGTTCACCTACCCGCAGGGCCAGGACCACCGGCTGCCGTACGATCCCGCGACGGATCTCTCGACGCAGGTCGCGCAGTCGATGGCCAGCTCGCTCGAGCATCTCGGCACCGATCACGTCGACAGCTACGTGCTGCACGGCCCCGCCTCCGGCCACCGCTGGAGCGAGGACGACGCCGAGACCTGGGACGCGATGGTGAAGGAGCGCGACGCCGGGCGCACGCGGCTGCTCGGCGTGAGCAACGTCTCGCTGCGCCACCTGGAGCAGATGACGGCCACCGGCGCCGAGGCGCCCGCGTTCGTGCAGAATCGCTGCTTCGCCCGGCTGGGCTGGGATCGCGCGGTGCGCGCGTTCTGCGCGCAGCGGAGCATCGTCTACCAGGGCTTCTCGCTCCTCACCGCCAACCCCGAGGTGCTGCAGCATCCGCTGGTGAGCCGCCTCGCCGCGCGTCTGCACGCCACCCGGCCCCAGGTCGTGTTCCGCTTCGCGCAGGCGGTCGGGATGCTGCCGCTGACGGGCACCACCGATCCCGAGCACATGACCCAGGACCTGGCGAGCCGTGACCTGGCGCTGTCCGCCGACGAGGTGCGCGCGATCGGGTCACTGGCGGGCTGACGCCGGCCGCGCGTCGCTGCTGCGCATCAGCGCGAAGATGACGAGGCCCACGATGATCCAGAGGATCTCGCGCACGCGCCGCGTGAGCCCGAAGGCCACGGCCGTCGAGGGCGGCAGCCCCAGCGCCACGAACGTCACCACGTAGCCGCCCTCCTGCGCGCCGACGCTCGCGGGCACCAGGAACGTCGCGAAGCGCACGGCCGTCCCGAACGCCTCGATGATGGTGGCCGTGGTCAGCGACACGGGCACCCCGAGGAAGCGCAGCGCGAGGAAGACCTCCACCACGCCGAGCAGCCAGGCGACGAGGTGAAAGGCGATCGAGAGGATCAGCCGCCGCGGCTCCTCGCGGTAAAACTTCACCAGGCCGCGATCGACGCGCGCGCCCGTCTCCTTGTGCCGGGACAGGCGCAGGCCCACGCGGCCGAGCCAGCGCTCGACCGGGCCGAAGAGGCCGCGCAGCTGCGCCATCACGAAGCCGGCGACCGCCAGCACCTCGAGCGCCAGGAGCCACATCATCCCGTGCAGCAGCGAGGAGTTCGGCAACCCCGCCATCCACGCCACGACGATGCCGAGCAGGAGGAAGAGGCCCTGGGCGAGCGTGATGGTGGTCTTGGCGACGACGACCGACAGCACGGCCTCGTCCAGCGACACGTGACGTCGCAGCAGCCACGTCTTGATGGCCTCGCCGCCGAGCGACGCCGTGGGGGTGGTCAGGTTGAAGGCTTCACCCGCGATCCGCACCGGCAGCAGCGTGCGAATGGGCACGCGGTCGCGCAGGAAGGCGTACTTCCAGCCGAGCGTGTCGAACGTCGTGACGAGGACGAAGGGGAAGACGGCGATGACCGCGAGCCGCCACGACAGGCCCCTGACGGCGGCGAAGATCGCCGCCGGCTCGTTGGTCATGACGAGGACGCCGAGGAACACGAGGCCGACCACGAGGAGCAGCGCGCGGAGCAGCTTCATGCGCGCGCCGGCGGCGCTCAGCTTTCCCGGTAGAGCAGCAGCAGGACGCCGAACACCGCCAGGCCCGTCGCCCACACCCGACCCGGCAGGCGATCGTCCGGCGCCGCCAGCCTCAGCTCGAGCCAGCGGGCCCAGCCGATCACGACTCCGAGGACGCCGAGCGGCGCGTGGGTGACTTCCAGAAGGAACTCCGACTTGAGGTTCAGGCCGGCGTGCGAGTGCGTGAGCAGGAGCCCGCCGCCGACGGCGCAGAGCAGCGGGAAGACGAGCGCCCACCGCGGCGAGCGCAGCCGCCGGGTGCGCACCGTCCACTCGAACAGGCCGAAGGCGACGACGAGCAGCACGAAGACGCGATGCTGCAGCACGGTGGGCTCGGCCATGCTCGCCCAGAATCCCTGCGGCCCGAGCGGCCACGCCCCCGGGTCGTTGCGCACCAGCATGAAGGCCGCCAGCCCCAGCAGCGCCAGCGGCCAGTGACGCGCCCACCGGGCCCGTCCGCTCACGTGCACGACCGCGAGCGTTCCCATCAGCAGCACGAAGAGCCCGGAGACGTGATGGTTGTACTCCGACCAGGCGCGGTCGGCGTCGGTGCGGGGCGCGTTCTTGTCGTCGACGGGCAGCTCGGCGATCGGCGGTGACGTGAAGCTCGGCCAGCGCGGGGTGAATCGCGTCGCCACCTCGTCCGGCGTCGCGCGGTCGGCGACGACGTCGATCGCCGGCGGCAGCGACGTCAGCGAGGCGGCGGCGAAGAGCACCGTGATGCCGAGCCCCAGCTCGACCTCGACGAAGCGTCG
>Ga0137409_10001709_pt1 | contig 23807 bp, 24 predicted proteins | sample CZODoug1_16funga_FD_122059 | JGI IMG/M metagenome (GOLD analysis project Ga0137409, IMG submission 122059) | Vadose zone soil fungal communities from Angelo Coast Range Reserve, California, USA - CZODoug1_16fungal (Hybrid Assembly) | ecosystem: Environmental > Terrestrial > Soil > Vadose zone...
ACCTTCATCTTGATGGCGCGGAAGCCGCGGGCCAGGTTGTCGTCGGTCTGGCGCAGCAGCGCGTCGAGTGGGAGCTCGAGATCGATGCCGCCCGCGTAACAGGGCACGCGCGGATCGAAGCCACCCAGCACGCGCCAGAGCGGCGCCCCCTGCCGCCGGGCGCGCAGGTCCCACAGGGCGATGTCGACCGCCGACATCGCGAAGATCTGGGCCCCCCCGCGACCGCCGTAGTGGAGCGCCCACCACATGACCTGCCACAGCTCCTCGATACGCTCGGCCTCGCGGCCGGCCAGCCGGGGCGCCAGGTCGCGCGTGAGCACCGCGTGTACCGCGGCGCCGCCGGTGCCCACCGTGTAGGTGTAGCCCGCGCCCTCGGCGCCGTCCTCGTCGCGCACGCGCACCGTGACCAGCTCGAAGCCCTCGATCAGGCCGTGGGTGCTGTCGGACAGGGCCACCGGCAGCGGGATGCGGTAGTGATCGGCCCGGATTTCGGACAGGCGCATCAGACCGCGAGCCGCCCGGCCCGGCGCGGCCGCACCGCGTCCACGATGCTTCCGACGATGCCCTTGGGCAGGAACACGATGAAGAGAACGAGCAGGATCCCGTAGACGAGATTGTCCCAGCCCACCGCGCGGGTGCCGAACGAGATGCGCAGCACCTCGGCGAGGAGAATCGTGATGACCGCCCCCACGGTGGGCCCCAGCGAGACGTAGATGCCGCCCACCACGACCGCGAACACCATCTGCAGCGAGATCGAGATCCCGCTCACCGTATCCGGGGAGATGAACATCTGGTACTGGCAGTAGAGCGCGCCCGCCAGCGCGGTCATCATGGCGCTCAGCACGGTGATCTTGAGCTTCTCCGCAGTCACGTGCACCCCGGCCGCCGCCGCCCCGTCCTCGTCCTCCGAGATGGCCTCGAGCGCGTAGCGCATCATGCTGCGGTCCACCCGATACCAGACGTACAGGCCCGCCCCCCAGACCGCGAGCGCAATGAGATACCAGGTGGTCTTGCCGGTGAACTGCAGGGCGTAGAGCGAGCTGCCCCCCTGGTGCCGCGTCGGGGTGTAGCCGAGCGAGCCCCCGGTGTGGTCGCGGGTGGCCGTGATCACCTGCAGGACGATACCGGAGAGGGCGAGCGTGACCAGCGCGAAGTAGTGCCCGGTGATGCGGAAGCGGAAGCACGGGTAGGCCACCAGCACCGCCAGGATGCCCCCCGCCAGGAGGGCGAGCGGGATACCGATCCAGGGCGTGACGCCCCCGTGGTTCCACGCGAGCGCCGTCACGTACGCCCCGATACCCATGAACCCGCCGTGGCCGAGAGAGACCAGCCCGAACCGCCCCATGACCGACCAGGACGTGTAGGCGAACGACCAGATCAGGATGACGACCATGAGGTGGAGATGGTAGGGCTGCTGGTAGACGAACGGCAGGGCGACCAGCCCCGCCCCCGCGAGCCAGCCCAGCGAGCGCGTCACGATCGGCGGGCCAGCAGGCCGGCGGGCCGCACGAACATCATCACGATGAAGAACACGAAGGCGAACACGTAGCCCCACTCGAGATCGAGGTAGAGCCCGCCGAGGGAGATCAGCTCCGCGAAGACGAAGGCGGCCACGAAGCCGCCTCCGAAGTTGCCGAGGCCGCCGAGCACGCAGATGAGAAAGGTGATCGGCCCGAAGGACAGCCCCACGAACGGGTGCACGTCGTACTGGAGCACGAGCAGGCAGGCGGCGAGCCCGGCGAGCCCCCCACCCAGCGCGGAGGTGATGAGGTAGATCCGGCGCGCATCCACGCCCATCAGAACCATGATCTGCCGGTCCTGGGCGATGGCGCGGATGGCCGCGCCGGTATAGGTCCGGGCCAGGAACAGGTAGACGAGGACCATCCCGATCAGGGCCGCCGCGAAGGCGAGCAGCCGGGAGTAGCTGATGAACATGCCGGCCAGCTTCAGCACCGGCAGGCGCAGGCCCAGGTTGCGGAACTCGATGCTGAACATCACGGTCGCCGCCGACTGGAGGAAAAACAGGACCCCGCCGGTGGCGAGCAGCTGATTGATGGGAGCCGCCCCCAGCAGCGGCGCGATCACGAGCACGTGGAGGAGCACGCCCAGGAGCCCCACGCCCACGATGCAGACGGCCGCCGCGACCAGGAGCGGCCAGTGATACACCGTGTAGAGGAAGTACATCCCGTACATGCCGAACATGATCAGCTCGGCGTAACAGATCCAGACGACGTCGATGACCCCGAAGACCAGGTTGAGCCCGAGCGACAGCAGCGCGAGCACGCCGCCCAGCAGCACGCCGTTGATGAGGGCCTCCAGCAGGAAGACGTCGAGGATCGCCATGTCAGACGCCGAGGTAGGCCTCGCGGATCGTCTCGCTCGCGAGCAGCTCGGACGCGGGGCCGGCCGCGCGAATGCTCCCCGCCTTCAGCAGATACGCCCGGTCGACCACCCGAAGCACCTGCCGCACGTTCTGCTCGACGATCAGCACGTTCAGGCCACCCGCGCGGATCCGCTTCACGAGGTCGAAGAGCTGCTCCACGATGACGGGCGCCAGGCCCGCGGACGGCTCGTCCAGCAGGAGGAGCTTCGGGTCCGACATCAGGGCGCGGCCGATCGCGCACATCTGCTGCTCGCCGCCCGACATGGTGCCCGCGAGCTGGCGGCGACGCTCGCGCAGGCGCGGGAACAGCTCGTACACGAAGGCGAGCCGGTCCTGGTACTTGGCGCGCGCCGACGGCAGGAAGCCGCCCATCTTGAGATTGTCTTCCACGGTCATGCGCGGGAACAGGCGCCGGCTCTCCGGCACGTGCGCGATGCCCACCGCCACGATGCGGTGCGGGGGCGTCGCGACCAGGTCCACCCCTTCCATCGCGATGGAGCCGGAGGTTGGACGGATCAGCCCCGAGATCACCCGCAGGAGCGTGGTCTTGCCCGCTCCGTTCGGGCCGATCACCCCGACGGCCTCCCCGTGGCGGACCTCCAGCGAGACGTCGAACAGGGCCTGGAAGCCGCCGTACCCCGCGCGGACCGATCGGAGCTCGAGCATGGATCAGGGGCGGCCGGCCGCGATCGCCCCGGCGGCCCCCGACTGGGTGCCGAGGTACACCTCGATGACCCGCGGGTCCGCCGCGACCTGCCCCGGCGACCCTTCCGCGATCTTCTCGCCGTGATCGAGGACCATGACGCGGTCGACCACCCGCATCAGGACGCCCATGATGTGCTCGACCCAGATGATCGTGATCCCGAGATCCTTGCAGATCCGGTGCAGCATCAGGGCGGCCTGATCCATCTCCTGCTCGTCGAGCCCGCTCAGGCTCTCGTCGGCGAGCAGGAGCTTGGGATCGGTGGCGAGCGCCTTCGCCAGCTCGAGCTTCTTCAGGGCGGCCGCGCCGAGGCCATCCACCGTCGCGGCCGCGTCGGCGGGCAGGCCCACGAGGCCGAGCGCGCGCTCGGCCGATTCGAAGGCCCGGCGCCGGGAGGCCCGGCCCTGGCCGAAGAAGCCGGCGAGCACCACGTTCTCGAGCAGGGAGAGACGGCGGAAGGGCCGGGGGATCTGGAATGTCCGGCCGATGCCCAGGTTGATGATCCGGTGCGGCGCCTGCCCCGCGATCTCCCGCCCTTCGAAGCGGATGGAACCCGCGTTGGGGGCGAGAGCGCCGGAGAGCAGGTTGAAGATGGTGCTCTTGCCGGACCCGTTGGGGCCGATCAGCCCGAGTATCTCGCCCGGTTCCACCGCGAACGACACCTCGTTCACGGCGGTGAACCCGCCGAAGCGCTTGGTCAGCCCCTCGACGGTCAGCACGGCCCGATACCGGGACAGATCACGCGATAGGCCCGCTCCGCCCTCTCAGTTGGCCGCGTAGGGCGAGGAGGCCGGCAGCGGCAGCACCGGCTCGCGGAGCTGAAGGCTCTTGGGCCACACCACGTACGGCTTGTCGTCCACGTACTGCACGATGACCGGGAAGGCGCGCTCGTTCTGGCCCGCCATGGCCGCGCCCTCGCCCACGAACTTCACACCGAAGCCCAGCATGGTGCCCCCCTCGGGCAGGTTCACCTCGAGCGCGGCCTTGCGGAGCGAGTCGGCGTCGACGCCCCCGTACTTCTTGATCGCGCGCGGCAGCACCTCGGTCATGAAGACGTAGGTGTTGCTCGCCGCCATGCCGACGTGGGCCGAGCGCACGCTGGTGCCCGGCCGGGCCTTCTCGTACTCGTCGCCCACCATCTTGATCAGGGGTACCAACTCGGGCCGGAGCGCCTTCTCGTTGGCGAGCCAGATCGAGATCGGGTCCACGTTGTAGAAGTAGTTGACGTCCTTGCCGAGCGCTTCCTTCAGCTTGTCGTAGACCCCGTAGCCGGCCCCGTGCCCCACCAGCGCGTTGAAGCGAAGGCCCAGCTCGCGCGCCTGGCGCAGGAAGAGGGAGATGTCCGGGTTGTAGCCGGTGTGGAAGATGACGTCGGGCCGCGCGCGCTTCAGCTTGGTGACGAGCGAGGCGAGGTCGGGCGCGGTCGCCGCGTAGCCCTCCTTCAACACCACGTTGAAGCCCGCCTTCTTCGCGCCCTCCTCGTTGCCCTTGGAGACGTCCACTCCGTACGCGCCGTCCTCGTGGATGATCGCCACCCGCAGGTCCTTCGGCTCCTTGCCGAGCTTGGCCTTCGCGTTCTGGCTGATGAAGTCGGTGGACATCAGGCCGAACTGCCGCCCGCTCGGCTGGATCCGGAACACGTACTTGAGGTTGCGGTTCTCGAGCACCGCCGAGGAGATGCAGGTGGTGATCCACATGAACTTCTGGAGCTGCTCCACCCGCCCGGCCACCGGCACGCACTGCGCGGACGAGTAGAAGCCGAGCAGCATGTCGACCTTCTCCTGCTCGATCAGACGCACCGCCTCGTTGATGGCGATCTCGGGCTTGCTCTGCGCGTCCGCGTAGACCGCTTCGATCTTGTAGCCCTCGACCCCGCCCTTCTTGGCGAAGTGGTCGATCATGATCTTGGCGCCGAGCGCGTGCAAATCGGAGCCGCCCCCCGCCAGGGGGCCCGTGTAGTCGAAGATCACGCCGATCTTGAGCTTCTTGGCCTGGGCGTGCACCGGGGGAATGGGGGACGCGGCGGCGAGCAGCAGCGCCGCTACCAGCCCGGAAGCCAGCAGGACCCACACGGTCGATCTGCGCAAGGACATGACCATCCTCCCAAGCGACGTCGGTCGGGATTGCAGCGTGGGCGGCATTACAAACCGCCGCCCCCGTCTTGTCAAGGACCGGCCCGGACGATCCGGCCGGCCGGGGAAGGATAGTCCACTCGGTAAGGCTTACCCGGCACGCCGGGACATGCCAAACGCACGCTCGGCAATGTTTCTCCGGATTTCGGGCTCGGCATGCGCCTTGCGAATACGTCTCGCCAGGAGGGCGAGAGCCATGATCGAAGCGGTTGTGCTGTTCCTCGTCGGCATTGGGGCGCTACTCGTTTCGATTGCTTCGATTCTCCGCATGGCGTGGCTCGCCGTAGTCGCCCCCCTGCTGATCGCCGGCGTGGCCGCCTACTGGGTGCTTGCGTTAGGCCGGCGCCGGCCACGCCGCCCACGCCGCCTGGTCGACCAAGCAGCGCGCGCTCACCGCACGGACGACCGGATGGCGGCGTAGGCTTGTAGGCGTAGGCTTGTAGGTGACCTCGCGGCCTGGGAGCTTGAACCAGTCCCGTGGTGTGACATGAAGCGCGTCTTGGTCGTTGACGACGACGACAATCTGCGAGAGGTTCTCTCGGCCATTCTGAGCCAGAGAGATCGTGCCGTGGATACTGCCCGCGACGGGATTGAAGCCCTGGCGCTGCTCGATCAGAACCACTATGACGTGATCCTCAGTGACCTACGCATGCCGGGCCTCGACGGCCCGGCCCTCTACGAGGCGCTTCGGGCCATGCGCCACCCGACCACCGCTCCGCGCGTGATCTTCATGACCGGGGATGTCGGGGGCCGGGACTATGCCGCCTTTCTGCGAGGGACCACCGAGCCGATGCTGGAGAAGCCGTTCGACCTAGACGTCGTTCGACACCTGGTGAACGTACTGTTAAACGAGCTCTAGGAATACCGGCTAGCCTGATGAGGGCGGCGCGGAGCCGGCCCGGCTCGCGCGGGACCGCCGCCCTCGTCGGGGCTACGCTTCGTAGATCTTCTTGAGCTCGCCTTCCGCCCAGTGCACGGCGTCCTCGGCCTTCATGCCCTGGGCGGCCTTGGCGTACATGTCGGTGATGATGTACTTGGTGAAGACCTCGGTGGACTTGGCGGTCGACGGGCCCGCGTAGCCGAAGAGCCGGCTGCTGCGGGCGGCGGTGCGGAACATCTTGAGCGGCTCGTCCACCCGGCCCCACATCGCGTGGTTCTCCCACACCTTGGTCGCGCCCACGCTGTAGGCCTCCTGGGTGAGGAACCACTTCTCGTAGTTCTCCTTCTTGTGCAGCCAGCGGATCAGGTCCTTGGCCAGCTTCGGGTTCTTGCTGTGCTTCATCACCGCGTGGCCGTGATTCAGGAAGAGCAGGTAGGCGCCCGCCGGGCCGGCCGGGAGCGGGGCGTGGTCGATGTCGGTCCACATCGGCTCGCCCTTGTCGTCCTTGATCTTCTCCTTCTGCCGCTTGGCCACCAGGTAGATGCTGGCCCCGTTCAGGGTCGCGGAGATCTCCCCCGCGTGGAACGCGCGGTTGTTGTTGGTGTCGTCCCAGGCGAGGCCGCCCTCGTCGCAGGCCTCCTTCCAGAACGCCTGCATGAACTTGACCGCCTCGACCGCGCCCTTGCTGTTGAGCACGACCTTCTTGCCACTCTGGTCGGTCTCGGCCCCGCCGAAGGCCCAGAGCATGGTGTAGGTGAACACGGGGGCGTCGCCGAAGGTGTGGCCGAGGGTCTGGCCGTAGGGCTTACCTTTCTTCTTGAGCGCGGTGAACAGCTTGCGGGCGTCGTCCCACGTCTTCGGATACTGGGTGGCGCCCACCTCCTTGAGCCACGACTTCCGGTACGCGACCGCGTTGCCCACGATCGAGTGCGGCACCGCGAGCCACTTGCCGTTGACCTGCATGGAGGGCGGGTAGATGTCGTAGAAGCCGCCCTCCGCCTTGCCGAGGTCGGCCGCCACGTCGCTCACGTCCACCACCGCGTTCTGGTAGAGGTGCGCCCAGTTGTACTGGAACATGAAGATGTCGGCGCCGGAGCCGGACTGGATCGCGGCGGTGATGCGCGGCTGCAGGTCGTTGGCGTTGATGGTCTCCAGCACCACCTCGGCGCCGAGGGCCTTGGAGGCCTCCGGCATCTGCCGCTTCAGCTCGACGTCGGACTCGGGCACGAAGTCCACCCAGCGTACCCAGTGCAGCTTGGTCCCCTGCGCGAAGGCGGGGGCCCGGCGGGCGGCCACGATGCCCTCGATGCCGCCCGCGACCGCGGCGGCCGCGCCCGCGGTCTTGAGAAAGGCGCGGCGCCCGACCGGCGTCGCGCTCATCGACTCCTTGCTCTCGTCGTGATCAGCCATGCGGTGTTCTCCTTGACTGCGATGTTGGGACATCGATGACCTACCGGAGCACGCCGGCGCCCTGCAGCGCGGTCCGGATCGCCGCGGCCTGGGCCGGCGACGTCTCCGGCATGGGGGCGCGCGGCACCCCGGCGGGCCGGCCCAAGAGGGCCTGACAGTGCTTCACGTTCGCGGGCAGATTGTCGTGGAAGATCGCGTTCCAGATCGGCAGCAGCCTGCCGTGCAGCGCCAGCGCCTGCTTGTGATCCCCCGCCTGTACCGCGTCCCAGAGCTGCACGCAGAGGCCGGGCACCGCGGTGAGGATCGCCGCGATCGCGCCGTGGGCGCCCAGGATGAACGAGGGATAGAGGAGCGCGTCCACCGCGGTCATGATGCGGGCCTCGTCAGCCACCAGCAGCAACAGATCGGCGAGCAGCTTCATGTCGCCCGCGCTCTGCTTGACCCCGATGACCCCGGGCACCGTCTTGATGATCCGGGCCAGGAGCTGGGGCGAGAGATAGGTCCACGGCACCACGTTGTAGATGATGATCGGCATGCCGGTGCGGCTCGCCAGGGTGTCGAAGTGGCGGACCATCGCGTCGTCGTCCGGCCGGAACAGGTAGTGCACCGGGGTCACCTGGAGCGCGGCCACGCCCAGATCCTTCACCGCGAGCCCCCGCTCCACCGCGGAGGCGGTGCTGTCGGTGATGATGCCGGTGATCACCGGCACGCGCCCCCGCACCTCGTCGACCACCGCGGCGGTGATGCGGCGCACCTCGTCGGTGGAGAGGACGTGGCCCTCGCCGGTGCTGCCGGTCACCGCGAGGCCGTGCACCCGCGCGGTCTCGACCATGAAGCGCGCGTCCGCGCGGAGGGCCGCCTCGTCGATCGTGTCGTCGGAACGGAACGGGGTGGTCATCGGAGGGACGATGCCGAAGATCCGGTCGGACTTCATCGTGGGCGTCCTTTCTGATCCGGGCGGAGCGACCGCCGCTCCTCCCCGGATCCCCCACCGGTTTCGAGCGAGGGGGTCCGGGGAGCGTGCGGCTACGCGCTCAGACGGTCGTACATGCCCTGCACGTCGGCGGCGTGGAAGCGTGCCACGTGATTGGTCGGGGGCAGCGCCTCCGCGTAGAAGAACTCGGGCAGCTCGTCGTCCTTGGCGGTGAAGCCGGCCCGCTTGTTGAACTCGTGCTCCAGCTTGAGCGTCTGGCGGCCGAGGGCCTCGAAGAACTCCTTGGTGAGGCTGGTGCCGTGGGCCGCGTTGATCGTGTCCGTGAGCCACTCGGTGTTGGGATTGGTCACGCTCATGCCGAAGATGCAGAGGCCGAGCGAATCGTTGGCGGCCACCCGCGCCTGATGAGCCACGCTCTGCTCCACGATGGCGGGGGTCTCCATCTCCCGGGTCTTGAGCCGCGGCAGGTTGCCCGCGGTGTGATCGGCGCCCTGGGCGGTGGCCATCATGGTGATGCCGGTGGCCTCGACCACGCGCGGATCGTAGGCGCTGATCGCCTGCTTCTTGATGACCGGCACCCGCTTGACGTGGTAGTGCTCGCCCACCCGCCAGGTGCCCTGGGCCCAGATCCGCCCGTTCGGGGTGCCCTGCTGGATCTCGGCGAGGCAGTCCGCCATGAACCGCACGTCGCCGAACGCGCCGAGACCGGCCTCCATCAGCACCGCGATCATGGCCCCGGTCTCGATGGTGTCCACCCCCAGGTCGTTCGCGATGTAGTTCATCTGGGCGAGGTCGTCGGGATCGGAGAGGCCGCAGTTGGTGCCGAGCAGCCCGAGCGTCTCGTACTCGACCGGCGAGACCACTTCCTTGCCGTTGGCGTCCGCGTAGATATTGCTGCACTGGATCACGCAGCCGGGCATGCAGGCGTGGGTGTGCTCGCCCCCGCGGGAGACGTTGAGCTGGCTGATGTACTCGCCCCCCATCTTGAACTTCTCGCCCTTGGACACGTCCACCTGCTGGCCCGCGCTGAAGTTGCGGACGGGCAGTCCGCCGAGCGTGTTCTGGAGATCCGCCATGCCCATGGTGCCGATCTTGGCGTAGAAGTTGGCCACCATGGAGTCGGCCTGGAGCATCTTCGCGTAGTTCTTGATGGCCGCGTTCACCTTCTTCGGGTCGGAGAAAGGCGGGATCTTGTCGAGGTCCACCACGATCGCCTTGACCTTCTTGGAGCCCATCACCGCGCCCACCCCGCCGCGCGCGGACAGTCGGGCCGGCCGGCCGTCCTTGTCGCTGAACGCGATGCCCGCGATCAGGCCCTGGTACTCGCCGACCGGGCCGCAGAGCCCGATCGTGACCTTCTTGCCGTACTTGGCGTGCAGCATGTTCTGGGCCTCGAAGTTGCCCTTGCCCAGATACGGCCCGGCCTCGTCGAACTCGATCGTGCCGTCCTTCTTGAAGTGGATCACCACCCAGTCCGGCGACGCGTCGAGCAGGGTGAACCCGGCGATCTTCTGCTGGCCGAGCCCGTAGCTGAAGCTGCCGCCCCCGTTGGCCTCCTTGATCCCGCCGGTCAGCGGGCTCTTGCAGCCCACGCTGGTGCGGTTGGCGTTGGAGAAGCTGGTCCCCGCGAACGGCCCGGCCGAGAAGATCAGCGGATTGGCCGGCGACAGGGGATCCACCGTCGCGGCACCCAGCTCGAGCAGGGTCTTGGCGATGAAGTAGCGGCCGGCTTTCACGATCGCCTCGCCTTCCAGCTCACGCTTCGTGATGTTCCGATCGCTCAGGCGGATGTCGTAGTAGATGCGCATCGCTCGCTCCTCGGTGTCGGTCAGGATGATGGGGGTTTGGCCTGGGGCTGCAGCTCGGCACTCGTCGATTCGGTCGGGCCCGGCTCGACGAGCTCGATCGTCTCCGCGGGCGGCATCTGGGACGGCTCCAGGGGCCGCCGGGCCCGGAAGCGGATCTGGGGCAGGCGGCCCACCGCCTGGCGGAGGGCCTGCTCCCAGCGCATGCCGATCTTGATGAGATCGGGGTCCCCGGCGGGAAACCGGCGGAGCCGGGTGATCTCGAGCTCGTCCACCTCGTAGGCGAGCAGGTCCACCGGCGGGCCCACCGTCACGTTCGAGCGCATCGTCGAGTCGAGCGAGAGCAGCGCGTACTTCGCCGCTTCCTCCAGCGTGGTGCGCTCGAAGCGGATGCCGCGGTCGAGGATGGGGCGCCCGTACTTGGTCTCGCCGATCTGGAGATACGGCGAGTCCACGCTGGCCTGCAGCGGATTGCCCTGCGGGTAGATGATGAAGAGCCCGGGCGACTCGCCCCGGACCTGCCCGCCCAGCACGAGATTGACGTTGAACTTGAAGTCGTCGCGCTCGAGGGCGTCGCGATCCATGTCCGAGACGCGGCGCACCTGCTCGCCGATGATCCGGGCCGCGTCGTAGAGAGACGGGGCCTGCGCCAGCCCCTTGCCCTGGTCGAAGTCGCGCTGGATCAGGGTGATGATGGACTGGGTGCAGGAGAGGCTGCCGCTGCTGAGCAGGATGAACACGCGCTCGCCCGGCTGGACGAAGGTGTGCATCTTGCGCGAGACGTTGACCTGGTCGTGGCCGGCATTGGTTCGGGAATCCGACGCCATCACCAGCCCGTACCTGGTCCAGATCCCGACACAGTAGGTCATGGCGCGCCTGCCCCGCGGGGCCCTGCTCCGATTCTGAGCATCCGGAGGAGTATGTTACCAGAACCGCCCGCGATGCGATTGACCGGCACCGCGGCACAGACTACCGTGGCCCCATGCGGATCCACATCGGGCACGAGCTCGTCTTCGAGGTGCCCCAGCCCACTCCGATGCTCCTGATGCTCTACGTCCGTCCGGAGGTGGCGCCGGCCCTGCGCGAGCCCGAGGGCATCGTGGTGGAGCCGGCGATCCCGGTCGAGAGCTTCGTGGACTGGTTCGGCAACCGCGCCGCGCGGGTGATGGTGCCCGCCGGGACCTTGCGGATCCGCTACGACAACGTGATGACGGACAGCGGGAGCCCCGAGCCCTCGATCGAGGGTCTACCACTCGTCCCGGTGGCCGCGCTGCCTCCCGAGTCCCTGCGCTACCTCCTCGCGAGCCGCTACTGCGAGGTGGACCGGATGACCGCCATCGCCTGGGATCTCTTCGGCAAGACGCCCGAGACCTGGGAGCGCGTGCAGACGGTGATGGACTGGGTGCACAAGAACGTGACCTTCGGCTACCAGTACTCGCGGCCCACCAAGACCGCCTTCGATGTCTTCACCGAGCGACAGGGGGTCTGCCGCGACTTCCAGCACCTCGCGATCACCATCCTGCGCGCGCTCAACATCCCGGCCCGCTACGCCACCGGCTACCTGGGCGACATCGGCGTGCCCCCGGATCCCAACCCCATGGACTTCTCGGCCTGGTTCGAGGTGTATCTGGGCGGCGGCTGGCACGCACTGGACGCCCGGCACAACGTGCCCCGCATCGGCCGCGTCCTGATGGGCCGCGGCCGCGACGCGGTCGACGTGGCGCTGACCACCTCGTTCGGCAACACCACGCTGACCAAGTTCACGGTGTGGACCCAAGAATTGTGAGCCGCAGCCGAAGGCGAGGCGAACGGATATGGAAAGGAAGTCACAGTGGTAACGTCGCTCGCCACGCCCCAAGGCGACTTCACCACCGACACCGCCGGCCCCACCACCGGCCCGCTGGTCCTCCTGCTCCACGGCTACCCGCAGACGCGGCACACGTGGCGCCACCAGCTCCCCGCCCTGGGCGCGGCCGGCTATCGCGCGGTGGCCCCCGACCAGCGAGGCTACTCCTCTGGGGTGCGGCCGGATCCCGCCAAGGGCCTCGACGCCTACGCGATCGATCGGCTGGTCCAGGACGTCCTCGACCTGGCCGACGCGGCCGCCGGACCCGGCGAGCGGTTCCATCTGGTCGGCCATGACTGGGGCGGGCACGTGAGCTGGGTCACCGCGCACCGTCATCCCGCGCGCATCCGCTCGCTGGCCATCCTGTCGCGTCCGCACCCCGCGGCCTTCCGGCGCGCGTTCCGGGAGAACGCCGACGAGCAGCGGCATCGCTCCCGCCACCACAAGATCTTCCACGATCCGACTACCGGCCCCCGGCTGCTCGAGGACGGGGCGCGCCGGCTACGGGCACGGCTCAGCGAGCAGGGCGTGTCCGAGGCCGCGGTGGCCGAGTACCTCTCCGTCCTCGGAGAGCCGGCGGCCCTGGAGGCCGCGCTGGCCTGGTACCGCGCGGCGGGGACCCTCACCGCGGTGGAGGTGGGCCCCGTCACGGTGCCGACGCTGTACATCTGGGGCGACGCCGACGCCACCGTCGGCCCCTCTGCGGCCCGCTTCACCGCCGATTTCGTCACCGGCCCCTTCCGGTTCGAGGTGCTGCCCGGGATCGGCCACTTCGTCACCGACCAGGACCCGGAGGCGGTCACCCGCGCGCTCCTCTCCCACCTCGCCCGCCATCAGTGATATTCTCTCTGCGGTCGGGCGCCGCAGCGCGGGGGCGCCGACAACGGAGGATTCCATCGTGGCAACAGACCTCAAGATCTGGATGAACGGGCGGCTCGTCCCCCAGGCCGAGGCCGTCCTGCCCGTCAACAGCGCGGCCGTGTTCTACGCGACCAACGTGTTCGAGGGGCTGCGGGCGTACTGGAACGAGGCCGACGGCGAGCTCTACTGCTTCCGGCTCGCCGAGCACTTCGCGCGCCTGCGCGAGTCCATGAAGATGATGCGCTTCACGGTGTCCTACTCCGACATGGACCTGTACGAGGCGGTGCGGGACGTGCTCCGTGGCAACGAGATCCACGAGGACGTCCACATGCACCTGGTGGCCTACGTGGCCGCCCCCGGGCTCGACTCGACCACCCCGACCGGGCTCTACATCAACCCGCGTCGCCGCGCCCGCATCACCGAGGGCAACGGGCTCCGCTGCTGCATCACCTCCTGGCAGCGCACCAGCGACAACGCGATCCCGATTCGCCTGAAGTGCGGGGCCAACTACCAGAACGGCCGCCTCGCCACGCTGCAGGCCAAGGCCGACGGGTACGACGCGCCGATCTTCCTGAACCAGCACGGCACGGTGGCAGAGGGCTCGGGCGCCACCTTGTTCATGGTTCGCCGCGGCCAGCTCGTGACGCCGCCCATCACCAGCGACATCCTCGAGTCGATCACCCGCACCACCTTGATCGACGCGGTGGCCCCGGCGCTGGGCATGGAGGTGGTGGAGCGCGACATCGCCCGCACCGAGCTGTACGTGGCCGACGAGGCGTTCTTCTGCGGCAGCGGCTACGAGATCACCCCGATCCTCTCGGTGGACCGCTTCCCGCTCGGCGACGGCGGCGTCGGCCCCATCACCCAGCGGCTGCTCACCGCCTACATGAACGTGGTCCGGGGCGCGGACCGGCGATTCCCCGAGTGGCGGATGCCGGTCTACAAGCCCGTCACCGTCTGATCCCTCGCCCCCTCGCCCCCTCTCCCCCTTCGAGGGGGAGAGGGCAGGGTGAGGGGGTTCCCGGTGAAGCCTCTCTCAGGAGACTCCCTCATGCCCAACGCCGCGCGTGTCCTCGCCCTCTTCCTGATCCTCTCCGGCCTCGCGATGGTCCCGGCCGCCGCGCAAGCCCCGGCGCCGGGCAAGCCGGGCGGGATCCTGCGCATGGTGCTGCGCGAGGACCTGCCTCAGGGCTTCTCGATCCACGAGACCGCGACGAACTCGGTCACGTGGCCGTCCATGCCCTGCTACAGCAACCTCGTCGTCTACGACCAGACCAAGCGGCTCGGGCGCATGGAGACCATCGTCCCCGAGCTGGCCGAGAAGTGGTCGTGGCAGGACAACTATCGAAACCTCGTGTTCTTTCTCCGGAAAGACGTCAAGTGGCACGACGGGCAGCCCTTCACCTCGAAGGACGTGAAGTTCACCTTCGACACCGTGCGCGAGGCCGCCGACGCGCCCGCGAAGCTCCGGATCAACCCGAGAAAGGAGTGGTACACCAACGTGGACGCGGTGGAGGCGCCCGATGCCCACACGGTGGTGTTCCGCCTCAAACGGCCGCAGCCCTCGCTCGTGGCCATGCTCGCCTCCGGCTACTCGCCGGTGATCCCGGCCCACGTCCCGATCGCCGAGCACCGCTCGCGCTGCATCGGCACCGGCCCGTTCAAGTTCAAGGAGTGGAAGCGCGGCCAGTCGGTCGAGCTGGTGCGCAACCCGGACTACTTCGTCAAGGGTCGGCCCTACCTCGACGGCGTGCGCTACACCGTCATCGTCGAGCGCGGCACGCGGGTGGCCGCGCTCCAGGCCAACCAGATCGACGTGGCCTATCCGGGCGAGACCACGCTCTCCATCGCGGAGCAGCTCAAGGGCGCGGTGCCGAGCATGGTGTTCACGGAGACCGCGAGCAATGTCAGCGAGAACCTCCTGCTCAACACCAAGAAGCCGCCCTTCGACAACGTCAAGGTGCGGCGCGCGCTGAGCTTTGCGATCGACCGCCGCGCCTATACCCAGACCGTGCACCGGGGGGCCGCGGTCATCGGTGCCTCGCTGGCGCCCAAGCCGTGGGGCGTGTGGGGGCTGGTGGACAAGGACCTCCACCAGCTCCCGGGCTACGGCGGCGCCGCGGAGGGCCGCGCGACCGCCAAGAAGCTCCTGGCCGAGGCCGGCTTCGGGCCGGGTAACCCGCTCAAGGTCGAGATCGTCACGCGCGCCATCGCGATCTACCTCGACTTCTCGGGCTTCGTGGTCAGTGACCTCAAGCAGGTGGGGGTGGAGGCCACGCTCAAGCAGATCGAGACCGCGCAGTGGCACCCGATGGTCACCCGCCGCGAGTTCCACATCGGGGCCAATCTCACCGGCCTCGGGGTGGACGATCCCGACGCGAACTTCTACGAGAACTACGCGTGCGGGTCCTCCCGTAACTACGGTGATTATTGCAACGAGGAGGTGACGCGCCTGATCGAGCAGCAGTCGCAGGAGATCGATCAGAAGAAGCGGCTCGCCCTCGTCTGGCAGATCCAGAAGAAGCTCGAGGAGGACGCGGCCCGGCCGACCATGGGCTGGCGCACCGACCGCTTCGCGCACTATCCGTACGTGAAGAACCTGATCCCGAACCAGGTCACCTACAATTGCTGCCGGCTCCAGGACGTCTGGCTCGACAAGTAGCCTGAGATCCGATGCGGGTCGTCTTCTGGAATATCCGCGCGGGGGGCGGCGTGCGCGCCGCCGCCATCGCGCGGCAGATCGCGGCCTGGGAGGCGGACGCGGTTGCGCTCGCCGAGTTCCGCGGCACGTCGCCCAGTGGAGAGCTGGCCCGCGACCTGGCCCGGCTCGGACTGCCCTACCAGTGGACGACCGCGGACCGGGCGCGGCCCGGGGTCAACGGGCTGCTGCTGGCCTCGCGCTGGCCGCTGCGCCGGCTCCGGCTCCCCTGCGCGCCGACCGAGCCGTGCCGCTGGCTGCTGGCCCGCGTGCTGGCCCCGGAACCGCTCGCCCTCGGCGTGATGCACGTGCCCAACCGCGTCGGCGGGCGCAAGTACCCGTTCCTCGACGCGGTGCTGAGCACCGCGCGGCGGCGCTGGGCCACCCCCGCCCTGCTGGTCGGCGACACGAACTCCGGCCGGATCGGCCTCGACGAGGAGGTCCCCGCGTTCAACCGGATCGAGGACGGCTGGATGCGGGAGCTCGCCGAGGCGGGCTGGACCGACGCCTACCGCCACCTGCGGGGCGCCGCGCGCGCCTACACCTGGTACTCCCCGAACGGCGGCAACGGCTTCCGGATCGACCAGGCCTTCCTCAACCGCGCGCTCCAGCCCCGCCTGCGCTGCTTCCGCTACGACTGGGGCCGCCCTTCCCGCCTCACCGGAAGACGGGCGAGCGACCACGCGGCCATGCTGCTCGACCTGAAGTGATGGCTCTGTCCCGAGGGCGCTGAGAAAGGTCCAGCTGCGAGGCGCCGCCCGAAGGCTGCCCGCGAGGCGTACTCCCTGTACGTTGAGCGGGCCGCCGCAGCAGGCGGATCCGGTGGGGCATCCAGCGCGGCGCGCCGCCGAAGGTCTTCGACGCCTGGTCGGTCCATTCGAGCGCGGAGGGCAGATTGCCCGCGCCCTCGTGGGCCACGATTCGGTTCTCGTACACGTTGGGCACCGGCTCGCTCGAGGTGACCGCGTGCCGGAGCGCCTCGACGGCGTCTTTTCTGACTTCGCGGATACCGCGGTGGCGGCCCGCGTCCTGCACCGGCTCGCCACCGACCCCGAGTTCGCGCCGTGCTTCACCGGCGACGCCAACCGCCGAGGTCACGGCGCCTGCCGCGGATCCGACGATTAGAGGCGGACGTCGGGACGGGAGGGGCGGGCCTCAGGACGAGCCGGCGAGCAGCTCGTCCACGGCCCGCGGATCGACCGGCTTGGCGAGGTGGACGTCGAAGCCCGCGTCGCGCGTCTTCTGGCGATCCGCGTCGGTCCCGTAGCCGGTGAGCGCCACCAGCCGCAGCGGGCCCAGATCGGTCTTCATGCGCACCCGGCGCGCCACGTCGTAGCCGCTCATCCCGGGCAGCCCCAGGTCGAGGAACACCACCTCGGGCCGGTAGTGCTCGATCTCGTCGAGCGCGCTCGGTCCATCGTGCGCGGTCCGCACCTCGTGACCGCGCAGGCGCAGGAAGAGGGCCAGCGAGTCGGTGGAGTCCTGCTGGTCGTCCACCACCAGGATCCGGCGGGCCGGACCCGCCGGGGCCGCCTCCGCCGGCTCCGCGGCCGCCACCGGCTCCGCGACCTCCGCGGCCAGACAGGGCAGGCGGATGGTGAAGGCGCTGCCGAGCCCCGGGCCCGCGCTGGCCGCCTCCACGTGCCCGCCGTGCATCTCCACCAGCCGGCGCACCAGGGTCAGGCCGAGGCCGAGCCCGCCCTGCTTGCGCTCGAGCGACCGGTCGGCCTGGATGAACAGGTCGAACACGTGCGGCAGCAGCTCGGGATCGACGCCCACGCCGCTGTCCTCGACCACGATCACGACCTCGTGGGCCTCGACCCGCGCGCGGAGCCCGATGCGACCGCCATCGTCGGTGTACTTGATCGCGTTGTCCAGGAGATTGCCGACCGCCTGGGCCAGCCGCGCCGGATCGCCGTCCACCCCGCCCGCGTCCTCGGGCACGTCGACCTCGAGCGCCTGCCCCCGGCTCTCCGCGAGCGGGCGCGCCGTCTCCACCGCCTGGGCCAGGACCTCCCGCACCGAGACCGTCGTGCGCTGCAGGGTGATCTTGCCCGACGTGATGCGGGAGACGTCGAGCAGATCGTCCACGAGCCGGGTCATGAGCCCGACCTGCCGCTCGATGACACCCGAGACCCACCGCACCCGATCGTCGCCGGTGCCCAGCAGGGCCAGGGTGTGGGCCGCGTTGCGGATGGGCGCGAGCGGATTCCGCAGCTCGTGAGCCAGCATGGCGAGGAACTCGTCCTTGCGTCGATCGGCGTCCTCCAGGGCGCGCTCCGAGCCCCGCCGCTGGGTGATGTCGCGGAACACCAGCACGACGCCCACGACGCGGCCACGCGCGTCGCGGATCGGCGCCCCGCTGTCGTCGATGGCCAGCTCGGTGCCGTCCTTGGCGATCAGCACGGTGTGGTTGGCGAGGCCCACGATGGCGCCGAGCCGGATCACCTGGCTCACCGGGTTCTCCACCGCCTTGCGCGTCGTCTCGTTGACGATGTGGAACACCGCCTCCAGCGGCTGGCCCAGCGCCTCGGCGCTCCACCCGGTGAGAGCCTGCGCCACCGGGTTCAGCAGGGTGACCCGCCCCTGGGCGTCGGTCACCACGACCGCGTCGCCGATGCTGGTGAGCGTGGTGCGGAAGCGCTCGCGCTCGGCGTGAAGCACGTCGGCCGCCCGCTGGCGCGCGGCCAGGTTGCGGGCGACGAGCGTGATGACCATCGTGGTCAGCACGAGGCCCAGCCCGAGGCCGACCACCGTGCTGGCGAGCGCGGTGCGCGTATTGGCGCGCGAGGCCCCTTCCCGCCGGGTGAGCAGCGCGCGCTCGAGCTGCTGCATGCCGTAGACCTCGTCGCGGACCAGATCCATCAGGCGCTTGCCCTCGCCCCGGAGGAGATACTGCCGGGAGAGCTGCGTCGCCCGGCTCTTGTCGGTCTCCGCCTGGAACCGCTCGAGCCCCTGCCGGAGCTCCGCCAGCCGCTCGGCCGCGAGCTGCTCGAGCTTGAGCACGTGCGCGGTCTGCGGGGGATTGTCGATCGTGAGCTGGCGGAGCCGCGTGATCTGCGCCGGGAGCCGCGCCACCGCCTGCTCGTAGGGCTCGAGATAGGGCCGCTCGCCGGTGAGGAGATAGCCGCGCTGGCCGTTCTCCGCGTCCTTGAGGGTGGAGAGGACCTGCTCGACCTGGCCCAGCACCTCGTGGGTATGGGACACCCACTGCACGCTGATGGCGACCTCGCGGATATTGTGCAGCGCGAGGACCGCGTCGATCAGGAGCGCGGCGACCAGCAGCGCGACCGCGGCGGTCTGGCCACGGGTCAAGCTCCAGGGCATGGGCGGAGACCGACCCGCGTCAGCGGCCGCCCGCGAGCGCGGGCGCCACCTCGGCCAGGAACCGCTTGAGCTGGCCGCGCTGGTCCCACGACGTGAGCCGGAGCGCGATGTGGCCCAGGCCCGCGTCGGCGTACTCGCGAAGCTCGGCGATGCACTGGGCCGGGCTCCCCGCCACCGTCCAGCCTTCCACGAACGCGGGCGAGAACTTGGACGTGTAATAGGTGTCGAGGAACGCCTTGCTCTCCTCGAGGGCCTGCTGACGGTCCTCGTTGACGTTGAGGTTGTGGTAGAGCGCGCTGCCGAGGGCGTCCGGGTTGCGGCCCTCCTCCCGCGCCATCTTCGCGATGCGCGCCCACTGCTCGCGAAACTGGGCCGGGCTCACCTTGTTGGTCATCCAGCCGTCCGCATAGCGGGCCACCCGGCTGAAGCCGCGCTCCACCGCCGCGTCGGAGGCGCTGGCCCCGCCCTTCCAGGTGAGACCGGTCGGATTGCTCGCGATCCAGATCGGGCACGGCTGCTGGACCGGCCGGGGCTCGATCTTGACCCCCTCGAACTGGTAGAACTCGCCGCGGTGCGAGACCTTCTCGCCGCCGAAGACCTTCCGCAGGATCTGGATACCCTCTTCCATGCGGCCGACGCGCTCGCTCGAGCGTACGCCCATGACCTTGTGCTCGAGGGCCTGCGCGGCGCTCTGCTCGTCGGGGCCGCCCAGGCAGACCGCGAGCCACGCCCGCCCGCCCGAGAGCACGTCGAGGCTCGCCCACTGCTGCGCGAAGAGTAGCGGATGACGATGCACGAACGTGGCGAGGCAGCCGACCGCGAGCTTGAGGCGCGACGTGGCGCCGGCCAGCGCGGAGAGCAGGGCCACCGCCTCGAGGCGCGGCTTCGCGAGGAGACTGTCGCCGACCCAGAGCGCGTCGAAGGCCCCGGACGCCTCGGCCTGCTGCGACAGCTCGATCAGATCGCGGGCCTGGATCGCGCCCAGCACCACCGCCCGATTCGCCAGGATCAGCCCGAAGGATGCGCGCGCCATGAATTCCTCCCCGCGCCAATCTTGGGGGTCGCGACGGAGCACGTCAAGCGCGACGGCCCCGATCGCGATCGGGACGCGCCGGGCCCCGGGTCGTTTCTACCGGATTGACCCGCGGCCGAGTCCTCGGCTAGGGTCTCCGACGGAGACAGAGGATCGATGAGCGCTCAGCCGGCCTTCTCCGTGGTCCTCGCCTGACCTGGTTCGCGCTGTCGCTCGGCGCGGCGCTCACCCAGGCCGTGCAGTTCGCGGTGGTCAAGGGACGCGCGCGGGAGATTCCCCCGCTGGTGATCGTCGCGTGGACCCAGGGGGTGGCCTGCGCGGCGTGGGTGGTCTTCTTCCTGGTCTCGGGCCGCGTATTCGTGCCGCCCGGCGCCGCCTGGCCCGCCATCGCCGCCTCGTCCCTGCTCGTGATCGGGATGAGCGGCCTGCTCGCGCGGGCGAGCGCGCGGGGCGACATCTCGATCGTGGGCCCGATCCTGGCCTTGAGCCCGATCTTCACGATCCTGCCGGACGCGGCGCTCTCGGGCGGATGGCCGAGCGCGCTCGGCTGGGTCGGCCTGGCCCTGTCCCTGGCCGGCACCGTCAGCCTCTCCGGCGGGCCCGGCGCGGTGGGCCTGCTCGGTCGCGTTCGCGTCCTCTTCGCGCGCCGCGATGCCCTCGACGCGCTCGGCGCCGCGTTCTTCCTGGGCTTCCTCGCCGCGGTGGATCGGTGGGCCGCGCTCGCCATCGGCCCGCCGAGCTATCTCGTGGCCTCGCACGGCGCGACCGCGGTGCTGACCACCGTGATCGTGCTGCTGACGACGCCGCGCGCGCTGGCCGCGAGTGTCGCGCCGCGCAACCTGGTCACCCTGGTGAGCCACGGGCTCCTCGGCGTCACCGGCACCGGGATGCAGACGCACGCGCTCACGATGGCGCCCGCGGCCTACGTGAACGCCATCCGCCGCATGTCGGCGGTGCTCGCCGTCCTCCTGGGCCGCACCCTCTTCGGCGAGCCCGACCTCGCCCGCAGTCTCACCGCCGCCCTCCTCGCCTGCGCCGGCGCCGCCTGCCTCCTCCTCGCCTGACCCCTAATAGAGGTGGCAGGCGACCTGGCGGCCGGCGTGGCGTTCTACGGCAGCGCACCGAACCTCGAGGACGTACCGAAGATCAAGGCGGCGCTTCTGATTCAGTCCGCCGAGACGGACGAGCGCATCAACGCGAGCTGGCCGGCGTACGAGACCGCGCTGAAAGCGGCCAACGTGCGCTACGAGCGACACGTCTACCCCGGCACGCAGCACGGTTTCAACAACGACACGACGCCACGCTTCGACGCCGCTGCGGCCAAGCTGGCGTGGGAGCGGACGCTCGCACACTTCAACAAATATCTGCGGTAGCTGGGGAGTTCAACGCAACGTCAGATCTGATGGTCGCGAGCCCCGCGAAACCGAACGCATGCAAAGGCCCGCGACACCCCAACCGACCTGCAGCGGGCGGCTCAGGCTGCGTCTTCTTCCGCCGCCAGACGAATGGGAACTTCCACACCGTCGGCGAAACGTGCCGCGATGACCAACTCGCCGTTCATGGCTTCGATGAACTTGCGCAGCGTCCCCACGTAGAGCTCCGTCCGCCGCTCCATCTTGGACACCTCTGCCTGGCTCACACCAAGCAGTTCTGCCATCGTCTCCTGAGTGAGGCCTCTGGCCCTCCGAAGCTGTGAGAGGTGCAGATCGTCGGACAGGCATCGCGCCTCAGCCTCCATTCGAGTTCGGGTGTCCGGCTTCGTGCGAGCCTTGATGTCAGACCACTTGTGGCGCTTCATGTCTGTCCTTCCCGTTCCAGTTCCCTGAGGTACTCGTCGTAGAGCCTGTCGGCAATCGGAACGTGTTCGTCGTACCAGCGATCGTTTCCAGTCTTGTCACCACCCAATAGCAGAATTGCGGCTCGCCGCGGGTCAAACGCATACAGCACCCGGTACGGCCGGCCCTCGTGCTGGATTCGCAATTCGCGCATGTGGCGATGTCGGGACATCGCAATGCCCGAGGAGTACGGAAACGGCAGGGATGGCCCGTGCTCGACGAGTAGTTCCACGACGCGACCGACGCTGACCTGTTCTTCGTCGTTGAGTTCCTCGAACCAACCGGCGAATTCGTCGGTGGCCTCAACGTCCCACGCCACATTCAGAATATGCCACTGAACACATTATGCGTCAAGAGTTATAATCACTGAAGTGGAGGCCGGCCCGCACGCGCATAGCACGATGAGCGAAGCTACTCCCACGCCCAGCCCCCCGCTAGCAAAGAAGGTCGTTCCACCGTCGCCAGGAGAATTGATAGCCAGCCTAGCAACAGGAAACACCTACCTGATCGGCGAGTCCATTGGCGAAGGATCCTTCGGCCTGGTTTTCGCGTGCACGGACGGTTGGAGGAACGATCTCGCGGTGAAGGTGATGAAGCCCGTGCGTTCGTACGAAGAGGTACACGCAGCGACGTTGGGAGAGGTGCAAAAGCTACTGCTCCTTAGACATCCGCACATCACGTACATCTATGACGCTTTCGAGTACCGAGACACGTTTTACGTGGTGACTGAGCGCTGCTACTGCCCGCTCACAGCTCTGTTCGGCCTGGAGAACTTCAATGGTCTCCTCTGGATCATGCCTATCGCGCGGTGCGTTCTTCAGGCTGTTCAGTACCTCCACGTGAATCAGTACGCGCATCAGGACATCCAACCCAACAACGTTTTTGCCGCCTTTGCGCGAAACGAGATGAAGGATGACGATCCCGGTGCCATCAATTTCAAGCTCGGTGACCTGGGCGTGACGAAGCTGTTATCGGAACTGGATGCAGCCAACACGCTGGCGGAATGGATTCGACCGCCGGAGGCTCGCGATCCCGCGGAGTACCGTCCGCTGGACCGTCGAATCGACACATACCATTTAGGCATGATCTTCTTGCAGCTTGCGCACAGCAAAGAGATCCGATTTACAGCACAGGAGATTATGGCGGGACGGCCCCGTGAGATGGCGCTTGAACTTCCAACACCGCTGAACTTCGCGCTTGAGAAGGCACTCCGCCGGCACGCTTCATTAAGAACTGCGAGCGCAGAGGAGCTGTGGCGCGATCTCCAGTCGCCGCCTGGCCTACCAGACAGCACCGTTAAGGGCGGCAATCCCGATGCACCGACGAGTGTGGATGGAGCAGACAAGCCAGCTCCAGGTTGATCAGACGCAAGACAGGCCCGATGTCTCGCGACCCAGTCGTGCGTCATGAACGCCGCGAAAGGCTAACAGGCCGCTCTGTACGTTTCAGCTTGCCGCATTCTACAACTGTAAGTGCCGCCGGCTGCACGCCCACGCAACCAAGAATGTCAGGCCGTTTTCGCCACGATCAGCGTCCGCGAAAGCGTCTCGACGCCGTATTGCAACCTGGGAACCCTGCACGTGGCAGGATCGTGACTCGATGCCGGTGCGGTGTCTCTCATTCGTCACCTACGGTGAAACCGGGCGGGATTGGCATCTGGAGAAGCTGGCCAATCCAACATGGGATCGGATCGTCGCGTCGGTTCACCGCCTGGACAGATTCCGATATCCATGGGTGTGGCTCTTTATCGGCCACGAGGACGAGGATGCGACCGTGGATTGCCTGACGATCATGGGCGGCGAAGGCGTTTACTGGGTCGGCCTCAGCGCCGGCAAGTACGAACAGCTTCGCTTGTTCGCTCCCGGCAAAGGCCAGGAGGAGGTGGACCTCTGGACGAGCGACCAGGGGTTTGCGGATCGCGCGTGTAGCTGATCGACGGGTCCTCCTCCTTCAGCCGCTG
>Ga0137409_10001710_pt1 | contig 23805 bp, 28 predicted proteins | sample CZODoug1_16funga_FD_122059 | JGI IMG/M metagenome (GOLD analysis project Ga0137409, IMG submission 122059) | Vadose zone soil fungal communities from Angelo Coast Range Reserve, California, USA - CZODoug1_16fungal (Hybrid Assembly) | ecosystem: Environmental > Terrestrial > Soil > Vadose zone...
GCGACCCACGTGCTCAACGTGGACGGCGGCGTCCAGGTGACCGGCTCGCACAATCCGCCCGAGTTCAACGGCTTCAAGTGCGTGCTCGGTGGCGAGGCGGTTGCCGGCCCGGACATCCAGGGTCTCCGGCGTCTCATCGAAGAGGGACGTACGCCCGGCCGGCCCGGCGGCGGGCGCAGTGAGGACGGCTCGGTGCTGCCGCGTTATCGGGACGCGATCGTGCAGCGCAACGGCCCGCTGCCACGCAAGGTGAAAGCCGTGGTGGATTGCGGCAATGGAGTCGCGAGCGTCATCGCGGTGGACACGCTGCAGCGTCTGGGCGCCGAGGTGGTCCCCTTGTTCTGTCAGTCCGACGGCACGTTCCCCAATCATCATCCCGATCCCACCGTCGTCGAGAATCTTCGCGATCTGCAGGCGGCGGTCCGCCGCGACAAGGCAGAGCTGGGGATCGCCTTCGACGGCGACGGCGATCGCATCGGCGCGGTGGACGAGCAGGGTCGCCCGGTGTTCGGCGATCAGCTGCTGGTGCTGTTCGGCCGCGACCTGGCGCGCCGTATGGGTCCGGGCCATGCGGTGATCTTCGACGTGAAATGCTCCGAGGTGTTACCGCGCGAGCTGACGCGGGCGGGCCTCGTGCCCACCATGTGGAAGACCGGCCACTCCCTCATCAAGCAGAAGATGAAAGAGACCAAGGCGCCGCTCGCGGGCGAGATGAGCGGCCACATGTTCTTCGGCGGCGACTGGTACGGATTCGACGACGCGCTGTTCGCCGCCGCCCGGTTGCTGCGCTATGTGGCGGAGGTGGGAGGACCCCTGTCGCGGCTGCTCGCCGATCTTCCGGTCACAGTCGCCACCCCGGAGCTGCGTGTCGACTGCGCCGACGACCGGAAATTCGAGATCGTGCGCCGCGCCGCGAAGCACTTCGCCGACAAGTACCCGGTCTCCACCCTCGACGGCGTGCGTATCACGTTCGCCCAAGGTTGGGGACTGCTGCGCGCGTCGAATACGCAGCCGGTGCTGGTGCTCCGCTTCGAAGCGGCCACCGACGCGGCGCTCACCTCCTACCGGACCGAAGTCGAGAGCTGGCTCGCCGCCCAGAGCCCCGGCGCGTGAAGCCCGTCGTCCGCCGCCGGGCGCTGCTCGTCGGAGTGGGACTGTTGGTCGCGGTGCTGGTGGGGGGACGCTGGCTCGCCCTCGAGACCGCCGAGCGCGCCTGGGGCGCGAGTCTCCCCGGCGGCAGCGCGTATCTCACGGCCCGGGACTTCGCCCGGCTGGTGTCGGGGATGCTGCTCATCGGGGCGGTCGCCTGGGCCACCGCGAATCTGCTGTTCGTGTACCGTTCCATCGGCTCGATGCAGCTGTCGCGTCGGCTCGGAGACCTGGAGATCGTCGAGGCGGTACCCCAGCCGTTGCTGCTCGCCGGCACGATCGCCTGCGGTCTGGTGTTCGGATTCCTCCTCACGCTCGGCACGGGGGACTGGTGGATGCCGGCGGCGCTCGCGTCGCGCCCGCCGACCTTCGGCGTCACGGACCCCGTGCTTCACAAGGACCTGGGCTATTACCTGGGACAGCTGCCGTGGAGTGAGCGGCTGCTGGACCTCGCGCTGCTGGCGGTGTGCACCGCGACCCTGGTGGTCGCCTTGCTGTACGTGGGGATCGGTTCGCTGCGGTTCCGTCGCTGGCTGCCGTACGCCAATGCGCACGCCCGGGCGCATCTCGGAGTGCTGCTCGCATTGCTCGCGCTGACCCTCACGTGGGGTGCGATCCTCGATCCCGCCGAGACCGTCGCGGGCCTGCACGGAACAATCGCCCGGCGCGCGCTCGACGCGCGTATCGCCGCCGCCCCGATCGTCGCGAGCGTCGGTGCCGCCACCACCGTGGTGAGCCTGGTGTGGGGCCTGCGCGAACGGCCGGTCCTGCTCGTTACCGCCTGGGGCGCACTGCTCGCCGCGTCGCTGCTGGGATTCGCGCTCATTCCCGGTTCGCTGGCGGGCTCTTCTGCCGCGACGCGCAGGCGCGGGGCCGATTCTGACACGGCCCTCGCGGCCGAACGCCGACGGCTGGAAGGGCTCGCGTTCGGGGTCACGACGCTCGACGACCGCGCACCACCGGGGTTCCCGAGCCCTGAGGCGGCGACGACGGCGGTGCCCATCTGGGACCCCCAGCGGGTTCTCGCCGCGACCGCGTCGCGACGGGAGTTCGTTCGCCCGCAATCGACACCCGCGGCCGCGGGGCTTTGGCCGCACTCCGTCGGCGACGGAAGAGCCACGTGGCTCGTCGCGCTCAGGCCGGACGTGGACAGCGTCGTGCTGCAGCAGCCCTCGCCCGGCTGGGCCGTGATGCACCGCGGCTCGCTGGCCCGGGTCGGGCGGCCGGTCGCGGCCGTGGAGGACGACACGCTGCTCGCGTTCGCGGCGGTCGCGACGCGCGACTCCACCACCTGGTTCGGCCCGCGATTCACGGACTTCGCGGTGGCCGCCCCTGATAGCTGGCCGGCGCTGCGCCACTCGGGAATCGAGTTGGCAGGGTGGTGGCGCCGAACGGCCCTCGCCTGGGCCCTGCAGAGCCCCGCGCTGGCCCGCCGCGAGACCGACGGCCTGGTGCTCCTGTGGCGACGGGACGTGCCGCAGCGGCTGGCGCGGCTGGCCCCGTTCGCTTCGTTCGCCGACGCCGTTCCCGTGCTGGCCGACAGCGCCCTGTGGTGGGTGGCGTACGGGTATCTCGAAGGGGACGCGTTCCCGCTGGCGCGGCCGGTGGACGACGGGGGAGGCGTGGGCGATTCGCTGCGCTACCTGCGCGCGGGTCTGCTCGGCACGGTGAACGCCGCCAGCGGTGACACACGGTTGTACCTCGCTCCGGGTGCCGACTCGCTCGCGGCCGCGTGGGCGAGGTTGCTTGCGCCGTCGATCCGACCGCTCGACAGCCTGCCGCGGGCCCTGCGCACGCAGCTCCCATTCCCCGCGCGAACGTTCCGCACGGCGACGGCCCTCGTGGAGCGCTGGCGCAGCGACACCACGATTTGGGGTCGGCGACCGAGAGAGCCGTTCGAGGTCGTGGCCCCAACCATCGAGGGGGCGCCGGACGCACCCCGCGTCTGGATGGGCCAAGCGTTCGAAGCCGGAAGCACGCTCGCCGCGCTCGTGACGGCGACCATGACACCCGACGGGCCACGCCTGTCGGTGTGGCGGCCGAACCCGGCCCCGCGCCTGCCGCCCGTGCTCGTCGGCTCCCCCAACACGACGGCGCCCGGCGTGCCCAGACTCTGGAACGTGGCCCGCGCCCTCTTCTTCGAGCAGGCGCTCTTCAGCCAGTCGGCCGCCGCCAGTGCGCCCACCGGGATCGACACCGTGTTCCTCTCGTGGGGAGAGCACCGCGGGCAGGGCAGGAGCGTGGCCGCCGCGCTCCGCAACCTGCTCGCCTCGGGAGGCAACGCGCCCGCGCCCGCCGATACGGCGCTCGCCGCGCGCTGGCGACAGGCACAACGGCTCGCGGCGCGGGCCGACGCGGCCCTCGCCGCCGGCGACCTGGAGCGGTTCGGCCAGTTGTATGCCCAGTTGAAGGAACTGCTCGGCCTGGGGCGCCGCAAGCTTGCTCCCGCCCCCGAGCGCCGCTAGGTTGCCCCGCCGTGAACCCCGGTACCATCGTGGTCGCGCTCGGCGGCAACGCCGTCGCTCCGCCCGGGGAGCGGCCCACCATCTCCAACCAGTTCCGCCACACCCGGGCGAGCCTCGCACCGATCGTGGATCTGGCGCGTGAGGGGTGGCGCATCGCCCTCGTCCACGGCAACGGTCCGCAGGTGGGAGACGAGTTGGCTCGCAACGAAATCGCCGCCGATCAGGTGGAGCCGCTTCCGCTGGGCGTGCTCGTCGCCGCGACCGCGGGTTGGATGGGGTACATGATCCAGCAGTCGCTGCAAAACGCGCTGGCGCGCGCCGGGGTCGAGCGGCAGGTTGTCACGTTGATTACCCAGACGCTGTGCGACCCGCACGACCCGAACCTGCGCAGTCCCACAAAGCCGATCGGCCACGCCCTCGACCCGGTGCGTGTGGCCCGACTCCAGGCGCGGGGCGTTCCCGTGAAAGAAGAGCAGCGGGGCCGCTGGCGCCGGCTCGCCCCGAGCCCGAGGCCCAGCGCCGTGGTCGAGCGCGACATGATTCACCATTTGGTCGCCGCAGGCCATATCGTCGTGGCGTGTGGCGGCGGCGGGCCCCCTGTATACGACGACCCGAACCTGCGGCTCGAAGGCCTCGACGCTGTGGCCGATAAGGACCGCGTGGCGGCGATCCTCGGGCGGGAGATCGCGGCTGACGTGCTGCTGATTCTCACCAATGTGGACGCCGTGTACCACGCCTACGGCACGCCGCAGCAAAAGGCAATCCGCCGTCTGAGCCTCGGTCAGGCGGACCACTTGCTCGCCGGGAAGGAGCTGGGTACCGGCAGCATGCGTCCCAAGGTCGAAGCGGCGGCGGACTTCGTGCGCGCGCGTCCGGGTCCGCAGCGCGCCATCATCGCCGAGCTGGCGCAGGGGCTCGCGGCGTTGCAGGGCGATGCCGGCACCACCATCACGAGGGACGGAGCGTGAACCTCCACGAGTACCAGGCGCGCGATATCCTGCGACGGCACGGCATCCCGGTGCCTCCGGGAGAGGTCGCGACGACGGCGGACGAAGCCCGCGCGATTGCCACACGGCTCGGGGCGGGCCCCGTCGTGGTGAAGGCCCAAGTGCACGCCGGCGGACGGGGCAAGGCGGGCGGCGTGAAGCTCGCCGCGAATCCGGCGGAAGCCGCCGCCCACGCCGCCAAGATCCTCGGCATGACCATCAAGGGTCTCCCGGTGCGCCGAGTGCTCGTGACGCCCGCCGCCGACATTGCGTCGGAGAGCTACGTGGGCGTCATCGTCGACCGAACCTCGCAGCGCCCGGTGCTGATCGTGAGCGCCGCGGGCGGCATCGACATCGAAGAGGTCGCCGCCAAGACGCCGGAGAAGATCCATCGGCTGGTGGTTGACCCGCGCTATGGCCTGCTCGCGCATCAGGCGCTGGGGCTCGCGTTGCAGCTGTACCGCGACATCGCGCAGGCGCGCGCCGCGGCGGATATCATGCAACGCCTGTATGCGGCCTTCTACGCCGTGGGCGCGTCGCTGGCCGAGATCAACCCGCTCGTCACCACGCGCGAGGGTGCGGTCGCCGCCCTCGACGCCAAGATCGTGGTGGACGACAACGAGCTGGACCGCCACCCCGAGATCGCCGCGCTGCGCGACGTGAGCGCCGAAGCGCCCTCGGAGGTCGCGGCGCGCGAGGCGGGACTCACCTTCATCAAGCTCGACGGCGCCGTCGGCTGTTGCGTGAACGGGGCCGGGCTCGCGATGGCGACCATGGATCTCGTGAAGTACTACGGCGGAGAGCCGGCCAACTTCCTCGACATCGGCGGGAGCTCGAACCCTCAAAAAGTGGTCACCGCCCTCCAGATCATCACGGCGGATCCGAGCGTTCGCGCTATTCTGTTCAACATCTTCGGGGGCATCACCCGCTGCGACGACGTGGCCAACGGCATCGTTCAGGCCACGCGCCAGTTTCCGCTCAAGGTGCCGCTCGTCATCCGGCTCACCGGCACCAACGAAGAGCTTGCGGTACAAATCCTCACTCAGGCGGGCTTCCCCGCGCTCACCGACATGGACGAAGCGGTGAAGCAAGCGGTCGCCAAGGCGAAGGCCGCGTGAGCGTCTTCATCGATCAGCAGACCCGCCTGGTGGTGCAGGGCATTACTGGCCGCGACGGATCGTTCCACACGCGGCAGATGATCGGCTACGGCACCAAGGTGGTGGCCGGCGTCACACCCGGCAAAGGCGGGCAGCTGTTCGACGGCGTGGTCCCGGTGTTCGACACGGTCGCCGACGCGGTACGCGAGACCGAGGCGAACACATCCGTGATCTACGTCCCGGCCGCGGTCGCCGCCTCCGCGATCTTCGAGGCCGCGGACGCCGGCATTCCGCTCATCGTGTGCATCACGGAGGGCATCCCGGTGCTGGACATGACGCGCGTCCTGCCGTATCTGCACGAGCGCGGCGCGCGCCTGATCGGTCCCAACTGCCCCGGGCTCATCTCCCCGGGCAAGAGCAAGGTCGGGATCATCCCCGGCAACATCTGCCGGCCCGGCCGCGTGGGCGTGGTGTCGCGCAGCGGCACGCTCACCTACGAGATCGTGCACCAGCTGTCCACGCAGGGGTTGGGGCAGTCCACCTGCGTCGGGATCGGCGGGGATCCGCTCATCGGCACCAACTTCATCCACTGCCTCTCCGCCTTTCAGGCCGACCCGGACACGGATGCGGTCGTCATGATCGGCGAGATCGGGGGCACCGACGAGCAGCACGCCGCCGACTTCGTGCAGCAAGCGATGACGAAGCCCGTGGTCGGCTTCATCGCGGGGCAAACGGCACCGCCGGGCCGCCGCATGGGCCACGCCGGCGCGATCATCTCGGGATCGAGCGGCACCGCCGCCGAGAAAATGGCCGCGTTCGCGCGGGCGGGCATCGCGGTCATGAAGCGCCCGGCCGATGTCGTGCCGCTCCTGAAAGAGCGGCTGTGAAGCTGCGCGACGTGCTCAAGGCCGAGCACATCATCGTGCCACTCCGCGCCGCCACCGTCAAAGAAGCCACGGAGCGGCTGGCCGAGCGTCTCATCCAATCGGGCGCGGTGGCCGACCCGCAGCGCCTCAACGCGGTGATCCGGCACACCTGGCCCGAGGACATGGTGAGCGTCGGGGAGCACGCGTTTCTGCCCCACTTCCGCACCGAGGCAGTGCGGGGCCTCGTGACCGCCGTCGGCATCTCCGCCACCCCGATCCGCTGGGAAAAGGATCCCCACCGCACCGCGCGCGTCGTGATCTTCATCTTGGCGCCGATCCGCGACGCCGCCCTCTACCTCCAGGTCGTGGGGGCATTCGCCCGTACGCTGGCGCATCCCGATACCGTGCTCGCGCTGCTCGCGGCGCGCACGCCGGAGCAGGTCGTGGCGCTCGCGGCGCTCGACGCGGTGGAGCTGCCGAGTCAGCTCACGGTGCGGGACGTTATGACCGCCCAGGCGATTACCGTCGGGCCGGAGCGCACGTTGGGCGATGTCGCCCGCCTCATGGTGGAGCACGACATCCGTGCCTTGCCCGTGGTGGACGACGGCGGCTCGCTCATCGGGATGATCACCCATCGCGAGTTATTGCGCTTCCTGATCCCCCACTTCGTGCAGCGCACCAAGACGGGAGAATTTCACGCACCCACGCGCTCCCAGCTGCAGCGCGGCTCGGCCGATCCGCAGCTCATCCTGGCGAGGGAGGCGATGGCGCGGTCCGTCCTCTGTCTCGCAGAGGACCAAACGCTCGCGGATGTGGCCAACCTCATGAGCTCGAAAGACGTCGACCGCTTCCCGGTCGTACGGGAGGGCTTAGTCGTCGGGTTCCTAACCCGCGCCGACGTGGTCCGCCGCCTCATCGCCCCTTAGCCCCTTAGCCCCTAGCCCCTTCACATGCTCACACTGGCCATCATCAAGCCCGACGCCGTCAATCGAGCCCTCGCGGGAAAGATCGTCGCGCACCTGGAAGGCGCGGGGTTCGCCGTTCGTGCCGCCCGACTCATCAAGCTCAGCACCGCGCAGGCCGAGGCCTTCTACGAAGTCCATCGGGAGCGTCCCTTTTACCGCTCGCTGGTGACCTTCATGACGTCGGGGCCCGCTCTGGCGCTCGTGCTCGAGCGCGACGACGCCGTCACGCGTCTGCGCGAGGTGATCGGAGCGACCGACCCTGCGGAGGCGAAGCCCGGCACGGTGCGAAAGCTCTATGCCGAGTCCAAGGAGCGAAACGCAATCCACGCCTCGGATGCCCCGGAAACGGCCGCCCGCGAGGTGGCGTTTTTCTTCCCGGAAGGCGAGCTGCGGGACCTTTGGGGCAGTCGGTAGCAGTTCGCTTGACGCAAGTCCCACAAGGGTTTAGCTTCGGTTGCTCATGTTACAGGTAGACCTGCGGGAGCTCGCCCGTGGTCCGGTCGAAACGCAGGGCCAGCTCGCAGGGAATGATCCCCTGTTCGAGGGCCTCGACGTCGTGCTGGCGGAACCGGTACGCGTGGCAGGCCGTTTGCATGCCGCCGGGGAAGGGCGATTCTACTGGCGCGGTTCGCTCACCACCCGCTTGGCCGGTCAGTGCCGGCGCTGTCTCGTGCCTGTCCCTGTACCGGTCGCGGCGACCATCGACGCGCTGTTCTCGGCGGATCCGGACGCCCTGGAGGACCCGAGCTCGTACCCGCTGGAGCCCGAGGCGACCGAGATCGATCTCCGGCCCGCGGTGCGGGAAGAGCTGATGCTCGCCGTGCCCCGGTGGGTGGTGTGCCGGGACGACTGCCGCGGGCTGTGCCCGCGCTGCGGCAAAGATTTGAACGCAGGCCCGTGTGGCTGCCCGCCGGCCGAGGACCAGCGCTGGAAGGGGCTGGCCGTTCTCAAAGAGAAGCTCCGCGACTGAAAAGGACGATTACATGGCCGTACCGAAACGAAGGACCTCCAAACGGAAGAAGCGCGCCCGCCGCACGCACTATAAGGCGGCCCCCATCGCGCTCCAACCCTGTCCACGCTGCGGCGACCTGAAGCGCCCGCACCGGGTGTGCCCGACCTGCGGCTACTACCGGGACGAGCAGCGCGTGCCGGTCGAGGACGCCTGACGGTGATTCGGATCGCGCTGGATGCGATGGGTGGCGACAACGCGCCCCGCGTAGAAGTTGAAGGAGCGGTGCTGGCGCTGCGCGAGCTCCCGCCGGGCTTCCGGATCCAGCTGGTGGGGCGGACCGCCGACATCGAGGCGGCGCTCAAGGCTCAGGGAGATGTCGATCGCAGCCGGCTCGAGATCGTGGAGGCGCCGGAAGTCGTGGGCATGGGCGAAAAGCCGCTCGCCGCCGTGAAGAGCAAGCCGCGGTCGTCCATTGCGGTCGGACTCGGGCTGCAGAAACAGGAAACATCGGACGCCTTCATCTCGGCGGGTAACACCGGCGCCGTGATGGCCGCCGCGACGCTGCTGCTGCGCCTGCACGAGGGGGTGCAGCGGGCGGCGATCGGCCCGCTGTTTCCGACCGCGGTGCATCCCGTCCTGGTCATCGACGGCGGAGCCAACGTGGACTGCGACGCCCGCGAGCTGGTCGGGTTCGCCCACCTCGGCTCGGTCTATGTGCGCGACGTGCTGGACCGGCCGCAGCCGGGCGTCGGCCTGCTCAACGTCGGTGAGGAGGACGAGAAGGGCAACGCGGTAGTCAAGGAAGCGCACCAGCTGCTCAAGCAGACGCCGGGGATCACGTACGTCGGCAACGTCGAAGGCCGCGACATTCTCGCGGGCCAATACAAGAAGGGAAGGATCGACGTCGTCGTGTGCGACGGCTTCGTCGGCAACGTCGTCCTCAAGTTCTACGAGTCTGCCGGCCGGATGTTCATGGGCATGATGAAGCAGGCGTTCCCCGACGTGCTGGGCCGGCCGGAAGCCCGGCAGCTCTTCAAGTTCCTCGACTACTCCGAGTACGGCGGCGCGCCGCTCCTGGGGGTGAAGGGCGTGGTGATCATTTGTCACGGTGCTTCGCCCGCGCGCGCCATCATGAACGCCGTGCGGGTGGCGGCGCACATGGTGGAAAGCAATCTCGATCAGGACATCGGCGCCGAGTTTGCGGAGCGAGGCGCCGCCCGGTGAAGCGCCCGATCGCGGAGCTCGTGGGGACCGGTCGCTACACGCCCAAGCGCGTGATGACGAACGACGAGTTCTCGAAGATCCTCGATACCTCGGACCAGTGGATCCGCGAGCGCACCGGGATCCGCGAGCGCCGAGTGGCCGGGCCCGACGAATCCAATGCCTGCATGGGCAAGGCGGCCGCCGAGCAGGTGCTGCAGGAAACCGGCCTCACTCCCCTCGATATCGACGCCCTCGTGGTGGCCACCTGCTCGCCCGACCGTTTGCTGCCCTCACAGGCGTGCGATCTTCAAGCCCTGCTGGGCGCCAAGCGCGCGGCGGCGTTCGACGTCCAGGCGGCGTGCACCGGCTTCCTGTATGCGCTCAGCGTTGCCGAAGGGCTCGTGGCCTCCGAGCAAGCGGACCAGGTGCTCGTCGTCGCCTCCGAGAAGCTCACCTCGATCATGGATTGGACCGACCGCGCCACGGCGGTGCTGTTCGGCGACGGGGCCGGCGCGACCCTGGTGCGCAAGAGCGCCGGCAAGCGGGGCATCCTGTCGAGCTACCTGAAATCCGACGGCACGCTGGCGGAGCTCTTGTATCGGCCCGGCGGCGGCGCCGCGCACCCGCCCGATGCCGCCCTGCTGACCGACCATTCCTACTTCATCCAGATGGCGGGGCGCGAGGTGTTCAAGGCCGCGGTGCTGTCGATGGCAGACGCGTGTGACAAGGCGCTCGAGCGCGCCGGTCTCACCGGCGCGGACATCGACTTGCTGATCCCCCACCAGGCGAACATCCGGATCATCGAAGCGACCGCCAAGCACGCGGGGATGCCGATGGACAAGGTGTACGTGAACGTCGACCGTTACGGCAACACGTCGGCCGCGTCGGTCGCGATCGCGCTCGACGAGGCGGTGCGCTGTGGTCGACTCACACCGGGCATGAAGGTGATGTTCTGCGCATTCGGCGCGGGGTTCACCTGGGCGAGCCTGGTGCTGCAGTGGTAGCCCCGAAGCACACGGTTTGGCTCTGCCCTGGACAGGGCGCGCAAAAGGTCGGGATGGCCAAAGACCTGGCCGAACGGTTCCCGGAGGCGCGGCGCACGCTTCAGGCGATCGATGAGACCCTCGGCTTTCCCCTGAGTCGCCTGATGGCCGATGGCCCCGAGGACGACCTCACGGCGACCCAAAACGCGCAACCGGCGATCCTCGCGCATAGCGCGGCGGTATTCGCCGTCGTGGGGCCCGCGTTCGACGGCGCCGCCGTCGCGGCGGCCGGACACTCGCTCGGGGAATATTCGGCCTACATCGCGGCCGGCGCACTCGCGTCGACCGACGCGGCCGCCCTGGTACGCCGGCGCGGCGAGCTGATGCAGCAGGCGGGCACGGAGCGCCCCGGGACCATGGCGGCGGTGCTCGGCCTCGCGACGGCACAGGTCGAGGAGGCGTGCCGCGCGGCGTCGAAGGGCGGCGCCGTAGTGGTGGCCGCGAATCTGAACGCGCCCGACCAAACCGTGATTTCAGGCGACCCCGACGCCGTGGCGAAGGCCGGGGCGGAGTGCAAGGCGCGCGGCGCCAAGCGAGTGGTGCCCCTCAAGGTGAGCGGTGCGTTCCACTCGTCCCTCATGGCTCCGGCGGCGAACCACTTGCGCGTGGCGCTCGAGCGTGCGCCCTTCCAAGATCCGGCGTTCCCGGTGATTGCGAACGCGACGGCCGAGCCCGTGCGCAACGCGTCGCGGGCCCGTCGCCTGCTCGCCGACCAGCTCACCGCCCCCGTTCGGTGGGTCGCATGCATGCAGCAGGCCGCCGAGCTCGCCGGCGCGGGCGCGCGGTTCATTGAAGTGGGTCCGGGGAACGTGCTCGCGGGCTTGCTACGGCGCATCGTCCCGGACGCGAGCGTGACCAGCCTGGGCACCGCGGACGATGTGGCGACGTTCCTGGAGGCGGCATGAAGATCGACCTGGCCGGGAAGGTCTCCGTGGTCACGGGCGGGAGCCGGGGCATCGGGCACGCGATCGCGCAGGCCCTCGCCATGGCGGGCGCGCGCGTGGCCATCCTGGGGCGCGACGGCGCCAAGGCGCAGGCGGCGGCGCACGCGCTCAGCAACGGCGGGGCCCGGGGCTACGGATGCGACGTGGCCGATGCGGCTCAGGTGGAGACGACCATCGCCGCGGTGGAGGGGGACTTCGGGCGCATCGACGTGGTCGTCAACAACGCCGGAACCACGCGCGACAACCTGCTGTTCCGGATCGGCGAGGACGATTGGGACACGGTGATCGACACGAATTTGAAGGGCGCCTTCCTCGTGACCAAGCACGCGGCTCGGGGGATGATCAAGCGGCGCTGGGGGCGGATCGTCAACATCACGAGCGTGGTGGGCATCTACGGAAACAAGGGGCAGTCGAACTACACCGCGTCCAAGGCCGGCCTGATCGGTTTCACCAAATCCGTTTCCAAGGAGCTGGCTTCCCGCAACGTCCTGGTGAACGCGGTAGCTCCCGGATTCATCGATACGGAGCTCACCCGCGCCATCACCGGGGACGCGCGGGAAGCCCTGATCGGGGCGATTCCGCTGGGCCGGCTGGGGCAGGGGTCGGATGTGGCCGCGGCGGTGCTCTTTCTCGCGTCCGACTTCGCGAGCTACATTACGGGTCAGGTGCTGGTCGTCGACGGCGGGATGGTGCTGTGAACGTTTCCCCCCACCTCCTTTGAGGGTACCCATGGCAATGGACATGAAGCAGCTCGAGGAGAAGGTCAAGGACATCATCGTCGAGGAGCTGGGAGTGGAGCGCGACAAGCTCACCTCCGATGCGAGCTTCATGGAGGACCTGGGCGCGGACAGCCTCGACACGGTGGAGCTAGTAATGGCCTTCGAGAAGGAATTCGACATCGACATCCCGGACGAGGAAGCCGAGAAGCTGCGTACGGTGGGACAGGCGTTGCAGTACCTCCACGAAAAGATGGGGAAATAGGCGCATGACGCGTCGGGTCGCGATCACGGGCCTCGGGTTCGTCACCCCCTTGGGCACGGACGTGCAGAGCACGTGGGAGGGTCTGGTCGCGGGCCGCTCCGGTGCCGGGCCGATCACGCGGTTCGATCCCGTACAGAGCCCCGTGAAGTTCGCATGCGAGGTGAAGGACTTCGAGCCGGCGCGCTTCCTCGACAAGAAAGAGGTCCGCCGCTTCGACCTGTTCGCGCAGTTCGCGGTCGGGGCGGCAGAGCAAGCCGTGACGGACGCGTGCCTCGCGAACAACTGGGACAAATTCGACCTGAAGCGCGTGGGTGCCATCGTCGGCACGGGGACGGGCGGGCTGCAGACCTTCGAGGAGAACGCCCGCGCCCTGTTCGAGAAGGGACCGAGCCGGGTGTCGCCGTTCTTCGTGCCGATGTACATGCCGAACGTCGCCGCCGCGCTCATCTCGATGCGCTACGGGGCCAAGGGACCGAACTACTGCACCGTGTCGGCGTGCGCGTCGTCGGCGCACAGCGTGGGGGACGCGCTCGAGCTGATCCGCCTCGACAAGGCGGATATCATGATCGCGGGTGGGGCCGAAGCCGCCATCACGCCGCTCGCGGTCGCGAGCTTCGCCAACATGAAGGCGCTGTCGGAGCGCAACGACAGTCCGCAAACCGCCAGCCGCCCGTTCGACAAGGACCGCGATGGGTTCGTGATGGGCGACGGCGCGGGAGTCCTGATCCTCGAGGAGTGGGAGCACGCGCGACGACGCGGCGCGAAGATCTACGCCGAGGTCGCGGGCTTCGGCCAGACCGCGGACGCGCACCACATCACCGCTCCGGCGCCCGACGGCTCAGGTGCGCAGGAGGCGATGCGCTTGGCCATGCGCGACGGGGGCATCGAGCCCGACGAGGTGGGCTACATCAACGCCCACGGAACCTCGACGCCGCACGGCGACGCCGCCGAGACCGCCGCCGTGAAGGCCGTTTTCGGCGACCGCGCCCGCAAGCTCGTGTTCGGCTCCACCAAGTCCATGACCGGCCACCTGCTGGGCGCGGCCGGCGCGTTCGAGGCGGGCATCTGCGCTCTTGTCGTCCAGATGGGAATCATCCCTCCCACCATCAACCAGTTCACGCCCGATCCGGCCTGCGACCTCGACTCGGCGCCCAACAAGGCCCTGAAGCGGCACGTGGACGTAGCGCTCTCGAATTCCTTCGGGTTCGGCGGGCACAACGTGACGCTCGCCATCCGGCGGGCGGCGTGATGGACGGACGGTCCGCACTAGCTCCCATCGCGGACAAGGTCGAACGCGGCGAGCGGCTGACGCGCGACGACGCGCTCGCCCTGTTCCAATCCAACGATCTCCTCACCATCGGACGGCTCGCCGACCAGGCGAACCGCCGGCGCAACGGCGATCGCGTGTGCTTCGCCGCGAATCAGCACATCAACCCCACCAACGTGTGTGTGCTGCGCAACACGTGCGTGTTCTGCTCCTTCGCGCGCATGCCGCGGGAGGAGGGCGCCTACACGCGGAGCCTCGACGAAGTCTTCGCCGAGGCCGACGCGGCGCGCGACAACCCGACGCGCGAGTTTCACATCGTGGGAGGCTTGCATCCCAAGCTGCGGCTCGCCTACTACCTCGACATGTTCCGCGGCCTCAAGGCGCGCCACCCGACCGTGCACATCAAGGCGCTCACCGCGGTCGAGATCGCGCACCTCGCGCGCATCGAGAAGCGGTCAGTCACGGAGGTCTTGATCGCGCTGAAGGAGGCGGGCGTCACGAGCCTCCCGGGCGGGGGGGCCGAGGTGTTCAGCCCCGCCGCGCGGGCCACCATCGCCGACAAGAAGCTCACGGGCCAGGAATGGCTGGCGGTGCATCGCGAAGCCCACCGCCTCGGCCTGCCGTCAAACTGCACGATGCTGTACGGACACGTGGAGACCATGGCGGACCGCGTGGACCACCTGCTCGCACTGCGCGCACTCCAGGACGAGACGGGCGGCTTCCTCACCTACATCCCGCTCGCCTACCACCCCGACCACAACGAGCTGGGTGAGGCGCTCGGCCGCACCGGAACCGCGACCACGGGCTTCGACGACCTGAAAAACATCGCCGTGGGTCGCCTGGTGCTCGACAACATCCCGCACGTGAAGACCCACTGGCCCATGGTGACGCCGTTCATCTCACAGGTGGCGCTCACCTTTGGGTGCGACGACCTCGAAGGCACGGTGGTGTTCGAGCGCGTGTACCACGAGGCGGGCGCCGGGACGCCCATGTGGCTGTCGTACGACCAGATCGTCGGCCTGATCCGGGGGGCAGGGAAGGAGCCCGTGGAGCGCGACTCGCTGTACCAGACGGTGCGCACGTTCGAGGACTGGGTGCCCGGGCAGCGACCAGCCCACCCCGAGGGCCCGGAAGGCCCGACCTTCGCGATTGCCCACAGACCCCGGGCGCAAGCCCGGGGTGGCCGCAGGCTGCCCGTGTTGTCCGGGGCCGTGGACGGCGCCGAATGAGACTGGGCCGCATCGGCTACATCAACTGCTACCCGGTCTATGGAGCGATCGACCGGGGCATCACCCCGCTCGCGGCCGAGCTGGTCACCGGCACGCCGTCGGAGCTCAACGATCTGCTCGCGGCGGGCGAGCTGGACCTGTCCGTGGTCAGTGCGGTCGAATACGCCCGGCACGCGCGCGACTACGTGCTGCTCCCCAATCTCGCCATTTCCTGCGACGGTCCCGTGCGGAGCGTGGCGCTCTTCAGCCGTCGGCCGGTCGGGCAGCTGGATGATCGCACCGTGCTGCTCACGGCCTCCTCACGGACGGCGGTCGGCCTGTTGGAGCTCTTGTGTCGCGACGTCTGGAAGGTGCGGCCTCACTTCGCCCAGGCTCGGGCGGAGGCACCCGATCTCGACGCCCTGGCGCACCTGCCGCACGAGGCCGTGTTGGTGATCGGCGACGCGGCGCTGCTCCTGGCCGCGCGGCACGCCTACCCGCACCGCTACGACCTGGGCGAAGAGTGGAAGCACTGGACCGGCTTGCCGTTCGTGTTCGCCGTGTGGGCGGCGCGCCGGGCTGCGGACCATGCGGCCGTACGCGCCGTCCATCATACCCTGCTCGCCGCGCGCGATTGGGGACTGGCCCATCTGGATCTGCTCGCCGAGGCGGCGGCGCGCGCCACCGGTGTCGGCATCAGCGACTGCCGCAGCTACCTCGCCGGCCTCGACTACGCGCTGACAGAAACGCACCTCGCCGGGCTCACCGACTTCTTCCGCCGGCTGGCCGCGCGCGGCCTGGTGCCCGACGGATCGCTCCAGTTCCTGCAGGTGGCCTGACCATGGTCGACCGCAGCGGCAGCGACTTCCGGTCGTACCTCGAGCTGTACGAACGGGCATCGCTCCTCGACCTGGGCAACCTCGCCCACCAGGCGCGCTGGCGGCTGCATCCGGAGAACGCGGTCACCTATATCATCGACCGCAACATCAACTACACCAACGTCTGCGTCGCGGATTGCAAGTTCTGCGCGTTCTACCGCCGGCCGAAGCATGACGAAGGCTACGTCCTCTCGTTCGAGCAGATCGGTCGCAAGATCGACGAGCTCAAGGCGCTGGGCGGTGTGCAGATCCTCATCCAGGGCGGCCACAACCCCTACATCCCGTTCGCGTGGTACCTGGATCTGATGCGCTACATCAAGCGGCACCATCCGATCCACATCCACGGGTTCTCGCCCTCGGAGGTGGACTTCTTCGCCGGCCGCTTCGGAATGTCGATCGAGCAGGTCATCCGCGAGCTCGTGGCCGCCGGGCTCGACTCGATCCCGGGCGGGGGCGGAGAGATCCTCGTCCAGGAAGTCCGCGATCGCGTCGCGAAAAAGAAGGCCGGCGCCGACCGCTGGCTCGAGGTGATGGAGATCGCCCACCGGCTGGGACTCAAGACCTCGGTCACCATGATGTACGGCCTGGGCGAGACGCTCGCCGACCGGATCGAGCACCTGTTCCGAGTGCGGGAGGTCCAGGCGAAGAGCGGAGGCTTCACCGCCTTCATCTGCTGGCCGCTCCAGCCCGAGCACACCGAGCTCGCCCATTTCGAGAAGACCGACGCGGTGACCTACCTCCGTACCCAGGCGATCGCACGCATCGTGCTCGACAACGTCCCCAACATCCAGGCCTCCTGGGTCACCATGGGACCGAAGATCGGGCAGGTGGCGCTCACGTTCGGCGCCAATGATTTCGGCTCACTCATGATGGAGGAGAACGTCGTCTCCGCCGCGGGGACCACCTGGCGGATGACCCTCCCCGAGATGCAGCGGCTCATCGCCGATGCGGGCTACGTGCCGCGCCAGCGCCGCCAGGACTATAGCGTGATCGACGAGGCGGCTTGAGCGTGGCCGACGTGCTCATTGTCGTCGGCTCCGAGAGCGACAAGCCCCGTATCGAGCCCGCCTTCGAGGTCCTGAGCAAGGCGGGCGTTTCGTACGAGTTCCACGTGTCCTCCGCCCACCGCCAACCCGACCAGACCGCGGACCTCGTGAAGGGCGCCCGGAAGAAGGGGTTCCGGGTGGTGATCGCCGGGGCGGGACTGTCGGCGGCGCTGCCCGGATTCGCCGCCTCGCTCACCGATCTCCCGGTGATCGGAGTGCCGTTCGCGGCCGGGCCGCTGAACGGGTTCGATGCGCTGCTCGCCACCGTACAGGTGCCGGGCGGCGTGCCGGTCGCCTGCGTCGGGATCGATAACGCCAAAAACGCGGCTCTGCTGGCGCTCCGCATTCTCAACGCCTGACATGCGGGTCGGGATCGGGTACGACTCGCACCGGTTCGCCGAGGGGGAAGGCAGGAAGCTCATCCTCGGCGGCGTGGAGATTCCTCATACTCGCGGGCTGGTGGGACACTCGGACGCCGATGCGGTGGCGCACGCCCTGACCGACGCCATTCTCGGCGCCGCGGGCCTGGGCGACATCGGGCAGATGTTCCCCCCGACGGACCCCCGCTGGCGCGATGCCGACTCCATCGATCTGTTGAAAAAGGCGTACCTGCGCGTGGTCGAAGCGGGTTTCAGTTTCGTGAGCGCCGACATCACCGTGATCATCGAGCAGCCCAGGCTGGCGCGTTACCTGGACGACATGCGCGAGAACCTCGCCGGCGCACTGGTGAGTGGGTACTCGATGGTCTCGGTCAAAGCGAAGACGAACGAAGGAATGGGCTGGATCGGCAGGAACGAGGGAGTCGCCGCGCTCGCCGTCGCGCTGCTCGAGCAGGCCCGCATCTGAGCGATTTTCTCACGTTCCTCGAGGGGCTACCCACTGGACCGTTGTACGGCCTGATCACGGCGCTCGCCGCCCTCGAGAACTTCATTCCGCCGCTGCCCGCCGACACCGCCGTGGCGCTCGGCGCGTTCCTCGCCGGGCGGGGCCGGCTCCACCTGTGGACGGTCTTCGGCCTCACGTGGGTGGCGAACGTCGCTTCGGCGTCCGCCGTCTACTGGCTGGCACGTCGCTACGGACGCGATTTCTTCAAGGGACCGACTGGGCGGCGGCTGCTCCCGCCGGCGGTGCTCGCGCATATCGAAGCGCAGTACCAGCGCCACGGGACCTACGGGATTTTCGTCGCCCGCTTGCTCCCCGTGTGGCGCGCGGTCGTCCCTCCGTTCGCCGGCATCGCCGGCGTCTCCGCGCCCCGCGCCCTGATCCCGCTGGCCCTCGCATCGGCGCTGTGGTACGGCCTCCTGACGGCGCTCGTGGCCACGCTGGGAACGAACCTCGACGCCGTCTTGGCGGTGCTCGCCCATGTCAACTGGGTGCTTGGCGCGGCCGCCCTGGGCTCCCTCATATTTCTGGCAGTGTGGATCGTGCGCCGGCTGAAGCGCTGACGCGCACCGACCAACAGGGGAGCACCGTCATGAGCGACACCTCGAGCGATACCTCCGGCGTCCGGTTTCCTCCACCACTCATCTACGCCGGCGGGTTCGCGACGGGATACGGCGCTCACCGGCTCCTGCCGATCCGCTTGTGGCCGCAGCCGACGGCGCTCGAGAGCCTGCTTGGCTGGGGACTGATCGTCGCGGGGGTGCTGCTCGCCCTCAGCTCGGCCTATCTGTTCCGTCGGGCGGGCACGACGCCCAATCCCGCCAAACCGACCTCGGCGCTGGTGCTGTGGGGACCGTACCGATTTACACGCAACCCGATGTACGCGGGCATGGCCGTCCTGTACGTCGGCGGCACGCTGCTCCTGAACGACCCGTGGCCCTTCGCTTTTCTTCCGGTGGTCATGGCGCTGGTCCGGCGCTACGTGATCGCCAAGGAAGAGGCGTACCTGGAACGCCAGTTCGGGGATGAGTACCGGGCGTACAAGGCGCGGGTGCGCCGGTGGATCTGACGACCGAAGCGGCGTTCCGCGTCGAGCAATTCCGCGACTTCCTCGCCCTGGAAGCGGGGGACAGCGCGCACACCGTCGCGAACTACGTTCGCGACGTCCGGCGGCTCGCCGGCTATGCCGGGACCAAGGGCGCCCGCCGCCCGGAGGACGTGACGAGCGGGCTGTTGCGCGAGTTCGTGTACACCCTCAAAGACCTGGGGCTCGCCCCGGCGACCATCCGGCGCCAGATCTCGGCGGTCCGCACGTACTACCGCTATCTGGTCGGCGAAGGCCATGCCGCGCGCGACCCGAGCGAGCGTTTGGAGTCGCCACGACAGTGGCGCCGCCTGCCGACCGTCCTGTCGGTCACCGAGATCGAACGCCTGCTCGCGGCGCCCAATGCCGACGAGCCGCTCGCGATCCGCGACGGCGCACTGCTCGAATTCGCGTATGCCACCGGCGCGCGGGTGTCCGAGCTCGTGGGGTTGAAGCTGCAGGACGTCCTGTACGAGGATGGGCTCGCCCGGATTTTCGGGAAGGGCTCGAAGGAGCGCATCGTGCCGGTGGGCCGGCGGGCGCTCGGGGCGGTAGCGTTGTACGCCCGCGAGATCCGCCCCCGCCTCGACAAGGGCAAGGGACGCGGGCTGGTGTTTCTCAACGCCCGCGGCACGCCCCTGTCGCGCGTGGGCGCGTGGGGCATCATCAAGCGAGCGGCCCGCCTCGCCGGGCTGACGAAACGGGTGTCGCCGCACACCCTCAGGCACACGTTCGCGACGCACCTGCTGGAGGGCGGCGCGGACCTCCGCGCCGTGCAGGAAATGCTGGGCCACGTGGACCTCGCGACCACGCAGCTGTACACGCACGTCGACCGCGACTATCTGCGGACGGTGCACAAGACCTACCATCCCCGAGGCTGAGCGCTCTATGTCGCGGGCGTTCGTGAAAGAAGATTCCGGCGAGCGGGGGCCGCGCCGGAACTATGGGCTCCCGCCGCGCGACGACCCCGGTTTCGACGCCGCCGCGGCCGAGGCCTTGCTCGAGGGGGCCCGCCTGGGAGAGACCGCGAGTGCCGAACAAGCCACCGGCTATTACTGGGGCGAGCCGAAGCTGCGGCCGCACATCGAGCGCATTCTCGAGCGCGCCCGGGCCGCAGGCGACGAGCGGCTGGAGCAGCTGGCCAGGCGCTTCCTGAGCTAATGCCCGAGCTGCCGGACATCGCCCTGTACCTCCACGCGCTCGGGCCACGGGTGGTGGGCGCGCCGCTCGAGCGCCTCCGGATCGCGAGCCCGTTCTTGCTCCGCACCGCGGATCCACCTGTCGCGGACCTCTCCGGGCGGACAATCCGCGACGTCCGCCGCCTCGGCAAACGGATCGTCCTGGCGTTCGCGGACGAATATTTCGTCGTGCTGCACCTGATGATCGCCGGCCGGCTGCACTGGAGGCCCGCCGGCGCGCCCATCCCCCGCCGGGCGGGGCTCGCCGCGTTCGATTTCGCCCACGGGATGCTGCTCCTGACCGAAGCGGGCACGCGGCATCGAGCGTCGCTCCACGTTGTTCGGGGTGAGAGCGCGCTTGCCGCACACGACCCGGGTGGACTGGATGTGTTCCGCGCTACGCTCGAGCAGTTCCGTGCGGCGCTGACGCGAGAGTCGCACACGCTCAAGCGCGCGCTGACCGACCCCCGGCTGCTCGACGGGATCGGCAATGCTTATTCCGATGAGATCCTCCATGCGGCCCGCCTCTCTCCGCTCCGGCTCACCAGCCAGATCACGCCCGAGGAGAGCGAGCGCTTGTTCCGCGCCACGCGGGAAACGCTGGCCGGGTGGACGGAGCGGCTGCGTGCCGAAACGGGCGACGGGTTCCCGGAGAAAGTGACCGCGTTCCGGAACGGAATGGCCGTGCACGGCCGGTTCCGCCAGCCGTGCCCGGTGTGCGGATCGCCGGTGCAGCGGATCCGTTACGCGAACAACGAAGTGAATTACTGCGCCAAGTGCCAGACGGGCGGGCGGCTGCTCGCCGATCGGTCGCTGTCGCGGCTCCTGAAGCAGGACTGGCCACGCTCGCTGGACGAGCTGGAGGAGCGCGCCGCGGGTTAACTTCGTTGGGCATGGAAACCCCGGTCCGCTACGAGCGCGTGTTTCACGTCGCCGCCGCCGACATCGACGAGCTCGATCACGTCAACAACGTGGTGTACCTCCGCTGGGTGCAGGATGTCGCAGCGGCGCATTGGGAATCCGCCACCAGCCCGGCGGAGCGCGCCGAGATCGCGTGGGTCGTGCTGCGGCACGAAATCGACTACAAACATCCCGCGCGGCCCGGCGACCAGGTGATCGCGCGCACCTGGGTCGGGCCTCCGAGCGCCGCCACGTTCGAGCGCCACACCGAAATCCTCCGAGCTCGCGATCAGCGGCTGCTCGCACGGGCTCGCTCCTTGTGGTGCCCGGTGCATCGCGGTACGGGGCGCCTGCGGCGCATCGACCCCGCGCTGCACGACCGCTTTTACATGGCATGAACCGCCGCATCGTCGTGGCCGCCCTCCTGTTTGTCGTCCCCGTGGCGGCGCTCGTCTTCCTGTTGCGACCGGTGTGCGTCCCGCTTACGGCCGAGGACCTGACGACGTTCAACGTCCCGATCGAGCAGCGTACCGACCGCGACTTCTACCTGCGGGTATTCCAGCAGCGCGACGACCAGTGGTATCAGTGCAAGACGTGGATCTCACGCTGGTTTTTCTTCTGAGTAGCTTTCGCCCATGCTGTTCGTCCTCGACAACTACGATTCCTTCACCTACAACCTCGTCCAGCTGTTCGGCGAGCTCGGGGCGGAGCCGGTGGTGTACCGCAACGATGCGCTCACCGTGGAGCAGGTGCTCGCGCTCAAACCCACCGCCGTCGTCCTCTCGCCCGGCCCCCGCACGCCGGGGGAAGCCGGCATCCTGGTGCCGCTCGTGAAGGCGCTGGCCGGTAAGGTGCCGATCCTGGGCGTGTGCCTCGGCCACCAGGCGATCGGCGAGGCGTTCGGCGCCCGCGTGGTGCGAGCCGATCGCCTCATGCACGGGAAGACGTGCGAAGTGGTCCACGAAGAGGACGAGCTGTTCGAGGGCATCCCCAGTCCCGTAACCGGCATGCGGTACCACTCGCTGGTCGTGGAGCCCGCCTCACTCCCCAAGGACATCGTCATTACCGCGTGGAGTGCGGATCGACCGAAGGATGCGGAGATTATGGCGATGAAGCACCGCCGCCACCCGATCTACGGCGTGCAGTTCCACCCAGAGTCGATCGGTACCTCGCACGGGAGGCAGTTGCTGGAGAATTTTCTGCGCATCGTGCACGCCGCCGTTTAACGGTCTAACCGCCAGCGGATCAGCCGTTTAGGCTCAGGGCTAGACGCCACGGCACGGATTTTGTATGTTCCCCCGTGCCCGTCCTCGGCGTCGTTCCGGCGCGGCTGGGCTCCAGCCGCCTCCCACGCAAGCCACTCCTGTCTCTGGCAGGCGAACCCCTCATCCTCTGGGTCGTTCGGCGAGTCGTCGAGGCGGGTGCGTGCGATCGCTTGGTCGTCGCCACCGACGCGCGCGAGATCGCCGCGGTCGTGGAGCGAGCCGGGCATGAGGCCGTGTTGACCTCCGCCGACCACCAGTCGGGTACGGAGCGAGTCGCAGAAGTCATTGGCAACAAATCATTTAGTGCATACGACGTCGTGCTCAACGTGCAGGGCGACGAGCCGCTCGTCGCGCCCGCCGCGCTGCACGGCGCCGTGGCGCGGGTGCGGAACGGAGATCCGATCGGCACCGCGGCGGGCGAGCTCGATCGCTCGCTCGCGAGTGATCCGAATCGTGTCAAGGTCGTGACGGATTCGCGGGGCCGAGCGGTGTATTTCTCGCGGGCGCCGATCCCGTTCGATCGCGACGGCACGGGCGCCGTGATCTACCGGCAGCACGTCGGTGTCTATGCCTACACCCGGGAAGCGCTGGATCGTTGGGTGCGGCTCGCGCCGGTGCCGGAAGAGCGCTGGGAGCGGCTCGAGCAGCTGCGGCCGCTGCTGCAGGGGATTCCGATCGGCGTGGCGTTCGTTCCGGGGCCCGCGGCGCCCGGCGTCGATACCGCAGACGACCTGCGTTACGTGGAAGCACAGGTGACGCGCCAACTGAAGGAGGTGAGTCCGTGAGTTCGACGAAGTACATCTTTGTGACCGGCGGCGTCGTGTCGTCTCTCGGGAAGGGGATCGCGGCCGCCTCGCTCGGCCGCCTCTTGGTAGAGCGGGGCCTCCGGGTAACGATTCAGAAGTTCGATCCCTATATCAACGTGGATCCCGGCACCATGTCGCCGTTCCAGCACGGCGAGGTGTATGTCACCGACGACGGCGCGGAGACCGATCTCGACCTGGGCCACTACGAGCGCTTCATCGACCGCTCGCTCTCGCAGGTGAATAACGTCACTACCGGGCGGATCTACCTGTCGGTGATCACGAAGGAGCGGCGCGGCGAATATCTCGGGTCCACCGTGCAGGTGATCCCCCACATCACGGACGAGATCAAATCCGCCATTCGGCGGCTGGCACCGGATCACGACGTGGTGATCACGGAGATCGGCGGCACGGTGGGTGACATCGAATCGCTGCCGTTCTTGGAAGCGATTCGCCAGTTCCGCCAGGAAGTCGGCCGCGACAATACGCTGTTCATCCACCTCACCCTCGTCCCCTTCATCGCCGCCACCGCCGAGCTCAAGACCAAGCCGACCCAGCACTCGGTCCGGGAGCTGATGCAGATCGGGATCCAGCCCGACATCCTGGTGTGCCGCACCGAGCGGCCGCTCTCGGAAGAGCTGAA
>Ga0137409_10001712_pt1 | contig 23798 bp, 25 predicted proteins | sample CZODoug1_16funga_FD_122059 | JGI IMG/M metagenome (GOLD analysis project Ga0137409, IMG submission 122059) | Vadose zone soil fungal communities from Angelo Coast Range Reserve, California, USA - CZODoug1_16fungal (Hybrid Assembly) | ecosystem: Environmental > Terrestrial > Soil > Vadose zone...
GGCCGGCAGCTGCCGGGCTGCAGCTCGTCGTGGAAGTTGACGCTGAAATCGGGAGCAAAAGTCCAGTCTGCGGTATGCATGAGGTACCGGGCGGGCGCCGTCGATCGATTGCTCACCTCGACCACACTGCGCAAAACTTTGCCCGGCCGCGCCGCGAGCTCGAAACGCGGCGGTGAAACCAGCGCCGCAAACCCTTGAGCGTAGACGGACGACGGCATGGCGATGCCAATCAGGGAGAGCAGAAAAAAGACCCGTCCGCGCATGATCAACTCTCATCCATTTCAAAGTGGAAGGTCACCGGGAAGGCACGCCGAATGAGAGTCCCGTCGACGCTGAACTGAAATTTCAATATGTCTTCCATGAAGGGCGAGGCGATGGGGCCGGCATAGACCAGCGTGCGATTGCCGGAGTGCACCTGTCCGGATAGAAATCGTCCCTGACTGATCCACGAAGCGGTGATGGGGCCCGGCTGCTGCGCCGGCAAATCCAAATAGATCCGCCCGGAACGGCGCAGCCAGGGCGTTACGTTGATCCGCACCCGAATGGTCGTCGTGCCGACCATCAGAGTGTCGGCGCCCGAGCGCGATGGTGCCGCGGTCTTCCAGCGCATGCTGACCGACGGCTCGAGCGCCTGCGTGCCCGAATCATCGATGGTGGTGGTTTTCGCCTGCGCCGTGGATGCCCAGATTATGCAGAATGCTTGAGCCAAAAAAAAAGCCGGCCGCAGCGCCGGGCGACGATGGGCGATCATGGCGCACTCAGCGTGTAACGGACCACGCCGGTGAACGTGCCCGCCGGCGGCACGGAATTGTTCAAATAAGAGAACGTCCAGCAGCTCTCGTTCCAGGTGTTGCTGCTCATCGAACCCACGTTCTGCACGCCGCCGTTGACGAAGCCGCCTGCCGGGAAAGGCTCGGCGCCGGAATCTCCGTTGCCGCTCGACGTCCAACGGATTTTTGAAAAGGGAATGGTGTCGCCGGCAGCGTCGGTCAGCGCCGCCGGCACGGTGGCGGTCACCTGCGCCGCGGCGGTCGCAGCGCCGGTGGTGCGATAAAAGCCGCCGATGTAGAGCTGGCCGGGCACGCTGCAATAGGTGTAACCGTCCCAGTAACTCTGCGTGGCGGTGCTGTCGGTCGTCATCGGCTGCGCAGTGCCGTTGCCCACCGCGGCCGAGGCCACCGTTGCCGACACAGTGTTGATGGCGGTGTTGTTGCCCGGCTGGCCGCCGGTGAGGTAGTTGTTCGTGAAGCTGCCGACGCCCACTTGCAAGTAGACCATCAGCGGCGAGGTCGGAGTGAGGGTGGCCGTATACGCCGACGCGGCAGTCGATACCACACCGATGAGGACTGCGCCGATCAAGGCTCGGCGCAGTCCGGGCAATGGCAGAGTGGTGTGCATTGAATGATGCCGCGATCGCGCGGGTTACGGCATGGTTGCCGTATAGGTCACGCGGCTATTGTTCACATTGACGCCGCCGTACGTGCCGGCCGGCACATTCGCGGCATTGGCGTAGCTGTAGGTCCACTTGGCATCCTGGACGATGAGCTTGGTCGCGGGCGCGGTGAGGACGACGTTCGAACTGGTGCCGTTGGTGAGCACCGGCGCGGGCAGTTGTGTGCCGGAAGTCAGCGTCGTGGCGGCGGTGGTGATCTGCGTGAATGGAATCGTGTCGCCGTTGCCGTCGCTGAGCGCGCCGCTGGCCGTGGCGTTCAGCGTCACGTTGCCGCTGTTGCTGACGATGGCTGCGGTCTCGACGCCGCCGGTCAGGTCGCCTCCGGTACCCGCAACGGGGGTGCCATTGCCCACCGTGCCTGCTGCCGGGGAAAACGTGATGAGATCGATGGTGTTGGCGGAGGTCAGCGCTCCGGACGTGTAGACGGAGCCGGTACCGACCCGCAAATAGAGAATTTTCGGGATGACGATCGAAAAATCGACGTGGGCGGTCGCGCCGGGCGAGGCGGTCGCGGCACCCGTCTGAACGTTCGATTCGGCAAACGCCATGAGCGGAAGCGTCAATGCCCCTGCGCCCAACAGACCTTTCAAGGCGATCGATGTCTTCATTGTCTGCTTCCTGTGCTGTCTAATGATTCTTGGGGCACTTCATGAGGGGACAGTCGTGCGCCGGCCGTCCCACGCTCGTGGCGGCCGCCTGGCCCCGTGCGCGAGGCCGATACTAGGGGTTATGCCTAACGGCACGTGGAACTAAGTCGCAATTCGGCTCGGGAGCATTCAAGTTCCGGCTGCAACTGCCGATATTCCTTGGCTTTTGTGCGCCAGTTCGCACACGATGGGGCAATCCGATCGAACGGCTTTGAGCGCCGGTGCCTGGGGCAGGAGACGGCAGCTGAGGCTACGGCGCCTGCCGCAGGGCGCGGCCGTTGCGGTTCTAGGGCATCGAGACCGTGCAGATGACTTCGCGGTCGTCGACCTTCGCGGGGCGGCGAGCGCCTGCCTGAGCCGGTCGAGGTCCACCGGGCTCGAGCGGCCGACGCGGATCGGGGCCACCAGGGGGGCGAAGCTCTTGATCAGCGCGATCTTCTCGGGCTGGTCATCCGGGATCACGCGCAGGACCGAGTCGGTCTCGGAGACCGACGGCAGCTTCTCGAACGCGGTCTGCTTGGCCCGCAGCTCTTCCAGAGATGAAGCGGACGACAATCCGTTGAAGCCGGAGCGGCCCGTGCTCGCGAGGATCCGGCGCTCCCAGGCCACCGACTCGGTGCCCTTGGCCTGCAGGTTGAGCACGTTATAGTCGAAGCCCACCCGGGGCACCGCCCAGATGGAGAACGCGGTGAGGAGGCCGGCGCCGATCAGGACGGTGCGGGGATAGGTCACCAGGCGGTCCAGGAGGGGCACGCGGATGCGCTCGAGCTGGTGCGCCCGCGGCCGCTGCCCCCGCGGGCGGTCCGCGTGGTGCCGGTCCACGAACACCAGGATCGCGGGGAAGAGCGTCATCATGCCGACCCAGGCGATCAGGATCGCGATGCCCGCGATGAAGCCCAGCTCCTGGATGCCCCGGAAATCGGTGAGCATCAGGACGAAGAACGTCCCGGCGGCGGTCAGCGCCCCCGCCAGCATCCCGGGGCCGGTGCGCGCCGCGGCGAGCTCGAGGGCCTCGCGGAGGTTCCGACCCAGGAAGATCTCCTCCTCGTAGCGGAAGAGGTAGTAGATGCCGTAGTCGATCCCGATGCCGACCACGATGGAGATGAACATCACGGAGAAGAGGGTGAGGTGTCCCACCGTGAGGGTGACCACCCCCATGGACACGGCGAGGGTCACCGCGAGCACGCCCAGCATCAGCAGCGGCTTGCCCACTCGCATGAAGGCCAGGGTCATGACCAGGAGCGTGAGGGCGAAGGCGAGCACGTCCGAGATGCTGCTGTCGTGGAAAGCCGCCGTCATCTCGTCGTTGGACAGAGCCGGCGCCCCGGTCACCCCCGCCTGGACGTTCGGGAAGGCGGGCCGCAGCTTGGCGATCGCCTCGCGAATCGTCTCGATGGCGGCCTGGTCGCCCATGAAGCTGCCCTTCTCGCTGGGCGGAGTCTCCACCAGGATGAAGAGCAGGCTCTTGTCCTCCGAGAGGAAATAGCCCGCGTCGTCGGGCGGATCCTCGCCGAAGGAGAACAGCGTGCCCCAGGGCGAGCGGTAGGGCGCCGGGCGCTCCAGGCGGCTCGCCATCTGGTCCAGGAGGACCCGCAGGAAGCGCGTGTCGACCGGCAGGTCCTTGTCCTGGAGCCCGATGTCGAAGAGGTTGGACACGAAGGCGGCCGCCATCTGGGTGTTCACGCCTTCGAGCAGGCGGGCCAGGCTCGGATCGCCCGCGAAGCTCTCCATGAACTCCTGATGGTCGAAGATCTTGTCGCGGATCTCGCGCAGCTCGGGGGTCGAGAGGTAGAGGAGCTGGCGGCCCTCGAACCGCTTGGGATCGATCCGGTAGGCGACTCGCTGGAACTTGACCTTCGCCTGCTTCAACTCCTCGGTGAGGCGCGCGGCGTAGGCGCGCGCGCCTTCGAAGGAGCCGGCCTCCACCACCACCACGATGTCCTCGAGCTCGCCGAACTCCTTGGCGTACTCCGCGTAGCGCACCACGAAGCCCGCGTCCTGGGGCAGGAGCGAGCGGGTGGAGGTCTTGAACGTGAGGGCCTGCATGGTGTAGACGATCGACACCGCCGCGAGCAGGAGGGAGATCGCGACGGTGAGGGCGGGACGCCGGCACGACAGCCGGACCAGCCGGCGAAGCAGGCGGCCGGTACGGGAGATCGCGACCATTGGCAGTGCGGGAAGTGGTGCGGGAGGTGAGCGGCGGGCCTAGTCCGCGCCCCCGATGAACTTTTCCAGGCGCGTCCGCGCCACCTCGTCGGACCACTGCTCGGGCGGGGACTTCATGAGATAGGCGGACGGCGCGAGCAGCGCTCCCTTGATGCCCCGGTCCATCGCGATCTTGCAGGAGCGAATCGCGTCGATGACCACCCCGGCCGAGTTGGGAGAGTCCCACACCTCGAGCTTCAGCTCCACGTTGATGGGCTGGTCGCCGAAGCTACGTCCCTCCAGGCGAATGTGAGCCCACTTGCGATCGGCGAGCCACGGCACGTAGTCGCTCGGCCCGATGTGGATGTTGTCGTCCGCCATGTCGTGGGCGAGCTGGGAGCGCACCGCGTCGGTCTTGGAGATCTTCTTGGAGGCGAGGCGCTCGCGCTCCAGCATGTTGTAGAAGTCGGTGTTGCCGCCCACGTTCAGCTGGCTGGTGCGCTCGAGCCGCACGCCCCGGTCCATGAAGAGTTTGGTGAGGATGCGGTGGATGATGGTGGCCCCCACCTGGGACTTCACGTCGTCGCCCACGATCGGCAGCCCCCGGTCCTCGAAGCGCCGGCGCCAGTAGTTCTCCCGGGCGATGAACACCGGGATGCAGTTGACGAACCCGCAGCCCGCGTCGAGGACCTGCTCCACGTACCACTTGGTGGCCATCTCGCTGCCCACGGGCAGGAAGTTCACCACCACGTCGGTGCGCGTCTCCTTCAAGATCTGGGTGATGTCGGCGGTGGTGCCCGAGGCCTTGGTGATGATCTGCGAGAGGTAGTGGCCGAGCCCGTCGTGGGTCATGCCCCGCTGCACCGGGACCTCCAGGCGCGGGACCTCTCCGAAGCGCACCGTGTTGTTGGGCTTGGCCCAGATCGCCTCGGACAGGTCGAGCCCCACCTTGTTGGCGTCGATGTCGAAGGCGGCCGAGAACTCGATGTCGCTCACGTGGTAGCCGCCGAGGCGCGGGCGCATGAGGCCCGGGATGAAGCCGTCGTCGGCGACACCCTTGTAGTAGTGAACCCCCTGGACGAGAGCGGACGCGCAGTTACCGACGCCGATGACCGCGACGCGAACAGATCCCACAGACGCCTCCTCGCGAGTCGCCGCCGCTGATGGCGGCACAAAAGGTTTCCACGAAGTCTAGCACAGGGGCGCGGGGCCCGCCTCAAGCTGCGCGCTCCCGCTCCTCGGGAGGCAGCGGCGGGTGGGCGCGCTGGGAGACGCCCAGGGCCAGGAAGCCGAGGCCGGCCCAGGCCATCTCCCGCAGCCGGCGCACCAGCACGAAGGAGAGTCCGGCGGTCGCGGTGAGGCCGAAGGCCTCGAAGAAGGCCACGTAGCCGCCCTCGAGGGCGCCGAGCGAGGCGGGCACCATGAAGCTGGCGAACTTCACGCCTCCCGCGAAGGACTCGATGATCAGCGCGGTCCCGAGCGAGATGGGCGTCCCCAGCAAGAAGAGGACGATGTAGATCTCGAGCCCGCCGGTGGCCCACGCGACCGAGTGGACCAGGGCCGAGGCGATGAGCCGGCGGCGCCCGTGGCGATAGAGCCCGGCCAGCGCCCGGTCGAGATCGCCCAGTCCCTGCAGGTAGCGCTCGCCGCCCAGTCCCACCCGCGCGCCGATCTTACCGAGCAGCCGTCCACCCCCGCCGAGTCCCCCGCTGGCCTGCACCAGCGCGAAGCCGCCGATGGCGAGGATCTCGACGGCGAGGAGGCCAGTCATGATCGGCACCAGTCGGCTCGACGGCGGGAGCGCGGGGCGGGCGGCCAGCAGGCCCCCGACGAGAAAGATGATCTGCCCGACCACGATGGTGGTCTTGTCGGCGATGACCGATACGAGGCCGTCGAGGAGGGCGACCCGCGGCCGGAGCAGCAGGGCCTTCACCGGCTCGCCCCCCACCGCCATCGTCGGGGTGGCCAGGTTCACCGCCTCTCCGGCCAGCCGCGCGCGGAAGACCAGGGAGAGGGGCACCGGGCCGGGCAGGAGCAGGCGCCAGGCGATCGTGTCGACCAGCGCGGCCAGCGCGTAGGGGAAGGCGAGCACGAGCGGCAGCCGCCACCCGAGCGTGACGAATGACGACCAGATCGCGGCCGGCCCGATCTGCGCGACCAGGTAGCCGACCACCGCCAGCCCGGTCAGCACCAGCAGCGGCCGGAACCAGCGCGACACTAGGCGGCGCGCCCGCGATCCAGCCGCCGGATGCGCGCGAGGCAGCCGACCCAGTACGCCTGCGAGCCCACCGCCACCACCACCGCGGCCACGCTCACCAGCGACGGGGCCAGCAGGCGCAGCGTCGCCGCGCCGAGCAGCAGCAGGTAGAAGAGATCGCGGTTGGCGATGTTCCGGAGCACGCCGCCCACGGTGGGGCCGATCTCGACCTCGCGCGGCAGGTACCGGGCGAAGAGCGCGCTGAGCGTCACGCCGGCCGCGCCCAGCAGGCCCACCACCAGCATCGCGGGGCCGCCCGCGGTGAGCCCGATGCCGAGCACGAGGCCGGCGTGGATGAGGGTGTCGATCGTCCAGTCGAGGCTCGCCCCGAAGCGCGACTCCTGGAAGGTCAGGCGGGCCAGCCCGCCGTCGGCGTGGTCGACGATGCAGCCGAGCGCGTAGAGGAGGACGCCGACGAAGGCACTCCCCGGAGTGGCCGGCCAGAAGCACCAGATCGCGCCGAGCCCGAAGGCCAGGCTCACGAGGCTGACGTGGTTCGGGGTCACGTCCGTGCGGACGAGAAAGCGGGTGATCCAGCGGGCGCCTCGACGGTGAAGCCGCCGGTCCATGCCGGAGTCGGCCGGGAGGGAGAGTGAAGCCTCGAGCGCGGCCTGGGCGCGGGCCAGGTCCGCCGGGCGGCGCACGTCGACGTAGGGCCCCGGTACCGCGAGGGGCACCGCTTTCACCTCGCGCAGCCAGCGAGCCAACTCGGAGCCCACCGGACGTCCGGCGGCCAGGTCCTTCTCGAGCGCGACCGGGCAGAGCGTCGCGCTCGGAGTCGCGGGGAGCAGCGCCACCGGGGCCGTCCCCTCGGCCGATTCGGCCAGCACCGCGGGCCGCCCGAGGGGCGCAGCGAGCAGGCCCGCCAGCACGCTCGCGTGGATCAGCGACGAGGCGGGGAGCAGGAACCAGTGGGCCGGCGGATCATCCGCGGGGGCGTCGGCGCCCGGGCCGAGCCACTCGAGCGCGGCGGCAAGCGCGGGCATCCGGTAGAGCGCGCGATCCACCGCCAGGTCGCGCAGGGTCGCGGGCACCGCGATGCGTGAGGCGCCGGCGCGGAGGGCCGCCACCATGGCGCGCACCGCGAGGGTGCGGCCGGGGACCGGAGTCGCGGCTAGTCGGTCGCTGGCCGCGTCGGGGAGATACAGGAGCGCGCGAACCACATCAGGGCTCGAGCCGTTCGATCTTTGGGAGGACCTGCGCCTCGGCCCGGCGCAGGTCCTCCGCGAAGTCCACCTCGGTCCACGGCAGGCCGGTCACGTCCACCCAGCCCACCGGCACCCGGGCCAGCAGGCGATGGAGCGCGTCCTCGTACTCGTTGGCGCCGCCGGTCTCCTGGATGGACTCCTCCATCAGGCGGAGATACTCGGGCGCGTGGGCCGCGCTGCACTTGAAGAAGCCGACCCCTTCCCCGACCACGTCCCAGGCCTGGGGCACGAACTTCTTGCCGAGGGCGATCACGCGGTCGCCCACCGCGTAGAGCTTCACTTCCTCCCCGGTGTCCTGGAAGCCGCGGTCCAGCAGCAGCGCGCTCTCCGCGGGGGAATCGATCAGCCCGCGCAGGAAGCGATCGGGGAAGAGCACGTCGGCGTCCATGACGAGGGTGCTGTCGCGGAGCAGGGTGTCCCGCGCACACAGTAGTGACAGGATCGATCCCTTCTGGTAGTCCGGGTTCACCACGTAGTTGATCCGCATCGCGCCGCGGGCGGTGCCCGCCGCCTGCCGCACCTGGTCCTCGCAGTGGCCCAGCACCAGGACCGCCTCGTCCACGGAGGCGGCCGCGAGGGCGTCGAGCATGCGATCGAGCAGGGAGCGCCCGCCCACCGGCAGCAGGCACTTGTGGGTGTGATCGGTGAGCGGCGCCAGGCGGCGCGCCACCCCAGCGGCCAGGATGACCGCCTTCACCTGCGCTCGCTGCCGAAGGAGGCGCGGAACCGGTCGCGGATCTCCTCCGGCGGGTACGGGATGCGCGGCGCGGGCTGCTCCTCGGCGGTCACCCGGGCCAGGATGAAGCTCGGGCCGCCGCCGCGAAGCGCGGTGGTCACCGCTTCACGAATCTCGTCGGCACCCGCGACCGCCACGCTCCGCTCGTAGCCCGCCGCGCGCGCGATCCGGTGCAGGCCGACCGCGCGCGAGGGCGAGGCCTGGTTACCGGTCGAGCCATAGAGCGCATTGTCGAAGACCACGTGCACCAGGTTGGCCGGCCGCTGGCGGCCCATCACCGGGCCGCCGCCGATCATCGGCAGGATGCCGAGGCTCATGAGCAGGTTGCCGTCGCCGTCGAAGACCACGGTGGAGCGGTCGGGCACCGCGAGGGCCACTCCGAGCCCGATCGCGGAGGCCATCCCCATCGACCCGATCATGTAGAAGTTCTCGGGGCGGTCCTTGACCCCGAACGACTCGCGGCAGATGTAGCCATTGGCGTGCACCACCGGCTCCGCAGTGAGGGGAGCCACCGCGGCGCGCAGCGCCTCGAAGCGCGAGATGCGCGGGGTCGGGATCGGGTCGTCCTGGCTCGTCGGCCGCGAGACCGGCGCGGCGGCGGGGGCGGACGCCACGCCGGCGTGGGAAGCAGTGTCGAGGATGCCGGGCGGCAGGAGCAGCGCCACCGGCTGGCTCAGGCGATCCGACTCCGCGCGGCCCCACGCGACGTCGTCGGCGATGGTCTCGGCCGAGAGGATGCGGTGCGGGATGCGCAGCATGTCGAGCAGGGCGGGCGAGATCTCGCCCATCAGCAGGTGCTCGGGCGCGTCCTTGCCGCGGTGGCCCCGCCAGGTCACCAGCAGCAGCGCGGGCAGCCGGTACATCAGGGAGAGCGATACCAGCGCGTTCATGCTCGTGCCGAGCCCCGAGTTCTGCATCAGCACCATCGGCCGGCGGCCCGCGAGCCACGCGCCGGCCGCGAGCCCCACCGCCACGTCCTCGCGCACCGCCGGCACGTAGGGCAGGCGCGGGTGGGTCTCGAGGGTCGCGATCAGGCCCTCGATCATCGAGCAGGGCACGCCGCTGAAGAAGTCGTAGCCCTGCGCTTCCAGCAGCCCGGCGAGGGCGGCGCCGGTCAGGCCTTGATCGCCGCCCATGCCCGCTGGTAGTCCTCGAACGTGTCGACCTCGAGCCAGCCCTTGTAGACGTCGACGCACGCGACGGTCTCGCCCCGCTCCACCAGCTCCTGGAGCAGATCGGTGAAGGCGCCGCGCTCCGGCCGGTCCGCCTCGTGGAAGGGCCCGGTGCCCGCGGCCATCCGCTGCTGGTAGGCCTCGCGCATCGCGGCGGTGCCCCGCTCGGAGAAGAGGGCGAGCCCGATGAACTCGCCGGTGGCCCGCTCGGGCGCGATGCGCTGGCCCACCGAGACCAGCCGGTCGTCGGGAGCGCCGGGCAGAGCCCGCAGCCCGGCCTCCGGGGTCCGGGCGGTGACCACCAGGTCGAGCGGCTTGGACAGCGGCAGCAGACGGTCGCGCTGGTCCACCCACGCACGGTCGACGACGATGGCGCAGTCAGTCTCCGCGCGCAAGAGCTTGTCCAGCACCGTCTGCTCGAACAGGATGTCCGAGTAGAGGAACAGGACGGGGCCACGCAGCTCGCGCTCGGCCGCGAAGAGCGAGCCGAGCTCGCCGGTCTCCTCGTACCGGTCGTGGTCGTAGTAGCGCACCCCCGGCACCGTGACCGTGTCCTTCTTGTACCCGCGTACCACCACGATGTCCTGCACCCCGCAGGCCCGCAGGGTGTCGATCTGCCGCTCCAGGATGGTGCGGCCCTTGATGTCGAGCATGCACTTGGGCCGGTCCTCGGTGAGCGGCAGCAGCGACTTGCCGGAGCCCGCCGCGATGATGATCGCGCGGGCGGGGCCGGCGGAGGCGGGGAGGTAGGCGTCCTCGATCGCCTTGAACTCGTCGACGCCCACGTGCTTGTAGATCTCCTCCAGCGGCACGATGTGGGGGTCGAGCGCGTCGAGGCGGCGCTCGCGGGCGAGGGTCGCGAGGGTCTGCTGCATGCCCTGGACCGCGCCGCGCAGCACGTGGTTCGCCCAGATCACCATCTTGACCCCGGCCTGCTCGAGCTCCTCGAAGGTGACCGACGGGTAGAGGGTCGGCACCACCACCACCGGGGTCGGCCGGTCCCAGAGACGCATGAACTCGAGGATCTCGGCCGCGGTCTTGGACTTGGAGTGCATCAGCACCATGTCCGCGCCCGCGTCGGCGTAGGCGTGGGCCCGGCGGAGCGCCTCCTTCATGCCCCAGCCCGCGATGAGGGCCTCGACGCGTGCGATCAGCACGAAGTCGGGATCGCGGCGGGTGTCGACCGCGGCGCGCACCTTGCCCGCGAACTCCTCCACCGAGAGCAGCTCGCGCTTCATGCCCGGGTAGAGGCTGCACTTCTTGGGGAAGACGTTGTCCTCCATGCAGATGCCCGCGATGCCGGCGCGCTCGTATTCCCGCACGGTGCGGACGACGTTGACCACGTTGCCGTAGCCGTTGTCGACGTCCGCGATGACCGGGGTCGCTACCGCCTCGTCGATGAACAGGGCGGCCTCCAGGTTCTCGGTCATGGTCAGGAGGTTCACGTCCGGCACCGCCCGCTGCGCGGCGGAGACCGCGAAGCTGGAGGACCACACCACCGGGAAGCCGGCCGCCTCGATGAGCTTGGCGGAGAGCGCGTCGTGGGCGCCCACCATGGGCACGAGACCCGGCCGGCGCAGGATCGCGCGGAGGAGGCCGCTCTTGGTCATAGCTTCTTCTTCGCCCCCTTGTCCTCCGCGAGGAGCTCGTCCTGCTTGTTCTTCAGCTTGGAGACGAGATCGTTGTAGGAGGAGGTCTGGATGATCTTGTTGAACTGGGTGCGGTAGCTGGAGACCAGGCTGACGCCCTCGATGCTCACGTCGTAGACGAGCCAGCGGTCACCCCGCTTGGTCATGCGGTAGTCGACCGGCACCTCGGTGCCGTTCTTGGTGATGATCCGGGTGGACACGGTCGCGTACTCGCCGTCGATCCGCTCCCCGGTGTACTGGATCTTCTCGCCGCCGTACGTCTCGATCTTCGAGATGTAGGAGCGCTCGAGCAGGTCCGCGAAGAGCCCGACGAACTCGGTGCGCTGGGGCTCGGAGAGCGGCTGCCAGTGGCGGGCCATCGAGCGCTTGGCGATCTCGCCGAAGTCGAAGATCTCGTTGGCGATCTTCCGGACGGCAACTCGCCGATCGTTGACCTTGTCCGCGCCCTTGAGGCTCGGGTCGTCCAGGGTCTTGAGGACACGGTCCACCGCGCCCCGGAGCTGGTCGGTCGGCACTCCCGCCGTGGCGGGGACCGCGGTGATCACGGCGAGCCCCAGGGCGAGCAGTGCGGTCTTCACGTGAAACCAATTCATCGCGTCCTCCCGGTTCGAGAGTCTACACCTTGCCGAAGATGTACTTGGAGAGCAGCTCCTCGATGTCGACCGGCGGCTCGACCTCCCGGATCCGCCCGTTGGGCGGGATGATCTTGTCCGAGCCGCCCGGGCTGATGCGGACGTAGCGCTCGCCGATCAGGCCCTTGGTCTTGATGGAGGCGATCGAGTCGTCCTGCAGCTTCACCCCGGGCTGGATCACCATGACCACGTGGGCCTGGTAGTCCTGCAGCACGATGCGATCCACCCGACCCACCTCGACCCCTGCGATCTCGATGGTCGAGCCCGCCTTCAGCCCGCCCACGGTGGGGAAATCCGCGCTCACCACGTAGCCCCGATTGCCCAGGAGGTCGATGCGGCCGAGCTTCACCGACATCCATCCGAGCGCGATCAGGCCGATGAGCACGAACACGCCCACGCCCAGATCCAGTGCCGATCGCTTCATCGTGATCTCCTCCGACTACCGATGGTGCTCCGCGGGCACCGCCTCGATGTCGCCCCGGATGAACTGCTGGACGACCGGTTTCGCCGAGCCGCGCACCGCCTCGGGTGGGCCGACCTCGACGATCGTGCCGTCGTGGAGCATCGCGACCCGGTCCGCGATCTCGAAGATCTCCGGGATCTCGTGGCTCACCATGACCGCGGTGAACCGGAACTTGCGGTGCAGGTCCACGATCAGGTGGTGGATCGTGTTGACCAGGATCGGGTCGAGCCCGGTGGTCGGCTCGTCGAAGAAGACGATCTCCGGCTCGGTCACCAGGGCCCGCGCGATGGCCACCCGCTTGCGCATGCCGCCCGAGATCTCGGCCGGGTTCTTGGGTCCCATGCCCCCCAGCCCCACCTGCTCGAGCTTCTCCTCGACGCGCCCGCGGATCTCCGCGTCGGAGCGCCGGCTCTTCTCCCGGAGGGGGAAGGCGACGTTCTCGAAGACGGACATGGAGTCGAAGAGGGCGCCGCCCTGGAAGACCACCCCGTAGCGCTCCCGCACCCGGTCGAGCGCGCGGCCCCGGAGCCGGGTGATGTCGGTGCCGTCCACGAGCACCGCGCCCGCGTCCGGGCGCAGCAGTCCGAGCAGGTGCTTGAGCAGCACCGACTTGCCGCCACCGCTGCGCCCGATCACGATCATGATCTCGCCGGTGGCGATGTCGAGGTCGAGCCCCCGGAGCACCTCCTGGAGGCCGAAGCGCTTGTGGAGGCCCTGGACGCGGATCACCGCAGCACGGACCCCAGGAAGTAGTCCCAGACCAGGATCAGCACCGAGGAGAGCACCACCGCCTGGGTGGTGGCGCGCGCGACCCCCGCCGCGCCGTGGCCGCAGTTGAAGCCCTTGTAGGTGCAGACCCACGGCACGATGATCCCGAAGGACAGCGCCTTCCAGTAGCCGGTCATGAGATCGGACCAGTCCACGAAGGTCTTCATCTCGCCGAAGTAGGTGCCGGGGGAGAGCCCCAGCAGCTCGACCCCGACCAGATAGCCGCCCAGGATGCCGACCACGTCGAAGACCGAGACCAGGAGCGGGAAGGTGATGACGCCGGCCACGATGGCCGGCACCACCAGGTAGCGCATCGGGTTGAGCGCCATCACCTGCAGCGCGTCGATCTGCTCGGTGATCTTCATGATCCCGATCTCGGCGGTCAGGGCCGAGCCGGCGAGGCCGGTCACGAAGACCGCGCAGAGCACCGGGCCCAGCTCGCGGATGAGCGACAGCGCCACCGCCGGGCCCAGATAGGCCTCCGACCCGAAGCGCGAGAGGGTCAGGAAGATCTGCAGCCCGAGGACCATGCCGGTGAAGGCGCCGGTGAGCACCACGATGGTCAGCGAGCGGAAGCCGATGAAGTGGATCCGGTCGACCAGCCGGCCGAACTTGAAGGGTGGGATCACGGTGTACCCGGCGGCCTGGAGGAAGAACCGGCCGAATTGCCCGAGGCCCTGGACCATCTCGACGCTCAGGCGCCCCAGCGCGGCGATGGGCCGCAGCGGCGACGGCCAAATGTCGGATCCTGGGGTCGAAAACATCGCTAGATACTAGCATAGGGGTCGGCGAATCCCGGCGCCGTTCTTGAAAAAAACGGTCAACTTCCGTAAGGTGAACGCGTGGCGATCATCGATGTCGCGCTCGCTGGCTTCACATCGGTCGCGGGCCAGCTGGTCGGGACCTTCCAGCTCCGCCCGTACGTGTTCGGCTTCCTGGCCTTCTTCCTGGTGGCGGCCCTCCGGGACCTCGGGCTCGCCCGGGCGGTCACGTTCCTGCTCTGGGGCGGCGCGGTGGCCCTGGTCGCCGAGCTGGTCTCCACGCGGGTGGGGATTCCGTTCGGCCTCTACCACTACACGGGCGACACCCGGGCCTCGGAGCTCTTCCTCGGCAACGTGCCGTTCTTCTCGCCGCTGTCGTTTCCCTTCCTCGCCTACGCCGCGTTCTGCCTCGCGCGGCGGACCCTCGGCCCCGGGTGGGCCGCGACCCGTGCCGGCCGGGTCCGCATGGTCGCGGTGTCGGGGACCCTGATGATGCTCCTCGACGTCGTGATCGATCCGCTGGCGGTCCGGGGCGGGCGGTGGTTCCTCGGCCACATCTTTTACTACCCGGACGGCGGGCTCTACTTCGGGGTGCCGCTCTCCAATTTCCTGGGCTGGCTGATCGTCGGCTGGATCACGATCGGGGGAATCGTCTGGGGCGGGATCGTCCGGGCCCAGCCGTCCCCCGGTCCCGAGGCGGTCGACCCAGGTGCGCCGGGGCTCGGGATCGTGCTGTACTACCTGGTTCTTGCGGTCAACCTGAGCGTGACGCTCTGGATCGGCGAGGAGCTGATGGCGACCGCGGGAATAGTGGTCCACGGCGGGCTCTTTCTGCTACTGTATGGCGTCAATAGAGTGACGGCCGGCCGATGGACAGCCGAGTCTCTGTCTACTCCCGCCATGACCGGCGGGGAAACAAGGCCCTGAGGGGCCGAGAGGGTCGTCGAACATGAGCGTTCCGCTGTCTCAGATGTGGACGGTCGCGACATACGTGCTGCGCCAGAAGCTGGCGGGGCGCAAGCGCTACCCGTTCGTTCTGATGCTCGAGCCGCTCTTCCGCTGCAATCTCGCCTGCGCCGGCTGCGGCAAGATCCAGTACCCGGCCCAGATCCTCAAGAAGAACCTGAGCGTGGAGAAGTGCCTGGCCGCGGTCGAGGAGTGCGGCGCGCCGATCGTGAGCATCCCGGGCGGCGAGCCCCTGATGTATCCGGACATCGATCGCCTGGTCGCCGAGCTGGTGAAGCGGAAAAAGTACGTGTATCTCTGCACCAACGCCATCCTCCTGAAGGAGAAGCTCGATCTCTTCACCCCGTCGAAGTACCTCTCGTTCAGCGTCCACATGGACGGGCTGCGCGACGAGCACGACGAGGCGGTGTGCCGCGACGGCGTTTACGACCAGGTGGTGCCCGCGATCCGCGAGGCGGTGGCGCGCGGCTTCCGGGTCACCACCAACAGCACGCTCTTCGACGGGGCGTCTCCGCTGCGGATGCGCGAGTTCTTCGACGAGATGATGAGCCTGGGCGTGGAAGGCATGATGGTCTCCCCGGGCTACAGCTACTCGAAGGCGCCCGACCAGGAGCACTTCCTGCTGCAGTCGCGCACCCACGAGCTGTTCTCCAAGATGCTGGCGAGCCCGAAGAAGCGCTGGCGCTTCAACCAGTCGCCCCTCTTCCTGCGCTTCCTGATGGGCAAGCACGACTTCGAGTGCACCCCGTGGGGCAACCCGACCTACAACATGTTCGGGTGGCAGCGCCCGTGCTATCTCCTCCAGGAGGGGTACGCGCGCACCTTCCAGGAGCTGATGGACACCACGCTCTGGGAGAACTACGGCAAGAAGAGCGGCAACGAGAAGTGCCGCGACTGCATGGTGCACTGCGGGTACGAGGCCACCGCGGTGGACTACACGTTCAGCTCGCTCAAGGGCTTCGTCGAGACGGTCGGGGTCACTCTGACCGGCAAGCTGTAGAGAGCCCGCCATGAGCCTCGAGGGCTGGGTGCCCGACGTCGGCCAGTACCTCACGCTGGCGGAGGTGGTCGAGTTCGCCTTCGACTACCGGGGCAACACCACCATCGTGAAGACCGACGGAACCGAGTTCGTCGGCTACATCTTCAACCGCAACACCTACGGGCCGGAGCCCTTCATCGAGTACTTCGACGAGAGCGGCGAGGGCCCCTTCACGCTCCGCTACTCCGAGCTCGCCAACGTCAAGTTCACCGGCAAGGACACCGCGGCCGGGAACAGCTGGAAGGCCTGGCTCGAGCGCAAGGAGCGCGAGAAGGCGGAGCGGGTCCCGGCGCAGGTTGTCCCGGATCCTGATCCTCACCGCGGTTGAGCTCGAGGCCCGGGCCCTCGCCCGTCAGCTCGAGCTTCCCGCGCTCCCCTCGCTGCCCTTTCCCGCCTTCGGTCGTGGCACCCTGCGGCTCGCCCCGGTCGGCTTGCGGGCGGGTCTCCTCGCGGAGCGCTGGCCGGGCGTGCGCCTGGGACTCGATCAGCCCCTGGTGATCTCGGCCGGAGTCTGCGGGGCGCTCGCCCCGGACCTCCGGGCCGGCGACCTGATCCTGCCCGAGAGCGTGATCGGCCCCGCCGCGGAGCGCCTCAACGTGACCCCGACCGCCTACGCCCGCGCGGCCGGGCTCGAGCCCACCGCCCGCCACGGCACGCTGGTCACCTCGCGCGACGTGGTCGCGACCGCGACCGACAAGGCGGCGCTCCACGCGCGGACCGGCGCGGTCGCGGTGGACATGGAGTCGTCGCTGATCCTCACCTTCGCGGCCGGCGCCGGCTGCCCCACGCTGGTGGTCCGCGGCGTGTCGGACACGGCGGGGGAGAGCGTGCCGCCGGAGCTGATCGGCCTCGTCACCGACGCGGGCAAGCTCCGCACCGTGCGCGCGCTGGCGCTCGGCGTCACCCGGCCGCACGTGCTGCCGCGGGCCCTGGCCCTGCGCCACGCCACCCAGCGAGCCCTCGCCGCGGTCGCGCGCCTGCTGACCGCGTTCACCGCCTAACCCCGATCGTGGACGCGCTCGTCACCGGCGGCACCGGCTTCGTGGGGGCCAACCTCGTGCGCGAGCTGCTCGCCGACGGCCACACCGTGCGCGTGCTCGCCCGGCCGGGCGGCGACCGGCGCGCGCTCGACGGCTGCAAGGTCGAGATCGCGGACGGCGATCTCCTCGACCCGGGCTCGCTCCAGCGAGCGGTGGCCGGCATCCGGCACGTCTACCACGCGGCCGCCGACTACCGGCTCTGGGCTCCCGACCCGCGCGTGCTCTATCGCGCCAACGTGGACGGCACCCGCCACCTGCTGGAAGCCGCCACCGCGGCGGGCGCGGAGCGCGTCGTGTACACCTCCACGGTGGGCGCGGTCGGCATCCCCAAGGACGGCACGCCGGGCGACGAGACCACGCCGGTCACCCTCGCCGACATGGTGGGAGCCTACAAGGCGTCCAAGTTCCTGGCCGAGCGGGTAGCCGACGAGTGGGCCGCGCGCGGCGCTCCGGTCGTGATCGTCAACCCGTCGACGCCGATCGGTCCGTGGGACGTCAAGCCCACCCCGACCGGGCAGATGATCGTCGACTTCCTCGACGGCAAGATGATCGGATCGGTGGACACCGGCCTCAACCTGGTCCACGTGCGCGACGTGGCGCGCGGCCACATCCTGGCCACCCAGAAGGGCCGCGTGGGCGAGCGCTACATCCTGGGCCACCGCAACCTCTCTTTGCTGGAGATCTTCCGCATGCTCTCGGCGCTGACCGGGGTGCCCGCCCCGCGCTTCCGCGTGCCCTACGCGGTGGCCTGGATGGCGGCCGCGACGATGGAAGCCGCCTCGCTCGTCACGCGCCGGGCCCCTCGCGTGCCGCTCACCGCGGTGCGCATGGCCCGCAAGACCATGTTCTTCAGCGCGGACAAGGCCATCCGCGAGCTCGGCCTCCCCCAGACCCCCGCCGAGACCGCTCTCGCCGACGCGGTGACGTGGTTCAGAGACCACGGTTACGTGAACGCGAAACGGAAGAAGCGAAGCGCAGTATGAGCGGAACGAGCCGTGGAACACGGTCGAGTGCCAGCCGAGAAGTGAGGTACCGCGCGCACGTGCGAGTACGCCAAACGGAATCGGGGGGAGTGCGGGGGCCATTTCTGGGCCCCCGCAGCTGAAGGGCCTGAAGAAGTGAACCGATGAGAGCACGATGAACGCGGGCCAGTTCGTCTCCCGCCTGACCCGCAAGAGCCGCTCGAACTTCTTCTACGCGTTCCTCTGCCTGCCGCGCGCCCAGCGCGAGGCCATCTACGCCTGCTACGCCTTCTGCCGCATCGTGGACGACGCGGTGGATCTGGGCCAGGACCGGACGGCCCAGCGCGCCGAGCTTGCCCGCTGGCGCGACGAGATCGCCCGCGTGTACGAGGGGCGGGCCGAGCACCCGGCCGGCCAGCGGCTGCAGGTGGCCCTGCGCCGGTTCCCGATCCCGCGCACCGCCCTCGAGGAGATCATCGCCGGGGTCGAGATGGACCTGGATCACCCGACCTACGAGACGTGGGACGCGCTCTATCCCTACTGCTACCGGGTGGCCTCCGCGGTGGGCCTCTGCTGCATCGAGATCTTCGGCTACTCGGATCCGCGCGCGCGCGAGTACGCGGTCAACCTGGGCATCGCGCTCCAGCTCACCAATATCCTGCGCGACGTGCAGGTCGACGCCCGCGCGGGCCGCACCTACCTGCCGCAGGCCGACCTCCGGCGCTTCGGGGTCACCGCGGAGGATCTGGGCCAGGGCCGCTACACGCCGCAGTTCGTCCAGCTCATGGCCTTCGAGGCGGGGCGCGCCCGCGAGTACTACCAGCGCGCGTGGACCGCGCTGCCTCCGGCCGACGCCCGTCGGCTCTTCGCGGCCGAGATCATGGGGCGCACCTACTTCGCGCTCCTCCGCGCCATCGAGGCGCGCCGCTTCGACGTCTTCAGCGGCCGCGTGACGCTGCCGACCCCGCGCCGCGTCGCCATCGCCCTCCGCTGCTGGCTTACCTCGCGCTGGGCATGACCTCGACGGTATGACCGCGGCCAGGGGGAGTGCGGGGGCCATTTCGGGGCCCCCGCAGCTGATCTACCATCGCGAGCTGACCCTGAGCGCGACCTACTCGTCGTCGCCGGCCGAGCTCGCGGAGGCGTTCGAGCTGCTGGTCACGGGGCGCGTGCGCGTCGACGGGCTGATCAGTCACCGGCTGCCGCTCGGGCGGCTCGGGGAAGGGGTCGAGCTGATGCGACGGCACGAGGCGGTGAAGGTCTACGTCACGCCCTAGCATGCGCGCGCAGGTCTTCCACGGCCCGGGCGACCTCCGGCTCGAAGAGATCCCGGTGCCCGAGCCCGAACCCGGCGGCGTCGTGGTGCGGGTGCAGGCCGCGCTCACCTGCGGCACCGACGTGAAGGCCTTGCGGCGCGGCCACCCGGTGATGATTCCCCACGTGCCCACCGTCTTCGGTCACGAGCTGGCCGGCGTGGTGACCGCGGTCGGCCGCGGCGTGACGGGCATCCGGGAGGGCGACCGGGTCGTCGCGGCCAATTCGGCCCCGTGCGGGCATTGCCGGCTCTGCGCCGCGGGCCGGCCCAATCTCTGCGAGGATCTGCTCTTCGTCAACGGCGCCTACGGCGAGCACATCGCGCTGCCGCCGCGGCTCGTCGCCTGCAACACGGTCCCGATCGCCGCCGGCCTGGCCGCGTCGAGCGCGGCCTTCGCCGAGCCGCTCGCCTGCGCCCTGCTCGGGATCGAGCGGGGCCGGGTGGAGCCGGGAATGACGGTGGTGATCTTCGGCCACGGGCCGCTCGGCTGCCTGCTGGCCCTCGCGGCCCGCCAGCGCGAGGCCCGGGTGGTGCTCGTGGGCAAGGCCGGGTGGCGGCTCGACCGGGTGCGGACCATGGGGCTCGGCGAGTGCGTGGACGCCCAGGATGTCGAGGACATGGGCGCGCACCTCCGGGGGCTGACCGGTGGGCGGGGGGCCGACGTGACGGTGGATGCGACCGGGCGCCCCGAGGTGTGGGAGCAGGCCGTAGAGGGGGTGGGGCGGGGAGGCACCGTGGTATTGTTTGGGGGTTGCGCCCCGGGCACGTCCATCCGAGTGGACACCCGCCGGGCTCACTACGAAGAGCTCACGCTGGTGGGGGCCTTCCACCACACGCCGGCCCTTGTCCGACGCGCGGTGGAACTGCTCGAATCCAGGGCGATCGATCCGGGGCCGCTCGTGACCCACCGCATAGGACTGGCGCAGGTGAAAGAAGGGCTGGCGATGATGGAGCGCGGTGAGACCATGAAGGTGCTGGTGGACCCGGAGCGATGACCCGAGCCGAGGCGACGCAAAGGCGGTGGGAGTGGGTAGGGGTGGCCGCGCTGGCGGTGCTGTCGCTGGTGCGCCCGGCGGCCGCGTTCGACCCGGAGGCGACCTTCGCCCGGGGCACGACGATCTTCGGACTGCAGGTCGGCGGTGGCGCCGCGAACAACGTCGAGGGCCGCCGTACCGAGAGCGATATCTCATTCATCACCGAGACCCCGCGGCTGTCGTACCTGTTCTTCAACCCCTTCGGCTCGGGGCTGCTCCGGAGTGCGTTCGAGCCCGGGCTCGAGGGGTGGTTCCAGCAGTACCTCTCCCCGCACTCGGCCACCGCCGAGGGGCTCAAGATCACCGGGCGCTATCACTTCATCGGGCTCGGCCGCTTCGTGCCGTACCTCGAGGCCACCGCGGGGGCCGGGGGGACCAGCCTGCGGGTGCCCGAGATCGACTCGACGTTCACGTTCGTGCTCGAGGCCGGGGCCGGCCTCTCCTACTTCGTCACCGATACGGTCGCGATCAACGCGGGCTTTCGCTTCCAGCACATCTCGAACGGGCACACCTCCAACCCCAACCGGGGCTTCGAGTCGGATTCGGGAGTGGTGGGCGTCTCGTTCCACTTCAAGTGAGGTGACGGGCATCATGACCACGCTTCCGCTGCAGCAGATCGTGCTGGCCGGTCCCCGCGGCTTCTGCGCCGGGGTCGACCGCGCGATCGACATCGTCGAGCTCGCCCTGCAGGTCTGCCCGCCCCCGGTGTACGTGCGCAAGGAGATCGTGCACAACCGTCACGTGGTGGAAGCGCTGCGGGCCAAGGGCGCCCACTTCGTGGACGAGCTGGACGAGGTGCCGGACGACGCCACCGTGATCTTCAGCGCCCACGGCATCTCGCCCGCGGTGCGGGCGGAGGCCCAGCGGCGGGGGCTGCGCGTGATCGACGCGACCTGCCCGCTCGTCACCAAGGTACACCTGGAGGCGGTGCGCTACGCGCGGGAGGGCTACTCGATCATCCTGGTCGGCCACGCCGATCACGACGAGGTCGTCGGGACGATGGGCGAGGCGCCGGACCGGATGTTCCTGATCGCCCACCCGGAGGACGTGGACAAGCTCGCGGTGGCCGATCCGGACAAGGTCGCCTACCTCACCCAGACCACGCTCTCGGTGGACGACACCCGCGACTGCATCGAGGCGCTCCGGCGCCGCTTCCCCAAGATCGTCGGGCCGGCCAAGGACGACATCTGCTACGCGACCCAGAACCGCCAGGCCGCGGTGAAGACGGTGGCGGGGGCGGTGGACGTCCTCCTGGTCATCGGCGCGGCCAACAGCTCGAACGCCAACCGGCTGGTCGAGGTCTCCACCGTGATGGGGACGCCGTCCTACCTGATCAACGACAAGAACGACATCCGCCCGGAGTGGCTCGAGGGCCTGGGCCGCGTCGGGGTGACCGCGGGCGCCTCCACTCCCGAGTTCCTGGTGACCGAGGTCGTCGAGGAGCTGCGCCGCAAGCACGGCTCCAGCGTCCAGGAGGTCCACGTGGTCGAGGAGGACGTTCGCTTCGGCCTGCCGCGCGAGCTCGAGGACTTTGCGCGCGCCGCCGGCAAGACCCTGCCCCCGCGCGCGGGCGCGGTGGCGGTGAGCGGGTAGGCCGTGCGCCTCGTCACCTTCCGGCGAGGACGGGGAGAGCCCAAGCCGGGCGCGCTCTGGCAGGAGCACGTGCTCGACCTGGGCGGTCTCGGGAAGGACCTGGCCGTCCAGCGCGGCACGGTGCGCCGGGGGCGCGGCGGCTTTCCCCGCACGATCCTCGAGATCGTGCAGGGCAGCGACGCGGTCCGCGCCCTCGCGCGCGAGGCGGTGGAGCACGGGCAGCGGCTCGTGGGCCAGACCGCGGCGGAGGAGCTGGCGCAGCGGCGGCTGGCCTACCCGCTCAAGCGGGTCCGGCTGCTCGCCCCGATCCCGTCGCCCTCCCGGAACATCTTCTGCCTCGGCCGCAACTACGCCGATCACGCCGCGGAGCGCGGCGCGGCGGCCCCGGAGCACCCGGTCTACTTCACCAAGCCGGCCACCGCGGTGGTCGGGCCGGGCGACGACGTGGTGCACCACGCGATTACCAAGGAGCTCGACTACGAGGTCGAGCTGACGGTGGTGATCGGCACCGGCGGGCGCGACATCGCGCGGGCCGACGCCCTCAAGCACGTGTTCGGCTACACCATCATCAACGACGTGACCGCGCGCGATCTGCAGAAGAAGCACCAGCAGTGGTTCAAGGGCAAGTCCCTCGACACCTTCTGCCCGATGGGGCCGGTGCTGGTCACCGCGGACGAGCTGCCCGACCCACAGGCCCTCGCCATCTCGCTACGGGTGAACGGACAGCTGCGGCAGTCGAGCCACACCTCCAAGATGATCTTCCCGGTGGCCCAGTGCATCGAGGTGCTCTCCCAGGGGATGACGCTCCTGCCCGGCGACATCATCGCGACCGGGACTCCCGAGGGGGTGGGCGCGGCCAGCGGCAACTTCCTCAAGGCGGGCGACCGGATCGAGGCCGAGGTGGAGCACATCGGCATCCTGGCGAGCAAGGTCGTCCGGCCCTAGCAGACTCCTGATCAAGCTGTACGACTCGTGCGCGCGCCGGAAGGACGATCTCCCGCCGCCGCCGGGCCCGATCGGAATGTACTTCTGCGGCCCGACCGTATACCAGCGCATCCACATCGGCAATGCCCGCCCCTTCGTCCTGTCGATGTGGCTCCGGCGGTGGCTCGAGCTCTGCGGCTACCGGGTGACGCTTGCGGAGAACGTCACCGACATCAATGACAAGATCTACGAGGCCGCGAGGCGGCTCGGGATCGGCAGTGCCGAGCTCGCCCGCCAGGCGACCGGCTGGTACGTCGAGGACACCGACCGCCTCGGCCTCGGCCGTCCCGATGTCGAGCCGCTCGCCTCCGAGACCGTCTCGGAGATCGTGGCCCTCATCCGGGAGCTCATCTCCCGCGGGCTCGCCTACGAATCGGGGGGCGATGTGTATTTTCGCGTGGCGCGCTTCGGCGACTACGGTCGCCTCTCGGGCGCGCGCCCGGAGGACATGGAGGCGGAGGAGCCCGGACCGCTCAAGGAGGATCCGCGGGACTTCGCGTTGTGGAAGGGCGGGAAGCCGGACGAGGACACTTGGTGGGATTCGCCCTGGGGACGCGGGCGACCGGGATGGCACATCGAGTGTTCGGCGATGGCGGAAAAGCACCTGGGCGTGGGGTTCGACATCCACGGCGGCGGACTCGATCTGCGCTTTCCCCATCACGAAAACGAGCTCGCCCAGTCCCGTGGCGCCGGGCGCCCATTCGCCCGGACCTGGATGCACAACGGCATGATCGAGCTCCACGCCGAGAAGATGTCGAAGTCCATCGGCAACATCGTCTCGGTCCGCGAGGCGCTCGACCGGTGGGGGCGCGAGGCCGTCCTCGTCTTCTTCCTCGGCGGGCACTACCGGAGCGCGCTTCAGTACTCCGACGCCACCATGCAGGGCGCGCGCGCCCAGGCCGACGACTTCCGCCAGGCCTTCCGCGTTGCCGCGGCTCGCCCGAGCGATCTCACCTGGAACAGCTTCGCCGACG
>Ga0137409_10000581_pt1 | contig 23794 bp, 15 predicted proteins | sample CZODoug1_16funga_FD_122059 | JGI IMG/M metagenome (GOLD analysis project Ga0137409, IMG submission 122059) | Vadose zone soil fungal communities from Angelo Coast Range Reserve, California, USA - CZODoug1_16fungal (Hybrid Assembly) | ecosystem: Environmental > Terrestrial > Soil > Vadose zone...
CGGCGTAACGTCGTTCCCATCCTGCTCGAAGGCCTGAAGCGGCTTGAATACCGCGGCTACGACTCCGCGGGCGTCGCGGTGGTGAACGGAACGCTGAGGCGGCTGCGCAGCACCGGCAGGGTGGCCGAGCTCGCGAGGCTGGCGCACGAGCACGGCTTGTCGGGGAACCTCGGCATCGCGCACACGCGCTGGGCGACCCACGGCGTTCCCTCGGAAAACAACGCCCACCCGCACGTGAGCCGGGGCGTTTCGGTGGCGCACAACGGCATCATCGAAAATCACGACGAGATACGCGGCAAGCTGCAGGCGAAAGGCTATGAGTTCGTCACCGAGACCGACACGGAAGTCATCGCGCACCTCGTGCACTCGCATTACGCCGCCGGCAGCAGCCTGTTCGATGCGGTACGGCGCAGCGTCGCCGCACTGGTCGGCGCTTACGCCATCGCCGTGATCGCCGAGGCCGAACCCGCCCGCATAGTGGTGGCGCGCATGGGTGCCCCGCTGCTGCTGGGATTGCGCGAAGGCGAGAGCTTCGCCGCCTCCGACGCCTCCGCGCTGCTGCAGGTGACGCAGCGCATGATTTACCTGGAGGAAGGCGATTGCGCCGAAGTGAGCCTCGCCGGCGCGCGGATTGTCGACGCCAAAGGCAACGCCGTCGAGCGCGCGCTGCACCTCAGCCAGCTGTCGCCGCAGGCGGTGGAGCTTGGCCACTACCGGCATTACATGCAGAAGGAGATCTTCGAGCAGCCGAAAGCGATCACCGACACTCTGGAGATGGTGCTCAACGCGCACGCCGTCTCACCCTGCTTGTTCGGCACCGAGGCCGAGCGCATCTTCAAGGATGTCGATGCGGCGCTGATCGTGGCCTGCGGCACCAGCTACCACGCCGGCCTCGTCGCCCGTTACTGGCTCGAGGGCCTCGCCGGCATCCCGTGCAACGTCGAGATCGCGAGCGAGTATCGCTATCGCGAGTCGGTGCCGAATCCCCGCGCCCTCGTCGTCGGCATTTCGCAGTCAGGCGAGACCGCCGACACGCTTGCGGCGCTGCATCACGCCAGGTCGCTCGGCCATCGCCACTGCCTGGCGATCTGCAACGTTGCGGAATCGGCTTTGTTGCGCGCCACGGAGCTTAGGTTCCTGACGCGCGCGGGGCCCGAAATCGGCGTCGCCTCGACCAAAGCCTTCACCACCCAGCTCGCCGCGCTGGTGCTGCTCTCGATGGCGCTCGCCAAGACGCGCGGCCGGCTGTCGCGCGAGCGGGAATTGGCATTGCTGCAGGCGCTGCGGCGCCTGCCAGCGCAGCTCTCGGAGGTCCTGCAGGCCGAGCCTCTGGTCAGCGCCTGGGGCAGGAAATTCGCGCAGCATCATCACGCGCTGTTCCTGGGCCGCGGCATCCATTATCCGATCGCGATGGAGGGAGCGCTCAAGCTGAAGGAGATCTCCTACATCCATGCCGAGGCCTATGCGGCGGGCGAACTCAAGCACGGGCCGCTTGCGATGGTCGACAAAAGCATGCCGATCGTCGCGATCGCGCCCAAGGACGCGCTGCTTGAAAAGCTCCGCTCCAATCTGCAGGAAGTGCGAGCGCGCGGCGGGGAGCTGCACGTGATGGCGGATCAGGACACCAGGCTCACCGACGGTGACGGCTTGCACGTGATCCGCGTACCCAACCAAGCCGGTATCCTGTCGCCTATCCTGCACACGATCCCGCTGCAGCTTCTCGCCTATCATGCCGCGCTCGACAAGGGCACCGATGTCGACAAGCCCCGCAACCTGGCGAAGTCGGTCACGGTCGAGTAAATAGCGGCGTGTATCGTTACACTGAAACAACAATGAACAAGCTAGACTTGGTGGTGCCGATCTCGATCTTGGCGCTGACCGGCCTGTTCCTGGCGTTGCCTGCGGCGGCCCAGCAGCCGCCTGCGGGCGACGAGGAGCCGCCTGCGGAGGTCCAGCAGCCCCCGCCGGTTGTCGGGCAGGAGCATCCCGTCATGGCGCTGATCGGCAGTTCCATCACCTGGGACAGCAACGTGTTTCACCTTCCTGGCTCCGCCGACCCGCAGGCGCTGCTGGGGAAGCCCACCAAGTCCGATCGGATCAGCGCCACGTATGCGGGGCTGCGCGTCGACAAGCCGTACGCGCAGCAACGCTTTCTCCTTGACCTCACGGGAACGGCCTACCGCTACGACAATTTTTCCTTTCTGGACTTCGACGCGCTGCAGTATCAGGGGGCGTGGCAGTGGCACTTCACCCCTCGCGTGAGCGGCACCCTCGCCGCCGACCGCACTGAAGCGCTCGTCAACTACACCGACTTCCGGGATCCTTCAACGCGCAACGTGCGCACCGTCCAAAACCGCTTGTTCTCAGTGGACGCATGGCTGTTCGGCGGCTGGCATTTGCTGGGGGCCGCGAGGCAGCAGGCGGCGAAGAATACGGCGCCGTTCATCCAGTTGGGAAGCTATCGGGTGACCGGCGGCGAAGGCGGCGTCAAGTACGTGGCGGGATCCGGCAGCTCCGCTACTTTCAACCTGCGCTCGGTAACCGGCCGCTTCACCGACCGCGCGGCGGACCCCGTGACCTTGCTCGACGACGGATTCAGGCGCTCGGAAAGCGAGCTGCTGGCAACCTGGATCGTCACCGGCAAATCCACGCTCGATGCACGGCTCGCCCGCGTCGATTACCGCTCGAGTCATTTCGCCGCGCGGGACTTCGCCGGTTCCGCGGCACGGCTCGGATATCGATGGGTGCCCACGGCGAGGCTGTCGCTCAATCTCGTGGTGAGCCGGGATCTCCAGCCGTGGCAGGACGACTTCACGAGCTATAGGGTGGACAAGCGACTGTCGTTCGGACCGAGATGGCAGCTCGGCGCCAGGACCGCGTTGGCGATGACTCTCGATCACGTGCAAAGCGATTTTCGCAATCCCGTGGTGCCGTTCGCCGGGCCGGAGCGCCGCTATGCTTTCCGCAGCGCGCAACTTGCGCTGGACTGGCAAATCTTGCGTAATGTCACGATCAAGGCCAGCCTGCAGCGCAGCCTGCAAACGTCGACTGATCCTACGGTCCCATTCAGCGCCACTGTCGCGACGCTCGATGCGTCGCTCATGTTCTGATTTAGTCTGCCCGTTTAGTCCATAAGAACTATTCGTCCACGATAGCTATTGACCGGCGCTCCACCCGGACTATGTTGTGTAGTCGGGCAACGACTACAGATCGTCGAGTGGCTACACCAAAATCAGGCTTTCTCGATAGCGAATCGAGACCCGAGCCACTATGATGGGATCGGCTAAATGTCTTCCTCTCTCCCCTTAGCGACTGTGTCTCTGATGCGAACTGCAAAGGCTGCGATCTTATCTGTGATGGCATTGTTCGTCCCGGGGCAGGCGCTTGCCAGCGCCTTGCTTCTGGACCATTCGATTTCTCCAGCCCCGGACGCGATCCACAACTCGCTCGCCCTCGGCGCGAATGCTGCGCGGAGCCTGTCTTGCGTCGACGCCGCTCATTTTCACTTCGCGGCGCATCCCAGCTCGGGCCTTCAAACCGCGAACGCCGCGGCGACGCCGAACCCTCGCCCCGAAACCCCGAACACCGCGGCGACGGCAAAGCGAGGCGCTGGAAACTACGGGATGGCGCTAGCGGGCCTTGCCCTGTTGGGATTCATCGCGCGTCGCCGCCATAGGGTGCTCAACGCGACCGACTAGCCATGCCGCGGCGGTCGCGGCGAATACCCGTTTTCGCGGCGGATTTGCCGCTCGACATCGCCAGTGTCTGTAAACAGCCGTGGATATTCATTCAATGAGACTTCGTAACCTGCTCGGCGCCGCGCTGCTCATTCTCGCCGCAACGTTCGCCGTGGGCGCGCGGGCGCAGGACAAGCTGCCGGAGTACCGGCTTGGACCGGGTGACAGCATCCGCATCTCGGTGTTCGACAATCCGAATCTCACGCTCGAGACCCGGGTGGGCGAGAACGGCATCATTACGTATCCGCTGATCGGCAGGGTGAGGATAGGCGGCATGACGATCCCGCTCGCCGAACAAACCATCGCCAAGGCGCTCGCCGACGGCAATTTCATCAAGCAACCGCAGGTCAGCATCCTGTCGTTGCAAATGCGCAGCAACCAGGTCTCGGTCCTTGGGCTCGTCAACCGCGCCGGGCGCTTCCCGCTGGACACCTCCAACGTCCGCGTCTCCGAGATGATCGCCCTCGCGGGCGGAATCACGCCGGCCGGCGCCGACGTCGCCATCATCAGCGGCGAGCGTGCAGGCAAGCCATACCGCAAGGAAATCGATATCCCGGCGCTGTTCCTCTACAACAAGCACGACGACGACGTGCCAGTGGCCCCCGGCGATGTGATCTACGTCAATCGCGCGCCGCTGTTCTACATTTACGGCGAAGTGCAGCGTCCCGGCTCGTACCGCGTCGAGCGCGGCATGACCGTGAGGCAAGCCCTGGCGCAGGGCGGAGGGCCGACGCAGCGTGGCACCGAGCGCGGCTTGCGGATGCACCGGCGCGGCCCGAGCAACCAGCTCGAGGCCACCAGCCCCAGGCTCGATGACCTGGTCCAGCCCGGCGACGTGTTCTACGTCGGCGACAGCCTGTTCTAGGCCATGGAACCTCACACCGTAGCGCGCGTGAGCGAGTCGATTTCCGTGCCGGGCCAGGCCGTTGCACTCAAGGCCGCCGAGCGCAGGCTCGGCGCCGTCCTGATCCATGCCGGCAGGCTGCGGCCGCAGGATGTCGAGCACATCCTCCAGCTGCAACGGCAAAAGGGCTTGCGCTTCGGCGACGCCGGCAAAGAGGTCGGCCTGCTCACGCAGGCCGACATCGAGTTCGCGCTTGCGCGCCAGTTCGACCACCCTTATCTGCAGCGCGGCGAGAGCAAGGTGAGCGAGGAGGTGGTCGCCGCCTACGAGCCCTTCAGCCCGCAGGTGGAAGCGCTGCGCGCCGTGCGCGGCCAGCTCATGCTGCGCTGGCTCGACGCCGAGCCCGCGAGCAAAGCGCTCGCCATCCTGAGCGCGGCTCGCAAGGAGGGCCGCAGCTTCATCGCCGCCAATCTCGCCGTGGTGTTCGCGCAGCTCGGCGCACGCACGCTGCTGATCGACGCCGATCTGCGCCAGCCCTGCCAGCACCGCCTATTCGGCCTGGACAACCGCGCAGGCCTCTCGGCGGTGCTGTCCGGCCGCGCTGCCGCCTTCGAAGCGCTCGAGCGCGTCGCGTCGCTGCCGAACCTCTCGGTGCTGCCTGCCGGGGCGCCGCCGCCCAGCCCGCAGGATCTGCTGGCGCGGCCGATGTTCGCGCAGCTGCTCCACCAGCTCGCCGCGCATGTGGATCTCATCCTGCTCGACTGCCCGGCCGTCGCCCAGAGCGCAGACGCGCAGACCATCGCCGTGCGCGCCGGCGCGGCGTTGATCGTGGTGCGGAAAAATGCGTCCCGCATGTGGCGGGTCCAAGGCGTTTCCGACACCATGCTGCAAGCGAAGGCCACCATCGTCGGCGCAGTGCTCAACGATTTCTGAGGCGACCGAGCGCGTGAGCCTACTGCAATTCATCGTCATTCTCCGGGCGCGGTTCGCGATCGCCGTGTCGATCCTGCTCGCCACCGTGGCAGTGGGCACGACGGTGAGCCTTGTGATGCCCAAGAGATACACCGCTACCGCCGCGGTACTGGTCGACGTGAAATCGCCGGACCCCGTCTACGGAACGTTGCTGCATGCGATGGTGATGCCCGGTTACATGGCCACGCAGCGCGACATCATCGCCAGCGATCGCGTGGCGGAAAGGACCGTCAAGCTGCTCAAGCTCGACGAGATCCCGGGCACGAAGGAACGGTGGCTGACCAGTACCCGCGGCAATGGCAACTTCGAGGCCTGGCTCGCCAGCGGCCTGCAAAGAAAACTCGCCATCAAGCCCTTGCGAGAGAGCAACGTGATCGAAATCGCCTACAGCTCGGAGGATCCGGCATTCGCCGCCGCCGTCGCCAACGCCTTCGCCCAGGCCTATATCGACGCCAGCATCGAGCTGAGGGTGGAGCCGGCGCGGCAGTATGCGCGCTGGTTCGGCGAGCAGGACAAGGGACTGCGCGAAAACCTGGAGAAGGCGCAGGCACGCTTGTCCGAGCACCAGAAGACATACGGCATCGTCGCGAGCGACGAGCGGCTCGACAGCGAGACCGGCAAGCTCAACGACCTTTCGGCGCAGCTCACCGTCGTGCAGGGCCAGACTGCCGAAGCGAGAAGCAAGCAGCGCTCGGGCAGCGCCGCCAATACGCTGCCCGAGGTGGTGCAGAACCCCCTGATCAACACGCTCAAGGCCGACATTGCCCGCCAGGAAGCCAAGCTCCAGGAGCTCGCGGGCAACCTCGGCAAAAATCATCCCCAGTACCAGCGCATGGAATCCGAGTTGGCTTCGCTAAAGCAGCGACTGGAGGCCGAGACGCGTCTCATTACGAGTGGATTTGGCACGGCCACCGCCGTCGGCAAGGACACGGAAGCCGAGCTGGCGGCCGCCGTCGCGGCGCAGAAGACGAAACTGCTCGGCATGAGGCAGGCGCGCGACCAGCTCGCCGCGCTGCAGCGCGACGTGGACAACGCGCAGAAAGCCTACGAGGGCGTTTCGCAGCGCCTCACGCAGAGCAGGCTCGAGAGCCAGTTCACGCAAACCAATGTTTCGGTGCTCACCCTCGCGGCCGAGCCAGTCGCACCGTCCTTCCCGAATGTGCCGGTGAACATCGCTCTGTCTATTTTTCTGGGAACTTTCTTCGGCATCGCAGCGGCGTTCGTGACCGAGATGCTGGACCGGCGCATCCGTTCGGCCGAGGACGTCATGGAGATGCTGCAGCTGCCGATGCTGGGTGGGATACCGTGTGCAAAGAAGCCGCCGCGACTTGCTTTGTCACACCGCAATAGGTTGGTTGCGCGGGAATAGAGCCCCGGTCGTGGAAATTCATTCAGTCATTGGTCTGGCCCTGCTGGTGATGCTGGCCTCAACCGTCATGGGAACGCTGATCGTGTGGTCAGGCTTCTTTCATACCCATGTACTGGTATTGCCTTACTTACTGGTGTTCTTTGTTTTTACGCAGGCCACGGTCGGGGTGATCGAGGTGCAGCAAGTCTCCTACCCCATCTACGATCGAGGCGCCGGCCTGCTGTTTTTCTCGTGGCTGACATGGGTCTTGTGGATTCTCAGTGGCACCTCCCTCATTAGGGACAAGCTGCTTCGTATACCGACCGTCGATTGCAGTGTGCGTCCCTGGTTTGTCGCCTTATTGCTCTTGTTCCTTGCCCACACCTGCGTCGGCTTGGCGATCGGCGTCTCGGCCAAGAACAGTATGTCGGCGCAGGGCCTGATAAACATTGTCAACATGGGATTGCTGACCCTGCTCATGCTGCGTACGGTGCGCAGCAGAAAAACGCTTGAATTGTTGATCTGGTCAGGGCTGATCGTCATCGCCGCGAGGGACCTGTTCGGCATGGGCCGATTCCTGTTCTTTGGTGGGGATCCCGCGAACCCTTACGACAACCGCTACTACGCCCTCGGGGCAAAACTGACCTTTTTCGACATCAACGACAGCCTGCTCGCCAGCATAGCGGCTGCTTACTGTGGCTTCAGGCTCCTGCACGATCACTCGCTGAGCAGAGCACAGAAATGGTTCTTCGCCAGCCTGACCCTCTTGGCGGTGGCGACAATCGTGTTCTCCCTGCGTCGCACGGCGTGGGGAGGCTTGGCGCTGGTTGGCGCGCTGATCGTTTTGCTAGCGCCGGCCGGGAAGCGCCTTGCCCTCAGCATCCCGATCGCCGTAGTTATGGTTGCAGGGCTGGGAGTACTTTTTTCCCAGCGGCTCTCAGTCGCCTGGGAGCGTGCCCAGGTTGGATGGGGCGCGCTGTATTACGACCTGGTGGGAGGCGCGCACTACGGCCAGGCCAGTTTGCGCGCACTGGAGCTGCAGCTTGCCTGGCAAGCCTATCTCGACAGCCCGATATTCGGCCAAGGCCCATGGGGAAAATTCGCCGCGTATTCCGGATTTGGGGAAACCTGGCACGGCGGCGAGGGAGCCTTCGGGTTTGTGCACAGCGGTGTGCTGCATATTCTTTTCAAGTCCGGGCTGGTCGGATTCGCGCTGTTCTGCGGGCTTCTGTTTTCTTTTGTGATGTTCGTGAAGAGGACCTACCCCGTTCTCGAGCCGCGCTACCGTGCGGTCTTGGTGATGGGGGCTGCCGGATTGCTGTTCATGGTGCCGGATTTTCTCTTTGGCACGCCCGTCATAGAACTTCGCACCACGCAGCTAATGGGGCTGTGCTTTGCATTGCCCTATCTTGCTTACAAGATAAAGCAAAGTGCGGAGAGTAAGGCATCGTGACCCTTGTTCACAATGCCGTCGCCAACGCACTCGGCGGAACCATCCCCGGGCTCGCCGCGCTAGCGTGCCTGCCATTCATCGTCGACTATCTGGGAGCAGCCGACTACGGCCTGCTTACGGTGATCGCTTCGATCGTCGGCTACTTCGCGATCATCGACATCAGCATCACCTCCGGTGCTATCAAGTTCATCGCGGAGTTCCGGGCGAAAGGCGAATCGCGTGCGGAATCCGGGGTCGTCGTGTTCGGGCTTATCGTCGCGCTGATCATCGGTGTGATCGGCTGTGCCGGCATCCTGCTCTTCGCCGAATCGATCATCACCCACGTCTTCCGGATTCCTGGCGAGCGTATTGAATCCGGCGTCGCCGCGCTTCGGATCGCCGCCTTCGGGTTTTTCCTCGCGCAGATCAAGCAGTACCTGGACAGCCTGCCCCAAGCCCTTCAGCGATACACGCTCAGCGCCACCGTCGAGTCCATGTTCGGAGTTCTGGTTCCGGTCCTTACCGTGATTGTTCTGTTCCTTGGCAACGGACTCGAGCAAGTTGTACTGCTTCGCGTGGCCTGCAGCGCCGCCAACGTCATCGTGCTGGCTTGGCTATGCCGCTCCCTGTTTCCCCTTTTTGAGTGGCGCCTGCCGGAGCGCGCCGTCGTGCGCCGGGTGCTGCCCTTCAGCGGGTTCGCTTACCTGAGCCGTCTTGCCGCGCTTACCTATGCCCATGCGGACAAGCTGATCATCGGCGCCGCGCTGGGCATGGGCGCGGTGGCCTATTACTCGATCGCCTACACCCTCGGCACCATGGTTCTCTCCGTCACCTTCAGGCTCTCGAGCATCATGTATCCAGCGGCGAGCGCGCTTGCCGCCACCGGGCAATGGGAAAGACTGAAGGACGCATACTTCAACACCGCACGGTACGTCTTTTCGATCAACGCAGGAGTAGTGCTGCTGATCGCCCTGTTCGCGCGCGAGATGATGCATTACTGGATCGGGGCGGAATTCGCCGCGTATGGCGATTGGGTGATGATTCTGACCGCCGTTGGAATGTTGATCGATTCGCTTACCAATCTGCCATCGATGATCAACGACGGACTGGGTCACACGCGCGTCAGCGGCCTGTTCGCTTTCACGCGCGCTTGCGTGGGGCTTGCGCTGACACTTGGCTTCGTCGGCTCCTTCGGCATCAATGGCGTTGCCGCCGCCCATCTCCTCGCGTCCGCGATCATGACAACGTTGTTCCTGTGTTATGTCCATGGGCGAACCGTTCCCTTCAAATTGTCAGAGTTGTTGTCGTCGTCTTACTCGCGGGCGGGGTTCGTTTTGCTTGGCATCGCATCGGTGAGCGCACTTGTGCGCCCGGAACGCACGCTGAGCTTGATCGAGGCACTTGTGCTCGGCTCGATCCTGACCATCACCTACGTTGCAGCGAGCCTGCTCTTCGTCGTTCGCCGCGACCACCTGGAGCGAGTCCTGCACCGGGTACGGACAAGCCAGCAACCGGTCGTTAAATGAGGGGCTAATGAGGATACTGATCGTCAGCGAAGATATACCTGGGCTGCAGGTGGGTGGCTTGGGCAAACATGCCGTGAGCCTCGGCAACGCGCTGCTAGTGCATGGGCATTCCGCCGCGCTGATGGGACGGTCGGACATTGACTATGCGCTATGCGCGGCTGAAGTCGGGTTCAATGGACCCTTCATTGCCGGATTCGACTTCAAGGGATGTGGCTGGAAAGAGCACGTACCGGGTGTGTTTCTTCCATACAAACGTCCTTACATCGCCAAGCGGATCGCACGCGCGATTCTCGACCACGCAGGCGATTTCGACGTCGTGCACTATCACGGCCATTTGCCAATGGTGGGGCGCTACATCCCGCCACACGTGAATTTCATCCAGACCCGGCACGACCAAGGCAGCGAGTGCGTCATCCACCTGCGATTCCGAAACGGTCAGCCCTGCACCGCGACCGAGGCTCGGACGTGCGCCGGCTGCGCGACAGCCAGGCCTAATTTCCTGCAACGCGAGATTTCGGCGGCCGCCGTACGCCAGTATCGGCGCCAGACCGCCGAGGCGTTTGCCCGGCACAAGACCATTTTTGTTTCGAACTTCCTGCGACAACGCTTCGATGGGGTCGTGCCGGGCGATCGCTCGCGCACCAGTTTCGTCATCCACAACTTCATTAACCTTAAAACTCTTCCAGAGCATCCAGGAATCGCGACACCTGCAAATGCCAGGCGAGTCGTTATCGTGGCCCGCATTGAGGAGATAAAGGGGGTGGAACCGTTCCTGGACGCGCTGTCCCGCTTACCGGCGAGCGGCATCGAGGTCGAGATCGTCGGGGACGGACCTTTGCGCGCGCGAGCCGAACGAAATTTTGCCTCGCCCTCGGTGCGCTTTGTCGGGTGGTGCAGTCAGGCACAGGCCCTGCAGCATGTTCTGCGCGCGGACGCGGTAGTGGTCCCCTCGATTTGTGAGGAGGCTTTTGGACTTACGACACTGGAAGGCCTGGCGCTGGGGAAACCGGTCTTCGCCCTCGCGCTTGGGGGAACGCCCGAATTGAGGAGCTACGAGCGCTGGGACGGACAACTGGCTCTATTCGACAACATGGAACAACTCGCTTCCGCCTTAGTGGAGAACCCACTCCCACCCCGGCAACCCGATCGCGACTTCAAGGCAGATGTGGCGCTGATGCTGCCTAAGCTGATTGCTGTTTATCAGGAAGGCAAACGCCAATGAAGTTCTCGATCATCACCTGCACCTGGAACAGCGAACCCCATCTGGCGCAATCGATCGCCTCGGTGCTGGCGCAGGACTATTCCAACTTCGAGTACATCTTTGTGGATGGCGGGTCGACGGACGGCACGCTGGAACGCATACGCTCGATCCCGCGCCCGGTTCGGCTGATCGAGAACGTGCGCGGTGGCGTTCCTGTCGCAATGAACCGGGGCCTCGCCGCCGCCAGCGGCGATGTCATCGCCCACCTGCATTCGGACGATTACTACCTACATCCCCATGTGCTATCGCGCGTGGCCGAGGCAATGAAGCGCACAGGGCGGCACTGGGCGATCGGCATGTGCCCGTTTGATCGCGACGGAAAGCTGGACTATCCGCCGCCGAGACGGCTACGGTACTCGTACTTCAATTACGTCGCTGCGCGTTTCACCATAACCCATCCGGCGATATTCGTGGGCCGCGAGGTGTGGAAGACGGTCGGCGGATTCGACGAGACGACACGCTACGCGTGCGACATCGATCTCTGGCTGAGAATCGGCCGCAAGTTCGAACCCGTGCTCGTGGACGAGAACTTGGCGGCGTTCCGGGCGCATGCCGGCAGCATCTCCACCGCCGACGTCTGGGCAGCGCGCAGCGAGGAGCTGCGCGTGAGACGAAAGCACGCGCTGCTCCATCCCTTGGCCGCGGCTCTGGGTCTGGCGCGGCTCGGACTCTACTACCGCCGCCTGGCGCGCAGGCAATGACGGGCGTAAGCGTGATCATCAAGGCGCTGAACGAGGAGGCCAAGATCGCCAAGGCGATCGAAAGCGCTCTGCGGGCGATCTCCAATGTCGGCGGCGAAGTCATCCTGGCGGACGCGCTCTCCGATGACCGCACGGTGGAGATCGCCCGGAGCTTTCCCATCACCATAGTGCAGCTCGTGCACGTCGCCGATCGCGGCTGCGGCTGCGGGCCGCAGCTGGGCTTCCAGCGTGCGCAGGGAGACTTCGTCTATCTGATGGACGGTGATATGGAGCTTCAGCCGGGATTCCTGGCTGCGCATATGCCGGCGTTTCTAGGCCGGCAATTGATACCTTGAAGCCTCGAACGCCCGCGATGCGATTGTTGTTCGCGACGAGCGAGCCCTGCCCGACGTTCCGGCCCGACGTCGCCGCGCTGTTCGGCAAGTTCTTGCCGCGATTCGGAGTGACTAGTGATCTAGTCGCCGAGCGTGCGCCCGGCGTTGCCGGCGAAGTAAGCTGGGGAGGTGGCGAGGCCTTGTTGATCTCGAGCCGTGGCAGCAGATCCGGGAGATACGCCGCGAATTTGATGCACTACGCTCTCACCCTGTTGCGGGCGGATCGAGCGAAGTATCAAGCGATCCAGGTGCGCGACATGCCGCTGGTGGCGCTGCTGGGGCTGCTTGCAGCGCGACTGAAGAAGCTGCCTTTTTTTTACTGGATGTCATTCCCGACGCCCGAGGGCCAGATCATGCTCGCCCGGAAGAGAGGGCTGTCAGCTGGCTTGATGAGGTACCTGCTGCCATTGATTTGGCGAGGGTGGATACATCTGTTCTTACTCTATCGCATCGTGCTTCCACGGGCCGACCATGTCTTCGTCCAGTCGGACAGGATGCGGGAAGATCTTGTGCGCAAAGGAATCGCGCGGCAGAAACTGACTCCTGTCGTCATGGGTGTTGACCTCGAGGTTTCGGTGCCAGAGCGCATTGCCCCCGCCGACGACGCGCGTCTGCGCGGAAAGCGCGTATTGGTCTACCTCGGCACCATGGCTCGCGGTCGCCGCATCGAAATTCTCTTCGATATGCTGGGGATATTGCGGCAGCAGTTTCCCGACGTGCTGCTCCTGCTGGTCGGCGAGGCCGAAGATGAAATGCAGGACAAGTGGTTGCGAAAGCAGGCCGACGAGGCGGGAGTCGCTGACGCAACGGTTTGGACCGGGTGGCTACCGAACCAAGAGGCGTGGAGATACGTGCGCGCGGCGGAGGTCGGGCTGGCTCCCTATCCACGAGGCCCGCTTTTGGACTCCGGCTCGCCGACCAAAGTCCTGGAGTACCTGGCCTTGGGTGTTCCGGTCGTCGCCAACGACAACCCCGACCAGAAGCGTGTGCTTCGCGAGGGAGGGGGCGGGCTGTGCGTGCCGCATACGGCACGCGACTTCGCGCAGGCCGTAAGCCGTCTGCTCCTCGACGCGCCGCTGCGTCGCGCCATGGCCTCATCGGGCCAGAGCTACGTACGCGCATCGCGCGGCTACCAGACCCTGGCAAAACTTGTCGCGGACAAGTATGCCGAGCTGCTGCATGCGCAGTGACGCGCGACTCATACTCATGCTCGGCCCGAGCATGGATTATCCGGGCGGCATGACCGAGGTGATCCGAGCGTATTCCGCAGCGGGCGTTTTCGAGGCCTGGCCGCTGCGCTACATCTCGACGTACGCCAGGCGGGACTTCCCCGCCAAGCTGCGGCCGTGGCTGTCCGCGGTTTGCAGCGTACTGATCCGGCTGGCGCGCAGACGCGTCACGCTGGTCCATGTGCACAGCGCGGCGTACGGCAGTTTCTGGCGCAAGTCGGTGCTCTGCGCACTGACTCTCGCTTTCCGGGTGCCTTATGTGATTCACCTCCACGACGGCCGCTTGCCGGATTTCTACCAGCGCGGGTGCAATGCCCTCGCCAAGTCCTGGCTGCGGATCGTCCTGCGCAAGGCGGCGCGCGTCGTCGTGCTCAGCCGGCACTGGCGCGACGAGGTGCTGAAGATCGAACCGGCGTCGCGCATCACCGTCATCGGCAATCCCGTGCCGGTACCGATTTCCATCGTGCCGCTGCGGCGCCCGGCACGCACGGTGCTGTATCTGGGCTGGCTGCTAAAGGAGAAAGGCGTTCTCGACCTAGTGAAGGCGATCCCTATTGTGCTGCGCGCCGTGCCGGAGGCCACGTTTGTGCTCGCCGGCCGCGGCGTTCCCGGCAATGGCGACGTCGCCTCCATCATGGACCTCGCTCGATCGCTGCACGTCGCGCACGCGCTTCGCTTTCCGGGCTGGGTCGACGGCAGCAAGAAAGACGATTTGCTGCGGGAGTCGGATGTCTTCGTGCTGCCCTCTTACTACGAGGCGCTGCCGGTCGGCGTGCTGGAAGCCATGGCGTGCGGCGTGCCGGTGGTGGCCACCTATGTGGGAGGCATCCCTGACCTGATCGAGGATCGCGTCAATGGCCTGCTGGCCGCAGCCGGGCAGCCGCAGGCGCTGTCGCGGGCAATCGTCGCCATGCTCACCGACGATGCGCTGAGAAACCGGCTGCGAGAGGCAGCCCACCGCGATGTTCGCAAGCGCTATTCCACCGAAATCGTCGTCAAGCAGCTCGAAACGCTGTATCGCGAGCTCGGCGTCCAGATCGATCCGATCAACCGGCAAGGCGAGGGCAACAAAGCTTGTGCGGCGTCATAGGAATAGTCTCTAACTCTCCCATCGGCCACGTCCCCAATACGGCGCTGGACGCACTGCGCCACAGGGGTCCGGACGGTTCGGGTTCGGAATCGATGCGGGTAGGACCGGCTTACGCTTGGCTCGGGCATACGCGACTTTCGATCATCGATCTCTCCCTGGCCGGCAGACAACCCATGCGCAGCCAGGATGGCCGGTGGTGGGTGACTTACAACGGAGAAATCTACAACCACCTGGAGCTCAGGAAGGGACTTGGGGTCGCTTGGCGCGGGCATTCGGACACGGAAACGCTGGTCGAATGCCTCTCGGCGTGGGGTCTGGAACGTACGCTTGCACGCCTGAACGGGATTTTCGCGTTCGGGGCGCTCGATGTGGTTGCGGGGAAGCTTTACCTGGTGCGAGATCCGTTCGGCGTGAAGCCGATTTACTACTCGGTGGCCGATGATGCGCGCCTCGCCTTTTCCTCCGAATTGCGCGCGCTGGCCGCTCTCGATAGCACGGTCCGCAACCTGAACATCCAGGCGCTGCGGGCGTTTCTGACCCTCAGGTTCGTTCCCTCGCCGAACACGTTGTTCGAGCGGGTCAAGCGGCTGCCGCCGGGCCACTTTCTCGTGCGGCAGCTGGAAACCGGGCAGGACGATCTGTGCTGCTATACGCGCTATCCGTCGGAGCGCTTCGGAGGCACGCTAAATGACGCAGTGGAGGCGTATGACGCGCAGCTGTCGCAGGCGGTCAAAAGGCAGCTTCTCTCGGACGTGCCGGTCGGCATCCTGCTCTCCGGCGGGGTCGACTCCGGGCTAGTGGCTGCTCTCGCGGCGGAACATGTCGGCAAGCTGCCGAGCTATACCGTCGGCTTCGGCGCGGACCACGATGCATGCGAATTGGCAGCGGCGGCCGAAACCGCGGCGGCGCTGGGTCTGGACCACCATCCCGTCTTGGTTACGGCAGAGGATCTGTGGCATGCCTTCGAGCACTGCGTCGCCGCGGTCGAGGAGCCGCTCGGGACGCCCTCGATTTTGCCGATGTGGCATCTCGCCCGCCGCGCCCGCAAAGATGTGACAGTGGTATTGACCGGCCAAGGCAGCGATGAGCCCTGGGGAGGCTACCGTCGCTACCAGGCGGAAGTCTGGCGCGAGCGGATTCCTTTCCCGTCTTTGCTCGAGGTGCTGGGCCCGGTGTTGCGCCATGCGCCCAGAGTGCCCGAGTTCCTCGAGCGCGCAGTCGCCTCCATCCCCATCGCCGATCGCGCGCAAAGGTTTGCGCAGATCTATGCGCCGTTTTCTGCAGAGTTGCGCCGGCAGCTACTCGGTTCGCCCGATGCGGGTTGCGCCGCCGGCTCGATTCGCTACTGGCTGGACTGGCTCGGGCCGACCGAGTTGCCCGACGTGCAGGCCATGATGGCCATCGATGCCCGCCTGGGGCTGGCCGATAACTTCCTGCTGTACGGCGACAAGATATCGATGGCCCATTCGCTCGAAGCGCGCGTGCCGATGCTGGACATCGAGCTGGTGAAATTCGTTGAATCCCTGCCCGTCGAGTATCGGGTTTCTCTGCGCGGCGGCAAGATCGCCCACAAGCTCGCTGCGGCCCGGCACCTCGCGCCTGCCATCGTCAATCGCCGCAAGAAGGGCTTTCTGGCGCCGTTTGGCACATGGACCAGGACCTTCTGGAGGGAACGGGTGGCCGACATATTGCTCGATCCGCTGGCACCCGCCTGGACGTGGTTCAAGAGGGCTGGCGTGGAGAGCTTATTGAACGAACACCTGAGCGGGCGCAGAGACCGCAGCGAGCAATTGTTCGCGCTGACATCGTTTTTTCTTTGGTCCAAGCAAAGGCGCGTCACGTGAGCTACGCAAGCCTCGCCGACAACTGGGTGAAGAGATGGGTAAAGCGCGTTCTGCCGATCCCGCAAGGGCCGGCAGTGCTTTGTGGTCATGGGGCATCCCAAAGCCCTGACCCCTTATTCGATCGACTGCCTGGAGCAATTCCTGGGACGGCACCCGGAAATCAACCTCGCCGGGTACTCGGACTACGAGGCGGTGCGGAGTCATGAACATCTGGCTTGATATTTCCAATTCGCCGCACATCAACCTGTTCCGCGGGATGATGCGCGATCTGGGTCGCTCGCACGAGCTGGTCGTCACCGGCCGCCCGCTCGCGAACACGGTGCAGCTGCTCCAGCTGCACCGCATCGAGCACACCGTCGTCGGAAAGCACTACGGCGCCGGACGTCTCGCCAAGGCTTATGGCTACCCGGTCCGCGTCTGCCAGCTGTGGAGCTTCCTGAGGGACAAAAGGATCGACGTGGCGGTATCGCAGAGCTCTTTTCACTCTCCGGTGGTGGCGCGGCTGCTGGGCGCGCGTTCGGTCTACATGAACGACAACGAGCACGCGCTGGGAAACATTCCGGCTTTCCTCGCCGCCTCCGCGATCCTGGTTCCGGAGTGCCTGTCGACGCGCAACCTGCGCCGGCAATATGCCTCCCCCCGCAAGGTGCGCCGCTACCCCGGAGTAAAGGAAGGCATCTATCTTCACCCTCTGGACGCGGTCCTGCGTCGAGCGCAGCGCGAGCGCAGCGGCAAGCAGCGCCGCTGCATTTACGTGCGCCCGGAACCCTGGACGGCGCAGTACTACAAGGGAGCCGTCAACTTTCTCGACGATTTGCTCCTCGGCTTGAAAAGCGAAGCCAGCGTCACGCTCCTGCCCCGCGACCGCGAGCAGGTGAAACGTTACGCTGAGCCTCGCTTCGAGGGGATCCGCGTCGTCGCCGGCGCCCTCGACATTGCGGACATCGCGCCGGACTGCGACTTGTTCATCGGCGCCGGTGGGACGATGACTCGCGAGATGGCAGTCCTGGGAATTCCGACGATATCGGTCTACCAGGAGAAGTTGCTTGATGTGGACCGCTATCTCCTGAAGATGGGGGCGCTTGTGCACCGGCCCGGCTTGAGCGCGGACGCCGCGCTTCGACATCTGGATCGAAGCGCGCGGCGTCCGGCCAGCCGGGAACTGCTCGAAAAGGGACATCAAGCCTACGAGCTGATCAAGTCAACGATCCTGACTGCCTGACGGCGCCATGACTTCTGCCATCGACACCTACGAGCTGTCCCCGACGCAAGCGGGGATGTTGTTCCACTGCCTTAGCGGAGAAGATGCGGGCGTCTACATCGGGCAAGTGGTGGCGACGCTGCACGAAGCGTTGGACGAAGCGCACTTCCTTCGATCCTGGCGGCGCGTCGTCGAGCGACATCCGATTTTGCGCAGCCGCTTTCGCTGGCAAGGAGTGGCCGAACCGGTGCAGGACGTGCTCGATCGAGTGCGGATCCCGGTGGAGCTGTTCGATTGGCGCTCTCTTGCGGATGCTGAGCGCCGCGAGCGATTTCAGGCGCTTATCGAACGCGAACGCAGCCGTGGCTTCGAGCTCGATCAAGCGCCCCTTATGCGGCTCGCGCTCGTGCGCGCCGCCGAGGACGAGCATTGGGTGCTATGGACGCATCATCACATCCTTGTCGACGGCGGCTCGATACTTCTGCTACTGCAGGAGCTGTTCGCTTTCTATGAGGCGTTTTCGGTCGGCGGCGACATCGACCTGCCGCTGCCTCGTCCATATCGCGACTACATCGAGTGGCTGCGCACGCTGGATGAAGCTGCCGCTAAGGCGTACTGGCAGGGGTTGCTGGCGGGCTTTCGCGCGCCGACCCCCTTGGTGGTGGACCGGGAGGCGGCCGAAATCACGGGAGCCGTCTCGGCAGTTCAGGAACTGCGCCTGTCGGCTGCACTCACGAGCGCCCTGAGAAAGCGCGCGCGTGAGGCGTCGATCACGCTCAACATGCTGCTACAGGGTGCCTGGGCCCTGCTGCTGCACCGCTACTGCGGCGAATCGGACATCGTCTTCGGCGTTACCCGAGCCTGTCGCGGGTCTTCACTTGACGGTGCCGGGGACATGGTCGGCCTGTTCATCAATACGCTGCCAGTACGGGTGCGCATCGATCCTGAATGCGGGCTCGTGAGCTGGCTGCGGCAACTGCGTGACCAACAGGTCGCGCTGCGCGACTACGAGCACACACCGCTCGCCAAGGTTCAGGGCTGGAGCGAGGTACCCCGAGGCATGCCGCTGTTCGAGAGCATCCTGATGTTCGACAAGCATACGTTCGATGCGCAGTTGCGCGCTCTGGGCGGGGCTTGGAGCGAGCGCCGCTTCCTGGGTTTGGGCCAGACCAACTATCCATTGACGCTCGCTGCTTATGGCGACCGCGAGCTCCTGTTGCAGCTCGAGTACTCGCGGCGGCGCTTCGCTGACGACGTCGTTGCACGCATGCTGGGTCATCTGCAAACGCTGCTTGAAGGGATGGCCGCTCATCCGCCAGTCAGGCTGAAGGATCTGCCGCTGTTGCCCGAGCTGGAGCGGCATCAGGTGCTGGAGCTCTGGAATGAGACTTCGGTGGTTTATCCTGCGGCGCGCTGCGTGCACGAGATGGTGGAGGAGCAGGCGCGAAGGCGCCCGGAAGCGCTGGCGGCGCAAGGCGGCGGGCGGACATTGACGTACCGGGAGCTCGACGAGCGGGCGGAGAGATTGGCGGAGCAACTGCGCCTACGAGGTGTGAAGGCGAATTGCCTGGTTGCCATCTACCTCGAGCGCTCGATCGAGATGCTGGTTGCCATTCTTGCGGTGTGGAAAGCGGGCGCGGCTTATGTGCCCATTGATCCGGAGTATCCCGCCGAGCGCATTCGCTTCATGCTGGAGGACACGAAGTGCGTCGTAGTGTTGACGCAGAAGCATCTTGCTGGAGCCCTGCCTGCCACGGATGCGGCGATCGTGCATGTGGAGGCTGAAGAGGGCCGCGCCGCGGGAAGTTCTGAGCCTCGCGCAGAGCGCTCCCCGATGTCGCCGCAACAGCTTGCCTATGTGATCTACACCTCGGGCTCGACCGGCCGTCCGAAGGGGGTGCCAATCAAGCACGCGAGCCTGTTCAATCTGATCTGCTGGCACCAGCAGGCTTACGAGGTCAAGCCGGCCGATCGAGCCACGCAGATCGCCGCGCCGGCCTTTGACGGCTCGGTATGGGAGGTATGGCCGTACCTGGCTGCGGGCGCCAGCGTGCATATTCCTGATGAGAGCACGCGTCTGGATGCCGGGCTGATGGTGCGCTGGCTCGCCGAGCGGCAAATAACCCTGGCCTTTCTGCCCACACCGCTCGCGGAGGCAGTGCTGCGAGAGAACTGGCCCGCGAATTCGGCGTTGCGCGTCCTGCTGACGGGCGGGGACAAGCTCAAGCACCGGCCCGCACATAAGCTGCCCTTCCGGCTGGTCAATCATTACGGTCCTACCGAGAACACCGTGGTGAGCACCTGCGCCGAGGTTGGAGAAGGCGCTTCGAAGGCCGCACCACCGATAGGACGTGCGCTTCCCAATACACGGGCCTATGTCCTTAATCGTCACCTGCAACCGCTGCCCATCGGAGTGGCGGGCGAGTTGTACCTGGGCGGGGTGCAGCTGAGCCCGGGCTACTGGAATCGGCCCGAGCTCACCGCGGAGAAGTTCATTGCCGATCCGTTCAACAGTGAGCCCGAGGCGCGCCTTTACTGCACGGGTGATCTGGTGCGCTGGCTACCCGATGGCAACTTGGAGTTTCTCGGGCGCATCGACAACCAGGTCAAGATCCGCGGCTTTCGCATCGAGCTGGGCGAGATCGAAGCGGGCCTCGCGCGGCACGCTGCGGTGCGCGAGGCGATGGTCCTTGTGCGCGAGGACGTGCCGGGGGACAAGCGCCTGGTCGCCTACGTGGTCGCCGAGAACGCGTCTGCCGACCTGGTGGACGAGTTGCGCGCGCTGCTGCGCGCCGCCCTGCCCGAGTACATGGTGCCGGCAGCCTTCGTCTTGCTGGAAGAGTTTCCGCTCACCCCCAACGGCAAGCTCGATCGCAACGCATTGCCCGCGCCCGACGCAGCCGCCTACGTCGTCCGCAGCTACGAGGCGCCGGTGGGCGAGATCGAGACCGCGCTGGCGCAAATCTGGTGCGACGTGCTCAAACTGGAACGCGTCGGCCGCCATGACCACTTCTTCGAGCTCGGCGGCCACTCGCTGCTCGCCGTAAGCGTCATCGAACGCATGCGGCGAGCAGGGCTGCACGCCGACGTACGCGCACTTTTTGTCACGCCCACCCTGACGGCACTGGCAGCGGCTGTGGGCGGGGACAGCAGCATCGTCGAAGTCCCCGCGAACCGCGTGCCGCCCGGCTGCGACGCCATCACCTCTGAGATGCTGCCGCTCGTGCAGCTGACGCCGGACCACATCGCGCGCATTGCCGCTGCGGTACCCGGGGGTGCATCCAACATCCAGGACATCTATCCCCTCGCGCCGCTCCAGGAAGGCATCCTGTTTCACCATCTGCTGACGACCGAAGGCGATCCCTACCTGCTGTCGGCGCGGTTCAGCTTCGACAGCCGGGACCGGCTGCAGCGGTATTTGCAGGCGCTGCAGACGGTGATCGACCGGCACGACATACTGCGCACGGCGGTGCTGTGGGAAGGACTGCCGGAGCCGGTGCAGGTCGTGTGGCGCCGCTCGCCGCTCGTCGTCGAGGAAGTCAGCTTGGAGCGCCTCGCTGCGCGGCACTATCGGCTCGACGTCCGCGAGGCGCCCCTGCTGCGCGTATTCATCGCCCACGATACGCCGAAGGCGCGCTGGGTGATGCTGCAGCTGTTCCACCATCTGTCGATCGACCACACCACGCTCGAGATCGTGCAGCAGGAGATCCAGGCGCATCTGCGCGGTCAGGCCGCGCAGCTCCCCGCGCCGCTGCCGTTTCGCAACTTCGTGGCCCAGGCGCGGCTGGGGCTCAGCTGGCAGGAGCACGAAGCATTCTTCCGCGAGATGCTGGGCGATGTGGACGAGCCCACGGCGCCGCTCGGACTGGCCAACGTGCGAGGCGATGGCGCGTTCATGGCAGAAGCCGGACGCGAAGTCGATGCGCAGCTTGCGAGGCGGCTGCGCGAGCGCGCCCGCGCTCTCGGCGTGAGCGCCGCCAGTCTGTGCCACCTCGCGTGGGCGCAGGTTCTCGCGCGGTTGTCGGGGCGAGATGATGTGGTGTTCGGCACGCTGCTGTCCGGGCGCATGCAAGGCGGCGCAGGCGCCGACCGTGTGCTGGGGTTGTTCATCAACACCCTCCCGGTGCGCATCCGGGTAGGCGCGGAAGGCGCGCAAGACGGCGTGCTCCACACGCATGCGCTGCTGGCGCAGCTACTGCCCCATGAGCACGCCTCGCTCGCCCTTGCGCAGCGCTGCAGCGCGGTGGGGGAGCCCGTGCCGCTGTTCAGCGCGCTGTTGAACTACCGCCACAGCGCGGGCGCAGCTCCGCTACTGGCCGGGGAGGGCATGGAGTTTCTGGGCAGCGAAGAGCGCAGCAACTATCCGCTGACGCTCAGCGTGGACGATCTGGGCGAGGGATTTGCACTGACCGCCCAGGTTCGGCCGTTGATCGATCCGCAGCGGATCTGCGCTTTCATGCATACCGCGCTCGAGCAGCTGGTCGGCGCGCTGGAGAGCGCACCGGCCACGCCGCTGCGCCGCCTGGGGGTGCTGCCCGAGCTGGAGCGGCATCAGGTGCTGGAGCTCTGGAATGAGACTTCGGTGGTTTATCCTGCGGCGCGCTGCGTGCACGAGATGGTGGAGGAGCAGGCGCGAAGGCGCCCGGAAGCGCTGGCGGCGCAAGGCGGCGGGCGGACATTGACGTACCGGGAGCTCGACGAGCGGGCGGAGAGATTGGCGGAGCAACTGCGCCTACGAGGTGTGAAGGCGAATTGCCTGGTTGCCATCTACCTCGAGCGCTCGATCGAGATGCTGGTTGCCATTCTTGCGGTGTGGAAAGCGGGCGCGGCTTATGTGCCCATTGATCCGGAGTATCCCGCCGAGCGCATTCGCTTCATGCTGGAGGACACGAAGTGCGTCGTAGTGTTGACGCAGAAGCATCTTGCTGGAGCCCTGCCTGCCACGGATGCGGCGATCGTGCATGTGGAGGCTGAAGAGGGCCGCGCCGCGGGAAGTTCTGAGCCTCGCGCAGAGCGCTCCCCGATGTCGCCGCAACAGCTTGCCTATGTGATCTACACCTCGGGCTCGACCGGCCGTCCGAAGGGGGTGCCAATCAAGCACGCGAGCCTGTTCAATCTGATCTGCTGGCACCAGCAGGCTTACGAGGTCAAGCCGGCCGATCGAGCCACGCAGATCGCCGCGCCGGCCTTTGACGGCTCGGTATGGGAGGTATGGCCGTACCTGGCTGCGGGCGCCAGCGTGCATATTCCTGATGAGAGCACGCGTCTGGATGCCGGGCTGATGGTGCGCTGGCTCGCCGAGCGGCAAATAACCCTGGCCTTTCTGCCCACACCGCTCGCGGAGGCAGTGCTGCGAGAGAACTGGCCCGCGAATTCGGCGTTGCGCGTCCTGCTGACGGGCGGGGACAAGCTCAAGCACCGGCCCGCACATAAGCTGCCCTTCCGGCTGGTCAATCATTACGGTCCTACCGAGAACACCGTGGTGAGCACCTGCGCCGAGGTTGGAGAAGGCGCTTCGAAGGCCGCACCACCGATAGGACGTGCGCTTCCCAATACACGGGCCTATGTCCTTAATCGTCACCTGCAACCGCTGCCCATCGGAGTGGCGGGCGAGTTGTACCTGGGCGGGGTGCAGCTGAGCCCGGGCTACTGGAATCGGCCCGAGCTCACCGCGGAGAAGTTCATTGCCGATCCGTTCAACAGTGAGCCCGAGGCGCGCCTTTACTGCACGGGTGATCTGGTGCGCTGGCTACCCGATGGCAACTTGGAGTTTCTCGGGCGCATCGACAACCAGGTCAAGATCCGCGGCTTTCGCATCGAGCTGGGCGAGATCGAAGCGGGCCTCGCGCGGCACGCTGCGGTGCGCGAGGCGATGGTCCTTGTGCGCGAGGACGTGCCGGGGGACAAGCGCCTGGTCGCCTACGTGGTCGCCGAGAACGCGTCTGCCGACCTGGTGGACGAGTTGCGCGCGCTGCTGCGCGCCGCCCTGCCCGAGTACATGGTGCCGGCAGCCTTCGTCTTGCTGGAAGAGTTTCCGCTCACCCCCAACGGCAAGCTCGATCGCAACGCATTGCCCGCGCCCGACGCAGCCGCCTACGTCGTCCGCAGCTACGAGGCGCCGGTGGGCGAGATCGAGACCGCGCTGGCGCAAATCTGGTGCGACGTGCTCAAACTGGAACGCGTCGGCCGCCATGACCACTTCTTCGAGCTCGGCGGCCACTCGCTGCTCGCCGTA
>Ga0137409_10001714_pt1 | contig 23790 bp, 21 predicted proteins | sample CZODoug1_16funga_FD_122059 | JGI IMG/M metagenome (GOLD analysis project Ga0137409, IMG submission 122059) | Vadose zone soil fungal communities from Angelo Coast Range Reserve, California, USA - CZODoug1_16fungal (Hybrid Assembly) | ecosystem: Environmental > Terrestrial > Soil > Vadose zone...
ACCTTGTGCGCGTCGGCGTTCTCCTTGCCGTGGCGCTTCTTGTGCCAGCGATACACGCTCGTCTGCACCATCACCGACACGGTCTCGGCCGCGAACACACCGCCCGCGATGAGCAGCAGGAATTCGGCCTTGAGCAGGATCGCCACGGTGCCCAACGCGCCGCCGATGGCCAGGGCGCCGGTGTCGCCCATGAAGACCTGCGCCGGATACGCGTTGAACCACAGGAAGCCGAGCGACGCGCCCATGAGCGCGCCGCAGAAGATCGCGAGCTCCCCGGCCCCCGGCAGGTGCAGCACGAGGAGCCAGCGCGCCGCATCGACGCGGCCGAAGAGGTACGCGAAAACGGCGAACGCTGAGGCGGCGATCGCGGTGAGTCCCGTCGCGAGCCCGTCGAGTCCGTCGGTGAGATTCACCGCGTTCGTGCTGCCGGCGATGACCGTGGTGACGAACGCGATGTACAAGATTCCCGGCAGGGGCAGGAGGATGTACTTGAGGAGCGGCAGCTGCGTCGAGTCGGGCCGGACACCGGCGACGAGGGGCAGGTACAGGAGGTACACCCCCAACGCCACGCCAAACGACACTTGCCCGACGAGTTTCCAGCGCGCCACGAGGCCCTGTGACTTGCCGCGCACGATCTTCAGATAGTCGTCCAGGAAGCCGATGGCACCCATCCACAGCGTCGCGACGACCGCCACGATCACATAGCGGCTGTCGAGCCGCGCCCACAGCAGCGTCGGCACCAGCGTCGCCAGAATGATGATGATGCCACCCATCGTGGGCGTGCCGCGTTTTCCCTGGTGGCTCGCGGGTCCCTCGGCGCGCACCACCTGGCCCACGTTGCGCTCACGCAGCTTGCGGATGATCCAGGGCCCGAGCACGAACGCGAGCAGCAGGGCCGTGACCGTCGCCCCCGCCGCACGAAACGTGATGTAGTTGAAGAGGTTGAACAGGATGTGCTGCCGGGCAAGCGGCGCGAGCAAATGATAGAGCACGACGGCCCCTTCACGTGAGGTGGCGCAGCACTCGCTCCAAGGCGACACCCCGCGACGCCTTGAGCAGCACGATCTCGTTTCCTCGCAGGGCCCGCTTGAGGAGCGGTCCCAGCGTTTCGGCATCGGGCGCGGTGATCAGCCGCTCGCCCAGCGCCTCGCGGTAACGCGCGAACGCCGGGACGAAATCTCCGACGGCGGCCACGATCTCCGGCGCCGGCAAGAAGCTCATCAGCTCGTCTGCGACGAACGCGTGTAATCTTGCACTCTCGGGTCCTAACTCCAACATCGAACCCAGCACCACGACCAGGGGACGGCGCCGCCGGGCCGCGTACGTCAGACCCGTCTCGAGGGCCGCCAGGATCGAGTCGGGGTTCGCGTTGTAGCTGTCGTCCATGATTGTGAGGGAGCCCTTGGAGACGAGGCCCCCCCGGCCGGCCGGTATCTGGACGTTCGCCAAGCCGGCGACGGCGGCCTTCAGGTCCACGCCCGCCTCCCGCGCCACCGCGAGGGCGATCATGGCGTTGTCGACCTGATGGAGGCCGAGGACCGGCAGCGTGACGGCCGTGCCCATCCAATGGAGGATGGGGTGGCCCGCGTCGTCGACGTCTACCTTGTCGGGATGCACTTCGCCGAACTCATCGCGCGCCACCACGACGACCTTGCGGGCGCGGCGCTGCGCCTGGGCCACCAGCGCGGGAGAGTTCCCCACGATGGCTACCGGTGCCCCGTCGAGTAATGACGCCTTCTCCTCCAGCAGCCGCTCCGTCGAGCCGAACCCCTCCAGGTGCGCGTATCCGACATTCGTGACCACGGCGATCGTGGGCTCGATGATGTCGCGCAGCTTCCCGATCTCGCCCGGCAGACTCGCCCCCGCCTCGACGACGAGCGCGTTCGCGTCATCGGGCGCCGCCAGGATCGTCAGGGGGACCCCCACGAGATTGTTCAAGTTGCCCGACGTCGCGTGCACGCGGCGCCGCGTCGCGAGGGCGCTGCGGATCATCTCTTTGGCGCTCGTCTTCCCGCTCGACCCGGTGACGGCCACCACCGGGGCGTCCTGCGGCAGAAGGCGGCGGCGCGCCCGCGCCAGGAGACCGAGGGCCGCCAGCGTATCCGGCACCTCGAACAGCGGAAACCCCGCCACGGGCGGCGTGCCCCGACGCACCACAGCAGCGGTCGCGCCCGCGGCCTTCGCTTGAGCGAGAAAGTCATGCGCGTCGAAACGCTCGCCCTGGAGAGCGACAAAAAGGGTACCGGGTACCGGGTTCCGGGTATCGGTTGAAATGCCGGTGAACGTGAGGGCGGCGGGCGCACGGATCCCGAGAGCGGCAGCGACCTGCTCGCTCGACCAGGAACTCAGAGGGCCCCCAAATCGCGCACGATCTCGCGCTCGTCGAAGTGCTGCTTCTCGGTACCCACCACCTGGTAGGTCTCGTGTCCCTTCCCCGCCAGCAACACGGTGTCGCCCAGGCGGGCCAGCTCGAGCGCCTGGCCGATGGCGGCGCGCCGATCCGTGACGCGATAGTGCGGGCGCGCGCCCATCCCGGCTTCGACCTCGTCGAGAATGCGCTCCGGATCCTCGGTGCGGGGATTGTCGGACGTGGCGATGGCGATGTCCGCTAGGCGCGTCGCCGCGGCGCCCATGGGCGCTCGCTTGCCGCGGTCGCGGTCGCCCCCGGCGCCGAACACGACGATCACACGCCCGCCCGGCGCCGTGATGTCGCGCGTCGTCTCGAGGGCGCGCTCGAGCGCATCGGGCGTGTGTGCGTAGTCACGCAGTACCGTGCACGGATCGGCCGCGATGCGCTCCATGCGCCCAGGCACCTGCGGCGCCGTTGACAGGCGCTCGGCGACCTCGGACGGGCGCACGCCGAGTCCTACGGCGCACGCCGCGACGCCCAGCGCGTTGGCGACGTTGAAGCGCCCGAGCAGCGGGAGCGCGACCGGGTGCCGGCCACCCGCCGCCACCAACGTGAACCGGGCGCCGCGGGCATCTACGGTTACGTCGGCTGCCGTCACGTCGGCCTGGCCGCCCTCCGAGAACGTGATGCGGTGGGGCGCCGCCGGCAGCTTGGACCAGGCAGGGTCATCGGCGTTGATGACCGCGAGTCCGTCCTTGGCTAGATAGCTCACCAACTTTGCTTTGGCGGCGAAATACGCGTCGAATGTCTTGTGATAGTCGAGATGGTCGCGCGTGAGATTCGTGAACATCGCGGCCTGAAAGACGAGGCCGTCGACGCGCCCCTGATCGAGACTGTGGGACGAGGCTTCCATCGCCGCACCCGTCGCGCCGCGCTCGACGAGCGCCGCGAGGGTCGCCTGGAGGTCGATCGGTCCCGGCGTGGTGAGGTTCCCGGCCTCGCTCTCGACTGATGCGCCGCTCGGATCGAAGGCTCCGAGGGTCCCGATCGATCCCATCGGCCAGAGCGCCGCCAACACGTGCCGCGCGAGTGTGACGGAGGTCGTCTTGCCGTTGGTGCCCGTTACACCCACCAGCTTCAGTCGCGCGGCCGGACGCCCATACCATGTCTCCGCGGCGACCGCGGCGGCGCGCCGGCCGTCGCGGACGACGATCTGCGGGATCTTCGCCGCCGCCTGTCGCTCCTCGACCAACGCGGCGGCTGCGCCGCGGGACGCCGCGGCGACGACGAAGGCGTGACCGTCGGCCGCCGCCCCGCGCACCGCGCAGTACAAGGCGCCGGGAATGAGGCGACGAGTGTCGGCGGTGAGCCCCGAGATTTCGGGAAGCGAGGTCGGCGCCTCGATCAGCAGGTGCGCTGCTCGCAGGGCGTCCACGATGGCTTTGAGGCGGCTCAGTGGCGCGGCTCCGCGAACAGGGTGACCGTCGAGCCGGCCGCCGCGTTGTCGCCTGCGGCGGGCCAGCTGTGGTGCACCACGCCCCAACCCTTCACGACGACGCGGAAGCCGCGCCGGTGCAACGTGCGCGCCGCTTCGCGCAGCGGGCGGCCGGTCACGTCGGGCACCGGGCGCGCGGGCTGGACGCGCTCGCTGTCCGGCAGCGGGGCGGGCCCCGGAATCGTCACGACGTATGGCACGACGCCGTCGGGCTCGTTGATCTCATCAAGGGGCGCCCGCTCCGCCGTGGGCGCGACGTTCGAGAGACGCGCGCGATCCAGCGCCACCGTGCGCGCGGCGAGCGCCTGCTCCAGCATCGAACGCGTGACCGGCGCCGCCGTCTGGGCCGCGAAGTAACTGCCCTTCTGCGGATTGTCGATCTTCATCACGACGACGAGCTGCGGGTCGTCGGCCGGAAACAGCGCCGCGAACGACGCCGTGTACTGTCCCGGCGCGTACCGCCCACCGACGACGCGGCGCGCCGTTCCCGTCTTGGCCGCCAGCTGGAAGTTGGCGAGGGCAGCGCGCTCACCGGTGCCGCCCGCTTCGACGACGCCGCGCAGCAGATCGCGCAACTTGGCCGCGACCTCCGGCGTGACGGCCCGCCGCACGGGCTCGGGCCGGTGGCGGTAGCGCACGGCGCCGGCGGGATCGCGCACCTCGCGGATCAGCGTCGGCTGGAGCAGCACCCCGTCGTTGGCAATCGCCGCGTACGCCGCCGCGAGCTGCAGGGGCGTGACGGCCAACTCATAGCCGATGGCGAGACTGGCCTGGCTGGGTCGAGTCCAGTCCTTGGGGAGTCGCAGCTTGCCCGGGGACTCGGCCGGGAACTCGATGCCGGTCGGAGCCCCAAAGCCGAAGGCCCGCAGCATCGTGTACTGCTCGTCGGGCTCGAGCCGGGCGGCAAACTTGACGAGCGCGATGTTGCTCGAGACGCGGATCGCGTCGGCGAGAGTCAGCGAGGGCAGCGGGTGCTCGTCGGTCACGAGGCGGTCGGGGAGGCGGTACTTGCCTCCCTCCCCCGAAACGTGCTCGTTGGGGCGCACGCGGTTGAGCGACACGAGCGCGGCGGCAGCGAAGATCTTGGCCAGCGAGCCGGGCTCGAACGTTTCCGTGAACGCGCTGGGTCGCGCGCCCCCTCCGTCCCGGTGTCGTGACGCGATCGCCAGCGCCTCTCCCGTGACCGGGTCGAGCATCACCACGTCCCCGCCCTCGGCATCCATGCGGTCGAGCGCGTCGTCGATGGCGCGCTGCGCGATCTCCTGCAGCTCGGCGTCGAGGGTGAGGACCACGTCGTGCCCGGGGATCGGCTGCGCGATCACTCGGGCGGGCGACTCGTACTCGCGGCCGGCGCGGTCCTTGAGCACGACCGCGGACCCCGGCGTGCCGGCGAGGAGGCTGTCGAGCAGGCGCTCGAGCCCCGACGCGCCCAGGCCGTCGTCACCGACGCGGCCGATGACGGCGCGGGCGAACTCGGTCGAGGGATAGAAGCGCCGCAGCACGGGCTCGAGGTGGACGCCGTGCACCGCGCGCAATGGCTCCACGTCGAGCGCCGTATACGGCCCTGCAAACCAGGCGTAGCGCCGGCGCAGGGCGCGGTCCAGGTCGCGCGGGGCCAACCGCAAGCGGCGGGCGATCAGGGCCGCGTCCGCTCGGGCGTCGCGCAGCTCGTTCGGGGCGATGCCGACGTGGTAGGTCTCCTGTGTCAGCGCGAGCGCGGTCCCGTGGCGGTCGAACAGGGTGCCGCGCCGCGCGTCGAGCACGACGTGCTCGGTGCGCTGCGCCTGCGCCTCGGCGGCGTGGCGCCGTCCTTCCAGCAGCTGCACCTGCGCCGCGCGCAGCACCAAGGCGGCGAGCGCGCCGAGCAGGCCGATCTGGACGACGCCGAGGCGCACCACGGGTTTCGCCATCGTCAGCGCGGGGGCGGAGCGGCCGGTACGAGAATGATTTCGGTATCGGCGGGGAGCCGCAGGCCGAGTTTCTGCGCGCGCGGCAGCAACACGGCGCGGCTCGAGGCGGTGCGGATGCGCCGCTCCAGCTCGTCGTGCTTCCCCTCGAGACCCGCGCGTTCGGCGCGCAGATCGGTCAGGGCGCGCGCGGCGTTCAAGGATGCGGTTTGACGGGCAATGACGGCCCACAGCGCCGCGAGCAGCGCGACGAGCCAGATCGCGAGCCAGTGCCGGCCCTTAACTCTCGCCACGCCCCTCCTCTGCGGTCTCGAACGCGCGGAACTGCGCCGAGCGCGCCCGCACGTTGCCGGCGACTTCCGCCGCGCCCGCGACGATCGCCTTCTTGGTCAGCACGCGCCCCAGGGCGCGGCCGCGACACGTACAGATGGGCTGACGTGGGGGGCAAATGCAAGCCTTGCCCCACTCGCGGAACAGATGCTTGACGATGCGATCTTCGCCCGAATGGTAGGTGATGACCCCCAACCGGCCGCCGGGAACCAACGCGTCGCGAAACTCGGGCAATGCAACGGTGAGCTGACCCAACTCGTCATTCACGGCGATGCGCAGAGCCTGAAACAGCCGCGCGAAGTCTCCCGGCCCAGACCGGGGTCCCAGTTTCGCGCGGATCGCGTTCACGAAATCATCGCTTTGCGCAAACGGTCCCCTGAGGCGCCGCCGCACGATCTCCTTCGCCAGGGCGCGGGCGCGGCGCTCGTCGCCGAAATCATCGAACGCCGCGGCCAGGCGCTCCTCCGGCCAGCTGTTCAGGACATCGCGCGCGCTCGGCCCTGCCCCCGGGGTCATCCGCATGTCGAGGGGCGCCCCGGGACGGAAGGTAAAACCGCGCTCCGCGCTGTCGACCTGATGCGAGCTGATGCCGAGGTCCAACAGGATGTGGTCCGGCTGCAGGGCGCGGACGGCCTCGAGCGCATCGGGAGAACCGTAGGCGGCCGTGAGATAGCGGATGGAATCGCCGAGGTGGGCTTGGGCGGCGGCGATGGCCGCGGGATCGCGATCGATGCCCAGCACGTCCGCACCCGTGGCGAGGAGGATGGCGGCGTGCCCCCCGCCTCCAAGGGTCGCATCGACGGCGCGGCGGCTCCCCGAGGCCCATTCGCGCACGGCTTCCGCGAGAACGGGGACGTGGTACGCTGGAGGAGGGACGCTGGACACCATCTAAAATACGACGGCCCCGCCCGTGGAAACAGGCGGAGCCAGGGTTGGACGGGGCTGACGGGGCTCGAACCCGCGACCTCCGGTGTGACAGACCGGCGCTCTAACCAGCTGAGCTACAGCCCCCTGCTGCGGAGCGCCGGAATATAGCCGGGGGGCAAGTCAATTCAATGGCGGCTCAGAAATTCCGGCACTTGAATGCGTCTCGCACCGGCTTCCGCCCCTTCTCGTACTGGGCGACAAAGCCGAGCATTTGGTCCGCGGTCGGCGGGTGGATACGGCGCCCGAGGGTCAGAGCGGCTTTCGTGCGATCCAAACGGTCGAAGACCAACGTCTTGGCCTTGTCGCAGCGCTGGCGATCGCTGGCGGGCAGCTTGGTCACGTACTGGTAGACCGGACCCAGAGTCAAGATGGACGACAGGCCCCACCAGAAACTCGCGTTGACGCGCACCTGGAAGCGCGGCCCCGTCGTATCGGACGGCACGCGCGGCGCGACCACTTGGAGCAGCGTGTCGAGCCAGACGTAGGAGCGGTCGTACGCGTTCGCCTGCGCGATCTTCGAGCCCCCGGTGAGCATGAGGACCGCGGCGGTGAGCTTTTGTCCAGTATCCGCCGAGACGAGGCCCGGGTGCAGGAACGGGCGGGCCGAGTCGACCTTTTCCGCGAAGGTCTGCTGTAGCACCCGCAACGCGACAGTGTCCTTGCGTTCCCTCAGGATTCGCGCCTGGGTGGTGTCAAACTGCGCGTGATCCACGATCGTCTTCGCGATCAGCAGGCTGAGCGGGATGTCGTTCCCCTGCTGGAGGGCCAGCGCCTTCTTATAGGTAATGACCGCCGAGTCAACCATGCCCGCCATCTCGAACGCCCCGCCGCGCGCCTTCAGGAAGCGAACGCTGTTCGGGAAGTTCCGGACGGCGACCTCGGTGAACCGGAGGAGCGCCTGGGTATCGGGGGCCGACTGGGCCGCGCCGATCGCCGTGTTGATGAATGAAGTGTCCTTGGCTAGAGCCGAATCGTGCGCCAGCTGCTCCGACAGGCCCTCGACGGCCGGCTTCCAGAGTGAACCTTCGATGGCTATGCGCACCTTCAGATCGAGCATCTGCTGGTCGCCCGGCACGAGCTTCAGGCCGGCATTGAGCAGTTCGACGGCGCGCGGGAACAGCTTCATCTGACGAAGCAGCTGCGCGATTTGCATGCGCCGGTTGCTGTTACGCGGTTCGCATTCCAGCTGCTCAATGTACGCGTCGATCGACTTGAGGGAGTCGTTCTTTTGCTGCCACCCGTGCGCGATGTTCTCCCACGCGGTGCCGTTGCAGGGATCACCTTTGAGCGCGCGCGTCGAGGCAGCGATGATGCTGTCCACCGCCATCCGTTGCGCCTCGTACACGGTGGCGATGCACAGGTGGGCGCCGGCCGACGTCGGGTCGATGACCAGGGCCTTCTGCGCCGCCGAAATGGCACGGGGGAATGCGCCGCGCTGACGATTCGTGGTGCACTCGCGCACCTGTTCGCCGGCGCGGATGATCGTGTTGAGCCGCTGCGCGATCGCCTCGGCGAACGCCGCCGTGGTGCCGGGGTTCGCGATCGAAAACCCGGCCGCCATCCCGGAACTGGAGATATCGATCACCCGCACATTCGCCGTGAGGGTCGCGTCGCGGCGCGTGAGGGATCCGGTGACGTAGGCGGAGACCGAGAGGAAGCGCGCGAGCTGTCGCGCTTGCTGATCGTCGAGCAGGACGTCACAAGGGAAACCCGAAGCGGTCAACGCTTCGCACAGTTTTGCCTTGGTGGTCACCAGCACCTTGTACTTCGCGAGCTGCCCGATGCGGTCGCGGACCGCGTCCGCCAGCGTGATGCTCGTCGTGGAATCCGCCGGCGCGGCCGTCATGGCGAGTATGAGGAGTTTTTCGGTCGGCACTTGCACGGCGAGCTGTGCCGATGCGCTGCCGGCGGCGCCCGCCATCAGTGCGACCACCAAACAAAACTGTCTCACGCAGTCATCCTCCGTTGCAGGCTGCTACCCCGATGGGCGAAGAGGGATTCGAACCCCCGACATCCTGCGTGTAAGGCAGGCGCTCTGAACCGCTGAGCTATTCGCCCGTGCGACAACAACACGCTAAAGGGCTAGGCCTACCGGAAAGAATACGCAGTAGCCAAGGACGAGCAGAACGGGCGCGAGCGACGTGGATCCTTTTGAGAGGAGCCAGTAGCCCACGACCAGCGACACGATCGCGGCGGCGAGAAAGAAATAGTTTTTGGGACCGAAGCGCAGGCGCGAGCGAGCGAGTATCTGCTCTGGCATAGGGGCAGGAGTCTACGGGGTAATGTCAAGCTCGTCAAGCAGTTGCCCGTCCTCCAGTGCGGCGCGGCGGGCGCGATCACGGCGCCGTCGCAACACGACGAGCGCGACCAATACCGCGCCGACCGCCGCCCAGAAGAGGCCCATCGCCGCGGCCCAGGAGAGCCACCCGTACCGCGATGCGACATCGCGCTGCCAACGCACCTCGAAGTCCCCTTCGGTCACGTGATACGTGTCACGCAGCGCCGCATCGAACGTCGCTGCCTTCGCGAGATTGGCGACGAGCGGGTCGAGGCCCGCCTTCCCGCCCCATCGATAGAGCAGCAGCACCGCCGTCGTCGCCAGCGCGTACCCCGTCTCGGCGTCGCCCCGGCCGCCGCGCAACGCGCGATCGACTTCGTCGAGATTCATCTCCACGCCGCGGGCGACCTGCCAGTTCAAGCGCAGGGCATCGAGGCGACCCCACTCCTCGGCGGCGACCGCCGCGTACCCTTCTTCGAACCACAGCGGTACGCGCCCGCCCCGGCCGAGTCGCCAGCGCAGTGCGAGGTGCGCGAGCTCGTGGCGCAAACTGCCGGCCAGACGACCGGGGGGCCCGGCGGCCAACAACACGACCGTGCCAGCGTCGGGGAACGCGGCGCCTTCGCTCCAGAACGGCAGGCGGCCGCGAGTGAGCGAGTCATAACGCTGGCGCGTGGGCGCGAGGATGAGACGGACGGGACGATCGGGGAGCGGTCCGATGCCGGGAAAGCCGACGGCGTGATCCGCGACCTCGGCGAGCGACGTCGCCAGCGCCTCCTGCCCCGGCCACGCCACCGCCGTCACGCGGCCGACCGTCACGCTGGTGGGTGGCGCGCCCTGCAGCAGCAGGGCGAGCAGCGCTATTCTCGCGGTGGCTCCTCGCCCTTGGCGACAAGGTCCAGCATCTCCTGACACTTCTTGCCCCAGGGATTGAACTTGTTCGCCTTGAAGCCGTCGGCCCACGTGGTCTTGGCGGTGTCTTGCTCGCCGGCGAACCAGTGCGCGCGCCCGAGCTCGTAGTACGCCTCGATGAGATTCGGACCGAGCTTGATGGTTTTCTGAAAGAACGTCTCGGCGTCCTCGTACATCTCGCGCTGCAAGTAGACGAGGCCGAGGTAGAAATGCGCGTAGAGCGTGGCCTTCTTGTCGTTGTCGAGCCGGATCGCCTTCGACAGGTGTTCGATCGCCTCACCGAAGATGTGTTTCTTCAGACAGATGAATCCCACGTTGATGCGCGCGAGGGAATTCGCCGGCTCCTTCATCAGCACCTTGGAGAAGGTCTGGAGCGCGTCGTCGTAGTCCTCGTGCAGCATCTGCGCCCAGCCGAGCAGCGACTCGGCCTGCGTCTCGCCGGGCGAGAGCTGCAACGCGCGCTGCAATGCTTGAATCGCTCCGGCGTGGTCGCCGAGCGAGATCAGACTCCATCCCTTCTCGATGAAGGTCGTGGCCCCGATGTGATCGGCGTGCAGGACGGGTCGTTGGCCGGTGAACTCGGGCGCCGACGCCTGCTTGGTGTCGGCGGTGATCTGCTTGTACCGCTCCACCAGCTGGCGGATGTCGTCCTTCAGCTGCGTCAGCTCGGCGAGATAGCCATCCACCTTCTTGAAGAAGGCAATGATCTCGCGTTTGGCAGCCTCGCGCTCGGCGCCGCCCGTGGCGCCGTCGAGCTGGCGGGCGATCGCGTCGTATTCGTTGCGCAGCTTGGCAATCGGGGATTCGGTCATTTCGCGGCCTCGACCGCCTGGAGGGCCAACTTCTCCTTGGACGACAACAACTTGTTGGTGTTGAGGACGATGATCGTGCGTCCGTTGGTCACGACGAGCCCGGTGATGTACTCGGCCGCCAGGCCTTTGACGATGCCGGGGGGCGGGGTCACCGTCGTGGCCGCGACCTGGAGCACTTCGGTCACCGCGTCGACGATCAGCCCGATCTTGCCGGACTCGAACTCGAGAATCACCGTGCGCGTATCGTCGCGGAGCGGCGCCGCCACGCCGAGCCGCTTGCGCATGTCGATGAGCGGAATCGCCCCCGCTTGATACTGCAGCACGCCCTCGAGAAACTCGGGGGCTTTCGGCAGGGGCGACGGCGCTTCATAGCGCAGGATGCGTTCGACCTGAAAGATGTTGAACGCGAAGTCCTGCCCGCCCACCTTGAACGTGACGAGTTGAATGTCGTCGCCGGCAGTGCTCATCCGATGCGGTCTCCCAGCGCTTCCAGATCGAGGATCGGCACGAGCGCGCCGTCCCGTTCCGCGACGCCCACGGCCCACGGCAGCGATTGGCCGCGCGGCACGGGCATCGCCTGCTCACGCACCACGGCGTCCGCGTCGTCCACTTCGAATGCGACCTGGCGACCGCCACCACGCAGCTCGACGAGCACGACGGTACCGCCCGTCTCCGGAGGGGCGGCGCGCCCGCCCAGGAACGCTCCGAGATGGATCAGGGGTACGAGGCGCCCGCGCAGGGGCGTGAGCCCGCGCACCGCCGGAAGTGAGCGCGGCACATCGAGCACGCGCCCGGCGTCCGCGACTTCGAGCACCCGGCCCACGGGCAATCCGTATGCCCTTCCCTCGGCACGCACCAACAGGTACCCGATCACGACCGGCTCCCTCCCGCGCGCAACAGCGCTCCGCGCTTCGTCAACTCGACGGAGATGCGGTCGGCAATCTGTCCGAGTGGCAGCACGGCGTCTACTCCCCCGGCTTGCACCGCCGCGCCGGGCATGCCGTAGATCACGGCCGAGTCGCGGTCCTGTGCGACGCCGCCCCCGCCCGCGTCGTGGATGGCGCGCAAGCCATCGGCACCGTCGCGGCCCATGCCGGTGAGTACGACGCCGACGCTCCGGTTGCCGTACACCTGCGCCACGGCGCGGAACAGATGGTCGGCGGCGGGGCGAACGCCCCACACCGAGGGCGTCTGGTCGAGCGTGATCACGGGACCGTCGCTGCTGGCGCGCACCCGCATATGATAATCGCCCGGCGCCACGTACGCCGTGTCGGCCACGATGGGCGTGTTGTCGGCGGCCTCCACGACGCGCAGGCGGCTCATCGAGTCGAGCCGCTCGGCGAGGCTGCGCGTGAACTTGGGCGGCATGTGCTGCACGATGAGCACCGCCGCGCCCCGGCCCGTGACGAGCTGAGGCACGAGCTCGGCCAGCGCCCGTGGTCCCCCCGTCGACGCCGCGACGGCGATCGCCAGGGTCGCGCGCCCGCGCAGCGCCAGCTCGGGCGGGTGCATGACGGGCGCCGGCGGCCGTGCCATCACTTTGACGTGCGACACGTCGGCGGCGAGCGCGCGGCGCACCGCCTCGATCAGCTGCGGCGCGAGGTTCGTGAGGGCCGCCCGGCCCGACGCGTCGGGAGGTGGCTTCGCGACGATCTCGACGGCGCCGAGCTCGAGGGCGCGGATCGCGGTCGCCGTCCCGGGCCCGGCGTGCGCGCTGACCACGACGATGGGCCGCGGCGCTTCGGACATGATGTACCCGATGGCGCCGAGCCCGTCGAGCTCCGGCATCTCGAGGTCGAGCGTCACGACGTTGGGATCGTATTGGTGCACCTTGCGGACGGCGTCGACGCCGTCGCGCGCCGTCGCCACGACGCGGAAGGGGCCCGACTCCGTCTCCCCGCCACCCAGCACGTCCACGAGCACGCGACGCATCAGCGCGCTGTCGTCGGCGACGAGCACGGTGGGCCGCGGGTCAGATGACTTCTGCATCCGCTCCGACCGACCGGATCTCGACGCGGCCGTCCTTGACGTGGAAGCGCACGCTCCGGCCCCGCTCGCCACCTACCGATTCCTTGACGATCGGGATGGAGGCGGCGCGGAGCGCGTTGCGGGACGCGACAATGTTGCGCTCCCCCATCTGGATCGTGCCCGGGGTCATCAGCTGGCTGAACATGCTGGCGCCGCCGGCGAGCTTGGCGACGAGGCGCCGCGGCTCGGCCCCGAGAGCCCTGAGCCGGTCGACGAGCAGCGGCACCGCGGATTCCGGGAACTTGGCCAGGTTCGTCGCGTCGTGGGCGAGGCTGCGGGAAGGCAAGAGCACGTGCGCCATGGCGCCGGCGGCCCGATCGGCGTCGTAGAGCATGATCGCGACACACGACCCCAGGCCGAGCGTCACGATCACGCCGTCACCCCGCTCGGCGGCCCAATCGGCGACCTTGACGATGACTTCCTTCACACGGGCTTCTTGTAGATCCGCTCGCGCGGATCGATGAGCGTCAGGCGCTCGCGCGCGGGCCCGAACAGCGTCTCGACCTTGCCGAGCAGGAGGATGCCGCCGGGGATCAGCGCATCCACGAACACCTGGAACAGGCGCTCCTGTGCCTGCCGCTCGAAGTAGATGACGACGTTGCGGCAGACGATGAGGTCGTAGGCCTTGTACAGCGGCGGCTCGCGCATCAGATCGTGCGACGTGATGCGCACCAGCGAACGGACCGCGGGCACAGGCTGCAGCAGCGGCGCCCCCGTGAAATAGCGACGCTTCAAGTCCACCGGCATTTCGGTGAAGGCGGTCTCCGGATAATTCGCCTGCCGGGTGCGCTCGAGGCTGAGGCGATCGACGTCGGTGGCATCGACGGACGCGTGCTCGGTCGATTGACTACCGGCGACCTCGGCGAGGAGCACGGCGATCGTGTAGGGCTCCTCCCCCGACGCGCATCCTGCCGACCACACGCGGAGGTGGCCGCGTCGCGCGGCCCACTGGGCAGCCAGGTGCGGCCGCAGCGCGTGCCACGTCTCGGCATTGCGGTAGAACTTGGTGACGTTGATGGTGAGGGCGTCGAGCAGCTGCTCGTACTCGCGCGCGTCGTCGTCGAGGACGCGGCTGTAGTCGTCGTAGGTGTGGACGCCGCGGGCCCGCATCCGCACCGCGAGGCGCCGTTTGAGGCATTTGTCCTTGTACGACTCGCAGCTCACGCCGCGCATCCGCGAGATCTTTTGCGTCAACGCCAGAAAAGAGCGCTCGTCCTGCGACGAGCTCACGACAACGTGCTCAGCGTGTCCAGATTGGCTTTCACCAGCTCGTGCTTGGGATTGAGCTCCAGCGCGCGGCGCCACAGCTCGCCCGCCTGCTCCCGGTCGCTGCGCTTGTACGCGATGTTCCCGAGCTTGAAGTACACGTCGTCGCCGAGGTCCGGCGCCAGCTCGACGGCCCGCTGGTACAGATCCCACGCTTCGTCGTAGCGCGAGCCGCGGTAGGCGAGATCGCCGAGGTTCTTCGAGAGCTGTGGCAGCGAGGGCTCATCGTGCAGGGCGGCGCGCGCCAGCTCCTCGGCGGCCGGCAGCTCGCCCGCCAGCTCCTTCAGCACCGCGAGGTTGTTGCGCAGAACGGCGTGCTGCGGGTGCGTCGCCACGGCCTGCTCGGAGGCCTGCTCCGCCACCTCGAAGTCCCCCGCCGCGGCCGCGACGAGCGCGCGCGCCCAGAACCAGACCGGCGGGATCTTGTCGGCGAAGAGCTCCTTGGCGCGATCGAGACGGCCGGCGGCGCTCGCATGGTCGCCGCGCTTCAAGGCGACGATCCCCCACCCCACATAGACGCGTGGATCGGTGCGCGCCCGCGACGCCGCCTCGGCGTACGTGGTCTCCGCTTCGTCGAGCCGCCCCAACTGCTCATACGCGAGGCCGAGGTTGTGGAGGACGGCGGGGCGCGAGCCGCCCTTCTCCGCCGCGAGGCGCAGCGCTTCCATCGCCTCGCGCCACCGTGCCTGCTTGAGCGCGACCAGCCCAATGAAGAAATGCGCACTGGCGTCAGTCGCGCGCAGCTCGGCCACGCGCCGGAATTCGCGCGCCGCTTCGTCGAGCATGCCCGTCTTGTAGAACGCGATGCCGAGGTTCCGGTGCTCCTCGACGCGCGCATCGGTCATCTTCAGATCTTCCGCGCTCGCGGTGCGGCCGGCGCGATGCACGAAGCCCGCCGTGACGAGTCCGTAGAGCGCCTTCCCGACTTCGAACTCTCCCAGGCCGGAATCCTCGATCACCTGGTTCACGTCGCGCGACCCGTCGAGCAGCGGCATGATCCGGTCCTGGGTCTCGGTCATCTTGGCGTCGCTGATCGCGAGCCGGTCCCGGTCCAGGGCGAAGATGAGATCGAACGACGGGATCTTCTTCTCGATCAGACTCCACTCGTCCACGCGGCGAGCGCCCTCGAGCAGGAGCGACTCGGGATTGATGGAAACGAGGAAGTCCTGTTGCTCAGGCCGGACGTCGGCCTCGAAGTTGAAGGTCCCCTGCGTCCAGGTAAACAGGTAGTAGACCGACTCCTCGATCTGCATGCGCATGTAGCGCTCGAGGTCCTGCTGCGTGATGACCGTCTGGGCGACGAGGATTTCGCCCAGCTTCTTGTCGCGCTCCTTGGCCTGGCGGTGAATCGCCGCGTCGAGCTGCTCTTGCGAGATCTTCTCGTGCTTGACGAGGATGTCGCCGAGGCGATCGCGGCGGTTCACGATCGATGCGTAGCAGATGCGGCCCCGGTCGAAATAGATGTACCCGAAGTTCGAGCGGTCGGCGATCGACAGGCATCCTGACTTCTGCCCCAACGCCAGCAGCTGCAGCACGTCGGGGAGCGAGGCTTCCTTGAGTGAGCCCTTGATGGCCATTTAGCGCAGGTCCTCGATCACGCGGTCGGCTGCCGAGGGCCAGTCCCATACCATCTTCTCGCGGCTGCGCACGCCGCCGGCGCTCGACACCACGAGACCGCTGGTGCGGAGGCCGGTGGTGCGCCGCGCGCCGGCGGCCGGCTGTCCTTCCAGGATCTCGCGGGCGAGGCCGGCCGTGACCGGCTGGTCCTGCGCCGCCGCCGCTTCCACCACGCGCTGCACCACACCGGTGAGGCTCCGCACCGAATCGGTCGGCCGGTCGGCGAGGTAGTCGAGGAGCGCCGGATCGGGCGTCACCTTTTGCTGGCCGAGAATCCGCTCGAGCGCGGTATGCCGTACCGCGCGGTCGGGATCGCCGATTTCGGCGACGAGCCCACCCTCGAGACGGGACACGATGCGCTCCTCCAACCCCTCGAGCTTGTTCGGATGGGCCGGCGCGGTGAACACCAGCTGCCGGTCACCATCCATGAACTGGTTGAAGAGGTTGAACAATTCCTCCTGCGTCCGGTCTTTGCCGGCGAGGAGGTGAATGTCGTCGAGCAGCAGCGCGGTGGCGCGACGGTAGCGCGCGCGCCACCAGTCGACCCGTTCGCCGTCGATCGCCGCGATCAGCTCGTCGACGAAGTCCTGCGTCGACAGACAGGCGACGACCGCGCCCTTCTTCTTCATCAACTCGAGCCCGATGGCGTTGAGCAGGTGCGTCTTGCCGAGTCCGCTCCGGCCCACCAGTACGAGCGGGTTGTACTTTTTGCCCGGCGCATCGATGACGGCGCGCGCGGCGCTCAACGCCACGTCGTTCGAGGAGCCGAACGCGTAGCTGTCGAGCGGGAAGGCCCCCGACGGCGCCGGGGGCGGCGCCGCGCCGTCGCGCACCTTCGCGGCCTCGGCCTCCGCTTCCGCCATGCGTTCCGGGTCGCGGAATACTTTGTCTCCCGCCGCCTGCGGATCGAGAGCGCCCACCTCAGCCTCGAGCGCCTTGAGCCGCTCCACGTCGTGGATGTACGACGCGATCGCTTCGTCCACCGCGGCGGGCGAGTCGTGATCGAGCAGCTTCTCGAGCCGGCCGGTGCGATATCCCTCGCCCTCCCAGCGGAGCACCGCCTCGGCGACGCGAGCGCGCCAGGCTTCGACGGCCTTGCCGACGGTGACGGTGACATCGGTGAGGAACTGGGAGAACTCGTCTCCGGTGCTAACGGCGGCGGTGGGTGAAGCGGCGGTAGATAAACCGGCGGGCGCTCCGCTCGCCGCGACGCCCAGGACCTGTCGCGCCGCCTCGGCGTTGATTGGGGTGTCGTTCACCGCCTGGTACGCGACGAGGCGATTGAGGGCCCCCATCAGCTCGCGCACGTTGGGGAATTCGACGCCGGCCGCCGTCTCGAGCACGCCCGGCTGGAAGCGCGCGCCGCGCTCCTCGGCCTTACGCCGCAGAATCGCGACGCGGGTCTCGTAGTCGGGAACGCCCATGTCGACGACGAGCCCGCCCGAGAACCGTGAGATGAGCCGCTCGTCCAAATCCGCGATCTCGGCCGGAGGCCGGTCGCTCGTCAGCACGATCTGGTGACCGGCCTGCTGCAGCGCTTCGGTGAGGCGCAGCAGCTCCGCCTGCATTTCCTTGCGGTTCGTCAGGAACTGGACGTCGTCCACCAGCAGCGCGTCCACGTTTTGGAAGCGACGGCGGAACGCGTCTCCCTGCCCCGCGGCGATGGCCGCGTGGAAGGCCTCGACGTACTCGTCGAGCGTCAGGTACTCGATGTTGAGCTGAGGCGCCAGCTGCTTGGCGCTGTGCCCGATGGCCATCAGGAGGTGCGTCTTCCCGAGCCCCGAGCCGCTATAGATGAAGAGCGGGTTGTATGCCGAACCCGGATTCTCGGCCACGGTGCGCCCGGCCGTGACCGCCAAGCGGTTCGCGGCACCGACCACGAACGTCTCGAACGTGAACTTGGGGTTGAGGGTGCTGGTCACGCCGTGCTCCCGGCCGCCAGCTTTTTGAGCACGAGCTCCGAAATGGACTTGAGGGTCTCGAACACGCCCTGGCCGTGGAGCGCGTCAGCCGGGAAACTTGGCACTCCCCGGAAGTTGAGGGCGTCGTCCAGCTCCGCCGGCGTGAGGATCAGCTCGCGCGGCAGGTCCTGCTTGTTGTATTGCATCACCAGCGGCACGGTACGCACGTCGACGCCGTGCTCGAGAAGATTGCTCTGGAGGTTTTGGAGGCTTTCGAGGTTCTCATCGAGCTGGCGTGCCTGGCTGTCCCCGACGTATACCACGCCGTCCGCGCCTTGCAGCACCAGACGCCGCGTCGCGTTGTAATAGACCTGCCCCGGCACGGTGTAGAGCTGGAATCGCGTGGCGAACCCCGAGATCTGGCCCAGGTCGATCGGCAGGAAGTCGAAGAACAGCGTGCGGTCGGTCTGTGTGGCGAGCGAAACCATGCGGCCTCGGCGCGACTCGGGCACGCGCCCGTAGACATAGTGCAGGTTCGTCGTCTTGCCGGACCGTCCCGGTCCGTAGTAGACGATCTTGCACGTGATCTCGCGGGTCGTGAAGTTCACCAGGGACACGGGCTATCTCCCAAACAGCGTGTTCAGGCTTTCGCTCAGCTCGCGCTCGAAATCCGCCGCCAGCACCTGCTTGGGCACGCTGCCTTTGGGGCTCGCCGCCTTCAGGTCCGCCGCCAGTTGCTCATAGAATAACTGCACCAAGCCGAGAGACGAAACGTCGAGGTCGTAGACCGCCAGGACGACGACGGTGCCGCGCTCGATCGGGAACGTCGACAGGAAGATCCCGTGCCGGTGGCCCTGATGGTTCAAGCCCGCAAACGGCGGCTGGCGGAGCTGTTTGGCGAGCTCCCCGGTCGAGGCCACGATGGCGGCGCCGAGCGCTGCGGCCGACATGACGTCCACGGCGCGCGAGAACCCCGACTGCGCGAGCACCTGGCCCGCGGGCGTCATGAGCAGCACCAGGCGCGCCGAGGCTTCTTTGACGAAGTCGGTGAGAGGCTGGAGGGTCCAGCTCTCGACGGCGCGGGCCGTCATACGACCGTCTCCCCGGCGCGCAGCAGCTCCAGGCGCACCAGCCCGATGTTCACATCCGGCTCCGCCACCGCCACGACGAGCATCCCCGAGGCGGCAGGTACGACGAGCAACGTGCCCTTATCGGCCTGCAGGTGCCAGAAGACGCTGGCGCCGATCCCCGCCGCCTCCATGGCGCGGCGCAGCCGTCCCGCGAGGCTCGCGGCCAGCGCCGCCACGGTCGACCCCTTGATGCCTTCCATCAGCTGCTCGGCGACGATGAGGCCGTCGTCTGCAGAGACGAGCATCGCGCCCCGCACGCCGCGCACCCGGGTGATGAGGTCGAGGGTGTGGTTCATTGCGCATCCAGCCAGCGTCTCGCCATTCCTGTAGCGCGCTGCGCCAGGATCGCGAGGCGCCCAAGCGGTACACCGCGGTCGCGCACGACGAGCAACAACGCGTCCTTCGATGGCTGGGACACGTGCACGTTGCCGTGTTTGCCCTCGGCCGAGAGCCCGCTCCAGGCACCCAGTCCCAGCAACTTGGCAGTGCGCGCCGCTTCCTGCGACACGCCGGCGAGGTAGGCCGCGACGGCATCGGTGACGTCGGCGCCGGCGGGATTCCGCAGAGCGCCTCCCAGGACGCGCCCGGCGGCGTCGAGCAGCACGAGCCCCTCCTGCGCGCCCTCGAGCCCGGCGAACACGCGGGACTCGTCGAGTACCGGAGTGGCAACGGCGGCGGTAGCTGAGGCCGCGGTCTCTGCCGGTGGCTCGGCGTGGGACGGCTCGGGCGACGGCGGACTCGCTCCCCCGCGGACCATGTCGATGGCTTGGGTAATCGTCGGGTCGTCAGGTTCGACGCGTTTCGCCAGCTCGAGGTGCGTCTCGGCCTGCTGCAGGTCCCCGACCTTGAAATACAGGAAGGCGAGTCCCTTCAGCGCGCCCGTGTGATTGGGCGCGATGCGCAGCGCCATGTCCCACTCGTCGAAGGCGCGCTCGTAATCGTGCTTGTCCGTCAGCACGCGCGCGTACAGATCGTGCGCGTCGGCGAGGTGCGGATGCCGCTCCAGACCGTTGAGCGCGACCCGCAGCGCCGCGTCGAGCTGGCCCTTGCGACGCAGCGCCTCGGCGAGCCGCAGGAACACGAGGCTCTGCGGATCCTGGGCGAGCTGGGCGGAGAGGGCGCGCACGTCGTCAGCCATGCGTCGCCATGCCCTGGAAGACGCGCGCCGCTTCGCGTGCCCGCTGCACGTCGGACAGCTGGGTCAGCTCCTCTTCCGAGCGTCCCGCTAGCCGCTCCCACTGGTCCCAGCTTTCGATGGCTTCGCCGAAGCGCCCCAGCGACACGAGCGCGTATCCGAGCTGCCGGTACGCGGGCGCGAGCAACGGATCGAGGCGCAGCGCGCGGCGCAGCTCGTCCACGGCCGCGGGCGGCGCGCCCTGGGCGAAATGCAGGCGCCCGAGGAGCAGGTGCACGATCGGATCGTGCGGCTGCGTCGCCGCGGCCTGCTCGGCGGCGGCGCGCGCCGCGCCGAAGTCACGCCGCTGCAGGGCCTGCTCGGCCTTGGCCACGAGCTCCGCGATTTCACCGGCCACCGTGGGCCGGCCGCGCTTGGACGTGCCGGGATCGACCAGCACGATCACGCCCGCGCTCTCGAGACCGAACAGCGTCTTGGCGACATCGAAGTCCGACCGCCCCAGCTCGCTCGCGAGGGCGCGCACGTCGCGGCGATCGTCGATCAACGCCAGGACTTCCCACTCGGGCGGCAGGAGATCGAGCTCTCCCCCGCCCTCCGGCGGAGGCGGCGCGAGCGACGCGATGACGCCGAGGTGCGGAATGCGTCCTTCGATGCGCGACCACTCGTCGATGCGGCGTGCACCTTCCATCAGGAGCGCCTCAACGGGGATGCGCACGGCCGTCTCGTTGGGGATTTCGGTGACGGCCCCCTCGTTGAACGAGAAGTATCCCTCGTTCCAGCTCATGACCTCGAAGACGACCTCTTCGATCTGGAAGCGCACCTGGCGCTCGACTTCGCGCTGCGTGATCGCGCCGAGCGAGACGAGAATCTCGCCGAGCCGCCGCTTGTCGCCCTGGCGCTGCTGCATGTCGCGGGCGCGTTCCAGATCCGCCTCCGTGATCTTGCCGGTCCGCATCAGCAGCCCGCCCAGCGGGTGAGGATTGCTGCGGATCTCGGCGAAGATGATGGTGCCGTCCTCGAAGTAGATGGTGCCCTGGTTGTGCCGCAGCTCCGAGGTGACCCGCAGCGCGCCCGTCTTCCGGCTCAGGTCGAGGAGCTGGAAGACGTCGTGGATGCCGAGTTCCCGAAGCGGGCCTTCAATCGCCATGGGGAGCCATCATGCCGCGTCCGACGCGGAGAAAATGTGCTGCAGGTCCACGGCGGTGCGGGCGTGCATCTTCGCTCGCTGCGCGTAGGCCCCGCCGGGATCGAGTCGCGTGACCCGCTCCCAGACGTCGACGGCCTCGCCGTACCGCTGCAGGCGCGCCAGCGTGACGCCGAGGTAGAAGAGCGTGCCGACGTGTTCGGGATCGAACTTGAGCGCGCGCTTGAAGGCCTCGAGCGCCTCGGCGTTGCGCTTATCGTCGATCAAGGCGCGTCCCAGGAGGAGGAGCGCGTCGAGATCGTAAGGATCCTGCTCGAGCATGTCGACGAGGCGCCCGACGGCGTCGCGCACGCGGCCGACGCGGCGCAGCAAGTCGGCCAGGGCGAGGGCGGCCTCGTGGAAGGTGGGGAGCGCATCGAGCGCCTGGACGTAGGCGCGCTCGGCATCGATCCACTCCTCATCCTCTTCGTGCAGTCGCCCGAGCTCGAGCCACACCTGCACGAAGCCCTGATCCAGATCGAGCGCCGCGCGGTAGGCCTGGCGTGCGCCATTGCGATCGCCGACGGTGCGCGCGATGTCGCCCTGCAGCTTGCGCAGGTCGGCACGCGCGGGGGCGCGCGCTTGCGCCTGCTGCAACGCGGTCAGCGCGCCGGCGGCGTCGCCGGTGGCGGCGCGCGCCTTCGCGCCCGCGACGAGGGTCTCGACCTGATCGGGCCTCTTGGTCAGCAGCTCCTCGACGATGGGCAGCGCCTCGGCCGCGCGCTGCAGCGCGAGGAGGCTCTGGACCTCGCCCAGCGCCGCGGCGGCGTTGCCGGCGTCGCGCCCACGCGCTTCGCGATAGCGCTCGAGCGCCTCGCCGTGCAAGCCGCGCCGCGCGTAGATGTCCCCGAGCAACGTCGCCGCGGCGCCGGCGTCGGCGCCGCGCTGCACGGCGCGCATGGCTTCCGCCGCGGCGAGGTCCATCAGGCCCTTGCTCACGTAGTCGCGCGCCAACGCCAGCGGATCTTCCTTGACCTTCTTCTCGCCCGCCGCGGCCGCCGGGGCGGGCGCCAGCTCCTGGAAGATGTTGTCCAGCAGCCGCTGGTCGAAGTTGAAGTCGGCCCCCAGCGTCTCGGCCGTCACGTCGGCCGAGATCTCCGGCACGATGCCGATCGTGGCGCTCTCGTATTGCAGGTCGATCGCCAGGGCGAACTTCTGCGACACGTAGTAAGGATCGAGCTCCAGGGCGCGCTTGGTGGCGCGCAGCGCGCCGTCGAAGTCGCCGAGGTTCGAGAGGGTGAAGCTCAGGTTGTAGTGCGCGCCGGCGTTCTGCGGGTCGGCCTCGACCGCGCGCACGAACGCATTGCGCGCATCCTGGAACCGCTTCAACTCGACGAGCACGAGCCCCACGCCGTTCCACGCCGCGGTATCGTCGGGCTTATCGGCGAGCACCTGCCGGTACGCCTCGAGTGCCAGCTGAAAACGCCGCAGGTGCGTGAGCAGCAGGGCAAGGTTCAAGCGCGCGAGGATGAACGTGCCGTCGAGCTGGAGCGCGCGCCGGAACGCCTCGATCGCGTCCTCGGTGTCGCTCTGATGCGCCAGCACGACGCCGCAGTTGTTCCAGGCGAGCGCGTAGCGCGGGTCTACCTCGGTCGCCTGCCGGTAGGAGGCGAGCGCGTCGGCGGTGCGGCCCGCCTGGTGCAGTACCACGCCGCGCTCGTTCCACAGTTTGGGAGAGTCCGGCACTTCGTGGATCAGCGTCTCATACAGCTCGAGTGCGTCGGCGAAGTCGCGCTTCAGCAGGTGCACTTCCGCCATGGCCTGCAGCACGAGGTGGCGGTCCTCGCCTCGCTCGAGCGCGAGGCGGAATTCGCGCAGGGCCTCCGTGTAGTAGCCCTTCTGCCGGAAGGCGAGGCCCAGGTTGTAGTGCGCCAGCTCGCTCCCCTCGGCCACCTCCGGCGTGGGAGACTCGCGCAGCCGCTGCTCCGCGCTGCTGCGCTCGGCGCGGTACCGCTCGAGCGACAGGTTGGTCTGGGCACGCGCCAGCGGTGGGTTGAGCTGAATCGCGCGCTTCGACGCCGCGCGCGCGTCCTGGTGGCGGCCCATGTCCCCCAGGACGAACGCCATCAGGTAGTGAGCGTTGGCATTGTCGGGGTTGCGCGTGACGGCCTGCTGGAGGGCGGCGAGCGCGGGCTCGTTGAGACCGCGGTTGTAATAGACCTCGCCCAAGTAGAATTGCACCACGCTCGAATCGGGCTCGAGCTCGGCCGCCCGCAGGAACCAGTCGGTGGCCATCTCGAGCCGGCCGCGACTCTTCTCGGTCAGCCCGAGCTGGATCATCGCCGCCACGTCCTTGGGGCGGTGCGCCAGCAGCTGCTCAAACTCCGCGGCGGCCTCCTCATAGGCGGCGAGAATTGCGTACGTGCGCCCCAGCTCCCAGCGCGCGTCGCGGTCGTCGGGGGCCTGGCGCAGGCGCTCCTGCAGCTCGGCCACGCGGCGGTCGTAATAGCCCGTGTTGTGGTAGGCGATCTCGAGGTTGCGCTGCGCGACCTGCATCTTCGAGTCGAGCTCGAGCGCGC
>Ga0137409_10001715_pt1 | contig 23783 bp, 19 predicted proteins | sample CZODoug1_16funga_FD_122059 | JGI IMG/M metagenome (GOLD analysis project Ga0137409, IMG submission 122059) | Vadose zone soil fungal communities from Angelo Coast Range Reserve, California, USA - CZODoug1_16fungal (Hybrid Assembly) | ecosystem: Environmental > Terrestrial > Soil > Vadose zone...
TGTGGCAGAGGCCCCGTACCGCCATGAGGACATGCTGCATGGTCTGCTCACGTGGGGTGTGGTGATGCTATGCACTCTGTGTTTGCCCGCTACGGTCCTTGGGAGTGTCATGAGTGGCCCATTGGGGGCACTGGTAGCGACTGCCCAAACCGCGTCCCAAGCCTCCTTTGGGATGATGCCTGCTCCCCTCGTGGGCGCGCTTGTTGCTGCCCTTGGTGGGGTAATTGGGACGCTACGCAGCTCATAGACGCGCCGGCGCTACGAGGAGCGCCACTGGACAACGCCCGAGAAGTTCCGCCAGCGCCAGCGTAGGTTGGCCATCATCCTCCGTAAAGACCACTGGCTCACCCGTCAACACATTGCGCCAGTGCCAGCGGGGATCAATCCCGGGCACTAGAAGTCGGGTATCCTGCCACACGGCCTCTCCGAGGGGTGCTTCGTGCGTTCCGGCGAGCAGCCCGACAATCAGCCTGGGCACTGCCACAATCGCCGCACAATGGCCCTGACAGCGGCTGAATCCAAAGACATACTGACTCTTGGCCCCACGTCCCTGCGCTGGGACGTAGCTCCCCGAGGAGAACAACCCAGGGTGCATGCGGCGGCAGTTGAGGGCCAGTGTCGTGACGTAGAGCTTGATGCGCCCGTCTTCCTTATGGGTGAGCAGCTTTTGGACCAGGGCATGCCGGTCCTCCCCAGGCGCTGCGAGACGCTCCTGCAACGCCTGTAGCATGTCATACCGATGCTTGTAGTCAATGGCACGGCGATTGTCAGGGTCAACGAGACTCCAATCCCACAGTTCCGTGCCCTGATAGGTATCGGGTGCGCCAGGGGCAGTGATTTTCAGCAGGGTTTGGGCCAGCGAGTTAAACAGGCCATAGTGGCTGAGACGCCGCTGGAAAACGCGAAAATCATCCAGAAATGCCCCCTGCATCTGGGGATCGAGGATCCGGGCTATATAATCCTGTACCGCCTCCTCGTATGCCGGGTTGGGATTGATCCAGCTCGTATGCACTTTGGCTTCACGCAGAACCTTTAACATATAAGCCTGGATGCGTTCGACAAATGTCGTGTATTCCTCCGGCGAGTAGGGTTCGAGCGGCCAGGCCCCCAGTAAGGTCTGGTAGAGCAGGTACTCTGCGTTGGCATCGGGAACCGGTGCGTCATCGAGGTCGCGACGGTACTGGGTGTTGAGGTCGCTCCAGCGTTGCAGGTTGGCCTGCCACTCTTGTGGGAGTTCCGACAAGACGTTGAGCCGTGCCCGCACATCCTCACTGCGCTTGGTGTCGTGTGTCGACAGGGCTGAGAAGGCCCAGGGCCATTGCGCTTGGCGTTCCCGGAAGGTGCGGTGCACTTCCTCTGGGGAGACGCCAAAGCGGTCCGCATCGCCACCCACTTCGTTTAAAGAGAGCAGACGGTTGTACCTATACAGGGCCGTATCCTCAAGGCCCTTCGCCATGACCGGGGCAGTCACTTGCTGAAACTTGCCGACAAAACGACGCTGCTCTGCCTGCTCGTCGGCGCTCGCCGACACCTGGTATTGGAGCAACAGCATGTCTCGCACAAACGCAAACAGCTCGCGGCTGACAGTCGGATTGCGGCGCTGCGCCTGGGACACCGCCTGGTCGACATAGCGCCGGTCGTCCGGGTGTATGGCGTCGCTGGTGATGTAGGAACGATACACCGGGAAACAGGCAATGATTTGCTGCAACGCCCGTCGCAGGCTGTTGAACGTCAAGTCCCGCGAGCCGCGGTGCTGCTGTGCCAGGCGGTCGAGGCGGTGCGCCAGTATATACACTTCACTGGAGAGCGACATCTGCATAATGAGGTATTTGGCGTCATAGACTACCTCGGCAAAGGGACGCGGGTCTTGGGTCCAATCGCGGTAGAGACGTGTCCAGGTGCGTCGCTGCTCTGCATCAACAAAGAGACCGGTGAGCAGGTTGAGGAAGTCGTAGCCACTGGTACCGTAGACTGGCCAGTCCTCCCGCAGCGTTTCGTACGCGCCAAGAATTTTTTCGACCGCAATGTAGAGTGGCCGATACAGGACAGCCTCTGCCGTATTGCTGGCCTGAGCCAGCGCGGTGTCGAGGAGCGCGGTGATCTCTTCCTCACAGATCTCCTGGAACATCACATCGGTCTCACGGAGCCGGTGTGCTATGTGGAGGACATAGTGCTGCTGGAGGCGCTGGAAATACTGCTGCGGATCGTAGAGCCCATCAGGATGATCAATGCGTACCCCGTGCACCTTGCCCTCGCTCAGCAAGCGCAAGATCAGCCCGTGGGTGGCGGTAAACACTTCGGGTTTTTCCATACTCAGCGCGGCTAGCTCGTTGACATCGAAGAAGCGCCGGTAGTTAATCTCTTCCGAGGCCACACGCCAGTGACAGAGACGATAGGCCTGAGCCCGCAGCAGGGTATCCAACAGATCAAAACTCTCCGGCTGGCCCGGCGTGCCGTTGAAGAGCGCTACCGTGTCCTCCAGAAAGGCTCGCACCGACGGGTTTGCCTCGGTCAGCGCTGCCAGGCGCCGCTTGATAACTTCCTTTTCGCGCTGGCTCTCGGCTACTCTGGCTGGATCAGTCTCGCTGCGCAGCGGCAGGTTGCGAATGGCGGTGAGAATGCTGTCGTACTCTGCCAGTGGCTCAGGGGCCTCGCCCAGAAAAGTGGTAAGTTCATCACGCCGCTGTTCCAGGATGAGGGCATAGCTCTGGGGCGCAACCGGCAAACAATGGTCAAAGTAGTGTATGGTAAAGGCCCCGGAGGCATACCGCAGGCGGATCTCCTGGGACTCCAGGGCCTCGCCGTAGGCCTTCCCCAAGATTGGGAGCAACAGGCGTTCATGCATCTCCACACGTGCTGAGTCATACCAGGCAATGTCGAAGAAGCCGGCGTAGGGCGAGGCCGGGCCGTTTTCGAGCACATCGCGCCACCACTGATTGTCGTTTCCCATCACACCCATGTGGTTGGGCACAATATCGAGCACCTGACCCATCCCATGGCTCTGGAGCACCTGGCACAGCATCTCGTAGTCCTCGGCAGTGCCCAGCTCGGGATTAAAAGCTTGATGGTTCGTCGTATCATAGCCATGCGTGCTGCCGGGGCGGGCCTGTAAGAGCGGTGACGCGTAGAGGTGGGTGATGCCCAGGTCGTGCAGATACGGCACTATCTGCAGGGCATCCCGGAACGTGAATCCAGCGTGAAATTGCACGCGATACGTCGACTCAGGGAAGTATTGCGCGGCCATCAGGGCCCGTTGTAGTGCTGCCAGGAAGTCGGGGCTAGAGTCCGGCATAACTTTTTTCTCCGCCACGACGACTACCCCTCTTAGCCTTGGCGGGTATGGGGTCGCAGCACTGTCGCGGTGTGGCCTGGCAGATGCCAGTTGTCTTCGTCTTCCAGCGGTGTCACGCCATCCCCTCCGTAGCGTGAGTCCTCACTGGACCACAGGATCATCCAGTCCATACCCTCGGGTGGAGCCAGCAACGGTTCCGGGGCCGGATCCAGATGCAGGTCGCTCCCGAGATTCACTACCAGCAAACGATCGTCACTATACGCCCCAAAGAAGCGCAGCACAAACGCTTCCGGCCCCAGGACCGCACCATCCATACCGCCAGGGCGCTGCGACCGCAACACCGCGTCTGTCTGCCGCAACCGCAAAAGGTCGCGATGCATGGCGTACATCTCCGCGTGGTGCTGCCGTTCGGACAAGTCGAGCTTCGAGCGTGTAAAGGTCGCAGGGTCGGTAGGGTTAGGCAGACAGGCCTGCATGTCAGGGTGTGCCAGATTCGGAAACTGGGCGAGAAATGCGGTGCGGCCCTGGCTCGTCAGCCGGGCCAGTTCACCTGTGCAGTCGGCAAAAAAGTAAAAGGGGCTCGAGGCGGCGAATTCCTGGCCCTGGAAGAGCATGGGCGTGCCTGGCCCCAGGAGCAGCAGGGCGGTCAGTGCCTTGTAGCGGCCAGGGCTGGTCAGCACATGACAGCGCAGCCCACGGCCAGAGTTGGCAATCTGGTCATGGTTTTGCAGAAAGGTCACAAACGCTGCCGGCTTGAGATCAAAGGCCGGGGTACCACGCCGCTGCTGCTGCCACGTATAGCGTTGCCCCTGGTAGAGATACCCCCACTTGAGGGCAGAAATAAACTCTTGCGGCGTCCCCCGGTAATCGCTGTAATAGGCTGCACGGTGCCCGGTGAGCGCCACCATAGCACTGTGGTGGAAGTCATCGTTCCAGAGCGCGTCCAGGCCATACCCACCGCGCTCCGGTGGGCGGACCAGTTTCGTGTGCTGCGGTTCGTTCTCGGCTACCAGAAGGGTGGCGCGTCCAGGGGCTGCGTGCCGCACGCGGCGGGCTATGGCCGTAAGAATATGATCCGCAGAGGTGTCGTAAATGTTCTGGGTAGCGTCCAGGCGCAGACCGTCGCAGTGAAATTCCTCGATCCAGTAGCCGGCATTGGCAAGGAAAAACTCGCGCACAGGCCCGGCATGCTCGTCTTCATAGTTAATAGCCTGACCCCAGTCTGTGGTGTAGCGATCCGTATAATATTCTGGGGAAAACTGCGCCAGAAAATTGCCGTCTGCTCCCAGGTGGTTGTAAACCACATCCAGGATCACGCCTAGCCCCAGAGTATGCGCCCGATCAATAAAGCGACGGCAGTCGTCGGGCGTGCCGTAGAGACGTGTGGGGGCAAACAGATTGACGCCGTCATAGCCCCAGCCAAAACGACCCGAAAAGTCCGCAATAGGCATGATTTCAAGCACAGTAACGCCCAGTTCAGCGAGAGCCGGCAGTTCTCCCATGGCCGCCTCCCATGTGCCAGCGGGGGTAAAGGTCCCCACGTGCATCTCGTAAAGCACTTGTCCCTCCAGAGGCACACCACGCCAGTCCTGATCATGCCACTGAAAGGCCCCGGGATCGATAACTTGCGACGAACCATGGGGACCATGGGGCTGAAAGCGCGAGGCAACATCCGGATAGGACTCTGTACACCCATCCAGCCGGTAACGGTAGAGCGTGCCGGCCCTGGCCTCAGGCACCAGTCCTGAGAAGTACCCATTCCCTTCGGGCTCAAGGACAATGGATATCGGCTCTGCCCCGGGGTGATGTCCAGGCTCACCTTCGAGCACGACCTCGACATGCTGACGCCGCGAGGCCCAGACCCGGAAATGGACGCCCCCCGAGGGGAGCACGTCCGCTCCCACAGGGAGCCGGCGGTGTTGCCTGAGGTCTGATGTGTGGCTCTGCTGGGTCCTATGTTGGCCTGCTTCCATACAGTTTCGTTTGTCTCTACCGTGGCAGTTGCCAGGAGTTACGGCGCTTCTTCTTGCTGCGCCCTGATCCGTAGAACGGCCAGGGCGCGGCCCTGAAGCTTGTACTGCTGTCCACCGCTGCACGCCAGAGGCAGGCCCTGGGGGTCAGCGGTATCGAGCAGGCGTTCCCACAGTTCCCTCTCCCGCGTCGCCGGCAGCGTGAAAGGAATGGCCTCATAATGGGCATTGAGCAGCAGCAGCATGGTATCGCCCACAATGTCCTCACCGCGCTCGTCCACCTCCCCGATGAGATCACCGTCCAGTCGCACTCCAAGGCAACGCGCATATCCGGTATTCCAGGCCTCTTCGGTCATCTCCTGACCTGCGGGCTCGAACCACGCGATGTCCTGAATACCCTCACCGCGAATAGCCCGGCTCTGGAAGAATCTGCGGCGCTGAAACACTGGGTAGGTGCGTCGGAGATGGGTCAGCGAGCGCACGAATTCGTACCACGCTTGCTGCTCCTCTGTGAACTCCCAGTTGAGCCAGGTCAGCTCGTTATCCTGGCAATAAGTATTGTTATTGCCCTGCTGACTATGGCAGATCTCGTCACCGGCCAGGAGCATAGGCACACCATGGGACAGCAGCAGGGTCGTCATGAAATTCCGCATTTGCTGCCAACGCAGGGCCTGAATGGCAGGATCGTCGGTGGGACCTTCGACGCCACCGTTCCAGCTATCGTTGTCATTGGCCCCGTCGTGATTATTCTCGCCATTCGCTTTGTTGTGCTTCTCGTTATAACCGACCAAGTCATGCAGCGTAAAGCCATCGTGGCAGGTAACAAAATTAATGCTGGCGTAAGGCATGCGTCCATCGCTCTGGTAGAGGTCGCTGCTCCCGCTCAGACGCGTAGCAAATTCTGATAAGAGACCTCCATCGCCTTTCCAGAAGCGTCGGACCACATCGCGGTATTTGCCGTTCCATTCACTCCACAGTACCGGAAAATTGCCGACCTGATATCCCCCGACTCCCACGTCCCATGGCTCAGCAATGAGCTTGAGCTGGGATAAGATCGGGTCCTGGTGGATGATGTCAAAAAAGGCCCCGAGTTTGTCAACTTCATAGAGTTCCCGGGCCAGTGTGCTCGCGAGATCAAAGCGGAAGCCATCCACGTGCATCTCGGTGGCCCAGTAGCGCAGGCTATCCATAATGAGCTGGAGCACACGCGGATGGCGCATGTTAAGCGAATTGCCACAACCGGTATAGTCCATATAGTAACGAGGATCTTCCGGCGACAGCTTGTAATACGCAGCGTTGTCGATGCCGCGCAGTGACAGCGTGGGGCCCAGATGGCTGCCTTCGGCTGTGTGGTTGTAGACCACGTCCAAGATTACTTCGATACCAGCGCCATGGAGAGCCGCGACCATCATTTTGAACTGCTGGACAGCATCTTGTGGCAGATGCGGCGCGGCATAGCGGCTCTCAGGCGCAAAGTACGACAGCGTGTTGTAGCCCCAGTAATTGGTGAGGCCGTGTTCCACCAGGTGGCGATCATTGAGAAAGTGGTGTACTGGTAGGAGTTCGACCGCCGTAATACCAAGGCGGATGAGGTGTTGGATGGCGGCTTCTGACGCCAGTCCGGCGTATGTACCCCGCAGCCTTTCCGGGACATCCGGGTGTAATTGCGTGAAGCCCTTAACGTGGAGCTCGTAGATAATGGTCTTGTGCCATGGCGTGCGTGGTGGGCGGTCATCCCCCCAAGTATAAGCTGGATCAATGACCACAGCCAGGGGGGCATACGCCGCATTGTCACGCTCGTCACAGGACAGATCGGCTTCCGGGTCACCCACGCAGTAGCCAAAGAGTTCATCTGCCCAGCTCACGTCACGGCCAATCGACCTGGCATAGGGATCGAGCACGATCTTGTTCGGATTGAAGCGATGCCCCTGCTCGGGGGTATAGGGACCATGAACGCGATAGCCATACAGTTGGCCGGGTAACACCTCCGGCAGGTAGGCGTGCCAGACCTGGTCGGTATGTTCGGCTAGGGGAATACGATGCGTCTCCTTATCAAGGTCCACGGTGTCGAACAAGCACAATTCCACTCTAGTGGCATGCTCGGAGAAAAGGCCAAAATTCACGCCTTTGCCATCCCAGGTGGCCCCGAGTGGATACGAATTCCCCGGCCAAATTCGCATAGCTTCGGCTCCCTATAGCGTGTGGTACAGAGGCTGTCATGCCCTGTCATGAAGTGGTGACTGCTGCCCTGTTGCGGGACATGAGAGAGTTTCGCGGTGTAATGATCCGTATGCAAGTTGTGTACCAGGAAACCAGCCCACAGGGCTGGGCTGGGCGCGTGACGCACCGCCAAGACAGACGCTGAGGATGGCGACACGCACTGTCCAGATCTCGATCCAGGTTGTCTCTCAAAATGAGAGATGGAATGGGGACGTGTGAGAGGCCTACGTTCCTAGAGTCGAAGTAGGCACTCGGGATTGCTCCTTCATACCTAAGTGCATATTACTTCCACCCCATGTACATCCCATCTACATACTTTTCTACTTGACCAAGAAGCAGTTGCAGCATAATATGCAGGTGTATATTAGTTTAGGTACTGCATAGGAGGGCAGCCTGTGGGTAACATTATCTCAATCGTGAACAACAAGGGAGGCGTTGGGAAAACCACCGTAGCTGTCAATCTTGCCCATGCGCTAACGCGCCGGGGCCAACGTGTTCTCGTCATTGACATGGATTCCCAGTGTAATGCGACGAGTATTTTGTGCCCTAGAGACCATGGCGGAGAGACGCTCTACGAGGTATTCACTGAGCCTGAGATGAACATCGGACAGTGTATCTATCCGACAGAGTACGAAAAACTCTTTTGTCTTCCGAATACGAACGACACCAGTGCTCTTGAACCCCCGCTATTGAGAACGCTCCCAGATAGCTTTGAAATCATCCGTCGGCGCATTCGGGACTATGCGCAGCAACAGTATGATTTTGCTCTCCTTGACTGCCCTCCGAACATGGGGTTTTTCGTTGTCAGTGCTCTGCATGCGTCAGACTTTGTCATCGTGCCAATCTGGGCCGGCTCAGCGTTCTCCGTCGAAGGTCTGCTGAAAGCCGTCGATCTCATCAACGATATCCGTGCCAATGGCAATGCGGACCTGCGGTTCCTGCGTCTGTTAATTAATCAGGTTGATCGCAGGACGGCCATGACCCGGGTCAGTATTGACCAGCTCAACAAACATTTCCCTGCAGACCAGATTTTCAAGACCATGATTCCCGTCAACGCGGCTTTCCAGCGCGCCGAAAACGAGCGAAAAACGATTATCCGCTACGATCCGACCACTCTTGGAGCCAAAGCCTATAGAGCCTTGGCGAAAGAGTTGCTCGAGATTTTTTCTCTGGACGGCCTTGAAGAACCCTAGAGGAAGGGGTTGCGCGCATGTCCACAGGAGAGCCTGAAACCAAACGCGATGAGACAAGGCCTCGCGAAAGGCGACGACTGAAGCTCATTGAAAGCTACGGCGCCTTCAGTGATGACCGGCTCCAGGAAGTGGCCCAGAAGATACGGGGGATCACCTCTGACAATGATACACAGCCTACCGCGCTGCAGGGAGATGCACTCCTCTCAAGCGGTGAAATCACCCAATCGATCACCCAATCGATCACCCAATCGATCACCCAATGTCCATTAGGTGAAACAGAGGGTACAAAAGAGAATCAAGCTCTTGAAAATGCTAAACTTATCGGTACAAATACGCAAATTTCTACACCCCTTGCCTCACCTAATGGATCACCTAATGGATCACCTAATGGATCACCTAATACACCTAATGGATCACCTAATGATTCATCTGATGGATCATCTGGTGATCCGCCTAATGGATCAGCTAATGGATCACCTAATGGGTCACCTAATGGGTCACCTCTGCAAATACAATTCCTACACCCGTTATTTGCAGACACTGGTGTCTTACTGACTGAAAACCAGGCAATGCTGTATTTCTGCCTTAAAGAGATCAACGGGAAGGTGACAAGCCTACGGCAGATCGCCAAAGAAACCCATATCTCAGAGTACACCCTGAAAAGTTGTTTAAAAAAGCTGCGTCAAGAAGGACTTATACGCTATGACGGACGTCGTAATTGTGGAGGCCGGATGGGGTTCACTGCCACCACACTCCCCCAAAATATTATTCTACAGGGCAACAAAAACAAGCTCTTAAGAAAACTCCAACATATTACTCAGCAGGCGCTGGTCTTCACAGAATCTCTTGAGACGCCTGAAGAACCGAAGGCTGCCCAAACAGAAGAGAATCATCTAATGGATCACCTATTGGATGATCCAATGGATCACCCAGTGAATCACCCAATGGATCATCCAATGGATCATCTACTCTCTTGTAGTAGTAGTAGTAAGAAACTACTACTACAGGAAATTACCCTCGAAGCTGTTTTCGAAGATCTGAGCCCGCGCTCATTGCTGCCGTACCTCGAGCAGTTTGAGACCAGCGAAGAGTTGCAGAATTTTCTCGACATGGCGAACGCATGCGTGAGTGCGGCGAAAGAGGGGAAGGGCAAACCCATTCAAAATCCTCACGGCTTCCTATTTGCGCAATTACGCGCAGGCTATATTAATCCGCCCGAAGGCTACAAAAGCCGGAAAGTACGGGCTCAGGAAGTACGAAATCAGCAACTCGAAGAGGAACTTGCCACCCTCCGTCGCTTAAAGGAGCGTGAGCGAGAGCTGCAGTTTGAACTGTTTGTGGCACGGCTCAGTGAGGCAGATATCACGCGTCTCGATCAGAAGGCGCAGGCCCAGGTCAAGCCCAATATTGGGCTGAGTCCAGAGTTCCAGATCGAGCGGTATAAGGACGGCTTGCTCAAGGAATGGTTCGCCCAACGTCAGCCGCAGCCGCCGGAGCACCCGCAAATGCCGGGTGGTATACTTGACAACACATAGAGCATACGCCATACTATCACCATGCGTATTACGATCTCCTTGCCCGATCAGCTTGCATCTCGCTTTCTCGCGCTTGTACCGAACCGGGAGCGCTCGGCGACTATTGCTCGACTCCTTGAACAGGAGCTCGCGCAGCGTGAATCCGCCCTTGAGCAAGCCTGTCTAGCAGCGAATGCCGATCCCGTGCTGGCAAACGAGATTGAGGCTTGGCAAGGGTTCGACGACAACTCTGAGGAGTCCCCAGTGCCATGACCCCGCAGCGTGGGGAAATCTGGTGGGTAAACCTGGAGCCGATGCAAGAGTCGGAGCTTCGCAACATGCAACCTTGTCTGGTGCTGACAGCCAACACCTTGAATCGTTTACGCCAGACAGTAGTTGTGGTACCGCTCTCCGCGGCAGCGTTGGCCCACCCGCCCATTACAGTACCTATGACGTGTCAGGGCCAGACTGCCGTTGCCATTATCGACCAGATCCGTAGCGTGGCAAAATATCGGTTACACAGCAAGATCGAGACGGCGTCCCCAGCCAGGGTACAGGCAATCCTCACAGCACTTGCACAGATTCTCGAAATGACATAGGGGCGAGTGGGACGCGAGCCCCCACTGAGTTCGTCAGAGGAATGACTATGGACATCGGCATTGGTTTGGATGCCACCCTGAACCTTTCATTTGCCGACCAGGCAGCCCTCTCTCAAGAAGCAGCCAGGTTAGGCTACACGAGCATCTGGACCCCGGAAAGTACCGGCCAAGATGCCTTCCAGCTCTGCAGCCAGCGTTGGGCCGCAAGCCGTCAGGTGCTTGCGGAAGGACTGACCACTGGCATTGGGGTCTCACCCGTGTTGTACCGTACTCCAATCGCCTTTGCCATGAGCGGCGGCACTGTGAGCCAACTGACGGGGGGCCGTTTCATCATGGGGATTGGTGCTGGAGGTGCATACCGTCCCAGGACGCGACGGAGCCTCGGCCTGCCAGGACTCTCAACGCTGGCCTTGATGCGGGACTATCTGACGACCGTGCGCAGACTGGTCGCCGGCGCTGAAGTCACCTACCACGGGGAAGTGGTGACCCTCCACGACATCAAGCTGGCCATAAGTCCTCCGCCCCGTACCCCGGTGTACCTGGGAGCGCTGGGGCCGGAGATGCTCCGCCTCGCTGGCGAGCTAGCCGATGGAGTATGCCTGAACTGGTGTACGCCGGAGCAAATCGCTTGGAGCCGAGAACGCATTGTCGAGGGCGCCATACGGGCCGACCGGGACCCCCAGCAGGTGCAGGTCGTCGAGTATATCCGGGTCTGCGTGGATCACGATGTGGAGGTCGCCCGGCGGGCCTTTGCCCGATCCACGATGGGCTACGCCCTGGGCCAGTGGGTCCCTACGGAACGGGAGCGACAGTTAGGCTATCGGGCTCATTTTGAGCGCATGGGCTACACCGCGGCCCTGGCTGAACTCGACCAGATGCGGCAACAGGGAGCAACGCCTGACGAGGTTGCCGACGCCTTCCCGTCGGATCTGCTCAAGCGTGTAGGCTACTATGGCACTCCAGAGGGGGCTGCGATGGCCTTCCGACGCTTGGCTGAAGGGCTGGATGTGGCCCTTGTCAGAGTCGTCGCTGCGCGTCCGGGCCTAGCGTCAGTGCTTGCAGCGCTCCACGCCTGCCGGCCTGAACTGGTCAATCCCCAATCCAGCCCACCACGACCTTGATGCTCAAGGCATTTTTCTACCTCAGACCCAGTATAATCAACTCCTGTTTATAGCCGTCTCAACCACCAGGCTAACCCGCCTCAAATACGAAATGGCCGTGCACCATTCTCCAAGATCTCGAAGTGCTGCTGCCGAGCCAGCTGCTCCACTTCCACGCAGTCGATGTCTGGTGCCCCTCGAGAGGAGAAGTTGAGTATGACGAAACTGCCTCTCGGTTTTAGCACCCGGTACACCATCTCTAGGGAAACACCGATGATACTGACCACAGGAATTACGTCTGTCAGGCAGGCAGGCCAAGTAGGCGCCAGAACAAAATCGTGATCAGACCAGGAGTGATTATCCACCATAGTTATGGTGAACATCGGCTTGCATCAGACAGCCGCACCGCTGCTCTGCCTGGCCCTGCTGCCTACTTGTACTCTCTTACCAGAGGGACCAGGAGACGGGGGTAGTGTCGGCATAAATTTTGCTGTAAGGTATTGTTGTTCTAGGAAACTAGACGACTCTTACAGTATGTAGTATGAGGTCTTACCTGTGTCGTGGATACTTATTCTAGAGGACTGCCATGACACTGGATCTTGGCCGTGACGCAGCAACGCGCTTGCTTACTGACAAGAAGCCAGAAGGTGCTGTATGCTCGTAGAGCCACAACACCGCGAGTGGCACACGTTACGGGAGAGCTCTCAAGGAATCCGCAACACTGGCCAACTCCATGGTAGGGCGACGCGTTTCGCCCTGTCCTCTCAAAATGATACTACGTCTCATTTTGAGAGGACTATCTCCTACGTGTGGTAGCGAGTATGTTAAAATGGTTATATGTCTCAGCCATTCACTTTTAGCCAGGGCTATATCGGCGTTTGGCCTTCGGTAGTGGGACATCTGGAAACCTTAGCTTCGCCATGCATGCCTCAGGACGCATCGGGGACGCACCAGTCATATAACCCTAGGGAGGATCGACGCGCATGGCCACTATTCTAATCGTGGATGATGCACGCAGCACCCTACGCGCCCTCGAAGTGATTCTCAAACGCGAGGGGTACACGGTGCTCACTGCTGCCTCTGGAACAGAGGGGCTCACCCACATCGAGCAACACGAGGTGGATCTCCTACTGTGCGACGTGAAAATGCCCAAAATGGATGGCCTGACGGTGCTGCGCCAGGTGAAAGCCGAGGATGCGGGCATTGCCGTTGTGATGATGTCTGGTCATGGCGATATTTCCACTGCCGTGTCGGCCATGAAGGAGGGAGCCTTCGACTACCTCGTCAAGCCATTTGGCGAAGATGAGGTACTCAGAGTGGTGCAGAAAGCGCTGGCCATGCGGGCCCTGGTGGTCGAGAACCTGCTCCTGAAACGCCAGGTCCGTGACCAGTTTGCGCGGGCGCACGTGATTGGCTCCAGTCCGACTTGGAATCGCGTCTACCAGATGGTCCAGCAGGTGGCTCCGTCCCAGGCGACCGTCTTACTGACAGGAGAAAGCGGTACGGGAAAGGAACTCATTGCCGGACTGTTGCATCGTCTCAGTCCACGTGCCGAGCGCCCCTTTATTGTGCTGAACGCTGCGGCCATGCCCGCCACACTCCTGGAGGCGGAACTCTTTGGGTATGAAAAAGGCGCCTTTACCGGGGCGCTGCAACGCAAACCGGGACACTTCGAGCTTGCCGACGGTGGGACATTGTTCCTTGACGAGATTGGTGATATGCCATTTGAGGTCCAGGCGAAGCTCTTACGGGTGCTGCAAGATGGTACGTTTAAGCGTTTAGGAGGGATCCATACCCTGCGGGTCAATGTGCGTGTGGTGGCGGCTACAAATAAGGATCTCTCCAAGGAAGTCGCTTCCGAACGCTTCCGCCAGGACCTATATTATCGTCTCAACGTCATCACTATCCTTTTGCCACCGCTGCGTGAACGTCTCCAGGACATTCCCCTGTTAGCAGCGCATTTCTTGCAAAAGTATGCACGGGAAAATCACAAAGAGATCACGGCTATTCAGCAGGAGGCTATCGAACACTTGATGAGGTATGACTGGCCCGGCAACGTGCGTGAGCTCGAAAACGTGATCGAGCGCGCCGTCGTGTTAGCGAAGGGCTCTACCATTACGCCGGCAGACCTCTATCTTGAGGAGCAGCAGGAAAAAACCCCACTCAATACCAACGACTATTTTGTGCTTCCCGCCAAGTCCACCCTGGCACAGATCGAACGCGAGGCTATTATCCAGGCTCTCCGTCATACGGAGGGAAACCGTGAGGCCACGGCTCGCCTCTTAAATATTGGACCAGCGACGCTGTATCGGAAGTTTAAAGAATACCAGATACAATAACAACGTATCTCCCCATTCGCCCAATCAATTGCTCATATTGAGGTAATTGAAGAATTCGGGTGTTCAGCCTGGTCACCGGTTTGGTTGGGGTCTCAAGCGGAGATGAACGTTTCCATTGAGACGCACCGCGCCTCTTGACTCCACGGGAACCTCAGCGCTGAGTCGAGCAGCCGTATGTTGTCAAAGAGCGGTGTGGATTAGGGCTGGGACACTGGCACCTTGTCCAGCGTATAGGTCACACCGAGTACAAAGTTGAGAGCCCGGCGCAATAGCTGAGCTAACGTCCGGATCGCCCCAGCAAAGCGAAAGGCTTTGAGCCCCCGCATCCGTAAAGGGTGAGCCTTGCCGATGACTTCCTGATCGTAGCTGTTGGTGCGTTCACTGGAGCTGCGAGCCCCATAGAGGTGATGCCACGCCTTCGAGCCGCGCTGAATGGGTCCAATGAGGCGCGGGTGGTCTTTGAAACTCATGCGGTGACAATAGCCCAGGACGCCAAAGCGGTGCGGGCAGCGTTGGCGCTCCTCGGGGGGACACGGGAGGCCGCAGACATACTGCCGGCTCTGCGCTTGGTAGTCGTAGCCATTGGAGTGACATAAGCGGCCACAAGGGGCATAGGGCGTGCCGTTTTGGTCGTAACCTCGGTTCAACAGGGAGGTCTCATCGACGTGCTCGTTGCGCCGGTTATAGTCAAAGACGGCGATAGCGCCATGCTCATGAAGCCACTCGTAGTTGGCGGTGATGTCATTGGCCGCGTCCCCCAGGTGCACCTGCCCCGGCCGTAGTGGGACAGCGAGTTTGCTCCGATGCGGGATAAACCCGGTGCCCTCATTGGCATTGGCCGGGTCGGTGGAGTTGCCAACTGGCAGTTCCAGAGCCAGCTCCAGGTTGAGGTCGGTGGTTTTGAGATGCACGTAGCCAAAAGGGTCTGCCGATCGGCTTCACTCAGTGTAAAGGCCTGGCATTCCGGGCAGGCATAGATGCAGCCCTTGTAGCGTGAGTAAGACGATTCGAGTTGGCCATCGGTGCTGAGTAACTCGCCTTTTATGAGGCCAAAACGGCGGAGAAAGTCCACGACGACGGCGGTGATCTGATCAATCACCGCGTCACCAATGCGGTAGCGAAAGTTACGCAGATCGTCCTCGCCCGGAACGGTGCCATGGAGACCGGCTAGTTGCCGAGAGCGCCGTCCCTTGTCGCTGTCGTGCAGATCGCGACAGAACTGGGCGTAATCGACGTATTGATCGACTTTGGCGGCCACTTCGAGCACGACGAGGCTGGCCGGGTCGTAGCAAGAGCCACCTCGGCTGCCGTAGGAGGGGGCACACAGGGAGCGGGTGAAGCTGAAGTCCAGGGTGACGCCGACGAGCCAACTGAGGTCGCCGTCGACATCGCCTTGAGACGTAAACTCAAGGGGATCGGGGGTGAATTCGTAGTGAGAGAGCCAACGGCTTAAGGCTTTGGGGAATGGTGTGGTAAAAGTGATGCGGTTTTGCTGATTGAGAGCATGGGCATGGGCGATAAAGGCGTCGAGATCAAAGGCCGTGAGTTGGTCGGGAGAAAGCGCTAGCATGGATCGGCTCATAGCAGTGCTGCCTTCTAAAAGAAGGCGGTTAAGTCGGTGCTGCTATGATGCCGCCTGCTGGTTGATTTCGCACACGCCCCCCCGGAAACGCTGATAATACAGCCCCCAGGATTCTTCAATTACCTCAATCTGTTGCAAGAGCAGCGCTTTCGCAAGCTGAAGGAACACTTCAATCAGGCAGTTTTCGAACGCCAGATCGTTGTGACCATGCGAGAAGCAGTAGAGCCGGGTATCAGGCCACTCAAGCCAGAGCTGGCCAAGTGGTCCCATCAGCACTGAAAGTGCTACCGGCCCAATGCACTCTATTGTGTACAGGGCAAGCTCTCCGGCATAGGTGTTCGCGTGAGGAAACCTGGGAAGGGTTGGTGACTGTCCTAGGCCGTGGGTGGCTTCGTCCGGCTGTAGAGGACCTCCGGAAAGGCGCGTGGGGTCAGAATGGGAATGCCCTGATAGGTTCCCACGCGCACGAGGAGCTGATCACCGCATAGGGCATATGTTTAGAATAGTATCCATCGCTGCACGCGTATTTTTCTCGTGTCACTCCGTCTCCAGCACCTGCTGGATGGCACGCCGGATCTCGGCAACTGTACAGGGTTTGGTCAGGCACGGCGCCGCACTTTGATCGAGGAACATCTTGGTCTCGGGATTGAGCGTATCCCCAGTGAGAAAGATAACACGCCGAAGCAGGTGCGGATACTGGCGTTCCAGCGTCCGGTAGAGACTCGGCCCGTCGATTTCCGGCATGCGCATATCACTCAGCAACAGGTCATAGGAGCGCTCTCGGAGTTTCGTCAGCGCCAAGTGTCCATTTGCTACCGTCTCTACGGTGTAGCCGTCACGACTCAGCAGCCTCTTTAAGCCACTGGCAATACTGGGTTCGTCATCGATGATCAGGATGGATTTGTCATGTACAGCAGGTACGCGGTCCCTTTCTGGAGAGACGGGAGCTGTCGCACAGACGGCCTCAACGGGTAGTTCGACGCAGAAGGTAGCGCCCTGCCCTGGTTGACTTGTCACAGTGATAGTGCCGCCGTGCCTCTCGATGATCCCCCGACATAGGGAGAGGCCCAGCCCCGTGCCAATGCCCACCGGTTTTGTGGTAAAGAAGGGTTCGAAAATGCGTGCCTGCAGCGCCGGGGGAACGCCGGGACCGGTGTCTGTCACAGCGAGCGTGACACGCGTACGCGTCGCATTACACCGGGTAGTCAGGGTCAACTGCCGCAGGGCCGACGATTCGCGCAGCGCCTGGTGCGCATTGGTGATAAGGTTCGTGATCACCTGCTGTATCTGGTGCGCATCAGCCCACAGGAGTGGGAGCTTCTCGGCCGGAGCCAGGTGCACGGTAATGTTGTCCACCCGTAGCGCATAGGCCAGCAGTTCGACCGTATCGGTGACCAGGGAGTTGAGGGACACTGCCGTGCGCTCTGGGGTGTGTTGGCGTGCCAGGGTGAGGAAAGTGCGCACCAGGCGCTTGCAACGCTCGGCGGCCCGCGTCACCTCGTCAACCAATGCGAGCGAAGAGCTATGGCCGAGTTCTTCTCGCAAGAGGTCGGCGTGCATGAGGACTACTGCCAGGGGGTTATTCAACTCGTGGGCGACACCGGACAGCAGGGAACCCATGGCCGCGAGTTTTTCACTTTGGTACAGCGCCTCCTGCTGCAGTTGATATTGTGCGGCTGCGCGCTGCCGTTCCACCACCCGTCCGAGCTGGATACCGATTTGCACCCCAATATCGAGCAGCATGGGAGACGACTGTTGCATCTTGCGAGCGTAAAACTCCATCACGCCCACGACTTCTCGGCTTACCAGGATGGGGCAGGCAAAAACGCTCTGCAGTCCGCTTTCTTTTGCGCTCGCTGCGCGGCGAAACGCTGGATCCGCGGTCACATCTTCATGCCACTCTGGCTGACCCGAAGTGATGACGCGTCCAATGATGTCATTCCCTACCGTAGGCATATGCAGGGCCTGTGTGGCCTGCTGGAACACCGCAAAGCGCTCTGGCATGTCGAGGTGCCAGATGGTGCTAGACATCCACTGACCCGAGCCGTCGGGTGCGGCAAGATAGACATGCCCAACCAGCCAGCCAGTGTATGCACAGATCTGATCCAACGCCAACTGGAACACGGCCTCAGGGCTGGCGGCCTCGTTAGCCGCGGCTGTGATGGCTTGTAGCAACTCCAGCAAGGCAGTGCGCTCGGCCACCTGCTGGGCGAGCGTCGCATTGAGGGTTTGCAGTGCGTCTTCTTGCTGGTACAGGGCGAGGTTCTGTTCCTGCAGCAGGCTGCGGTGCGTATGCAGTATCTGCTGCAGGCGGAATTTGTCGACCGCGTTGGCGATGACACGGCGTAGCGTGTGAGCCGAGAGATCATCCTTCACCACATAGTCCTGTACCCCACGGTGTATGGCCTGCACGGCGAGCTGCTCGTTCCCCTGCCCGGTCAGCATGACTACTGGATAGGGGAGGGAGACGGTCCCCCCTTGCAAGGTATCAAGAAATCCAAACCCATCCATGTCCGGCAGATAGAAGTGCAGTACCACGCAGTCAGGCTGGGCAGTTTGGCACAAGCGCAAGCCTTCTTCGCCCGTGGCTGCCTCAAGCAAGGTATAAGTCCCTGTGCTGCTCAGGAAACGGCGATATAGCGCGCGGTCCGCCGTGCTATCGTCCACAAGCAGGATCGTCAATGGCGTCTGCGCTATCACGGTGATCTCCTTTCAGGCCGTGTGACCACGCTGAACCAGTACCGCATCAGCCGCTCCAGGGCATACCGCAAGCGCTCGAAGTCCACAGGCTTCACCATATAGCTATTGGCGCCGAGTTGATAACACACGTCTATATCGTGTGGCTGGGCCGCAGTGGTGCATACGACCACAGGAATAGTCAGCAATCGTGCGTCCTGTTTGATCTGCCGCAAGACTTCGCATCCGTCTATGGCGGGGAGGTTTAGATCCAACAGGATGAGTGCTGGGCATGGGGCGTCCCGTGCCTCTGCATAGAGGCCGTGACGCAAGAGGGAATCCAGGGCGCTCTCCCCATCCGTGGCGCCATGTGGGCAAGGGGAGAGGGTTCATAGCGAACTTTCTGAGGCAGACATACTCGTGCCCTGGCAAAGGTTGCCTCGAGCGTGAAAATGACCACAAATACCGTACTACAGGCAGGGACAAACCGATTACCAGCATTGTATAGGTGCCTTTGAGGGCGAGAAGTTCAATATATGAGGACGGTGCACAGCAACAGAACGCCAACCCTCCTGCACCCTTCTTTTCAAAGAATTACAGCAAATTTCGTGCCATATTTGCGTCTCTCGTCTTGCCCTGCCGACCGCGCTACAAGTTTCATTACTCCATGGCTACGGGGATCTATTCGGCTACCGTGGCCAAAGAGTTTCTTGAGCATGCGTGCGAAGAGCACAAGCATGGCGACGGTGCAGAATGTGTAGGGTACAGTGTAAGGGAACGGCATCCCCATGGAGAGCCGGTCACGCATGTGACCGGCTGTAGCACTCGAGCTGCTGCCCTGGACAGCTCACTGCGGGCTGTGCTAGCAACGATAGCGATCGAGAAAATCGTGCTGGCGATTCTCCGGCGTATAGAGAAACGTTGGCAGCCATGCCAGGAAAAAGCCGACGAAGGCAAACAAGAAACTTATGCCTAGAGGTTGGGTCACCGGTGAGAGCCACGCCCACAATAACCCGATGGCAAGCCCAAAGAGTGCCCCACCCAGAGCCACCCAGCCCTTGCGTTTTTCTACCCGTGTCCTCAGAGCCAGACTCTGTTGTACCAGCGTGGTAATCTGCTCCAGAGGTAAAAGACTTTCCCCCCAGAGGGCCAGACGGTAGCGTTGCTCCCCTACGCGTCCAAGTAACAGGGGGTCCCGTGCGTCAGTGCGCACCGGGGTGCGTATTTCATAGGACTCAAACAGGCCGAGCTTCCAGGCCCAGTGAAATTCCTCCAGTACTTCTGGTGGCGCTTTCAGCTGTGTGAGCGTGCTGATCACATCCGCGGGGGCGTGCACACTCGCGCCATCAAAGACCATGCATGTGGGGAGCCAGTGCGTCCAGATGACCATCTCCTCCTCGGTCACTACGGGGAAAAAAAGATCCAGGGAAAGTGGTCCCGTCTCACGGACAGCATCGGGCATGCCGGCTGTGCTGCTCGTACGCTCGCTGGCGTGCAGCTCCTGCATCCACGGATGTTTTTCTACCTTCCGATACATAATGGTTTCCATGCTCGTGCTCCTTCTTGATTTGCGCCACCTATTATTGGTGTATTCTGAACAGATACATCTCTCTTGCTCGTAAGGCTGGAGAGGAGACAGAGGCAGGGTGACACTGTCGCCCTGCCAAGGAGGACCTGCACCCGCAGGAGATGAGCGCCTACAGGCGCTCACCCCAGCCATCTCCCGCGCGCGTGGCATTGTTGTTCCGCCCGCCTGCGGCGGACGCTGTAGCATGGTTGGCTTCCAGGCGATTGACTACCGCGGTGACGCCGGCGACCGAGGCCACGGCCGATAGGAGTTTTTCTACCTCGTGCGCGGCAATTGAGCCGCTGAGCGTGACGCGTCCCTGATGGGCGGTCACCTCAACGGTCCCCGCCTGGGCGGCCACGTGCCCAATCTGGGCCCGCACCCGTGCCACCAAGACTGCATCCTCGGGTACATTAGCCCCTCTGAGCTGCGTCTGTGTCTCTGCAATCAGGCCATAGGTGCGTTGGTGCGCGTCGCGGACAGTTTGACTGATGAACTTCCCCAGGCGGCGCCAGTAGGCCTGGGCCTTATGGCGTACGAGAGCACGACGCCTTCTGCCCAACCTGGAATCGAGCACATACATCATCCCGGCGCCGAGCCCCGTACAGCCAAGCATCAGGATGCCCTTCAGGATTCCTAGCTGCTCCGCACGGGCTAGCAGCAGCTCTCCCGGTCCTGGCCTCCGGTACCTGCGTGCCAGGGGTGTCCTGGCTAAGAGTTCACGCGCCTGACGGCCCAGGCTTCGCGTGGTGTGATCCCAGAGGTCGTCAGTCTGGCGCCGATACCTCTCGAGTTGCGCCCGTGCTAGGGCGCGGCGCCGTTCTCCCCGTTCCGGGTCCAACATGTATATGAGCCCGGCACCGAGACCGAGGCCACCGATGAGTATCGCGGTTTTGTTCATACCTTTTTCTCCTCTCCTCCTCGCTTTCTTCCTGTCCCACGCTGGGACAAGGGGCTCGAGGAGAAACCTTGCGACAGGCGCCTTACCCGTCTTGGAGCGTGATGCGTACACCCTGGCCGCCTAGAGTCCGTTTTACACCTTGCTGCTCGGACGAGAGATTGATGATCACCCCATGCTCGTTGCGCATGGTTTGGGTTTTGGGCCCACTCCCCACCGCCACATTGTTATATGTGCTTTGGAAGGGGGAAGCATGCAGCGCTCAGCCTGCGGCAGTCGGGACATACCAGGGCCCACGCGAGGCCGATCCTTATCCCTAATACAACCATAAGGCTGAGCAAATTCTGTGCCAGTGGCAGTACTCCATCTAACGCAGCCCTGCGACGCTCACGCACTTCGGCATGCTACGAGACCACATCTTGCAGAACCCGGAGTAGGACTAAGGAAGAATATAGACGCAAAATGGCATAGAGCTTGCTTGCTTGTATAGACACATAGACTGTTTTGTCAGGGAGCTGGGGAAACAAGGAGATTACATAGTGCAGTTCATAGCACGCATTATACGTGCTGCGAAGCTTGAATCACGCCTATATGAAGAGGTTGAAACTGATAAAGATGCCACGAGTCAAGCTTTGGTGGTAGTATTGCTCTCTAGCCTGGCTGCTAGCATAGGTGCTTCTACGTATGCCGGCCTGGGCGGACTGGTCATGGGGCTTGTGGCGCTGCTTGCATGGTATGTATGGACCTTTTTGACTTATATAATAGGTTCCAAACTCTTCCCTGTATCCCAGACCTCGGCAAGTCACCGGAAGTTATGGCGTACGCTTGGCTTTGCCAGCGCTCCCGGGGTGTTTCGCGTCTTTGGAGCCCTACCAGGACTCACTGGGATTGCGTTTCTCGTTGCCGCCGTGTGGATGCTCATTGCCGCGGTTATTGCAGTACGGCAGGCATTCGACTATACAAGCACGGTACGTGCTGCTAGCGTGTGTGTTCCTGGTTGGCTGGTGTACGTGTTTCCCTTGTTTTTCCTGTTATTGTTGCTTGGCTAGATGGGGTAAGCAGTTTGTGTGCTACGGTGATTTTCTCAGAATGAGAGACTGACAATCAGAATGAGAGACCGAACTCTCTGCCTGTGAACTATCTTATCCCACTCATGGCTGGAGGCCTCGTAAAGTTCTGCTGTCCCTTGTTTGTCTGTCAATCTCTAATCCGTCTTGCCGTATGCCATGCGGCAGCCCCGATACTGCAGCCCTCGGCATAAAGATTGCATTCCGAGGAGGCTCAACGTATGCTCCCTGTGCACCAAATGCACCAGCATCTCTACACGCTCTCCTGCATAGACTCGGCTCGTGTATGAGATCGTCTGGATGGTGCGTGCAGGAGGAGATAATGCCATGACGAACGCTGAACAGGCCCAAGGACAGCTTCCGGAACTAGCTGCCCTGCGCCAGTGCCTCACTGAACTTGCACTGCCCCCCGCTGTGCGCCAAACGCTCGACAGCGCCTTCACTGAGAGCGAGAAGCGACTCCAGCAGCGCCTGGAGCAGATAATGTCGCAGGTCCAATGTAGTGTCCTGCTAGGCGATATCGCTGGGAAGATAATCCATGAGATCCGCAATCCTCTGAATGCTATCTTCCTGCATGTGGATGTGGTGCTGGGGGAACTCCAGTGTCCGACGCTTGACAGCCGTACCCAAATGATGGAATCCCTCTCGGACATCAGAATGGAAGTTAGACGCCTGTATGACATTATGCAGGATTATCTGGCCCTCGCGCGTCTTGCCATAGTGCAATATGAGCCTGAGGATATGGGCAATTTTCTACGCGAGTGCGGGCGCGTCATGCAGGAGCAGGCGAGAACCCGTGGAGTCATGCTCCATCTGCAAGGACTGGTACGCCTTGGCTCTGTGTCCCTCCACAAAGGGACCTTACAGCGCGCCTTCGTGAATCTGCTGCAGCGGGCGCTGGACGCTATGCCGCAGGGCGGTACCGTTACCCTACGGGGCCGGCGCACTGCCTCCCATAGTGTCGTCGAGATACGCGATACTGGCAGTGCCATCTCCGCAGAGCAGTTTGACGTCCTTTTTGAATCTCTATACAGTACAGGTTCGGAATGGACAGGCCTGGGGCTCTATGTCGTGCGCGAAATCGTTGTGGCCCACCATGGGACCATCGACGTCCAGAGCGCGCCAGGCCAGGGCACCACGTTTACGGTGACGTTGCCCCTCGTAGCCATGGAGGGAATGCGCCAAGGCTAAAGAGACGACAGCAAAGAACCACGAGGGGTTCGTCGAGCTTTTCCATTGTTTCTGTCCCATCTCACCTTGCCTCCCACCAGGGGCGGTACCAACCATGCTCCATGGTTGCAGATGGTGCCCGCCCTCATCCTCATCTGCCGGCTCCAGAGGGACGGAGCACCACAAGCCTGGGCCCAGACCTGGCACGCGCCTTGCACTCTCCTACGACAGTTGGCACGTAGCCAACCTGGGGTCCTAAGGAACCGAATGCCTGAGTCGGACATGTTCGGATCTGTGAGGGCCTGGGGAGGGTGACTTCGCCAGCCTACCCTCTCTGGGGTATCTGTATGGCAAGCTCGCGCTGGCCCGTGCACCTGCCTTCATGGCGACACTGGCGCGCCATGAGGCACTGCGTTGACACCCTGATTCTGCCTGGAGTTAGCCCCGTCTGCCCCAGAGTTTTCCCCAGAGGCAGTGGAGAAGTCCGCTGGCGCTTTGTACAACAAGGATTTTCTCTTGCTGCGTACGCACGAAAAACGCCCGTTAAATCGACAGGGTGCCAGGACCGTAATGTTGTGATCTTCAGCGATAAGTAG